>Ga0302325_10026234_pt1 | contig 12100 bp, 13 predicted proteins | sample Palsa_T0_2_FD_201948 | JGI IMG/M metagenome (GOLD analysis project Ga0302325, IMG submission 201948) | Peat permafrost microbial communities from Stordalen Mire near Abisko, Sweden - Palsa_T0_2 | ecosystem: Environmental > Terrestrial > Soil > Palsa > Peat permafrost | place: Sweden: Abisko...
TCTTGAAGCCATCGAACAGAATGACATGGTCTTCGGCGTAGGACCGGCGGGCACGGGAAAGACGTATCTGGCTGTAGCCATGGCGGTTGCAGCGATGAACGCGAAAAAGGTCAGCCGGATCATCCTGGTGAGGCCCGCGGTTGAGGCGGGAGAACGGCTGGGATTCTTGCCCGGCAGTCTGCAGGAAAAGGTCGATCCTTACCTGCGCCCACTTTACGACGCGCTCTACGATCTCTGCGAGCCGGAAAAAGTCGACAAGATGCTGGAAAAAAACATCATCGAGGTGGCCCCGCTGGCGTTCATGCGCGGCCGTACCCTGAGCGATGCTTTCATCATCATGGACGAAGCGCAGAACACAACGACCGAACAGATGAAGATGTTCCTGACCCGGCTTGGGAACAATTCCAAGGCGGTGATCACGGGCGACATCACACAGATTGACTTGCCCAACCCGAAGAAATCGGGACTGGTAGAGGCAATCAACCTGCTGGAAGGGGTGGAAGGCATCAAATTCTGCCACTTTGAAGATGTCGATGTGGTACGGCATAACCTGGTGCAGCGTATTATCCGCGCTTACGAGGGCAAGTCGCAGCAGCGGGAACTGCCGCTGGGAATTGGCGACGCGTCAGACGGCCAGACCTCGCAGCGACCAGGGATTTCGGTGAAACCCACGCCTAAACCGCAGTAAATTCGGTTTTACCGTATCATCAAAGATATCCGGGGCAGCTTGCATAGCTGCCCCGGAGCATGATGATCCTTTTTGACCCAGACCAACCGGAGGCGGCTGCGGGATTTCCCGAGCTTGCCGCCAACTCCTCTTCGCTGCCTGCGGTCGCGACGTCACGGGCTGCTCTACCTGCGAAAACAACCCTTACACGCTACCTTCGTGAAGCTCAGGCTGCGGTTGGCCTGAAGGGCAAAGTGTCGGTCCTGCTGACGACGGACACGGGTATTCGCGGGCTCAATCGAAGATTTCGAAAGAAGAACAAGGCTACGGACGTGTTGTCGTTTCCAGTGGGTGACCCAAGTTTCGGCTTTGCCGGGGACCTGGCGATTTCGGTAGAGACTGCGGCGCGGCAGGCTAGCGAGCAGGGACACAGGCTTTCGATAGAACTGAGGGTGTTAATGTTGCACGGTCTGCTGCATCTTGCCGGATTTGATCACGAATCTGATCACGGAGAAATGGCCCGGAAAGAACGACGGCTGCGCGCAAAGATTGGGCTGCCCCAGGGGTTGATCGAACGGGTGTTAACTTCGGCCCAAATTTCGGTAAGAGTTTCTCGACAAAGGGCTGCGCCGAAGCGGGACCGGGGTTCCGCGCGATGATCGCCTATGCTTTATGCCTGATCTTGTTCCTCGCTGGCGTAGTTACGCTTGCAGCCTATATGGCGAGGGTCTACTCGGAATTTGGCAAGATCCTCTCTCGCGAAGTGCAGGATAATCTCGACGCCTGGGAGCAACACGTCGAGCCGAAGCTCTGGATGCCACGGGAACAGGCCGCGCTTGCTTCTTCCGTGCTCATGCATCTCGGGATGGGGCTGCTGGCGCTTGAGATTGGAGCGATACTCTTCGGCAGTGCGTCGCACTTTGCCCGGCCAACTGTCGAGGAGATTTGCCAGGCAGTGCTCGCGGTCATTCTACTGGCTGTTTTCTGCACGCAGGTTGTGCCGTTTCTGCTCTTTCAGCGGACGCGCGGCCTATGGGTCGTTCGTTTGCTGTGGGTGGTGCGATTCCTCTTCGTTGTGGTCTTTCCAGTAACGCTTTTTGTAAGTTTTCTGCTGTCGGTCGCGACTCTGGCCGAGGAGCCGGTTACCAGTGAGGAAGAAGCGGCTGGAGATGTCGAGGCGCTGCTGGAGGCGGGCGAAGAAGAGGGAATTCTGGAAGAAAGCGACCGCGACCTTGTACGGTCGGCGGTCGAATTTGGCGACAAACTGGTGCGGGATGTGATGACTCCCAGGCCGCAGATATTTGCCGTGCCGGATTCGATGTCTCTCGAAGCTTTCCTGGAAGCCTTGCGGGAAAACAACTTTTCCCGGGTACCAGTGTATTCGGGCACCCTGGACTCAATTACCGGCATTGCCTTTGCACATGACCTGCTTCAGATTTCAGACCATGAGGCGCATACTCGAACGGTCGCTAGCATTCAGCGGCCTGCGGCACTGGTTCCTGAAACCAAAAAAGGCTACGAATTGCTGCGCGAAATGCAGCGCGAAAAGCAGCACATGCGCGTTGTAATCGACGAGTACGGCGAAGTTGCCGGGTTGGTGACGATTGAAGATCTGCTGGAGCAGATCGTGGGCAATATCGGCGATGAGCACGAGAGTGAAGAAGATGCACGCGTCGAGGATGCCCAGCCCGAGGGTGACGGGGTCTGGCTCGTTCCCGGAGGGTTTGCTGTAGACCGGCTCGAAGAGTTGGCTGGACCCGATTGGGAACCGGGCGAGAATTTCGAGGCTCAGACTGTCGGCGGGCTGGTGAGCGAGGCGGTCGGGCGAATTCCACACGCTGGGGAAGTGGTGGAAGTTGGTTCGCTGCGGATTGAAGTGGTTGCTTCAACCGACCGGCGCGTTGAACAGGTCAGGGTCAAGGTCATGGCACCTTCGAATGCAGACGAGAGTGGAGAATCGACTCAGGAAGATCAGAAGGCAGAGCGCTCGGTGCGAGGCCGCAATGGTAATGGGAGCAATGAAATAGAAGTGGAGTGATGGGTTGAAGTCTGGATTTGTTTCGATTTTAGGCCGGCCGAACGCCGGTAAGAGCACATTGCTGAACGCCCTGGTGGGTGAAAAGGTAGCGATCGTCACGAGCAAACCGCAGACAACGCGGAACCGCATCACTGGGGTGCTCGAAGTCCCGGCAAAGAGCAAGAGACCCTCGGCGCAGATCGTATTTGTTGATACTCCTGGAGTGCATAAGCCGGGAACGCAGCTTGACCGGCGGATGATGCAGGAGGTCTACGATGCTCTCGAAACTCGGGATGTCGTTATCCTGCTCGTGGATGCCAGCCGGGAAATGCAGGTACCTGCTGCTTTGATTGAAACCCAGGTCTCAGAATCGAGACCTGGGGCACCCGCGCCCTCTTCACCCGTTGAGGTCGATTCTGGCGGGAGAGGCGGTTGGCGCAGTGAAGATGAGTTTGTTCTGAACCTTGTGCGGAAGCTCGACTGTCCGGTTTTTCTGGTGATCAACAAGATCGATCTGATTCGGAGGGAACAGCTTTTGCCGCTGATCGACTCGCTGATGAAGCAGTTTCCTTTTGCAGAAGTATTGCCGATCAGTGCGCGCAAGAGAGATGGGCTGGAACCGCTCATCGAAAAGCTGGTGGAATATCTGCCTCAGGGCGAACGGTATTTTCCGCCCGAACAGTTCACCGATCAGCCGGAACGATTTTTGGTGGCTGAACTGATTCGCGAGCGGATTCTGATGGAGACCGGCGAGGAGGTTCCGTACGCCGCTGCCGTGGTGATTGAAAAATTTGAGGAGCCGCCGCCGGCTCCGGACAAACCGAAGAAGCCGAGACCTCTTAAGGGCGGCGGATTTGCCGAGGTGAAACTACCGGTCACGAACATTTCAGCGGTAATCTACTGCGAGCGCGACGGGCAGAAGGCGATCCTGATCGGAAAAGGCGGGGCAAAGCTGAAGGCGATCGGAACCAGCGCCCGCAAGGAAATCGAATCTCTGCTTGGGACACGCGTTTACCTGGAGTTGCATGTGATCGTCGAGCCGGGATGGCGTGAGTCGCGCGGGTTTATCGATACGCTTGACTGGCGAAAACAGCTGGAAGATATGGCGGAGCGGCAGGCACTCACGAGCGATGAAACACCTAGTGAGGAATAAACTCAGGATTTCGCGGATTTTGTTGTTCGACCGTCAGGCTTCCACGCGGCCTCGGCCGCTGCCCTTGACCGCGTACATTCGCTTGTCCGCGGCACCCAGAATTGCATGGACGGAGCGGCCGTCTCCCGGGTAAGAGGCAACTCCGGCGCTGGCGCCGATGCTGAGTTCGAGACCTTTTCCGAGCGCGAAGACACTGGTTGCCAGGTTTGCGTGGATCGAACGCGCCATCCGTAATGCTTCCTCTCGTGAAGTTCCAGGCATCAGGATGACGAATTCATCCCCGCCATAGCGGAAGCAAGTATCGGTCGTGCGGCACAGTTCCAGAATCCGCTTGCCGACCTGACCGAGCAGTTCGCTGCCGATTAAATGCCCATGGGCGTCGTTTACCAGCTTGAAGCGGTCGAGGTCGAGAAAGACCAGGCTCAGTGGTTTGGAGTCCTGCCGAGCTTTCTCCAACTCGTGTTCAAGCACGGCATACAGGTGGCGGGCGTTGTAGAGTCCCGTAACGTCATCGGTAATTGTCAGTTGCTGAACATAAGCGATATCCAGGGCATTTTCTATCGCGATCCCCGCGTAATCCACCAGCATGTGCAGGAAAGCGATAGCGTAGTCGGAGTGTTCGTCAAGCCGGGGATTGAATATTTCCAGCACGCCGTGGGTTCCGTTGCGACCACGTATTGGGAGGCCTATCGCCGAACGCACGACGAAGGTCTGATTCTGTGCGGCTGCTGCTGTCCGCGGATCCTCGGCGGCCTGAGGGATGATGAGGGTTTCGCAATTTTGCGCCACCCAGCCTGCGAGTCCCTCGCCGATCTTTACCCGCATGTCGGCCAGTCTGGGATCTTCGCCTCCATCTTCGGCAATGTAATACAGTTGATTTTTTTTGGAGTCGACCATGAGCACGGCCCATAACTCTGCGTCGATGAAGCGCTCCATGAATTGGAGCATCGAGCGCAGGATGGATTTGAGGTCCAGGGTCGAGGTGAGTGAACGCGCCAGCTCATGGAAGACCAGAAGGTCGTCAAGAGGACCGCGACTTGCAAGGTTCTTGGACATCTGTCAGACGTGCGGCTACAAGAATTGCGAGCGGATCAAACAGATCAAGCAGACCAAGCGAATCAATAGGTAAGCGCCCATCTTGCGAGGGTTTATGAATTGCTTCGTTACGCCATCATACTCATTCAGAACCAATTGCATGATTAAAAGTAAAATTGGACGCAGTAACCATCCTGACAAGAGACGATTACCGCGTCGAATTCCGTCGAGTATTTCGGGGCCCGTTTGCTGCGGGAGCCGCAGCATTCTCTCAACACACGGGGGAGTTACCCCCCAATATGCACCATGGATCGGGAGGGCTTAAGAAATCCGGGCTCGCCGATATGATGCCGCGCTTCCTTTTGCTCAACGGTACGCAGGATGAATTGACGCAGATCGTCATCTCCGGCGCCATTCCTCATCTGCCCATACAAATCATGTTCGATATTGGAAAAGAGGCAAGTGCGGATCTTGCCATCGGACGTGAGCCGAATGCGGCTGCATGCACCGCAGAAAGCCTGGGTGACAGGGGCGATGATTCCAATTTCGCCTTCGCCGTCAGCAAATCCATAGCGGCGGGCCGTCTCGCTGGGCGAATTTGGAGCCAGCCGGCGAAGCGGGAATACTGCGTTTAGGCGGTCAATAATTTCACGAAGTGGAACTACCATTTCCGGCGACCAGAGCCTGTCTTCCTCAAGCGGCATGAATTCGATAAAGCGGACGATGACGTTTTCACGCCGGGCGAAATGCGCGAACCCTTCAACCTGGTCATCGTTGAAGCCGCGAAGCAGCACGCAATTCACCTTGACGCGACCCAGGCCGGCTTCCTGGGCGGCTCGAATACCGCGCACAACGGCCGGAAAGCTCCCAGGAACCCTGGTTACGCGTTCGAACGTCGCCTGGTCAACGGCATCCATGCTGACTGTGATCCGGCTCAGCCCCGCATTTTTGAGTGGATTGGCCAGATCTTCGAGAAGGTGTCCGTTGGTGGTGATCGCGATATCGAGGGGGTTGCCGGACTGTGTGCGCCAGGATGCCAGTTCGCTAACGATCTCGACGAGGTCCTTGCGCAGCAGGGGCTCTCCGCCGGTCAGCCGGACCTTTTCGATTCCCAGCGAGACAAAGCTGCGGATCAGGCGGAGGTAATCGGCGGTCGACAACTCGGCGTATTGGGCGCCGACCTGGCCGGTGCGGCAGTAGACACACTTGTAATTGCACCGGTCGGTGATAGAGACGCGCAGGTCTGTGATCACACGGCCGTGGCTGTCGAGCATTCGGGGATGAACACTTTGGTCCGGCAATTGGTCGATCTGAGGAACAGTCGCCATTCTCTTAGGCTAACGCACACAGGGAACATTGCGCTGCCTAAAGATGACTTGGGTCAAGCGCACACACGTCTGATGCGGAGAAAGGGCCCCGGTTACACGTTGATGCGATAGCAGGCATTCAATCGAAGCGAGCAATGCCCCGGACTGAATCTTCCGCCTTAGTCGAGGCTGGGGACGCCGCGGCGCATCACCGTACCAGTGACTCCGCAGACAAAGACGATGCCAAGTGCGACTGCCATGTAGTAGGCCATCGGGTGTGCCCAGCCGGGTGAGTACGTAAGATCCTGGCCGACCCAGAGCGAGAGAAGCACTGCGATGACTGCAAATTGGCCGGCAATCACCTGCAGCGTCAATCCCCATTCACGACGCTTGTCCAGTGCTTCGACCTGGTCGGGTGTCAGGTTGCGTTCTTCGATGGGAATCAGGGTGTTAGCCATTGAATCTCTCTCCGCAAGTCGTTTGATGTGAAGCCTTCAATGCGATTGTAAACGCGCCAGGAGGCTGAGACGCAAGTGTCGGGTGTGGACGCCGGCAGCTGCCGATTCATCCGCAAGAGAATCGTTCGGTAGATCGGTCCCGTCTGGCCCAAGTCCGCGTTGATGGAAGTGTTACCCGGGACTCTGATCGACTCATACCGTGGCTACAGGAACGCCAGAGTCTGAAGCTGCGTGATCTCAAACCGCTTCCGGCAGCGAATATTTCCGCAGGCCACAAGATCGTCACGGCGCACCATGTAAGGCTGCGCTTTGGCAAATCTGGCTCGATCCCGTTCATCGGCGTTTCGAGGCAACTGCGCCCTTTTCCGCCGAACTACCCAGTTTATCTGATGTTCGCTGGGCTGGCCGCAGTGCGGGCAAACCAGAGTATGCGTTTTCTGTTCATTGGTTTCGGTAAAAAAATCGCGTTCTTCCATCATGGGGGTCAACTCCAACTATCTTCCCGTTCCAAAGTATTCCATACTCGGGAGTGCCATGACGAAACGAAAAATTGAGAAGTTCTCTGTAACCAAGGCTGTAAAATCGAATGCGCGAGACCAGGTGGGGCAGCCGAAGCCCAGTCGCGTGATCGAGGAGCGTCCCAAAACCGAGGGGCGCGAGACTAAACATAAGCCGAGCCTGGAAGATCTTATTGAATCTTCCAAAGAATTGTGAGCGTGTATGGGCAAAGTGGTCGGAGTAGGCGGTGTGTTCTTTAAAGCGTTGAATCCAAAGGAGCTTCAGACGTGGTACCACGAGCATCTGGGTATCCCGCTGACCGATGGTTATACCTGCTTTGATGGTCCTGAGGCTCAGGGGATGACTACGTTTTGCTTTTTCAAAAATGACACGCCGTACTTTGGCGAAGAAAAACAGCGCGCTATGGTGAATTTTCGTGTGGATTCGCTGGACGAGGTTCTCGAGCGGCTCGCCAAAGCGGGTGCCCGCGTTGATCCCAAACGGGAGGACTTCTCCTACGGAAAGTTTGCCTGGTTCTGGGACCCGGAAGGGAATCGAGTGGAGCTCTGGGAGCCGCAGGGAGAGTAGCCAGTTGGCGTGACGACGGCTCAGGTCCTAACCTGGGCCGCTGTTCAGTCTTTCAAGCCAGTCCGCCAGTTCCGCGTGGCCCCGCTCGCGGGCGAATCCAGCGGCGCTTTGACCAAAATCATTCCTGATCGCCGGGTCCGCACCGCGCGCTATGAGAATCTCAGTGAGATCGCGACGGTTTGCAGCAGCGGCAGAAAAGATGGCGGTAAAACCTGCGGTCTGCCTGGCGTTGGGATCGGCTCCGGCATCGAGCAGCAACTGAATCGACTTCGCGTTGCGACCCAGGGCCAGCGCTGCATGGAGCGGCTGATTCGTCTGCGGGTTTTTCGAGACGGCATCGACTGGGGCGCCGTTCTCCAGCAGAAGCTGAACGGCCTCGGGAGTTCCAAATGCCGCGGCTAAATGCAACGGCGTCCAACCGTCTCCGGAGTATGTCCGGACTCCGTCAGGTTCAGCGGCCAGTGCGGTGCGCAGCGATGGGACGTCGCCCGCGGCGGCGGCCTCGAAGACATCCAGAGCGAGGCCCGCTTTAGCGATTTCGACGAGCAGGTAATCGCGCACAAGCGCCTGGCCACTGTAGATAGACCAGAGCAAAGCCGAAACACCCTGAACGTCGCGCCATGCAAGCAGGGAGGAATCTGCCGCCACGGCATCGGCAACTTCAGTAGTGGCTCCGCGTTGAATTGACTTCAGGAATTGCTGGCTCATTTCTGTTTCATGGCTCCCTTAGGGTATATGGTCCAGGTTTGGTGGGATCGGACGATTTTGGGCCGGATGCGGCGACCGAGGTTCTTTTGGAATATATGCGGAAAAGGACGGCAAGGTCTAACGCCTCGGCGACCGGCTGGCCGTTCTTCAATGCCGGCTCGAAGGTCGCTTTGCGGATGGCCGCGACGGCGTTTTCATCGAGCCCAAAGCCGATAGGGCGCACTACGGCGATTTCTCCCGGCTTGCCGTCAGCTCCGATGACTGCCCGATAGAGTGCGCGGCCCGCGATTCCGCCGGCCTGGGCAAATTCGTTCGAGTCAGGCGCAATCGAGCTCAGGACTTTAGCCTGCTGATCGACGGCATTCGAACGCTGCAAATGAGGGTCGCTTGGCCTGAAATCCACACCCGCTGCCTGCGCCTTGTAATACAGCTGCCAGAATTCCGGCATCTGGGCCATCACTTTTTCATCGAGGCCAGTTGCGAAAATGCGGTCGAGCGCGTCTCGCAGAACTTTGGCGGCGTGGGCGGGAGAGATGGTAGTTGTGACGCTGGCCTGGTCGGCTGCCTGATCTCCAGCCTGCTCAGTCGCTTGCTCTGGTGCCTGATCTGATGTTTGACCAGCGGCTGGTGCAGCAGCCTGTCCCGTTGCGCCGGCCGCTGGAGCACCGGTTGCGGCCTGAGCCGTTTGAGCGGGCTGCGCCACATCGGTCTCGGAGGACGTGACCAGATCCTTTGGCGATTCACCTGAAGCAGCTCCCGGCTTGGCGGCCGTCCGGTCTTTATCCTTTGACTCTTTGGGTTCTTTGGCCTTCTTGGGCTTGACTACCTGTTCGCGATCGATCGTGATCCTGAGGACTTTCTTTTTCGGCGTGATTTTTACGCGATCCACTGCCTTTGAGGGATCCTCGTAGGGTAGGGCTCCCAGAAAATGGAGAGCGTAGCGCGCGCCCACGAGTTCGACCTTGTGTTTGGAGAGGTGCACTTTCTCGATTTCAACGCCGCTGAGCGTGTAGGAGCCGACCGTCGGATGGCCGGTTGGGTCGCCATGTTCTGTGAAGCTCAGCGAATCGCCAAGGAAGCCGCCGCGCAGGAACAGCTGCTTGCCGACGAGCAGTTGCTTTAATTGGTCTTCGTTGATTTCTCCCGGTTGTGCGGCTTCAGTCTCGGCAGAATCGGTAGCGGGTGCAGGCGCCGGGGCTGGAACTGCAACTGGAGCCGGCGCAGACGCTGTCGCGGCAGGAGCCTGATTCGCGGATGGCGCGGTTGACTGGCTCTGGTCTGCCTGCGGTTGTGTGGCTGGTGCCGGTTGGGTCGGCGAGGCTGGCTGTGCTTCCTGGCTCTGCATCCGCGCTGCCGGGTTGATTGCTGCGAATAACGTGGCGAGCAAGAGTGCTGACGGTTTTGGCCATCGGCGCAGCATTCGTATCTGCGAGAAGCCGATCTTGCGCACAGAATCGAGGGAGAAATGGGGAGGAAATTTCATAGGGGCCTTGCCCGAAACTTTAGCAGGATTCGACGAAAATCCGGAGAATCTTTCTCAAACTTTGTCGCCGCGTTTCCCGAGTTGCCACAGGATTCTGCGGAACAATCCCATCATTCGCCGCAGGTCGGCTTCGTTGGGAATCAGCCTGCGCAGCAGCACTCGCATGGCTTCGCCGTTGGCAGAGCGCATGCCGCGCGTCGAGTAGTTGACAGCTTCCATCGTTTCTTCGATCAGTCCGGCAAGACGGTCAAGTTGGCCCGAATCGGGATTGTTCTGGGATATTGGTCGGATTTCAACATCCACGGAATGATTGCGGGAGATTTCATACAAGCAAACGGCAACGGCCTGGCCGAGATTCATCGAGGGTTGGGCATCGCATGTTTCGATCACGATCAGGGAATGGCACCACGAAAGATCGTCGCTGGTGAGGCCGTGTTTTTCGGATCCGAAGACCAGGGCGATGCGGTTTCGGCCAGAATCGTCTGCCGGACTCAAAATTTGGCGCACCCGTGCGGCCGCATCCGGCAGGTTCAGGATCTCCTGCGCCGGACGCCTGCGATCAAGGGAACCCGTACCGAGCACCAGGGTGCAATGGGATACTGCTTCGGCAACGGTTTCGTAGACTTTGGCTTCGCGCAACAGGTCAGGAGCACCGACTGCTGACTTGGCTTCCATCCAATTGACGGCGAACGGCGCGACGATGCTGAGGCGTTGAAAGCCGAAGTTGGCCATGGCCCGCGCCGCCGCCCCGATGTTGAGCGGGTTGCGCGGAGATACAAGCACGACGTCAATCCGGTCGCATTGGGCAGGTATAAGCAAATATTGATTTTATCCGGGATGGCCCTTTTGCTGCCGTGCCAGTTCCGCTTCGAAGGCCTGCTGACGGTCAGCGATGTAACTTTTATAGCCCGTGGGATCGACGAAAGCGGTGGTATCTCCAGCTTGCTTCTTGGCAAACTTCTCAATGAGCCCAAAGTAACCGCCGTGAGCGCCGAGGAAAATATCGCAGGGTAGCGACTGGAGAGTTTGGAATTGCCTTGTGAAATCCGCCGCGATCTGGGGGTATTGGGGATTGTCGATGAGTTTATAGCCGGTGTTGACGTTAGGGCTGCCGACGATGACGGCATTGAGGTTCTTGCGGCCTTCTGCCACGGTCATCGTCCAGGTGGTACAGCCTTTGGTATGGCCCGCGGTCTTGTGGGCGGTCATGACGGTTGTGCCGAGGGTGATTTGTTCGTTGTCGTGGAGGGCCCGGTCGACCTTGGTGGCCGGGAATCGCATCGTGGGGTCGCTGGCGTAGTGGAAGTCGGTCTTACCGCCGGACTCGATCACAGAAACGTCGGCGTCCATCACCAGGTATTTCGCGCCTGTCAGCTTCTTAAATTCGGCGCTGCCAGCGCAGTGGTCATAGTGACCGTGACTGATGAGAATGATTTTCACTTGGGGTATTGTGAATCCGAGTTTTTCGATGCTCGCTCGGATCTGTGTGGGAGATGTGACCAGGTTGGTATTGATCAGGATGTGTCCGCGAGGCGATGTGATGAGGTAGCTGGCCAGGTCGCGGCTGCCAACGTAGTGAAGATTGCCGGCGATGCGGAACGGCGGCATGGGAGTCGTCCAGTCCGGATCGAGGTCTGCTCGTAGCGTCCGTGGCAGGGCAAATCCGGCGGCCGTTGCTCCGAGGGCGGTTAGGAACCTTCTTCTATCGAAACTGTTTTCCGGGCTTTGCCGGTCGCTGGCAGGAGTGCGGCTGGGTATGATGCGAGACGACATGATTTGAACTCCCGGGGTCAGTATAGGGAGCGGCGAGGGTGTGGATTTCCGTCAGGCCAGCATTCGTCTGAGAGAATGTTCCTTCAGCGTTACGAGGAGGCAAGGCTAGACGCATGTCAAAAATTGCATGGAACGCGAAGTTGCTTGAGCAGGCGGACTCGTTGTGTCGCGCGGCCCACGAGTGTGCGCGTAAGGGATGGGTTCCGGCGACTTCGGGGAATTTCAGTTTTCGCGACCAGGACAGGATTTTCATTACCGCCAGTGGCCTGGACAAAGGCGCGATTACGCCAGACGATCTGCTTGAGATCGACAGAGATTGCACGGTGCTGGCTGGCCAGGGCAAGCCCTCAGCCGAGACAAGTTTGCACGGGGTGATTTACCGCGAGCGCCCTGAGACAGGGGCAATCTTTCAC
>Ga0302325_10026236_pt1 | contig 12100 bp, 8 predicted proteins | sample Palsa_T0_2_FD_201948 | JGI IMG/M metagenome (GOLD analysis project Ga0302325, IMG submission 201948) | Peat permafrost microbial communities from Stordalen Mire near Abisko, Sweden - Palsa_T0_2 | ecosystem: Environmental > Terrestrial > Soil > Palsa > Peat permafrost | place: Sweden: Abisko...
CCGGCCAACTTCTCAAAATCGAAGTTCTCGACCACATCGTCATCGGCAACCCCAACCACCAGAGCTTGAGGAGTCTTGGTTATTTTTACAGCTAACCGATCTCGGTTTCCGAGAAATCGGGGGACATTTTTCCACCATGTATCAATCCTCAAAAATTATTTGAGGGACACCCATGGTTTTGCCTTCAAAGTTCTTTGCGGATGGATTTCAATTCACGCCGACGTTTCATAGTGGTCTTGGGATACGCCATCTTAAATTCATCAAGCGTATCAAGAACAATGTGGGAAACAATCAGCCGGGTATTTTCTTTATCATCGGCGGGAACGATGAACCAAGGCGCGTGCTGGGTGCTGGTTGCGGCCAAGCAATCTTCATAGGCCTTCATATAATGTTTCCAGTATTTTCGCTCGTGAATGTCAGCGAGACTGAATTTCCAGTTCTTGTCCGGCTCATCAATGCGTTCGAGGAATCGTTTTCGTTGTTCGTCTTTCGACAGATGCAGGAAAAATTTGATGACCTTGGTGCCGTTGCGGTGAAGATGATTTTCCAAATCCACGATGGAAAGATACCGTTCCTTCCAGATGGTCTTTTCGTCGCGCAATTCTTCCGAAAGTCCCTGACTACGGAGCATCTCTGGATGCACCCGGACGACCAGCACCTCCTCATAATAGGAACGATTGAAGATGCCGATCCGCCCGCGTTCCGGCAGATGGCGGTTTGTGCGCCAGAGGAAATCATGTTCCAACTCGTCAGCGGTCGGCTGTTTGAAACTGAAAACCTCGCAGCCTTGCGGATTGACGCCGGACATGACGTGCCGGATGGCGCCGTCCTTGCCGGCAGCGTCCATCCCCTGAAAAATCAGCAGCAGCGCATGGCGGTTGGAGGCGTAGTGAAGCTGCTGCAATGAACTCAACTCCTCAACGTGTGCCTCAAGAAGTTTTTTATACTGCTTCTTTGATTTGCAAAAGGGCTTCACCTTCGTCGGCCACTTTTTGAGGTTGACCTTGGCTCCGGGTCGCACCCGGTAGTCCTTTGAATTGATTTTCATCTTTATTCTATTTGGCATACCAGCTACATGGTTCGCGCCGGCTTATTTTTTGGTTTCCACTTCTGGAGTCTTTTGCTTCGCCTGATCCGATTCCTCAACGGCGCGAACATCCTCGCGACCTAGTTGCTCGTAAAACTCATGGACTTTTTTGACAAGCTGCGGTGACACCTCGACCGCTGGCTTCCCATTCATTTCAGGTTTGGTTTCCGCTTTGGCATCAGATTTTGGCTCAACTTTGTCGGCTGGTTTGGCGTCAGTTTTAATGTCTGCTTTCGGCTCTGCTTTGACTTCGGACGGCGACGCGGCTTTGGCTTCGGGTTGAGGTTCGGCAGATTTGGTTTCAGGTTTAGGCTCGACTTTCGCGGCTGGCGTCGGCTCAACCTTGGTGTCCGGTTTTGAATTGGTGTCAGGTTTAAGTTCAGCTTTAACTTCCGGCTGCGAACCCGCTTTAGCCGCTGGTTTGGTTTCAGCCTTTGGTTCAGCCTTGGCTTGAGTTTCGCGAATCTCCTGTTCGGCCTTGTTCCAGTTCTGCGCCGACTGACCGTCCCGATGACCCTGGTGCTCGTAAATTTCATAGGCCCGTGCCGCGATCTGTGGTGTCAAATCGGTCGCCGTCTTGGCTTTGGTTTCAGGTGTGGAGTTCACGTCAGGTTCGGTTTTAGGCTTCGTTTCAGTAGAAGCTTCCGGTGCCGGTGCAACTTTTTCTTCAGGTTTAGCCACGGCCTTGGAATCAGCTTTCGTTTCGACTTTGGCGTCTGCTTGCGGCACTGCTTTCAATTCCGTTTGAGCATTGGCTTTGACCGGATCAAAAATCCGATACGCGAGCAGTTTGATGCGGTCGTTCACGAGGAACCATAACAACGCATAACCCCACACGAACCCGGCCCAACCCCAGCCCAGCGGCGTCATAAACAATCCATAAACCGCGATCAAGGTCGCCACGGCTTGGGTGCCGAACACCGCGATCAACAAAATCTTTGCCGGTCGGATGGACCAGAACGCTCCGCGTGTGCGCGTGAGAAAAATCGTCAGATGTCCTGCCACGGACAGTTTCAAATACATCAGCGTCTGAATGTGCGGGCGGTCGAGGTGAAAAACGCGCTCGCCGAGATAGAACAAACCAAAGGCAGAGACGACCCCGATGACACCCAAGACCGTGGAGACGCCCAGGACCATGCGCATGTTCCACGACTCGGGCTTGTTCTTGTAATGAACATTGTCATAGGCGATGGACAAAATCGCACCGTCGTTGAGCAGCGCGAGCATCACAATCATCACCGCCGTCAGGGGATAAAAATTGAAAACCAGAATCGCCAGCGTCATGAACAACAGCACGCGCAGTGTTTCGGCGATGCGGTAGATCGCGTAACTGTTCATCCGCTGGAAAATTCTCCGGCTCTCCTTGATGGCGTCAATAATCACCGACAGGCCAGGTGTGAGCAGCACAATGGCCGCCGCCGCACGCGCCGCGTCCGTCGCACTCGAAACGGCGATGCCGCAGTCGGCTTTCTTCAGCGCGGGCGCGTCATTCACTCCATCGCCCGTCATGCCGACAATGTGATTGCGTTTTTGCAGAACATCCACGATGTGAAATTTATGTTCGGGAAACACCTCGGCAAAACCGTCCGCTTTCTCGATGGACTCAATCACCTCTGCTGACTCTTGTTTTTTTGAGTCGCCGAGAGTTTTGGCATCAAGAATGTTCGTGCCCATCCCCAAAGCCTTTGCCGTCTCCTTGGCAATCGCCAGTGCATCACCCGTCACCATCTTGATCTTCACGCCCATGGTAAGCGCGGTCGCAATCGTGGCCTTTGCATCTTCGCGCGGCGGATCGAACATAGGCAACACGCCGAGAAACTGCCACGGCCCGTCGCCTTCAGCCCGCGCTACGCCCAACGAACGAAAACCGCGCGCGGCGAAATCATTGACGGCTTTGTCCGCCGCCGCCTTCACCTGCCCGGCATTGGCCGACAATGCCAAAATCACTTGCGGCGCGCCTTTCGAGACCTTAAAGGTTTTTCCGTCCTTGCCCTTGACGGTCGCCTCGGTGCGTTTATGCACCGGGTCGAATGGCATGAAATGAACCACCTGATAATCTTTCAGCGCGTCTTTATTTTTCAGACCGCCCAAAACAGCCAGATCAATCGTGTCATTGTTTTCCGCGCGCGACGCCAGCGCGGCGGACAGGATGATTTGCTCGGCGGGAATATTATTTACGCTGAACGCATCGCCCAAGGTCAGCTTGTTCTGCGTCAAGGTGCCGGTCTTGTCAGCGCAGAGCACATCCACGCCTGCCAGTTCTTCAATTGCCACCAACCGGCTCACAATCGCCTGTTTTTTCGCGAGCAATCGCGCGCCGACCGCCATCGTCACCGACAGCACCGTCGGCATCGCCACGGGAATCGCTGCCACCGTCAGCACGAGCGCGAACTGCAAGGTCTCAAGAATTTTGTCACCGCGATAGATTGCGAAACCAATGATCACCGCCACCAGGGCCACCGCGAGGATGATCAGATAATTGCCAATCTTCAAAACCGCTTTCTGAAAATGACTGACGGTGAGAGCCTCCTGCACCAGTTGCGCCGTTTTGCCAAAATAAGTTTTTTCACCCGTCGCATACACCAGCGCGCCGATTTCGCCGCGCCGGATGATCGAACCGGAAAACACGGCATCCCCGGATTTGCGTGTTGCGGGCAACGATTCTCCCGTCAGCGCGGATTGATCCACCGAAACCTCGTCGCCCGCCAGCAAGCGCGCATCCGCCGGCACGACATCGCCCAACCGCAAGCGTATGACATCGCCCGGCACCAACTCGCGAGCCGCCGGGTTGATCCATTTGCCGTCGCGGATGACGCGCGCCTTGATCGCCAGTTTGGCTTTCAAGGCGGCAATCTCATTGCCCGCCTGGCGTTCTTCCCAAAAGGCAACCACCGCGTTGGTCACCAGCAAAAGGAGGATGATGAAAAAATCCGGCCAGTGCCGGACCACGCCCGACAAAATTACCGCGATCTCAATCATCCACGGAATCGGCCCCCAAAAGTAGCCAAGGAATTTCAGCAGGAGATTCGTCTTCTTCTCGACCAGTTCATTTGGCCCATATTGCGTGAGCCGTTTCTGCGCCTCAGCTTGGGTTAGGCCGTCCGGTGACGATTCCAATTTTTTCTCCACTTCCGCCAGCGGCAGCGTTTTCAAATCGTCCTGTGGAGCCGGTTTAGCTTCGGGTTTGGCATCAGGCTTCGCGCCCGGTTTGGATGCGGGGGCTGTGGGCTTCGCGTCAGTCTTGGCATCGGTAGCGTTGGGCTTCGATTCTGCGGATGCACTCGGCTTGGAATCAGGCGTCTTGGGCGGATCTGTGTCTGGCTTCATAATATTTGTCCTTTCACGGTCTTGAATTTTCGAGAACGGGCGAATTACCCGCTGCTTCCGGCAAGTCGGCGACGGCTCCTGGCGGCAGGTGTTCCGGCACGTCAAGGCGCGCGACACCAATCCGGTTATCGGCCATCCCGTAATAAACGTCGAAACGATCCGGCGTGCCGAGATCGTCGCGCCGGTCAATGCCGGTGGGGAACACGACGTTGGCGACGGTCCCGTGGCGTTCTTGCGGCAACTCCGGCGTCAACACCGGCTCCTTTGAACGATAGAGAATCGTGCGCGGATGCTCCTTCGAGAGCACCATCACCCCGGCCGAGTAGCATAGCTGGCGACCATCACTGCCCGGCCCAACCCATTTGCTCACGCCGTGGTAAAGGATCAGCCAGCCGTGTTTGGTCAGAATGGGCGGAGTCCCGCCGCCGATTTTCAACTTTTCCCAGGGCGAAACCGGAGTTGCCAGCCGATGATGCGAGTTGAACAGGCCCGGATGATGCGGCGCCATGCCCTGGGGCGGCATTGGACAATAGGAAATCCAGATGCTTTCATGCTCGCGATCCGCAATCCGGGACCCGGTCTGGCAGGCGGTTTCCTCGGGCCGGGTGCCGGGAAACAGCGGACGGTGAATAAGGGCCAGTTGCATCTTCCCGGCGTGATTGGGAATGGCGACGGGGAAGATGCTGGCGTCCTTGTTGTCCACGTGGACGAAATCAACGCCGTGAAAAGATTCAAAGGTCGCCAACCCGATCCGATCCCAGTGGAACAAATCCTCCGACATGGCCAGGGCAATCCGGGGTCCGCCCGGCGAAAGCGCAGTGTAAGTCATGACGTAATGCTGGAGCGGTTCGACAAAGGTAACGCGGGCATCCTCGCAGCCGCCGATGGCGTCAGATCGCCGCTCGTAATCAGCTTCCGGCTCAAGCGCAATGCCGAGACGTTCCACACCGGCCGGGTCGCCGGCTTCGTTGAATTTTACGCGGGCGATGCCGATGCGTGAATAGTTGCCCCTGGCGACGAGCCGCGGAAACAGGTAAAGCCCGCCATCCGGGCCACGGGCGGCGGCCGGATTCAGGACGCCTTCAATCTCCTGCGGATTGCCGGGCTCCGGCTCCATTAACATCCCCAGGCGCTGTAATTGAAAGCCGCTCATCCGGTCTTCTCCTGCCGAGGTTTTGTGGTTTGAGCATCACCCAAACAGGCGGTGATGGCTTCAATAACCCGCTTCGACTCGTTGGGATCCCGGACACGGATGGATAAAACACCCGCTTCTTTGGCCGGGTAGTCGTTCCCACCGGGGAACAAGGCATCACCAACAAAAATCATCTCATCAATGGCAATGCCAAGGATGTCCCGGAGTTTTCGAATCCCGTAGGCTTTATCAATCCCCGGCTTGGTGACGTCAACGGAGGTCGTGCCACCCAGGCGCACGGAAAACTCCGGGATCAGTTTATCAAGCAGTGCCTTGATCTTCTTTCGCTTGGCGAAGTCAGCGTCCCATTTTTTCTTTTCTTCGATGGGTGCCTGCTGTCCCAAGGCAGAAAACGTAATCTGGCTTCCCCGGTCTTCAATGGTTTCTCCCCAAACCTTTTCGACTTTGAAACCCGCTGCTTCGAGTGCCTGCTTTAGCGAACTGATGATTTTCTTTTTTTCGTCCGCAGTGAAATCTTCCGAGTAAATCTTTTTCCAATCCCCTGCGTATTGGTAGAACTTGGTTCCACAGGTGGGAAGGAGAGACAGGTTCTTCAGGCGTTCGTCATGGGGAAGATTGGAGAGCACTTGTTTTTCAAACTGCGGCCAATCGCCGCCGGAAATCACCGCCACTTTCACAATTCCCAGCAGAGCGGTGAGCAGTTTGGCCATCTCGGCATCTAGCGATGCTTTGCTTTCGGCCAGCGTGCCATCCAGATCGAAAACTATGAGTTTTTTCATGGTCAGGTGGCTTCCGGTAGTGATATTTCCAACAAGCTGATGGCACCATTTGGTCGGCACAAACATGCTCCGACCACGGCCGGCAAGAGCAGCACATCCCCCTTGCCGATGGCGTAATTGGCACCATCGTGCTCCACCTGACCGTCGCCGGCGAGACACACCAGCACTCGCGCGGTTCTTTCGGCACCGACTCCAAATGGCGATTCTGCGCCGAACCGCCACAATCCGAAATGTTCACAATCAAAGAGCCGCTCCCGCAACACCGGCTTTACCTCATCCACCATTGGCACCACTGGACTGATGGCACCTTGCGCAAAATCAATACAGGCCATCGCCTGATCAACTTGCAGAGGCCGGGGCTGGCCAGTCTTGGCATCAATATGGTTCCAGTCGTAAAGACGAAACGTCACGTCGCTGTTTTCCTGCACTTCAAAGACTACCACATCACTCAACGAATGAACGGTTCCGGCCGGAATGAAAATTCCGTCGCCGGTCTTCGGAGTGAACGATGCGAGTTGTTCCGCCACCGCTCCGTTTGCGAGCGCCTGCCGCAGAGTGTCTGTCGTGGCGACAGGCTTGAGACCGGCGTAAATGCGGCTTTTTGCTCCCGCCTCCAGCACCACCCAGGCTTCGGTCTTCCCGGTCTCGCCTGCCGGGATATACTTGGTTTGCTGATCCGATGGATGCACCTGGACCGAAAGTGTGTCGCGCACGTCGAGAAATTTAAGCAGGAGCGGTAACCGGTGGAAACGGCCAGCCAGTTTTCCCATCATCTGCTCCGGCCACTGATGAAGCAATTGTCCAATGCTCCGTCCCTTGAGTGGTCCATGGGCGACGCGGCTCGGATGATCCTCGCGGTCGCTCAATAGCCACGCTTCGCCGATGGGTCCATCGCCGGGCAGCGGAGCAGAGAGTAGATTAGCCAAACGCCGACCACCCCAAAGCCGATACTGATAGATCGGTTCAAATCGAAGCGGATACAGAGATATTTCATCCTTGGCATGTCTTCTTTCTGTCATGCTCATGTTCTTTCCATCGCAGCAGTGTATTCACCCCGGCGCGCGGCGCGGTTGCATCGGGCACGGTGAAGCAAAGCTTGTTGCGCCGCTTTCACGTTCTCCTCTTGGCCTTGCCAGATTTCCAAAGCCGGTTGCTGGATGGCGCGGGCAAACGAAAACGCCAGCGCCCAGGGCAATTTCGACTTGAATCGAAGATTCATGGTATTCAAACGGGCCGAAGCGAGTTCGGCAGATTGGCCGCCTGACAGGAACGCAATCCCCGGAACGGCGGCTGGGACAGTTCGCCAAAGACTTTTCACTGTGATGTTGGCCACCTCGTCCACGGATGCTTGCGTGGGGCAGGTCAATCCCGGCAGCACCATGTTGGGTTTCAAAATCATGCCTTCCAGCAGCACGCGCTGGGAATTCAGTTGGACGAAAACGGTTCGCAGGACTTCTTCCGTCACTTCACGACATCGCTCCAAAGTGTGCCTGCCGTCCATGAGCACCTCCGGCTCGACAATCGGAACCAGTCCGGCTTCCTGACACAACGCGGCGTAGCGCGCCAGCGCGTGCGCGTTGGCTTCAATGCAACTGCGGCTGGGAATGTCATCGCCGATGGTAATCACCGCCCGCCACTTGACAAAACGCGCGCCCATTTGAAAATACTCCTTGAGCCGGTCGCGCAGGCCGTCCAGACCTTCGGTGATTTTTTCGCCGGGATGAGCGGCCAGGTCTTTTGCTCCGGTATCTACTTTGATGCTGGGAATGATTCCAGCATCAGCGAGGACTTTGAGAAACGGAGTGCCGTCCTTTTTCTGCTGACGGATCGTTTCGTCATAGAGAATCGCGCCACTGATGAACTCGCCGAGACCGGGCGTGGTCACAATCAATTCCCGATACGCGCGCCGGGCCTCCACCGTTTGCGGAATGTTGAGCTTTGCGAATCGTTTGTTACAGGTCGGATTGCTTTCATCCATCGCCAGCAAACCTTTGTCGTCGGCAACAAGTTTGCTGGCAGTATCTATTAACAGTTGCGTGTTCATGTAGGTAAATGGCGGCTTGCCAAATATTTTCAGCCGGCGATTGGCACCATTGGCTGCGGATGGCCATGAAAAGGCCAGCGCAAATCACCGGTCATCAAATAAACCGCCATGGCGGCCAGCATCAAAATTACGCAAAACCAAATGCGCCAATCCCGATGCGCGCGTCGCCAATAAGGAGGTTGGCCGTGGTTAATCGGGCCGCCATTCGGATCTCCGTGCGATTTGTGATCGTGCTTTAATTCATTCATATTTTCAGTGCGGATCAGGGGCTGGCCGGAGTTCCCTCCTTGAGCCAGCGCAACGCGTCCTCGTGCTGCGATTCCGAAAAGTGTTTGACCTGCACATCCACAAGATGGGCGGCGATCTTGGGCAATTCCCCCAGAAGTTTGCTGTCGGTGACCATCGCCAGTCGGACAATTTTTTGGTGATGGCTTTTGATGAATTGCATGTGGGCGCGAAACGCTTCAAGATTCGCCCAGCCGGGAAATGCTTTGGCGTGAATCATCAAGCCCGATAGTTTTCCATGTTCCGCGATATATGGATCAATCTCGCGAGCCAGGCCCTCGAAGTCGGCCGCTTCGAGCGGCGCGTCGGGTTCGAGAATGAGTATCCCGTCCGGCAAAAGCAATTGGTGTTTAAGCATGTGTCGTTCTCCTGTTTTGTTTCCTGTAGCTATTGATTCGTCCAACCATTTCCGCGCCTCAGCGGCATCAGTGTGATCGAAGTATTTGACCGTTGCTTTCGTGAACGGTTTGCAAAATGTCGCCATCCCTTCCTGCCATTTCTTCTCTCCGACCACCGCCAGCCGGTCAATGTCGCTGAAATGATGCGTCGCAAACTTCGTGTCCTCCCACAAAGCACCGGCTGTCCAGCCGTGAAGGCCGGTCATATCGAACAGCACGTTCAGCTTTCCGTGCAGCCGGACGAGTCGCTCGAACTCGGGCACAAAGTGCTCGTAATCTGCTTTTACCAGTTTCCCGCTGACGTGAACGACGAGCAGCTTCCCGCCATTTTCTTCATTGATTTGAATGGGCATTTTACGCTCCTTTGGTTCGTGTCACGCTGTTATGCTTCCCATTTTTGCTCCCTATGTTCCGTCGCAACTTTAGTTCCGGGACACGTGTCTTTGCTGCCCGCGTTTTCCCGTTTTGTGTTTCACCCTGGCCCCACTTCCAATTCCGAATCTCCGGCAAATCCTGGCCGTGCTTATCAATGTAATGCTTGTGCTCGATGAGTTTGTCCCGCATCTGCTGTTTCAGATAGGCACCCTTGGAACCTAAATTCGGCACCCGATCCACCACGTCTTGCACCAGATGAAAGCGATCCAAGTCATTCTGCACCCGCATGTCAAAAGCAGTCGTGATTGTTCCCTCCTCTTTGTAGCCCCGGACGTGGAGGTTGCGGTTGGTGCGGCGGTAGGTCAGCCGGTGGACCAGCCAAGGGTAGCCATGAAAGCCAAAAACGATGTGCTTGTCTTTGGTGAAGAGTGAATCGTAATCCGCTTCGCTCAATCCGTGCGGGTGTTCGCTCGCAGATTGCAACTTCATGAGGTCAACGACATTGATCACCCGGATTTTTAGATCAGGCAGATGCTCGCGCAGAATGGAAACGGCAGCCAGAATCTCCAGCGTGGGCGTGTCGCCGCAGCAGGCCATCACCACGTCCGGCTCGGAACCTTGGTCATTGCTGGCCCATTGCCAGATGCCGATGCCTTCAGTGCAATGCACCACGGCGGCGTCCATGGTCAGCCATTGCGGGAGCGCGTGTTTGCCGGCCACGACGACGTTGACGTAATGCCGGCTGCGCAAACAATGATCGAAGACGGAGAGCAGGCAGTTCGCATCCGGCGGCAAATAAACGCGCACAATGTCGGCCTTCTTGTTGATGACGTGATCCATGAAGCCGGGGTCTTGGTGCGTGAAGCCGTTGTGATCCTGCTGCCAGACGTGCGACGCGAGCAGATAATTCAACGACGCGATCTTCCGACGCCACGGAAGTTCCAACGTGACCTTCAGCCACTTGGCGTGCTGGCTGAACATCGAATCTACGATGCGGATGAAGGCCTCATAACTGTTGAATAGCCCGTGCCGACCAGTGAGCAAATAACCTTCCAGCCAGCCTTCGCACTGATGCTCGCTCAACATTGAGTCCAGCACGCGTCCGGCAGGCGCGAGGAATTCATCATTTTTTACTTCGCGTGCGTCCCACTGACGGTTGGTAACTTCAAAGACCGCGCCCAGGAGATTCGAGAGCGTCTCGTCGGGACCGAAGACGCGGAAATTATTTTGATTCAGCTTGGCCACGTCGCGCAGAAAATTTCCAAGCACCATTGTATCTTGGCCGTCCACAGCACCGGGCGAAGGCACATTGACCGCGTGGTCGTGGAAGTCCGGCATACGCAAATCGTGCAGCAGAATGCCGCCGTTGGCGTGCGGATTGGCACCCATCCGCCGGTTGCCTTTCGGCGCAAGTTCGGCCAAGTCGGAATTGAGCCGGCCATTTTTATCGAACAATTCTTCGGCCTTGTAACTTTTCATCCATTTTTCGAGTTGCTTGACGTGCTGGGGATGTTCGGCATCCACCAGGAGCGGCACCTGATGCGCGCGAAACGTGCCTTCCACTTTCAGGCCATCCACTTCTTTCGGGCCGGTCCAGCCTTTCGGCGACTTGAGGACAATCATCGGCCAACGCGGACGCGTGGTGTCTTTTTTGTCCCGCGCATTGGTTTGGATTTGCCGAATGTCCTCGATGGCCTTTTCCAAGGTCATGGCCATGAGTTCGTGCATTTTTATCGGCTCGTCACCTTCCACAAAATAGGGCGTCCAGCCGCAGCCACGGAAAAACTGTTCCAACTCATCCGGCTCAATGCGCGCTAAAACAGTCGGGTTGGAAATCTTGTAGCCGTTGAGATGCAAGATTGGGAGCACGGCTCCGTCGGTGATCGGGTCAAGAAATTTGTTGGACTGCCAGGCGGTCGCCAGCGGGCCGGTCTCCGCTTCGCCGTCGCCAACGACGCAGGCGACAATCAAATCCGGATTGTCAAACGCCGCCCCGAAAGCATGCGATAATGAATAGCCCAGTTCGCCGCCTTCATGAATCGAACCCGGCGTGGTCGGGGCGACGTGGCTGGAAATTCCACCAGGAAACGAGAATTGCGTGAATAGTTTTTTCAGCCCGGCTTCGTCCTGCGTGACGTTCGGATAAACTTCGCTCCAGGTGCCTTCGAGATAGACGTTGCCCACAATCGCCGGGCCGCCGTGACCGGGACCGGCGACGTAGAACATGTCCAGGTCATACTTTTTGATGACCCGGTTCAGATGCACATAAATAAAATTCTGTCCCGGCGTCGTGCCCCAATGCCCGACCACCAACGGCTTCACGTCCGAAAGTTTCAGCGGACGCTTCAGCAGCGGATTGTCGTAGAGGTAAATCTGGCCGACCGACAGATAGTTGGCGGCGCGCCAATAGGCATCCATCCTGTTGAGCAATTCCGGTGTGAGAGTTTTGGTTTTCATATTTTGCATAACCCATGATCATTTCTTTGACAGCTTGCCAATCACAACGACCAGCAGAACCACCACTCCTACGCCGATCACTACCCAAAGCCACATCCCGCCGCCCGCCCATCCATTCATCCATCCGTTCGTTTGATTCATCATAAAATTGGTTTCGTCGTGCTAAAACCGCCCGCCATTGTCCAATCCAGATCG
>Ga0302325_10026240_pt1 | contig 12099 bp, 4 predicted proteins | sample Palsa_T0_2_FD_201948 | JGI IMG/M metagenome (GOLD analysis project Ga0302325, IMG submission 201948) | Peat permafrost microbial communities from Stordalen Mire near Abisko, Sweden - Palsa_T0_2 | ecosystem: Environmental > Terrestrial > Soil > Palsa > Peat permafrost | place: Sweden: Abisko...
TTTAAAGTCTAAGTTAAATTTTGCTTTATATTTAATTCTCGGAAGGTTACTTGTTTATAATACTTGTCTAAGGATATTTTATCTTATATACTTAATTTCTATTGTCTTTTCCCTTATATAATTTACTCTCCTTTGCATTTGTTAAGTTATCCGAGTTACTAAGACCTTTATTAGTCTTTTTAACTTAAACATTAAAGCGCTACTCTTATATAATATATCCGAGAAGAATAACACAAAACTTTATAATATTCTTGTCACCCCTTAAAACGGCAATTAAGTCTTATTTTATTCCTTAACCCGAAGCTTTAAGTATTGCTTACTTTAATTATAAAGTCGACTAAGGATAGCAAACTAAGATAAGGGCTAATATGCTTATACTTTATTGCTACTTCGAAGGTTTTCGTTTATAACTTATTTGAACTTTAATTGCTATTACTTTATTGTTGCAATTACGCTAAAATTTAGTTTAACTTATTTCTATCTTAGCTAAATCTATAATATTAAACATTTTAGAATTAAGCTTATATTAAGTGTTATCGGGGTTATTGTAGCAAGTGGTCTTCGGGGCTATTAGCTATATAGCCTTAGCTGCTTTAAGTTCTTTGTAAAGCTTTTTATACTTATTATACCACTTTTTTATTTATATATTTATACCCCTTATAATAAGCTATGCAGAGATTTGCGCTACTTTCGATGCGATTTCTTGTGTAGAAGGCATAGCGGATTAATAGTTAAGAAACGCTAAAAGCTTTAAATAAAGATAGCAAGAATATTTAAGTTGCTTAATTAAGAGTAAAGATATACCTGTAAATGTTTATAATAAAAAAGGATTAATAGCGCAGCTAGCGAGATTATACTTGCAAAGTAAAGTAAAGCAAGTAAGTTAATTAATTAAGGAAGAAAGCAAGCTATAAAATCTTTAGCTAAAGGGGTTTTAAAGTAATAAGGCTAATATAGTCACATAAAACCTTAGTAGCAGCTCGCGGGTAAGTTATTATATATATAATAACTAATACCGAGACTAGGCTTAATCTTACTAATACGAGGTAATAGTCGGGTTAGTAAACGGACAAGATAGTAGCGGGTAGTGTAGCAATTTTGCTATTAGCTAATTATACGAGATTTCGGATTAATATTTAACTAAAATAAAAGAGGATTTTATAGCTAATAGTTTAAAACTAGAGTAATTCTCCTTATAAACTCTATAATGCTATAATTTTAAAATCTTTATATAAAGTCTCTTACTTAATTTAAAATTCGAATGCCGACTAGCTTCTAGTTTAATGCGACATCTTCTTATTATAACTTTAGCTTTTTAGGATCCTTAGCAATTATAACACCTAAGGCTTAGCGGCATTATCCCTTGCGTGCAAGTGCGTATTCCGAGGAATCCTAGCAACAAATAGAGGGGAGCTAAACTATAATACTATTAGCTTTTACTTTTAAGGTCTTTAAACCTTTAGTTTGCAACTTTATAAATGTTTTTATAATGTCCTTCTTCTTATTATCGAGTTAAATAAAGCCTTTTAATAGCATAATTGTGCATTTGTTTAGTAGTAAAACCTTGCTTTATACACTAATGCTTGTCTTAAAGGATTTAAGAATCCCGTCTATTATTAACTAGGTTTTATAAGCGGGTTTTAAACCCTAGTAAGGTCACTTATTGCTTATTGCACGGCTTTAGCGATATTTATAATATCTTTGCATTTAGATATCTCTTTTTAAAAATTTTAAGGATAAGAGACCTCAATCCGATTTTATATAATTATTTTAGATTTTAATATATCTCCGATTTGCGGAATAATTTAATAAGATTCGTTTTAGTCTTTAGTAGATAGAGAATTCCTAAGTCAAATATTAAGAGAGCTAGCAAGTAAATAATTAATTGTTTGCTATAAGTATTATAAATATAATTAATAATGTGTATAAAAACCGACAAATTAAGCTTTAAGCGCGCTATAACTTAGTTGCTGCCTAATAAGATATTTATTAAGCTAAAACAGGAAATTACATATAATATATCCCTTTTCGGAAAGATAAAACAGACTAGTTTTGTGCGCTTGCGTCTAAATCTTATCTTTAAAGTATTATACTCGGTCGATTTTTAGCCTTTAAACTTTAGCTTTGCCCAAACTACTTGCAACAAATAGCGTCTAATATAAACGATAAGCTAAAAACGGCATTTAGAACTTGTGCTTGCTATTAAAGACTAATAACGAAGAAATGTACTAAATACTTAAAAGCGCTATTTTACAATAATTATATATCTAAACTTACGTTTTATTATAATATAATATGCTAAAAAGCAAACTAGGACTAATATAAGTTAAAGTGTAAAAAGCTATAAGCTTGCAAGACTTTTAATAAAGTTGCTTTGCTTTCTAAGCTATTATTTACCGGATTTAACTATATGCCTCGCTATTATAGTTTAAGTCGCTGCATATTTAAGGTTTAATTATACTCCTCGAGGGATCTTAGTTAAATAGGTTAAATACTTAATAACAACTAAAGCCCTTTCCGGTTTGCTTAAGTAGCAATTAAAGCATATTCGAGGCTACTTCAGTATATATAGTGTGTATAAAGGCTATAATGTATTTATAAAGCTTTATTAATAAGCTTTTAGTTAGTAAGCCTTACTTTATAGTCTATATTCTTGCCCGGTTTAAATATTAACTTATTAATTTGATAAATCTTTGTTCTAAGATTAAAGAGGTTAATGTTAGCGTAATTAACTAGAAGCTCCGAATTTCTACTATCCTTTTAAATAAATATAAAATTAATACACTAGACTCCCTCTTTTATAATCTTTATAAGGTTATACTTAAGAATAGAGAGATATGGGCAATAGATACTACCGGGGCGTAATACGGATACCCGGAACCTTTATACCTTTAATGTAACTTTAAATACTAGCAATTAGGCATAATTAACAAAGAATATAAGTTTAGCTATATTTGTTATAAAGCTTATAAATTATATAGAATATCCCTTGTAAGATATATAGTAGCTTAAAAGATAAAGAAACAAGAGCTTACTAAAGCACTTAAAGAGAAGATTCTTTTATAAGCTTAAGAGCATAAAGGCAAGTTAAATATTATATTAAAAGGTTCGGATACTACATTTAAGCAAGCAAAAGAGAGGTTCTTAGACTAGTTAAAGGACTATCTTAAGGTATTTATAACTAAGTTATATACTTTAAAGCAAATTAAGAGAAGGGAAAAGGAGATTAAGTATTAGCTCTCTTAGAATGTGGCGAATCTTGAGAGACAAAAAAGTTTAGATGGCATAATAAGGTTTATAGTTTTAGTAGGAGTTAAAGTAACATCTTTCTAATATTAAGTCTCGTTATTTACACTAGGAATAGGGTTTTTTTATGTAATAGAAATAACATAGTCCTTAGACAAAAGTATTGCGATCACGGCAATATTGGTGGTTATTGAGGATATAAGAGAGTGACTAAGCTTGATATTATTAGGTACAAGTGTAGTGAAGTAGTGATGAGAGAGTTTAAGAGGAGAGAAGGTCTCCTTATATAGACCGTTGCCGCCTAGTTCTAGGCTAGTAAGGACAGTGGTTTCCATGCTGTTACGTGTGTAATTGATGATATAGTTGCAGCTTAATATAAGCTGAGTTATATTAGGGTGCCTAGTATAGGTGGCAAGTTGCTAAGTTTGGTATCAAGCTTAGCTTAGAAGGATATACGTTGCTAAGCGTGCTTAGGCTTAACAAAAAGTTCATTTTCAAGTCAGCTTAGTTCATTGAGTTAGCCATTATAGGGCCGATGCTCGGCGATATTAGCTAGTCCTTAGGCAGTCGTTATCCTTTTAAAGAATTTAAACTTATTAGATGCTTGTCTTAAAGATTATTTATTATATTTGTAGTAATTACTATAAGGGAGTAGCCGTATCCCTGTTAAAACTATGATTTGAAATCCAAGTCAAAAATGGAGCTAGTTTATTCTGAGGCAATATTAAGATGCACGTGATTTACAAAAGAGCTAATAGCTCTTTATATATTTAGTAGCTCGGCTAGTTTAGGCTTTACTTGGCAACTATTTGCTTATAAGAACTTAATCTTGGATATTTCGCTTAATAAATCTAGGATATCTTATAAAGTGGCTATTAATATAGTCGAATCGCTTATCTTAGGGCTTTTTATCCTCTTCTAAGCTAATAAGCCTTTAGCAAAAACCGCACTAGAAACCTCCTTTAAAGTCCTCCTCGCATAGTCTTGCTTATCCGATATGCTAAGTCGTCTCGTGGCGTTTCTAATCGTGCTTGCTCTTAAAAGTCTTGTTGCAAGCCGAGAAGGTGTAGCTATAAGGCCTGTTGTGACGTTTCACGTGCTTCTTAATACAAGTTAGCACTAGAAGATGAGATTAGAAAACATGTACTTTAAATCGGAAAAGCGACCTTTAAACTTCTTATATATTTGATAGCTAACTTAGCTAACTTTCGAAGGCTAATAACGGTCGGGTTTAAGCACTACTAACTCTTAGCACTATGCACTATTACTAATTAGTTTTAAATATACATTTAAGATAAATATTATTTATAAGCTTACTTACTATTTTATTAGGTTATTATTATTCCTTACTATAACGCGGTAGACGCTTCTAAGATGCCTTTAAAAGTTGTTTAAATATAAGAATAAAGTCGATTTATAACTAGTAAAAAAGCAATAGTATACCTTTATAAGTGTAGTCGCTAAAGGATACTTGCTCTTAATATGTTAGTCTAAATCATTTGTTGAACTAGTAGTAGGCTTAGCCTTATAAGTTTTAACTTAGTGTTAAGAGGGATTAGACGAACTTGCTTTCTATTTAAGTGAATTAGCACTCTTTAAAGCTTTGCGCTTTGCTAATCTTGCATTATAAGAAGAATTCTTAGCGGCCTCTAAAGTCTTAATACCCACAGCAGTCTTGCGACGAGCTAAAGCTATCTTGAAAGGTAATAAATAGCGACGGTTTAAAGGTCTTTAACGATCCTTTAAAGAAAGCGATAAGGTATTTACTATAGCTAGTATTTATAGGGATAGCGTTAGTAGCGATGTTTTTAGGAGAGGTTAATAATCTTTACAATATAGTGTAACTTTAGCGCTATAATAAGCGTTAGTTATTTTAGCAAATAGCGCCGTGTCATGTGAGGGGTTAATAAACTAATGTAAATAGGGCTATAACGATTATCCTATTATAATGCTTAATTTTAGCAAGATTTAATTATATAGTGCGCGCTTAATTGCTTAACGGGAGTAAGTAAACGGGAGGTTTTCGAGTCAAATTGTGCTCGAGCTTGCAAGCTTTATTATAGATAGCGTAACTATTAAGTAGCGCTTATCCGATAGTAGTTAGCGCTGCTCAAGTAATCACAAAACCTAGTTACTAGTTGCCGCCCTCCCTTATCGGCACTCTAAGTTTTATTGCACATCGCAAAGGGCAAGAAGGGGCATATAGCCGTTTTACCCCCTTAGTGAGGCGAAAAGTAGAGCTTAGACGGATAGACTGCTAAAGTAGAGCAAAATCTAATTAAATAAGAGGCTAAAAGTGAAGCAGAAAAAAGCTCGAACTAGAGGTGTTAGAATTAGTAGAGCCAAATTTAGCTAAAAGTAGGAGCTTATCACGTGAGAGCTTTTGAAGGGATGGGCTCCCGTTATTCCCTTACTAAGGGGTAAAACGGCTGCACGCCCCTTCTTGCCCTTTGCGATGTGCAACAAAGTCCCTTATCAAACCTTCCCCGATTCGCTAAAACCATCGCTACTCAAGTACTATATCAACGATAATTTTGGGATGCCTAAATCGTCTGTAGAAATTTTACAGTCACTTGCAAAATCGGCTTTGTCCCTTTCCCCTAAAACAAATTGTGAGCACAGACCACCTCGTACCTCCTTTGTCATCCCGTCCCGTGTACTCTACAGTACCAGAATACCTCGGTTAAAGGTTGCGATACTATACCAGTTTACTACCTCCAGCTTAGAAAGAATACACTAACGAATCGGCTTTCTCTCAAGATAAGAGATGAATTTTCTACGCATAGACATTTCCCCACAGCTAGGCGCTGACATAGCGCGTGTTCGCTGATTTAATGCACTACCCGAGTAAATCGATTCTAAAGTCAATTGGCAGCATGACCTTTCAACCTAAAAGTTTGCCCAGAGTTTGACTCGCAGCGTCAAGTTAAGCACTAGTACCGTTATTAAATTGATTACTATTAATTTGCTCCTCGGCTAACACAAAAGTGGCGTGGGTTTGCCAATTTCCCATTATGCTTTGTCTTTTCCATTTCCAAGGCCTTCGGTGCCTTCGTTTGCGACGCGACTAACGCATTAAGCCCGAGTCCTCTACTACCCTTTCCATCTTCCTTCTCCTATCCTGCCGAATCGAATACTGAATTGACTGCTAAATTGACTGCTGAGTTGACTGTTTCGACTACCAAGTTCCCTCCCTCTCTTGCAAGTGTCCTGTTTTAGGGTGTGAGGCTCTAGGTAGTATAGTAGCTTGACAAGGGTCATCTTTTTCTAACGTTAGCACCTCTCGCCTCTAAGCTATAGCTTGGTGTTATGTCTTAAACGCGTTCTAATAAGAAATGAAGAGCAACCTTCTATGACTTGTACACATATTATCCAACTCCTCAAAGATGGACAAAGTTATTTATCTTCCATCGGTTTGGCAGCCTAGCTAATAGCGTCGTTACACGTTTTGGGATATCCCATTGGCCAGCTACGAACCTCTTCAGCCCTACGATAACCGCTCAGAAAGCCAGGCATCAACTCTAAGTTACCCTACCATCGTCACTCCATCTATTCTCCTCCGTAAATATGTGCGTGGAAGCACTGGCTGCAACACTATTCTTTAAACGATTGAAAAGTCGGCAGAGATTGTCTCGCAAAGGGCAAGTCTAAGGACGATTGCAGTCGACCTAGAAAAAGGCGCTGCGACCTCGCCAGCTTTGCCTGCGACGCTATCCGTGGTATGTAGAGACTTCCTTGAGTGGCGAGAGGGTTCTTAATCTTAATCTGACAAGCTTAAGCAAATATCGGACTACAGCGTCTCGAGCAAACTACTCTCTCGATAGCGGAACTACTGCCTCTATCGACTGCGATTCCTCTTCCGACCTCACCCCCTCTAACGGCGTCTGCGACTTAGCTAACCGTCTCGAGATAGTATTATAATATCTGCAATGGGCTTTTTTAAAATATTCGGACGAAAACCAAACTCGAACAGCGCGGCTAAAACTGCTTCGTCGAGCAACCAACGGAGGGAGAAGAACGGGCTATTTGTCCTTACTCCGCTTAGAGCGGCGGTAATTGAGTGAGCGCACCTTTCGAGTGTCAATAAATATCTAAGCATTTTTGCTAATCGTCGAAGCATTGTCGCTATCTATAGTCTTAGAGGTGATGCTTATGATACTTAGGACGACGGCGGAAAGCTCTAGCTACGGGACTTCCTCTTACATTAAATCCTCAAGTCTCGGATTATGACGTACGGATACGAGTCTATTAGCACATTTAGTAGCAATGTTAGCGGCATTAACGATATTGCGACAAACCTCTTTAATAGGCTAAAAGTCGACCGGCGATTAAAGCAGGTAAGTATTGCTTAGTCACACGGGAAAGTCGCTAACATTTGGCAGGAGAAGACTTGCCCCATTATCTTCATTTGCTATAGCCTCGGAGGGGTAATCCTCAAGAAAGTGGGTTAATTTAGAGCCATCTTTTAACGTCACATTACTTATTACCTCTCCTAAGCCCTAATTATCGCACATGAACGAACCCTTTACTCACATCTCTTAGACAAAGTGTATAGTGTTGTGTTTATAGGTACCTCACATCGGGGCGCTAATATTGCCTTTTAGGGAGATTTTCTAGCTAGAGCCTCGCTATTGGCGGACCTTAGCATAGGCAGCTAGAAACTCCTTTCCGATCTTAAGAAGAACAGCCAAACCCTCGCAGATATATTATAGTAGTTTGTCGAAAGAGGTGCAAACTTGCATATTAGGACCTTCTACGAGCGGAAGAAATATGCAAAAATTCTCGTATGTGATCTTATAGCCTTGCCGTTCTGCGTCAAGTCAACTAACCCTAACGGCGTCCGCAGATTGTTGATAAGAGCTCGGCGCGATTAAACCTCCCTAATAAGCAGGTCTTTCCTATATAGGCCAACTATAGAGCTATGTGCAAGTTCTCGTCGGCAGATAGTAAGAAGTATAAGCCTGTCTGGGCTGCGATTGAGGAACTAGCTGCTGTAGCTGAGAAAGATCCTCGCTTTATCGTCAGGTATTTAGCCGCTTAAACAACATTAGTGATGGATTTAGCTGAGAATCCTGACTAGTGCAAGTAGTAGCGGTAATATATATGAGATGGATGAGAGAGACCGTTAATGTCTGAAGGACTTGTGGGTAACCGATCCCGGAAACGACAAGACGCGCATTGAAGATACCAAGGGCGGTCTGCTGCGAGAGTCGTACTGCTGGATCCTGGAACATGCCGACTTCCAACGATGGCGCAACGACGAACAGAGCCGACTGCGCAATGGGCCGAGCATCGAGAAGCAACTAGAAACAGCTAAATAGAATGTTAGGCTCTATCTCGAGTTAAACGTGGACTTTGTCTCTAGTGCCGTTGATATGTATATTCGCTGTAAAGTACATACACTTGCGCAGCTACAGAAATACGACCCCGAAATAGAGAGCGCCGTCCAAGACTATCTCTTAGCAAATGCTAATGACACGTTTCTCTGGGTGGCTTTAATCTGCTAAGAGCTAGAGAAGATCCCGCGCTAGAGGGCACTAGCGAGGCTTAAAGATCTCCCACCCGAACTTGACTCTCTCTACGAGCGAATGATAAACCATATCTGTACTATAGAGGATATTGCAGTTGTTAACCTTTGTAAGCAAATCCTTGCTAGCGTGACGAGTGTATATCGGCCTGTCACGCTAAAGGAATTGACACCTCTCGTCGACGGGCTAGAGGATTATTCCGACGACCTCGAGTCACTTAGGGAGATTATAGGGCTTTGTGGTTCATTTTTGACGATTCGAGAAGATACCGTCTACTTTGTGCATCAGTTAGCGAAGGAGTTCTTACTCCGAAAGGCATCCGATAAGATCTTCTCCGGGATAGAGGATATTTACCACACCATCTTCTCGCGGTCGTTACAAGTTATGTCTAAGAGCCTTCAACGTGACATCTACAACCAACGCGCTCCTGGAATCTCTATCGACCAAGTCCAACCGCCTATTTCAGATCCACTAGCCGTAGCACGGTACTCCTGTTTCTACTGGGTTAACCATCTGCTCGACTGTACTAGAAAGAACACTATTGACAACCGTAAGGACGGTGGCTCGGTAGATAAGTTTTTATGCGAGTATTATCTTTACTGGCTTGAGGCGCTGAGTCTAATGAGAAGCCTGTCAAGTGCTCTAGTTATGATTAGGAAGCTCGAAAATTGGCTTCAAGTAAGTTTCTCAACTATTTAACTATATTGAAAAAGAAAACCCTACTAATCGAACAAGGCTGATGAAAGTCCCGATCTATATGCGTTTATCCGTGATGCAAAACGGTTCACCCGATATTACCAATCATTAATTGAAAAGACACCGCTGCAGTTATACTGTTCAGCTCTAGTCTTTGCTCCAAATAAGAGTATTATTCGAATACACTTCAAGAAGTGTATCCCCCCTTGGATCCAAAGTACGCCAAAAATAGATGCGCATTGGAACGCCGCCCTACAGACGCTCGAGGGCCACTCCGACTGGGTCTCGTCCGTAGCCTTCTCACCCGACAGTAAGCAAGTCGTGTCTGGATCACACGATAAGACAGTACGGCTCTGGGACGCAGCCACAGGAGCACCGCTCCAGACGCTCGAGGGCCACTCCGACTGGGTCTCGTCTGTAGCCTTCTCACCCGATAGCAAGCAAGTCGTGTCTGGATCACACGATAAGACGGTACGGCTCTGGGACGCGGCCACGGGAGCACCGCTCCAGACGCTCGAGGGCCACTCTAGGTGGGTCCCGTCTGTGGCCATCTCACCCGACAGGAAGCTAGAAACTTTACGAGTAATAGGTGAATGGGTAGTGGAAGGAATGTCGAATATTATCTGGCTATCTCCTGAATATCGAGCTTCTTGTCAGGCTACTTGGAACGGAATTATTGTCTTAGGACATTCATCTGGGAGAGTTTCAATCTTTAATTTTGCACCCGGAGCGAAGTTCATAATATAGAACCAGGATAGATCAACTGACATTGTCTTCTAGTTCTTAAATAATATTTCTTTTTCCTTTTATTTCTATTTTATAGAGGGTCTTAGGGGAGCGTCTGCCTTTATAGAAGTTGATAATTGCCACTCGGTTTCTAGAATCTTCTAGAACAGTTATTTACTATACTACTATAGATTTCACGACTCTGTCGCTCTTGTATACAGCACTCATGCGACGTGAATGATTCACATCGCGTGCTCGGCCAAATTCAGCCTACTCTGTACGTACTGTACGTGTGACGGCCCAGGCATATGCCCTCAGTCACGTGGGCGTCAGCCCTCTATTAGCGCTCAGGCCGTCAGGGGCAGATCAAGTCTCGCAACCGAGTCGGAGGGGTTTCGGGCCAGAAGGTTTCAAGCTGGACTATAAATTGGAACATGTCTCTTGTCTTACACTTTCCTTCCTTATGTTTCTTTTATCCTTCGTAGCTATAAGTGATTACGATTAGGCTACGATACGCACTCCCACATGCCTCTACGCAGCCCGTGATCGCTTGTACCGTCACAGTACGTACGGAAGGGTATTGCAAGAAATCACCATCACCCTCTTCTTAGGCGGTGAACTTTTTAACCAATCAAGCATCGAAGTTGTACATATTTGCCCCATAAATTCTTATATCTAGCAATGGGTAATGGGTGACTTCTTGCGATCCCTTCCGTATAGTACTGCAACCTTCAACCGAGGTACTTCGAAGTACACGGGATGACTAAGGGGTTACGAGGCCACCGCTAAAAATGAGGTGGTCTCTGCTCACTTTATTTTTCAGGCGAAAGAGGGCGAAGCCGATTTTGCAAGCGACTGTATATGGAAATATTTTGATTTTTGATTTTTGTTGCATATCGCGATGCTCCGGAGGAAATTCCCCTCACGGAGGCTTGCAAACTTCTTCTAAGAGACGTCCCTGCGAAGCGAAAATCCCTGTAGACCGAAGCGTGATCCCTGTCACTTTGATGAAAAAATAAATATCTTGGTAAGAAATAGCTTTAAAGCCAATTCCGCCTTAGGATCCATTCTACTGCTATATCTCTTGCATATTAAGTATTACTCTTACCGAAAACTTAGCATGGGAATATATCGTTGTACTTTATCTTTGGCCTCTCTTAAACCGACTATTCCTGTTATCTTAAATATTACCCTGTTATAAAACTTGAGCGATATCCTGTGAATTTAAAAAGTTTATAGTACTTAGAATAACTACTCTAATAAATGTATAAAACTTCGTTTCTTTACTTAGCTTAAGATGTTAAGTCTTTATTAAGGGGACTTGGTTAAGAGATTATATTTTTCATAAGCACTAATTAGAAGGCTGTAAATCACATGATTTTCAATAGCATTAAGTTGCGCTAAAATGTTTTATAATTTCTTATTAAAAATTAAAGTGATATTGCATAATATAACCCGGCCATCTTCCTATTACATGTAATATTAAACGATAAAGTCGAGAGGTAGCTGTCAACTGTGATGTTTTACTATAGCGTGCTAGTGGCTATACCCTAGAGCCGCACTGTCTTGTCCCATGACGCTAACGCTAGCAGCCTCGAGTCTAGCGAGAAGGCCACCGAGTAGACCCCGCAGCTGTGCCCCTCGAGCATTTGCTATAGCGCACCGGTAGCCGCATCTTAGAGCCGCACCGTCTTGTCGTCTGAAGCCGACGCTAGCAGCCTCGAGTCTAGCGAGAAGGCTACCGAGCAAACCCTGCAGCTATGCCCCTCGAGCGTTTACTATAGCGCACCGGTAGCCGCATCCTAGAGCCGGACCATCTCGTCGTCTGAAGCCGACGCTAGTAGCCTCGAGTCTAGCGAGAAGGCTACTAAGAAGACCCTGCGGCTGTGCCCCTCGAGCGTCT
>Ga0302325_10026242_pt1 | contig 12098 bp, 7 predicted proteins | sample Palsa_T0_2_FD_201948 | JGI IMG/M metagenome (GOLD analysis project Ga0302325, IMG submission 201948) | Peat permafrost microbial communities from Stordalen Mire near Abisko, Sweden - Palsa_T0_2 | ecosystem: Environmental > Terrestrial > Soil > Palsa > Peat permafrost | place: Sweden: Abisko...
CTCCCAGGTATACCGGCCACGTAGGACTCCGTGGCGGTCAGGTTCGTCGAGGGAGGGCCACCAGCGGGGTAGTGTTGTAAGGCATTGTAGGCTTCGAGGTCAGCCTGGAACGCCGCTGGCACCACATCGATCAGAGGAATAGCTCCATCCAGAAAGTTATACTGCCCGCCGAACCATAGCTGTTGGAATACTTTGTACTGATCGGGACGGTAAGACCCACCAAACTTAAAATCGTGTTTGCCTTTGACCCAGGAAAGGCTCTCGTCGAACTGAAAGCGATTCTGAGTTGCGTCGTAGGGATAGGCGAACGGAGTCCCCACGGGACCCAGGCTTCCCAAACCTATTTCGGCGCGGCCTGGAAGCGGCGCAGTATTGTCGGCACTGTTGTGAGGCACGGCCTGCACGCGCACTGTGTTGACCAAGTTCGGATTGATAATGTGTGTCCATGAGCCGGTGAGCGTGTAGTCTCGAAACTGTAGGGTAGTAGAGTAGGGGCGCTGCTCGCCGCCCGGTCCGGTGACGGTATATTGTTCGTGCGTTAGAGAAAATCGCAGTGAAAAGGAATTTTTCTCATTCGGCGTGAAATCCACGCGGCTTACCCAATTGTTGAACCGGCCATTTTGATTGGGGGGTGCTTGCACCACGTTCGTATTGCCGTCGAACGTACCGCTATTTGGCGCGATCAGAGCGTTTAAGATCGGATCTTCGAGCGGATTAAATACCGGCGAGGCGATCAAGCCGGCGCCGAGCGGCGCCAGTGGGCCTCCCGTGGCGGCCAGTTGGGCTAAATAGCAGGCTTGCGTGACCAGTTGCGCTTGTCCCGCCGGCGGGATTTGGTTGGGACAAAGGCCGCTTCCAGGGTTGAATCCGTTTGGTTGCGCCGAAATTCCCTGCGCTTCGGCGGTGCCCAGCAGATTGGTCAAGGTCGGATTGTCGAGTTTCTGCTTCTCAAAAGAAGTGAAAAAGAAAAGCTTGTCTTTCTTAATTGGACCGCCGAACGTACCGCCAAAAATTGCATTCTGCTCAAACGGCTTGCTGGTCGGATCCGGACTGAAACTGTTGAAGAAGTTAGCCGCATCCGTGCTCTGGTCGTGGAAGTAACCGTAGGCGCTGCCGTGGTAATTATTCGTCCCGCTTTTCGTGACGATATTTATGGCCGTTCCAGAGGTAAATCCAAATTCTGCTCCGAACGAATTGCGATTGACCTGTAGCTCCTGGATCGAATCCAGCGGCACGTTGGCCACGCGCAAAGCGCCTGAGCCGTAGTCGTTCTCACCGCCATCAATTGTAAATAAATTAGACCGTCCGGTGCTTCCGCCGATGGAAAACCCGGAAGAGAGATAGCCGGTGCCGATGTTGGGGTCCTGAATCGCGGGAGCGTTGGAATTGGTTACGCCAGGCAAAGTGTAAATCGACGCGGTGAAGCTCCGGCTTACGTTAGGAAGGTTCTCAACCTGTTGTGGATTGATGGTATTGGCCTGCTGCGATTGTTCGACCTCGATAAGCGGTGCGGAATTGTAAGTGACCTCCACCGAAACAGTTGTCGAGCCAACTTTGAGGTGAGGGTCATAGACTACGATCTGGCCGACAGTAATGACCAAGGCTTTCGCAATCGATTTCTCAAACCCCTGGGCTACGACCTGGAGATCGTAGGTGCCGGGGTTCAGTACGAGAAATTGATAAGCGCCCGCAGCCGATGATGTGTCGGTTTCCACTACTCCTGTGGCCGTGTTTGTCACAGTCAAGGTGGCATTGGCGATGCTTGCTCCCTGTGGGTCCAGCACCGTGCCTCGCAAGGTGCCGGTGGAGTAGGAAGTTTGCCCGAAACTGGCCGGTAAGCTCAGTCCGACTAGCGCCGCGACTAACAAGAATCTGCAGGACCCGCGGCTTACACTCGACGACATAAAACGGCACACCAATAGCGTCCCGAGATTCATAGCGCCTCACTTTGACATCAAGATTGAATCTTTTTCGCTCCGGCCTCGTGACATACGGAGCGATTCAATGAGCCATCAAGAACGGCACGCAAACAATCAGAAAGCGAATCGAATGCCGAGCTGAACTTCACGCTTTGGAAGCGCAGAAGTGAAGCCCAGGGGCGTGCTCGATGTGGCAATGCTACCGTCGGGAAGAACGGTTCCCGGCTTGATACCGTGAACGTTGAACGTGGTGTTCCCGCCTCCGCCGACCGCGGTGGGAAGGCCAAATAACGGGCTCACTTCGTTGTTGACGCTGGCAAAGTTGGTCCGGTTTGCGATGTTGAATCCCTCCGCCGTAAGGATCATGTTGACCCGTTCACCCAACTTGTGTTGCCAGGTCAAGCGCATGTCGAAGTCAATATAGTTTGGACCGAGGCCGGTGTCGCGATTAGCCCCGATCGGCCGCTCGTTAGTTGTGTGACCGTCTCCGTTGACTTCCGTTCCGGCCAGCAGGTTGAAAGGATGTCCGCTGTGGTACTGGAAAATCGGAGAGAGTTGAAAGCCTGAAAGGACCGCTCGTTTCCACGGACTGTCGAAGATGCCGGCCACTACCACCTTGTTCCGCTCGTCGAACTCAGAAAGAGCTCGATCCAGGCGGAGGTTTGTCGGATCCTGCGGACCATAGTCCGTGTTGAAATCAGTTGAAGTGTCAAACCCTTTACTGTATGTGTAGTTTCCGAACATTGTGAAGTGGTCGCTGAAGCGCTTCTTGACTTCGAGGATCAGGCCTTCGTAAAGGGCCGACGCAGCCGCAGTGTACTGGTTATTCTGGGCAACGAGCACATTCGCAAAGCAAGACGAAACGGGCTGGCCAAAGCCATTTAAAGTTACCGCGCATGGGTAAACGCCGCCAGCACCAGGCCCTGAGGTTTGCAAGCCTGCGGCTGGGTCGGTGACGGCACTCGTGTTCCAGTTGCGGTAGGTGGCTATCTGCCCGTTCGCCAACGGTATGGTGCTGAACGGCGCGTCGAGAAGATTCGTATCAATGGCAACTGGCAGCCTGAGCGTGTGGGAGTAAATTCCGCTAACTGCGATGGAGAATCCGGGCGTGATTTCCCGCTCGATTCCGAGCGACGCCTGTTGCGAATACGGCGGCTTGTAGTTGGGCGGATTGCTGAAGAACGCTTGCACCGGTGCGACTTGTCCGCTGTTGGCGACGAAGATTCCGAACGGGGCCACGTCCGCCGGCGTGATGCAGGCATTGTTGCCGGGAGTCGGGGTCGTACACGCGATCAGATTCGTCCCTGACGGATTGCCCGCAGGATTGAACAGGCCCTGAAAAACGGCGGCAGAGTTGCCAATCGGAAGACCCGTAGCGTTGATCGGATCCGCATAGATGGAGATGAACCGGGTGCACGGGCTGGTGCTGCCGGGGTTCGCGGGGAAGATGGGAACGCCGGGGAATCCGAGACCGCAGGTATTGATCAGGTTGTTGACCTGATCGGGGACCTGCGACTTGTTGTGCTGGTTCTCGACTGTGCTGCGATTCTTGTTCAAGACGCCAAGGCTCAAATCAACCTGGGATATCTGCGCGTCGATGGGTCCGTAGAATATTCCCCAGCCGCCGCGAATTACGGTTTTGTGATCTTTAAATGGATCCCACGCGAACGATATTCGGGGAGCGAAGTCTTTGTAGTAGGTACTCTGTGGGAGATATTGCGAGTCGATTTCGTAGCGCAGACCGTAGTTCAAGGTGAAATTGGACGTTACCTTCCACGAGTCTTGCAAATACAGACCCGTCAACGGCCGGGTGTACGCCGGGTAGTCGGGATCACCGAAGCCCTGCTGGTAAAGGACGGGCTGCCCAAGTGAGGCCGCCTGTAGCGAGTCAATGTCGGCTCCGCCAGTGGTTACTCCGCAGGCATTCTCGGCTGTGGGCAGGAAGCAGGGGCTCACTGCGACTCCTGGAAGTGATCCAAACACAAACCTGCCCGGCAGGAACGTGTGGGACTCGGTGTGGTTTCCGCGGAGAAGTTCGGAACCGCCGAACCTAATGGTGTGACGGCCGCGTACCATTGTGACGTTGTCAGCGAACTCATAACGCCGGAGAATCGTTAAGTTCGGCAGGAAGACATTGGTTCCCAGGTTGTTTGCGAATCCGGCAATTTGGAGTCCTACTTGACCGGGTTCATTCGGGATCACGTCGAAGCTATCGTAGTTCCACTGAACCCGGAACTCATTTTGGGTTCGCGGGCTGAATTCGTGGAACCAGGATACCTGGAGATTATCGTCGTAGTTGTGGATCGAGCTGCCTGCGGAAAATCCGGTCAGGGACTGCACGTCCGGATTCTGCTCGAGGTCGTGCGAATACCGAAACGAAACGGAGAGTTGGTCGGCTTCGCCGATCCGGTGGTCCAACCGCGCTGATGCGAGATACTGCCGCGTGTTGTAATCGAAAAGACCGCCGTTGGACTCGAACGTGTTTACAAGGTAGGTGTTGAGTGCTGTTTGACCTGGCGTCAAGCCTGTGGATTGGCTGACGGTCAACAAGCTTCCAAGCGCTTGAGCGCAAGCAGCAGCAGGTACGAAAGTCGGAGGCGCGGGAGCGGGATTGGTGAAGCAAGGCACTGAAACCCCGTTTCCCTGTGCGGTTAGCTGGGCAAGAATCGGATCTTGGTCCGAGGTCGTCCGGAAAATATTCGTATTCGTCAGCAGCGGAACTGCATTCTGCGCATCCTGGCGCAGACCCTCGAAGGCAACGAACAAGAATGTCTTGTCCTTCTGCACGGGCAGTCCTACGTTGCCGCCATACTGATAGCGTCCCAATGAATTCTTGGTGGGCAAACCCAACGAGTCGGCCACGGTGGGATCGAACACCTGGCCTGGCTGAAGCGCTTGGCTGAAGGCAAAAGGATCGCGAGCATCCAAAGCGTCGTTGCGGAAAAAACCAAAAAGGTTCCCGTGGACGTCGTTAGTACCGGATTTCGACACGATGTTGATCGTGGCGCCGCTCGCACCGCCGTACTCGGCCGCATAGTTACTTCGGTTCACTTGAAACTCTTGGACGGCGTCTTGGCTAATCGTTGGTCGAACGCCACCGGCATCGTCCTGAGCCTCGCCGCCGTCAACTGTGACGCTATTTCCCCGGCCATTGCTTCCGTAGAAAGAAAGTCCGCTTTGGGGGGTTTGCTTCACTCGGAAATCCTGGTCATCCGCCAGCCGCGTGGAATCGGACACGCCCGGCAGCAGCAAGGTATAAGTGAGGTAATCCCGGCGGTCGATCGGTAAATCCTCGATGTACTGTTCCGTGATCGTATTCGCCTGGCTCCCTCTTTCCGTTTCCACCACGGGAGGCACGGCCGTGACCTCGACCGTCTGTGCGGTTGAGGCAAGTTTCAAGTGGAAATCAAGGATGACAGTTTGTCCGACGTTGACGACAACTCCCGTCATGGCTTGCGTCTCAAACCTGTCAAGCTGGGTTGTAACTCTGTAGGAACCCGGCAAAAGGCCTGTCAGGCGATACTGGCCACTCTCGTCGGTGACTCCTGAGGATTGCGTTCCTCGCGCTGTTTCTGTGGCGACGATATTCGCCTTCGGGAGGACACCGCCCTGCGGATCCGTCACGGTTCCGCTGATGCTTCCGGATGTGCCGACGCCCTGCCCGTAAGCCGCCGGATTGAGGAACAGCAAGCAAACCAAGAACACGAAAACACCGGCGAGTAGCTTTGACTTCATAGAGCCTCCTGACAGCACCCAAGATGTACGCAAGCGGCGCAATTCTTTCTTGCACCCAAACCAGAACCTCATCATCGAAACCATCAAAGCCCAGACCCGCGCAACAGATATCCAAAATTTTGATAGTCCATATCACATTTTAGAAACTAACGTCAAGGCGAGATTGTCGAATCGTGGAAGCTAGTTAACGTGTACCAGTCTGGCAACAGCCGGGAAGCGGCTTAATGAATTTCTGGCGCAATGGCAATCAAAAACAGGGGCCTTCACTGGCAGGTTAGCACGACGCGGCCGGGAACCCGTCCGTGGCGCAATTCATCCAAAACCTGGTTTGCCTGCTCGAGCGGGCGCGTGGCGGTTAAGCAGCGAACTTCTCCGGCCGCTGCCATAGCTAGAATCTCGGTTAGGTCCTGCCGGGTACCTACAGCGCTCGCCTGGATGCGGACTTCACCGGCGGCCATCATGATTGGCGGAAAGGAGATATCCTTGGCCGGCAAGCCCACGGCGAGGAGAGTCCCGGTCGGCCGCAAGCAATAGAATGCTTGATCGTAGGCCGCGGTAGCCGCCGAAGCCACAAGCGCCACGTGGACTCCACCTTTGCCGCGCAGTGTTTTTACGACGTCGGTGGAGGCGGCATTAAGGGTGTTCGCAGCACCGAGCGATTTAGCGAGAGCCAACTTTTCATCCGAAATATCGATTGCGGTGATCTCCGCTCCCAAAGCACGCCCGATCTGGACAGCGATGTGTCCCAAGCCTCCTACGCCGAACACTGCAAGGCGTTGGCCGCGCGAAATCTTCGCATGCTTGATCGCGCGATAGACCGTGACTCCAGCGCAGAACAGGGGTGCCGCGTCGACGAAGGAGAGATTCTCCGGAATCTTGGTTGCATGGCTCGCCGGGGCCTTCACAAATTCCGCGAAGCCTCCGTCCACCGTGACGCCTGTAATCTTCTGCTTCGCACACAGATTTTCGTTTCCTTCGCGGCAGAATTCACATTCACCGCACGACCAGTGGAGCCAGGGGACACCCACGCGATCGCCGATTTGAAGGCTTTTCACCGCCGCACCCTTCTCGACGACGCTCCCGGCGATTTCGTGCCCGAGTATCACAGGCTTTTTCACGATGCCTGCCAGTTGGGTCCAGTCGCCATCCGCTACATGCAAATCGGAATGACACACCCCGCAGGCTTCGACCTTGATGAGCACGTCATCGTCGCGGAGTTTCGGGCGTTCGACTTCCTCTATCGTCAGTGGTTGTTTGAAATCATGCAGGACAGCAGCCTTCATTGGTTGGACCTCAGACTGCAGTTAGCGAAAGTTACGGCAAGTGGTGTTGTGCCACCACACGAAGCGATTGCCTCGGAACAATAGACTCCTGTCCGGCCTCGGGAGAAGTGCTGCGCTATGATTTTGCGCCGCGCAGAAAGAATTCGACGGCGCTGTTCACGCGGTCGGCCAACGTGTGTGGTCCGTGAAGATCCACCGCCCATTGGCGGACAACTGTGTTGAAAAGCCCTTCCATGAACTCGGCGAGGTGAATCACAGGGAAAGCGCGCGTGATTTCGCCGCGCTTTTGCCCCTGAGCGATGATCTCGCGAAGCAGGGTCACGGTAGCCTCTTCGGGACCGCGCAGTTCCGGCGAGCGAATCGGATCCATCGCGCCCTCGACAATCACGGCCTGCCATAGAGGACGACCTTCTTCTGTTACCTTGGCCAGAGTTTCATAAAAACGCCGCAAGCGTTCAGCCGTGGTAGCTTTGCTGGATAACTCAGATTTGAGGTGCTCGGCCTGGCGGGCAAAAGCGCGGCGTCCCACTTCGCGCAAGACGGCGTCCTTGCTGGGGAAGTAGCGGAAAAAAGTTGGCTGGCTGATGTCCAGGGCTTGAACGATGTCGTCGATTCTGGTGCTGTCGTAACCGCGCTCCCGAAACATTCGTAGAGAAGTCTCGATAATTTGTTGGCGCAGTCGCGCTTTCTTGCGTTCCCGGAGGCCAATCACCGGCGCGTTCCCATTTGGAGGATGCCCACGCATTGCCCTGGCCGCTTCAGCTTCGCCGCCGCCGGCGCTGACTGGTCCTTGTCGAAGTGACGGCGCTGCGGAGGTCTTTACGGACCGCATAAGGCGTTTCCTCCTACTTTACCGCTCAAATTGCTTGGCCCACTTTCGATAGTCGCCCTAACATTATAGCGACTAACAAAAAGTTGCAAGCCTAGCGATAGGCCGTCGTCGTAACTTGCGAGAAGGAGTTTTCAGGGGCTTACTAGTGAAGAGCATTGCCGAACGACCGGCAGCCCTGAAGGCTGATCAATAGTGCATGACGGAATCGAGGCGCTCGCGGGAATCGTTGATGGTTAATTTGGCGGAGAGGGGGGGAGTCTCCCCCACGGACTAGAGGGATGAAGAGCGTGAGGGACCGTAAGGGACTGTATCGTGTGCTAATCATGGTGTTTACAGCCTCTCGATTTGCTGTAACCGACTCAGTCGAAAAGACCTGAAATAGGCCCTAATCGTATCCTTCTATTAGCACGATTAGCACAGAACCCGCTTTTATCCGCGCTACCAAACACTCCATAGGCGACAGTGGGAGTTTTTGGTGGCTGTTTCACCCCGCGATTTTTTCGCTATAATCGATCATGCTTGACCGCTGCTACAACTGCGCTGCAATCGCCACCAGCGAAGAGCACGCGCCGCCAGAGAGTTTTTTCCCCGAAGGGTACCGCGTCGGGTTGGTGACGGTGCCCGCCTGCGCCGAACACAACACGAGTTTGTCCAAAGACGTTGAATACGTCCGCAACGTTATCTGCGATCACCGGGGCGTGAATTTGGTTGCGTCCCGCGTATCTGAAGCGGCGAAGGGCTCATACGCAAACAGCCCAGGGCTATTCAAACGGACTTTCTCGAACGTGCGCCCCGTGATCGTCGACGGCGAAGAAACCGGCGCTTTCCAAATTGAGTTGCCCCGCTTTAAGAGGGTCATGAAGGCAATCGCGTTTGCGATGTACTATCAAGACTTCGGACGGCGGAACGAAGGCGATTTCGATGTGTTTTCCACGAGCCTAAATTCCCGCTTGAGCCTCTACCATCGCCGGGCTGACGGCTTCGAAAATCTGCGCCACATTCTGTCAGTGAGCGATTTCAAATCCATGCCCGTTCCACAGCCCAAAGTTTTCAAGTACGGGCTGTCGCGACTCGGCGAGGGCCAGGTGCAGTACAGATTTGAATTCTACGAATCGTTCTGTGTATATGCTTTGTCTCTTCCCCACAGACTCAGTCCCTCGATCTATCTTCCGATCACGCGGGACTTGACCATATTCAGGCTCGGCCAAGAATAGAATCGCGACAGTCGCGCCTTGATGGTACTTCTCGGAGGTTACTTTCCATCCTTTGGGCCTAGAGTAACGTATGGGTCCAGCCTCAGACCATATCTCATGTTAACGAGGCCCATGAAGTACCAGCATGTGCGGTTCATATAATCAAACTCTCCATCCGCATCCTTTATTTCTCGGCCGAGCGCATTGCCGTGAACTAGGTTCTGTCGCAACACGTCTAAGCATTCAATTCCAGCTGGGTCGAAAGCATATCCATTCATTGGCGACCAACCCTTCTCCGGTCGGCAGCGAGCGTGGAGGCGGTCAATTTTTTCCTTCAAGGATTTCATTTCCAAATCCTCAAGAAGGGCTTCGAGCTTCAGCCTGAGAATCTCTTCAGTTGATCGTTCCCGAAGCATCGACAGCGCAACTTGCTTATTTGAAAGGTCCGGCTCCCAGTCGTTCGGCGCATGAAGCGCGGTCACACGACAATAGTCGAAGGCAGCGCCGTCCACCATAGAGTGGCCAAACAGAACAGTTGCAGCATTCAGCAGGTTATTCGCTGTCTCCGCACTGTGGGTTACTCCGAGTTCAACGAACCTCTCCTTCGGCATCGCCTTGCGAAAGCCTTCCACGTCCGTGACCAGTTTCATGTAGTCCGGGTCGGTCATTACCAAGTCGTACAAGAATTCAGCTTCTTTTGTTTTTGCCTTTGTTGCGGCGGCAAAACCTGCGTGCACGACTTGCCTAAAAATAGACACTGTGCTCCAAGCGCGCAGAGTTCGACCGTGAGTCTCGCTGAATAGTATTTCAGCTGGCGTGGCCACGATCTTAGAATTCTCCGTTAGAAGCCGAACAAGAATGGGCCGGGCTCGTCGTCGAGAACATCCGAAGGTTTCACAGTCCGACGATACTTCTCAACTATAGGCGTTATAAGGTCCGTATCCGGGTAGAGCGGAGCGATCACCTCCGCGCCGGATTGGATGGCCTTGAACAACCCATACAGCACGTACTTAATACGATCTCGATTGTCGGCGCTCAACGTCTGAACTTTATCGATCTCAAGCAGAACAGCGCGTGCGTGGTGAGAAGCAGTCATCACGGGCATTTCATCTCCTCGCTTCGACGCAGGCACAACGTCGTCTGTGTCGTTTAATTACACCAGAGGACGTCGGGAGGCTCGTTGACACCCAACTCCTCGACCTTAAGAACGTACTTGTTAGGTAACCTTAGACGAGTTCAGCCCAGTTTGGTCCAATCTGATGACAAAACTGATGACAATTTGCGGCCGGGAAGCAGCAGTATTCTCAGTTCGTTCCGGCCTGAAGTTTAACAACGTAGTCGAGCGCTTCGGCGACGTTTTTGGCGATCAGGTCTGCCGAAGCAATGAATTGTCTCTCTTTAGGCTGGCAGGTAAGCTCGCCGACTTCCAGTAAGCCTACCAACCGGTCTGCACGCACCTGGCTGAACATATAGTAATGGGCTTCGTTAACGGTGTAATTATCGAGTTCAAAATCTGCGGGGTTGTACCCCAGGGCCTCTGCGAGGGAGAAGCCCACCGTATGCACGGAGAAAGGCAGCAAACCCTTGGGGTAGGCCAGACTCGCTTTACCTTTGCACGGCGTCGGGCTGCCGTCCAAATGAATGGCCAGGAATATCTTCGAGGTAAGTCCGTCGAACTGTGTACTCGACGACGGTCTGAGATAGTGGTCCGCAGAAACTACTAGAACCGAATCGCCGTCATCGCGTAGTCGCTGGGCGAGAATATTCGTTATATAGGCCGCAAGCGCGCGTTCACTAACAAACTTGCCCCTCGTCCCGGTCTTACCCGTTGTGCGCAAGTAATGACCAGGCTGCAATATCACATCGTATTTCTTTCCACGGTCACCTAATTCAACTCCTTTTACCGGTGTCTCCTTGGAGATTTCGGCGACCAAGCTTTCGAACTTTTCTTGAGACACGGCCCCTAGACCGGGCCTCTCTAAGCGGTCTTCAAAATTCGCCTTCTTAAGGATCTCAATAGAAGAGGCCGAACTTTGGACAAACTCATCTGAAGATTGAGAAATCTGAGGATGCTCAGATTCGTCCTGCGATTCGTCCTGCGTCTGGCCTGCCAATACGATCGTCATTAGAAATATGCCAACCGCTGCGAGAATTAGTTTCTTCATTATTTCACCGCGTCACTTCGAACTTCGTCGGTCAATTTATTTAGAAGTTGATCGGAAAGAGTCCCACCAGGCCGCTGAGCTATACGACAGTCACCGACGCCCAGTAAAAGAATGGCGATGCTCCCGTAGTCGGTCTTTACCTCAGATTCCGGTTCTAGGACCATGACCTCTGCAACGGCGGCACATTCTCGATGCGCGTCGTCGACTAGAAATACTACGTGGGGACCTAAAGTCCGATTGCCGTTGCGTTGTGCGAAGGGCAAGTTCTTTGCCATCAAATCTCGCATCTCATCTGTGTTCTTAAAGGGTGAATTCGCCAACTCCTCATCGTCAAGTTCACGATAATCAGTTAGCGCCAATATGTATTTGAGCTGATCCTGCCAATCGTCGAGATCACTTCTCTTCGTCGCATCCGAAACGTTCTCGGTACCGCAGTACGTCAGGTCGATAAATCGCATCTTGACCGTTGCGTGCAAACCGGTCTTCTGCGTTAGAGTCGACTCGACGCTTCTCCGGCCTTCTTGCGCGTCATCCATTGTAGAGACTATTCCGTCCTTAGACCGACAGGCCGAGGGCTGAACTACAGCCGCCTTGGACACGTTCAAGAAATCGAAAACCTCGATAGCTCCCGGTCCACTGGAATCCACCTGGGGATCGGTATCTGCGTATGCATGATAAATCTGGCTCTTCTTCTCGCTACCTACCTGTAGAGCAAAGGCAAATCGAACCTGAGATATCGAATTGAATGCTGCAGGCAGCAGACTATTAGGAGCCGCACCGGCATCACCGTTGCCAACCGGACACCGACTTGCGTCTTGCAAGTACAGGAGGACTTTGTCCCGATAGCGCGACGCATATTTGCCCAGATAATCGTCTAGCTGCGATTTGTCGACTGGCTTGAAGCAGGCTAGTTCGCTTTGCTGGTTGGACATGATTTCAAAACAGCTGAAACCGGCCAAGCGAGGCGTGGG
>Ga0302325_10026243_pt1 | contig 12098 bp, 9 predicted proteins | sample Palsa_T0_2_FD_201948 | JGI IMG/M metagenome (GOLD analysis project Ga0302325, IMG submission 201948) | Peat permafrost microbial communities from Stordalen Mire near Abisko, Sweden - Palsa_T0_2 | ecosystem: Environmental > Terrestrial > Soil > Palsa > Peat permafrost | place: Sweden: Abisko...
TTGCGACGAACAAGTGTCTCTTGACAACGCCTTCGTTCTTATCGAAGGGCACCCGTAAAAGATAAACCTAGGTCAACTGCAACGGCAACTACCGCAGTGGTATAATCCGTCTCGATGCGAGGCCAAGCGCCATCAACGACTAGCAAGGGTGCACCACCCGCCGGCCCTGATGGCCAAGGTCGGCTTGCCCGTGTGAGAAGCAATCCCGCGGCATACATTTCGCGTAATCATCGAATCATAAGCACCGCATTCTTCGGCGACGATGCGGGCGCCAAGCCGCTATTCCTGGCGCAGGGCCTGCATGGGATCGACGCGTGTGGCGCGACGGGCGGGGAGGTAACACGCTAGAATTGCCGACGCGACAAGCAGCAGGGCTACGGCTGAGAACGTGACCGGATCGATCTTCCCCACGTTGACCAGCATGGTCTGCATCCCGCGCCCGACAAAATACGTTCCGGCCAAACCGAGAGCCACGCCCACCAGCGCCAGGATAATTCCCTCCCGCAAGATTAGTCGAAGCACCCGCGCGGTGTCAGCGCCCAGCGCCATGCGCACGCCAATTTCGTGGGTGCGCTGCGCGACGGCGAAAGACATCACTCCGTAAATTCCTAAAGCCGCGAGGAGCAGCGCAATTCCCGCGAAACTTCCGAACAGGAAGGCCGTCAGCCGGTCTCCGCCCTTGGCTTCGTTGACGCGTTGCTCCATGGTCTTGACGTCGGTCAGTGGCAAATTCGAATCGAGCGATTGCACGATGTCGGCGACGCTATTGGAAAGCTCCGCGGGATCGCCGGCGGTGCGTACGGCGATGCTGGCCTGCGGCCAGGGACTTTGCGCGAAAGGCACGTCCATTTCGGGGAATGCGCCGCCGTGCGGGCCGCCATTGCGCGCATTGCGATACACCCCCACGATTTGCCAGGCGACGGGCGGCCCCAGTTTAGTGACGCCGGGGATCAACTGCTCGATGAAGAGACGTTGCGAGAGCGGATCGACGCCCGAGAAAAATTTCTTGGCGAACTCTTCGTTGACCACGGCCGAGAAAACGCCTCCGGCGCGGTCGCTTTCCGTCAGGGCGCGCCCCTTCACGAATTGAATTCCGAAGGCCTTAAAATATTCCGGAGTGACCATGTTGAAAGCGGCCCCAGGGCGCTGCGACGGGTCATCCACCGGTTTTCCTTCGATTGTAAAGGGCATCCCGAAGTTCACGCCCGCAACCGGCATCCCTTCCGACGCGGAAATGGCCGATACGCCCGGCAAGGCCTCAATGCGATCGTGAAGTTGCTGATAGAACGCGACGATTTGATCGGCGTTGGTCAAGCGACCATCCGGCACTGGAACGAAAAACGTGAAAAGGTGATCGGAGCGGAAGCCGAGCTCGACGTGTGCGACGTTCCACAAGCTGCGAACCGCGAGGCCGCCGCCGGTGAGGAGCGTAAGCGCGAGCGCGAACTCCACCACGACGAGCGCGCGCCGAAGACCGTGCCGCCCGGCTGTCGATGCGGAACGCCCGCCTTCTTTTAGAACGGCGTTCAAATCCGTTCTGGCCGCTTGCCATGCCGGAGCACCGCCAAAGAGCACCGCCGCGAGCAGGCTGGAGGCCACGGTGAAGAGCAGCACCGGAAGGTTGATTCGTACGTCCGCTTCGGAGGGCAGCGTGTCCGGAGGAATCATCACCAGAATGACTTTGAGAAGCGCCCACGCCAGGACGATCCCGGCGACGCAACCGATCAGCGCGAGCGAAATGCTTTCCCCGAGCAATTGGGTGAAGAGCCTCGAGCGCGACGCGCCCAGCGAGGCCCGGACCGCAATTTCTTTCTGGCGCGTGGTCGCGCGGGCCAGCAGTAAGTTGGCCACATTCGCGCAGGCGATCAGCAGCACAAACCCCACGGCGCCCATCAAAAGCCATAGCGCGCGTTTCACGTCGCGGTCGAGAAAATCATTTTTGAGGGGCTCGGCGCGCGCTCCCCATCCTTTATTCGATTTCGGGTAGGTCTCGGCGACGTGCTGCGCCACGCTATCCAGATTCGCGTTGGCTTGGGCGATGGTGACGCCTGGTTTCAAGCGGCCCATAACCAAGAGAAAGTGAAAATCGTGGTTGTTCTGTTCGGGCTTAAATGCGAGCGGCAGGTACACGTCGTTCTGCATGCGGTCTGCCGGCCCGGCGGCCAGCACGCCCACGACCGTGTATGGCTCGCCATTCATTTGCACTGGCCGGCCGATGATGCCGGGATCCGCGCCAAAGCGAGTCTTCCAGACGTGATTGGTCAGTACCGCTTCGTGGTCCTTGCCGATCTGCCCTTCTTCCGGCAGGAAGTCGCGGCCTAACAGAAATCCGTGGCCCATCATGGAGAGCAAACCGGGCGTGTTCAGTTGGGAATGGACGGTCTCCGGCCTGCCGGACGTTGACAGATTAACGGTCGATCCGCTCCAGGCGACCAGGTCCATGAAAACCCTGGTTTCGCGCTTCCAATCGAGGAAGTCTCCGGCCGAAACGCCGTTGTTCTCGCCCTGAATCCTGGACCAGACCATGACGAGTTGATCGGGGTGCGGATAGGGGAGGGGCGCGAGCAGGGTGGCGTAGACCAGGCTGAAAATTGCGGTGTTCGCGCCGATGCCGAGAGCAAGCGCCAGGATCGCGATGGAGGCGAAGCCGGGACTTTTGATGAGTAGCCGGAATCCGAATTTGATGTCGCGCAGCAGAGTTCCCATTTCAACCTCCCAGCTTCCGGCGTGCAGGCGCGATGCGCAACTCTCTTACTAATCCCGTAGCGCTCGATCCGGGTTTTGCGAGTTTAGACTGGTTATGAAGCGAGAGTGTTGCCCAGCGCGCGGATGGGGTTGAGCGTCGCCGCGCGGCGAGCGGGGATGACTGCCGCGAGGAAAGCGGCAACCACGAGCGCGGCGGCGGTGAGCAGCAGGATGCGCGGGTCGTAGGGTTTTACGCCGAAAAGCTGCGCGGCCATGGCGCGGCCAGCAGCAATCGTCACGGGAATTCCGATGGCCAGCGCCACGGCCATTTGCAGGAGCGCGCCGCGCAGAACGAGTTTCAGGACGTGGAGCCGGCTGGCGCCCAGCGCCATACGGATTCCAATTTCATTGGTGCGGCGTTCGACGGAATAGGCCGTAACTCCGTAGAGGCCGATGGAAGCGAGAATGAGAGCCAGAAACCCGAACAACGAAGTGAGCTTGGCGATCATGGCCTGCTGGGAGAAATTGCTGTCGACCTGCGCGGCGAAAGTCATGAAGTCGATGACCGCGAGGTCGGGGTTAATGTCGCCGAGGGCGCGGCGCACCTGCGGTTCGAGACCGGGAAGTTTGCCAAGCGTCTTCATCTCGATCGCGTTCAAGTAGTGAGAACGATCTTCGAAAGTGACGAAGCGCGGATCGTCGTAGGCCACGCTCTGCGCGGCGGGCAAGAAAAACATCGGCGGGATTTTGTGCGTGGGCTCGCGGTACTGGGTGTCCTCGGTAACGCCGACGATTTCGAATTCGCCGTCATATTTCATGCTCAGGTCGCCGAAATGCTTTCCAACCGCACTGCCGTCCTTAAAGAATTTTTTGGCGAAGGCTTGATTCACCACGGCCACGCGCTGCGAGGCGGGCGAATCCTGATCGCTGATCGGGCGGCCCCGAATGATCTTGATGCCCAGCGCATCGAAATATCCGGCGCTGACGCGCACCCACGAAGCGCTGTTCACGTCGGAATCGGGCGGAGGCGGGGCCTGGCCTTCGATGAAAACAGTTTCGCCCCAGTTGTCGCCTTCCATCGGGCTGTACAGCGAAAAACTGACTTGGCCGACGCCGGGGATGGCGCTGAGTGAATCGTGAATCTGGCGGTACAGCGCCTCGAGCTGCGCCGGCTTGTATCCGGCCATCTGCGGATCGATGTGCAGGATGTAGCGATCCGACGTTTCGAATCCAAAATTCTGGTTATGCATGTTGCGCAAGCTTTGGGTCAGCAATCCGGCGGCGGATAGCAGCACGAGCGACAAAGCGGCCTGCGCCACGACGAGCGATTTCTGGGTCCATCCTCCGCTGTGCCGGGTGGAGCGGCCCGCGCCACGCAGCGCATCGGCGGGCGCGGTCTGCGCGGTGATCCAGGCCGGGGCGACGCTAAATAGAATTCCGGTCAGCATGGCCACGCCAAATGTAAAAGCGAGAACCGGCAGCGATGGCGAGGCGTGGATCGCGACGTAGGTATCCTGAAACGCCAGACGCAGGATGATGCGGGTTCCCGCGAACGCCAGAGCAACGCCGACGATGCCGCCCAGCGCCGCCAGCACGAGACTTTCGGTGAGTACCTGGCGGATCTGACGCGATGGCGGGGCGCCGAGCGCGGCGCGAATCGAAGTTTGCAGCTTGCGGTTGGTGGCGCGCACCAGCATGAGATTCGCGACGTTGGCGCAGGCAATCGCCAGCACCAGCGCGGAGATCCACATCAGGAGATGCAGGCCGGACTGGTATTCGTCGCGCAGCATTTGCACTCCCGCGCCGCCGGGCGCGAGACGCAGCGTTTGTTTCGAGACCATGGCTTCCTCGCCGGGTTGCAGCTTGGCGATGGGGCTCAAGAGCCACTGCTGCAGCTCGACCTGCAGGTGAGCGGCGATTTGTTGGGGGTCGGCGCCGGGCGCGATGCGGCCGATCACGTCGAGCCAGTCCTGTTGCGGAAAATCCACGATGCTGCTGGCGCCGTCGAGGAGCGGCTCGACGGCAATGGGGATCCAGAACACCGCCGGATTCGCGAGGCGATCGCCGAAAAAGCCGGGAGGCGCGATGCCGATGACGGTGAAGGGCTGGCCGTTCATGGTGATGGCCGACCCCACGATGGAACGGTCGCCGCCAAACTTTTGTTGCCAGCCGCGATAGCTGAGGACGGCTACGGGCGCGGCTCCCTTGCGGTCGTCCTGCGGCGTAATCATGCGGCCCGCGTAAGGGCCAATGCCAAACATGGCGAAGTAGTTTCCGGAGACGTATTCGCTGCGTATCGATTGCGCGGGCTGTTTGGTGCCGCTGCGGCGTACCCCGACCAGGTCGCCGCCCGCCTGGAATGCGGCGAGTTCGAGGAATCCTGGGGTGTTGTCGCGGAAGGTCTTGTACTTGTCGTAGGAAAAGAGCGACCAATTGTCCTGGAGGCCGCCGTTGACGCAGCAATTTTCGACGTCGCCCACGCGATACAGTTCGCTGGGCTTGGCGACCGGCAGCGAATTCAGCAAGACGGCGTGAACCAGGGTGAAGATCGCGGTGGTCGCGCCGATTCCCAGCGCCAAAGTCAAAACCACAGTGGCGGTGAACACCGGAGCAGCAGCGAATTGCCGTAGCGCGTATCGAATGTCTTTCATCAGGCGGACTCCTTCCGGTCGTTGATACGCACCTGGCGCTTCGTTTGTTCAGTCCAGTTAGTTCCCTCTCTATTGGACAATGGCTTGGGCGGAGCGGGCGATAAGACGCGCGGGCGCGCGGCGATTCGGCGCCAGGCGGGCGGCTATGAGACGGGAAATTTCGAGTTGAGCCGCTACGGGTTATCGGCTACTGGGCTTTCGCGAACCATTCCTCGAACCACTCGAGGGTGCGGAGTTGGTAGTCGCGTGCGTCGGCGGGCTTGGCGATGGCGTGCCCTTCGTTGGGATAGACCACCAGCGTGGCCGGGACGTGCAGGTCGACGAGCGCGTGCCACCATTCGACGGATTGTTCCATGGGCACTTCGCCGTCGCGGTCGCCGACGAGGATCAAGGTGGGAGTTTTCACGGCCTTGACGAAGTGCATGGGATCGCTGTTGGCGTAGACCTCGGGGTCGTCGTACACCGACGCGCCGAAAAACGGAATCATCCATTCGTCGATGTCGTTGAGGCCGTAGTAGCTCAACCAGTCGGAAAGCCCGGCGCCCGCGACCGCGGCCGCGAAACGATTCGTTTGGGTTTCGGCCCACATGGTCATGTATCCGCCGTAGCTGTGGCCGTGAATGCCCAGGCGCTTGCTATCGATGGGATACTGTTTGGAGAGCGCATCGATTCCGGCCATGATGTCGCGGAAATCGCCGCCGCCGAAATCCTTTACGTTTCCCCGGACGAAGGCTTCGCCCTGCCCGTAACTGCCGCGCGGGTTCGGGCAAAGATCGAAATAACCCATTGCCGAAAGCACGCCCGCGCCTCCGCCTTCCCAGCGCGGCATGCAGGCGGCCGACGGGCCGCCGTGGACCGTAACGACGAGCGGATAACTTTTCGTCGGCGAGTAATCCTTGGGCAGCATCAGCCAGCCCTGCACGCGCGTGTCGCCATTCATCCAGTGCACGTTGCGCATCTCGCCCCAGGCGGGCTGCAGTCCCGCGTTCAGGTTGGTGAGCTGTTTCCAGCTGCCAATGGGGCCCGCCCAGAGTTCCGGCGGCACGCTCGCGGACTGGCGCACGATGGCAGTGATGGGTTTATCGCTGGTGGAAGCGGCAGCCGAAGAATTGCCGAGGGCCCAGGCGAGGCTCGCAGGTGAAGCCACTTCTTGGGCCGTCCACAGCGTTTCGACCGCGCCGCCGGTGGCGCTCACGCTGGCGAAGCCGGAATATCCGTCCACGTTTTCGGCAAAGGTAATGCGGCCGGGGCCGGTCCAGGCCAGCGCGGAGGGGGACGCTTTGATGTTCGGGGTGACGTTTCGCGCCGCGCCTCCACCGATGGGAACAACATAAATGTCGCCGCCCGTCGAGCCTTCATCGCTCATCAGTCCGGCGATGAACGCCACATTCCTGCCGTCGGGCGAAACACGCGGACTGGCGATCTGCGTTTTCGCCGCGAAAATTTCGCGAATCGCGCCGGATTGCGCGTCGATCACGTAGATCTTGGCGACGTACCAGTTCGCGTCGCCGCTACCATGCGCCGCGCTGACCACCCAGGATTGCCCGCCGGGAGTCCACTCATATTCGTAGACGTACACGTCCGCGGGGGTGATCTGCGACAGATGGTCCGTGCTCAAATCCAGAGTTGCGATTCGTTGCTCGTAAGTTTTCTCGTCGATGACTCCCGCGAGCGGAGTCATGGGTTGCAGAGGGCCGGCGATGCGCGGAATCCCCTCAATAAAAAGGAAGGCCAGGGTCGACCCATCCGGAGAAAAGCGCGGACTTTCGACGTAACCTTTCAGTTCGGCATGTTTCTTCGCCGCGGAACCGTCGGCCCGGACCGTCCAGATTTGCGCGGCCGGAACTTCGCCCGGAAGATCGGCGATGAAGGCGAGGCGCTGGCTGTCCGCGGACCAGGCCAAATCGCGGATCGGAAGATTCCCTTCCGCGGGGATCGATCGAGAATTTCCGCCAGCGGCGGGAATCACTTCGATTTTTCGATCCAAGATGTAAGCGACTTGCGTCCCATCGGGCGAGAGCGCCGCCTGGCCGATTCTCCTGGCGCGCGGCATGGAATCCAGCACGGCGGCGGCGCGCGAAGGCGGGGCGGTGCGGTCTTGCGCGAAAACAGAAGCGCAGAGAAGCGAAGATACGGCGACGCAAAACAGCCCCGCATGCGTGGAGATGCAGCTCTTTCGTATTTTCATGGCGGAGTATCTTATATCACAGCCAAGACCCCGAGCCCGACAGGTCGAAGCGGTCATCGAGCCCATTTCCCGGTTTGCGCACTCATCCAGCGTGCGATCGAGCTTGCCTGTAGACGAGGCGTAGGTGAGGGTGTGGCCCTACTCACTGGTGAGACAACGATGACGCGAAGCCCTGCCGAACCGATTCAAAACGTTATACGCCGAGCGAATCCGCGGGGGCGGCGCTGGTTCGAGCCGCACAGGAGGGCTATAGACATGCCAGAAATCCCCGTCGCCATTTGCGAATTCGACCGCGACCTTCCGCCGGCCGCGCGCTTTCGAATCGACGTACACGACGCGACATTCGCGCTCTTCTTCGGTGAAACTATTGACGATCCGTATCTTTTGGCCGAGTTTTACGCGCGGTTTCATCTCGAGCAGCCCGCCATGTAAGCTCACGGTCATCGTGGCGGTTATGCGCCGGAAGGGGTGGTTGCGGGGACTTCGTCCATAGACTTTGACGGGGATGGTAAGCGGCAAGCGTGGGCAACGGCGGCGTTCAACCATAGGAACCTCCCAAGGAACCTCGAGGAATTGGCCGATCGGTGTGATTTGAAGGTAGGCCCGGTCCGAGGCCCAGGAAATAGTACTTCGTTTATCAACTATACAACGGCCCCCTGGCGTTGAATCATGGAGATATTTCTCACATTTTCCGGTATCGACATCGAGGCTAAGAATAAGGCGCGAGGCACGGAGGCTAAGCCCGCAGCCGCGGAGACTCTATTTGTTTCCGGCGACGGCGTGAAAATCGTACGAGGACGAGCAAGGATCGAGAGATGCGCGGTGAAGCGATAATAACTTCACCGCTGCGCAGCCTGGCGCGTTACTGCTACTGAGGCTGGCTGGTCTGCTGAGGTTTCGGTTTTGGCGCAGGCCTCGATTGGGCCGCAGGTTTCGGCTGCGCTTGCGGCCGCTGTGTGGCGGGCTTCGGCTGCGATGAAGGCCGCGATGATGCCGGTTTCGGCTGTGGTTTCGGCGTCACCGGTTGCGTTTGCGGCTTATCGGGCTGAGGCCGCGGGGTCGTCGGTTTCGGCTGCGGCCTCGGCGTCGCCGGCTGGGTTTGCGGCTTATCCGCCCCGGGTCGCGGGGTGGTGGGTTTCGGCTGCGGCCTGGTCGTCCCCGGCTTCGGTTGCGGCTGTGAACCCGGCGTTCCCGGCTTCGGCTGCGGCCTTCCGGTTCCCGGTTTTGGCTGAGGCTTATTTCCCGGAGTCGGATTCGGGCGATTGCCGGGCTTCGGCCGGTTCGATGGCGGATTGCTGCCACCGTTCCCGGGTCGCGAAGGCCGGTAGCCGGTAGGCCGATTGTTCGGTCCCCACGGCTTATGATACGGGGGACGAATGCCCGGACGGTTTCCCGGATACGAGGGAGGCCGATAATTCGGAGGACGATAGCGCCAATTGCCGCGATAGCCGGGGCGGCTGGCCCACATCACGGGTCGCGGGCGATACCAATAGTTCGGAGGACGATAGGGATTTCCCCATCCGACCCAAATGCCACCGTTGTAATAAGCGCGGCGCGATCCCCAATTCCATCCCCAGCCGCCCCATCCCCAGGGCCGGTTATCAACGAGCAGCGCGCCAATCGCGATCCCGGCCCCGAAAGCGATCACCGGAGCAGGACCACCCGGGCCAGGACCGACGTAAACGACGGCGGGATCGTATTGCGGAACATAAACGATTTGCGGACTGGCGGGCTGAATCACGTAGACCGTCTGGTTCGGCGCCGGCTGTTGTACTTCCACCTTCATCTGTGAATCGCTGCGCAATGCGCCCGAGGCGTAGGCCTGCGCGCGTAGGCGCTGCACCGAGGCGCTGACGGAACCCTGGTCGGCCTTGAACGCGTCACCAATGGCGGCGTAATCGTCCACGTTCTCGGCCATCATCTGGATTACCTGCGGGAAATTCACCAGGGCGATAAACGCGGGATCGAATCCCTGGGCCTGCGCGGCATCGGTGAGCGCAGTGCCGGTCAAGTCGGGGTTGGCCTGCAGCCAGTTATCGACATCCAGAATTTCCTGGGGATCCGTCGAGGCGGTGGTGATCTGCGCGAGCAGAGAATCCGGATAGAGCGCCACGGGAGCTAACAATTGGTCGAGTTCATCGGCCGTGGGAGGCGCGTTCTGCGCCTGCAGCGCAGGTCCAACATCGTGCGCGCACAGCACCGCGAGGAGTACAGCAACCGCCGCAAGAAATGGTTTCCGTCGCATGAAGTACCTCCGCGAGCCGCGAGAATGCGTTCGGCCGCCATTGTAGCACTACGGCTCGCGACTGGCACCGCCTCGATGCTTGCCGCAGTGCCTCAGTTTGAAATTATGGCATGGGACTGAAGATCATGTGCAGCAGGAAAGAGAAGAAGCCGTAGTGGGCGATGTAATACACGCACCCAAGGACTAGGAGGACCACAAGACTGAACTTTGCCCATTTTGGGAGTTTATCTATGGCCCTTGAAATGGCTCTTGAAATCGGCCCCATGGATAGACATACTTTCAGAAAACACGCTGCCGCGACTACTTCTTTTTGGGGGAACCGCGCTTGGCGGGTTTAGGCCTGTAGCTCCTACGGCGGCAAACGGCCCGACGTGGTGGAATTCCGGCCCGGGAAAGCCGGGCGGCACGCCACATGACGGCGCTTGCTTTTTCGCCAACGCCAATTTTTCCGGCGACTATTTCTGCGAGCCGCGCGGCTCGGTATTGAACGTACCGCGGGGATTCAACGATAAGATCAGCTCGATTCGGGTATACGGCCGCGTCCGCATGACGCTCTATAACGACGCGAACTACCAAGGTTTCTCGACGGTCGCGCGCCAGAGTGTTCCGGACCTGCGCGCCTGGCGGGTGCAGGGCTACAGCAATAAGGACTGGAACAATCGCATCAGCTCGATGCGCCTCGATTAAAAATCGCACCCTATGCGAGAGCGTCGTGGCGGCGGCCTGGCCGACGAGCCGCTCGCCACGACGATGGCATCCTCGTCGAACCGCGTGACGCCAAGGTTCGGCGGGGCGCGCTTCCCAGAGTTACGAAGAATTATGGGATAGGTCGCAAAGACAAAATGTTTGAGGATAAGTTGCGTTCGCCATCGTACTGCGTCACGACCGCGTAACATTCGCAGGCGAACTGCTCGAGTTTCTTGCGATTCAGAATTTTCACCGAGCCGCGCGTATAGCGGATGATTCCCTTCCGCTGCAAAAGTCCAGCCGCCACACTCACCGTCGGCCGGTCGGTGCCCAGCATGATGGCCAGGAAATCATGGGTGATCGGCACAATCGCGCAACCGACGCGATCCTGAGCCATGAGCAGCCAGCGGGCGAGGCGTTCTTCGATTTTGTGGAGCCGATTGCATGCGGCGGTTTGGCTGATCTGGATGGCGAGGCCAGCGGCATAACGGCTCAAAATCATTTGAAACCCTAGCGTTGACGGCAAGATTTCGCGCAACGCGCTGATTCGTACGCGAAAGCCGTTGCCTGCGATTTGCACGATCTCTCGAAGCGGGCTTCGGCTGAGGCCGAGAACGGCCGACATTCCCGACGCACCGCCATTCCCGAGCAGGCCGGCTTCGACGCTTTTGCCGTCTTTCATCTCGATGACCAGGGAAATCATGCCCTCATTCGGAAAATAGGCAAAGGCCACGGTGCGATTCGGTTCGTGAAGACTTAAGTGATTGGGGAGGTTGACGAATTTCAGGTGCGGGTGGATGGATCGGAATTCGTCGTCGGGGATCGTGAGGAGCAGTTTGTTACGAACGGGTTTCCCATCCGGAGCCGTGCGCTCGCCGGGTTGCAAGGCTTGTAGCTTGGTTATGGGCATGTGATTTTCACCGAAGTGTCTATAAGGTCTTCGCTATTTTCGCAAGGGTCTTCGATCTGGGTATGGTTTCCTACGCTTCCGGGGCCGCGATTCCCGGGATGCGCACGAGCGCGGCGCCTATTCACCGGATTCCTTGTCGTTCGGTTCCGGGCCATTCACCCGCCCCACGATCGCATTGCTGGAGGTGTGCAGCGCGAAGTGTTCGTTGGGTGAAAGACTGGCAAGATGCTTGAGTCTGGCCACGGCATTTTCAATTCCGGTGACGGTATCCTTCCACAAAACGGAACCATCCGGGAACTTTTCGAAAAGGTCGTAGTCTCGATTCACTCTGCCTCCGCGCGCGCCGGAAGTGTGTAGCAGATTCGAGGCGGCCCGTCCGTCGGGCATCCGACATTCGCATTGAACCCAGAGAGCGGGCGCTTCCGCGCGACGGACCGTCGCGCTCAGTAGGCCGGGCAAGCTGATTATCGAAGATTGACCGCCCGCCAGCCGCTTGACTCCCTGACAACCCGTCGAATTGAACGGCCGCTGCCTGCGTTGACTTGCTTTTCCGCGCAACTTAATATGTGCGCTCATGCCTGACTCTTCATCCTTAATTGGGCAAACGGTTTCCCACTATTGTGTTGTGGAAAATCTCGGCGGCGGCGGGATGGGCGTCGTTTATAAAGCCGAGGACACCCGCCTCCGCCGTTTCGTGGCGTTGAAATTCCTGCCGCTGGAAGTTTCGGGTGA
>Ga0302325_10026246_pt1 | contig 12098 bp, 11 predicted proteins | sample Palsa_T0_2_FD_201948 | JGI IMG/M metagenome (GOLD analysis project Ga0302325, IMG submission 201948) | Peat permafrost microbial communities from Stordalen Mire near Abisko, Sweden - Palsa_T0_2 | ecosystem: Environmental > Terrestrial > Soil > Palsa > Peat permafrost | place: Sweden: Abisko...
CCAGCCTGGAGGCGGCGTCGCGCAGGAACTTCAGGTGTTGTTCGACCTCCCCGATCGCGCTGCCGGCCAGCGCTTCGGAGACCAGCAGGCTGAAGGTGGTGATCTGGCGGATCGGCTGCTTGAAGTCGTGGGCCAGGGCGTAAGCAAAGGTCTCGATCTCGCCGCGCTGCTCGTTGATGACCCGCGCCTGAGAGCGGGTGTGGATCGAACGCTCGATGGCGCGCTGGATGGACTCGGCGGTGATGCGGGACTTGGGGACGTAGTCGGTGACTCCGCTGCGCAGCGCCTCCACCGCCAGCATCTCGTCGCCGACGCTGGTCATCAGGATGATCGGCAGGAAGGGGTGGGCGCCCGTCAGCTCCCGGGCCAGCGCGACGCCGTCCATATCCGGCATGTTATAGTCCGTGAGCAGACAATCGAATTCGCGCTCAGCGCACATCCGCAAGGCCACGTGCGGATGGTCTGCGGTACGGACCTCGGCGTCCGGAAACGCCGCGCGCAGCGTCAGCGCCATGAGTTCGCGCTCGGCGTCGCTGTCATCGACCACGAGCAGCTGCAGGCGATCGGTCATGTCAGCCGCCTCCGTCGAGCACGGGGCTTTGCCCGGCATGCGGCAGTGAGAGCTGCACGCACGCGCCCTCGTCACAATCGACGAACTCGGCCTCGCCGCCGTGGCGTCGGGCGATCCGCCGGCAGATCGCCAGCCCCGCGCCGACGCCGGGATAGGCGCCCTCGGCGTTCAACCGCTGGAACATCTGGAACGCCTTCTCGCGGTAGATGGGCTCGACGCCCAGGCCATTGTCGTTGATGCGCACTCGCCAGAACGTGGCGTCATGCGCCGCTTCGACGGTGATCCGCGGGGCGACTCCCGGGCGAGCGAACTTGATGGCGTTGTCGAGGAGCTGCCCGACGGCCAGGAGGAACAGGTCGGGGTCGGCGAAGACCTCGCCCAGCGGCGCGATGGCGATGTCGCCGCCGGCGGCGTTGACCCGGCTGGCGAGCCGCAGCAGCGGCAGCCGCAGGATCGCTGTCGCGTCCTGGGGCGTCCTCGCGAGCGCCTTCTGCTGGGCGCGAGAAAACACCAGCAGTTGCTCCAGCATGAGCTGGCACTTCGCCGAAGCGTTGAGCAGGAGCCGGGCGTGGAGACCGTCCTCGCCGTCCAGGCCCGCCTCCGACTGGGGCGCGAGCAGACGCGAAAACTCGGTAACCTGGCGAAGCGATGCGGCCAGGTCGTGGGAGACGAGGTAGCTGAACGTCTGCAGCTCCCGCTCCGCCGCCTCGGAACGATCGGTCGGAACAGGCGCGGTGTTACGAAGCATGGACGGGTCCTGCATTGGTCTGGGCGGGCCGCGTCACGACCGCGACCCACGACGCCGCAAGCGACGCGGCGGTCTACCCGGCCGACCGCGGCCATCGGGTTCGACGATGTGGCCGCCGGCGCCCCAGCCGTCGATGCGCGGCGGCTCGGCGCGGCGGGTGAGGCCTTCCAGGGCGGAGCCGGCCATGGGCGTTCTCCTCGCGAAGGTCCAGCGTCCTCCTATAGTATGCTCAAGCTGGCGTACCCAAATCGTGATAGCGGGTCTGGAAATTTTCGGCGCAGGAACGACCGTGTATATTATGTACAGTCAAGCTTACAGATCATCGAAAACATGTTTAGGGTGAGCTTTTAGCCTCAATTGGTTCTTACAATATTAATCGTCTGCAGCATAACGTCTGTCTTCAATTGCCGGGAACAAGCGCCATGACTCCAGAGACTGCACCGCGGCGCACGCTGGGGCGACCGGCGCCGGCCGTGGCGGCTACGCGCCCGCAGGCCGACCCAGGCCAGCTGCAGATCCTGTTGGTGGAGGACGACGCCGCCGACGCCAGCCTCATTCTGAGCGCTCTCAACAAGCATCCGGCCGTGCGCGCGGCGCGGGTCGTGGCGGCGCCGGTGCAGGCGCTGCGTGAGCTGGTGCTCGGGTGGCCGAAGCCGGATCTGGTGTTGCTCGACCTGCAGATGCCGCGACTCGGCGGATTCGAGTGGCTGAAGGGCCTTAGGCGGATCCCGGGGTTCATCAGCGTGCCGGTGGTGTTCCTGACCACCTCCGACCTCGGTCAGGACATGCTGGAGTACATGCGCAGCTCGGCCGCGCTCTACGTGGTCAAGCCGGACACCTTCGCCGAGCTCCAAACCCGCATCGACGGCATCATCACACGCACCCTCTCCGGCGTGTGGAGCGACTAGACCTGCGCCGCGCTCACCCACGACCTGAAGTCACGCCGCGGTGGCCGCGATCTGCATCTGTGGCGGATTGCGGTTCAGCACCAGCCAATAGAGCCCGACCCGTTGCACGGCGGCGGCGAATTCATTGAACTCGACCGGTTTGCGCACGTAGCTGTTGGCCCCGTTCCTGTAACCGTCCAGAGAGTCCCGCTCTTCGTCCGACGAGGTGAGCAGGACCACCGGCAGCAGTTTCGTCCGCTGATCGGCGCGAATGTGCAGCAGCACCTCGAGCCCGCTCATCTTCGGCAGGTTGATATCGAGCAGCACCACCGATGGCGGCGGTTCCGAGTTCCTGAGCGCGTATTTGCCTGTACAAAACAGGTATTCGAGCGCTTCCGCGCCGTCGCGGGTCACATCGACGGTATTGACGATGCCGTGCTTCTTCAGGGCGCGCAGCGTCAACGCCTCGTCTCCGGCGTTATCTTCAACGAGTAGAACCGATTGCGCGGTCATGGCGCCTCCGAGAGGGTAAAATAGAAGGTTGCGCCGAGGTCGACCTCTCCCTCGGCCCAGATCTGGCCGCCGTGCCGCAGAATGACCCGCTGTACGGTCGCCAATCCGATGCCGAGGCCCTCGAATTCTCCGACGCTGTGCAGGCGTTGGAAGACGGCGAACAGCTTGTCGGAATAGGCCATGTCGAAGCCCGCGCCGTTGTCGCGGACGAAGTTTACGGTGCGACCGTCTTGCGACATCTGGCCAAGCTCGATCCGCGGCCGCTCGGTCTTGCCGGTGAACTTCCAGGCGTTGCCGATCAGATTTTCGAGCACCACGGCCAGGAGTCGGCGGTCGCCGAACGCCGGCATCGTCGCTGGCGCGATCAGTTCGACGGTTCGCTCCGGCTGCGCCCGGCGCAATAATTTGATCGTCGCCTGAGCGATGGCGGCCAGGTCGATGGGGGTGGCCTTGAGCTCGGCGCGGCTGATGCGCGCCAGCCCCAGCAGATCGTTGATCAGGCCGGCCATGTGCAGGGCGCCCTCGCGCACGAACCTCAGGTAGGTCCTGCCGCCCTCATCGAGCTTGTCGTCGTAGTCCTCGATCAGCGCCTGGCTGAAACCGTCGATGCTCCTGAGCGGGGCCCGCAGGTCATGGGCGACGGAGTAGCTGAAGGCTTCGAGCTCGCGGTTCGCCGTCTCCACCTCGGCGTTGGCGTGCTGAAGCGCCACCACCGCCCGCTCGGCGTTGGCCTTCTCGAGGCCCACGTCGTCCAGGATGTTGAGGACGGCGCGCTGGGTGTCGGCCAGGCGATCGGCTTCCGCGGCCGCGTCGTCGAGGATGTTGAGAACGGCGCGCTGGGTGTCGGCCAGCCGATCGGCTTCCGCGGCCGCGTCGTCGAGGATATTGAGAACGGCGCGCTGGGTGTCGGCGAGGCGATCGGCTTCCGCGGCCGCGTCGTCCAGGACGTTGAGGACGGCGCGCTGGGTGTCGGCCAGCCGCCCGCGTTCGTCATCGGCGTCGTCAAGGATGTTGAGAAACGCGCGCTGCGTGTCGTTGCGTCGTTCCGCTTCAGTCCCCGCGTCCTCGAGAATGTTGAGCATGGCCCTGGCGTAGCTCTGTGCGTCCGCCAAGGCGCCGATGTGCGACGCCGCCGCTTGCCATGGGCGTTCGGCGATCATGGGGGAGCGCCGTTGGCCAGTTGCCGCTTCAGGCCTTCGATCTCCTTCTTCAGCTCGATCATCCGCAGTTCGCGCCCGACGGTGAGCCGCTGGAAGCTCTCCAACTCCGACAGGCGCTCGAGCTCCTGGCGCCGCTGGGCGGCGATCTCGGCCTCGGCCGTCTTCTGGGCGGTGACATCGCGGGCGGCGGCGAAGACCCCCAGCGCGACGCCGAACGCGTCCCGGTAGACCGAGGCGTTGTAGCGCACGTCCGTCAGCGTCCCGTCCTTGTGGCGCATGGTCAGCGGGTAGTCGGTCATCGCGCCCTTGGCGAAGGCCTGTTCGTAGGCTTCCCGGGCGCGACCGGGCTCGGTGAAGTGGTCGGAGAAGTCGGTTCCGATCAGGCCCTCGCGGGCGATGCCGGTGACCTTGGTGGTGGCCTCGTTGACGTCGGTGATCTTGCCTTCCGGGCTGATCATCACCAGCGGATCCAGGCTCGCCTCGATCAGGGTGCGCGCATATTGCAAGGCGCGCTTCTGTGCGGTCACGTCGCGCGCAGATGCGAACACGCCCAGCGCCGCGCCGTCGCCGTCCCGATAGATCGAGGCGTTGTAGAACACCTCGGTGAGGTCGCCGTTACGGTGACGGATGGTCAGGGGGTAGTCGGTCTCGAAGCCGTTGGCGAAGACCAGCTGATAGATTCGACTGGCCAGTTCCGGTTCAGTGAAGTATTCCGAGAAATCCGTGCCGACCAGGCCTTCGCGGTCGATGCCGGTGACCTTGATCGTGGCCTCGTTGACGTCGGTGATCTTGCCCTCGGGGCTGATCGTCACCAGAAAGTCGAGGCTGGCTTCGAACAGGTTACGGGCATACTGCGACGTGATCCGCGCTTCCTCAACCGCGTGCTTGCGGTCCGCGACGGTATCGCTCTTCTGCTGTCTCATCCCTGGATCACTTTCGTTGAAGGTCGTCGCGCTCCGTGACGGGCGCAGTTCCGGTCAAGCCCTCGGTCGCGGCCGGCGCGGTTCGTCATCGAGGGCCCGAAGGCTCGCCGGCTCTCGTAAGAGGCGTCCCATGAAGCCACGGCTTCCCCGTCGGACTACAAAAGCGACTGCGGTTTCTTACACGCTGAGCGGGCGACGGCGGTCTGGCGAAAAATAATCACCGACGACCGCCAAGGCGGGAACGTCGTGAGGCTGTATTGGTTCCGCGGTATGTTCTCTGACGCCGGGATGAATTTTGCCCCTATTCGCGTCATTACCTAGGTGTGAGCAGCTGCAATCACTGTCACGCAATTTGACAATTGGGGACAATTGGTAATGGCGGCGTCAGAAGCCGTAACGACGCGGCTGGAACGTGGGGCCAGAGACTTGAGGGACTTCAGCCGAGCCTGCGCCACCCGGCGTCCGGGCTTCGGTCACACGAAGTCGGAAGCTGTGAGCGCGCCGATCAGGTCGTGGAAGACGATCGTGTCCCCGTAGGAGCCGTTGACCGAGTCTGGCGCGCTGCCGGTGTTGTAGAGGCTGGCGGCGTTGCTGAGCTGCCGTCGAAGTCGATGATGTCGCCGCCGCCGACCACCGAGACCTGCGCGCTCGCCAGGGCAAGGCGAAATCGTTGCCGCCGCCATCGAGGTTGGTGGTCATGGCAGCAGACTTTCGCCGGTTCGCCGCAATCTCTATCGGCCGCGACCAGCCGCCGCAAACCGGCTATCGCGGCGCGGGGATCGATGTCCCCACTTGTCCCGATCGGCGCCCCCCTGACCTGGGGTTGACTATCGCGTGGGCGCTGGGGAGAACGAGTATGAACCGAGGATGGCGCATGGGCCGTACGCTCACAGGCTTGGCGGGTGTTGCGATCGGCCTGGCGAGCGTTCTCGGCGGATGCGCCAGCTTCCCGGACGATGGCCCCTCAAGCCACGCCGTCGCCCGACAGGCCGCGCCGGGGGGCGCCGAGTACGCGCTCGTCGATCTGGACTATCGCGTCGCGGCGCTGATCGCGGCGACGCCGCCGACCCCGCTCGCAGGTCTGTCCGACGGCGACAGCCGGGCCGTCCACGATCGGATCGCGCCGGGCGACGTGCTTCAGCTGTTGATCTTCGAACCGGGCTCAGCCGGCCTCTTCGTTCCCAAGGCGCCCGGAGCGCCGACGCCGGGCGGCCTCGACCACGTCGTGGTCAGCGATGCGGGCGACATCCAGGTGCCCTACGCGGGCGACATCCGGGTCGCCGGCCTGACCCCGGACGGCGCCTCGAACATCGTTCGGCAGGCGCTGCAGGGTCGGGTGTACGACCCGCAGGTCACGGTGACCGTCCTGAACAGCGCGGCCAATTCGGTGACCGTGATCGGCGAGGTGCATACCGCCGGGCGCTTCGGCCTGACACCCAGCGCCGATCGGCTACTGGACGTGGTCGCCGAAGCCGGCGGGCCCACCAAGAGCCCGGGCGATCTCGAGGTCGTCGTGGTCCGCGGGCCGCGCGACTTCCGCGCCCCCTATGACGTCCTGATGGACCAGCCCGAGCAGAACGTGCGCCTCGCGCCGGGCGATCAGGTGCGGTTGCTCTATCGGCCGCGGATGTTCAGCACCTTCGGCGCCCTGGGCAAGAGCCTCCAGATTTCCATCGAGGAGGACCGGCTGACACTGGCCGGCGCCCTGGGGCGCACCGGCGGGCTCGACACCAACGGCGCCGATCCGGCCTCGGTGCTGGTCTTCCGCTTCGAGCGCCCGGAGGTCGCCGCTCGGCTGGGCGTCACCCAGGCCCCTACGGCGAAGGGCGTGCCGGTGGTCTATCGCCTCAACCTTCGCGATCCGGCCGGCTATCTAGTCGCCGGCAGCTTCGATGTTCAGGCGGACGACATGATCTACGCGCCGCGCGCCGACGTCGCCGAGCTGAGCAAGTTCCTCAATCTGGTCAATACGATCGCGCAGATTAGCTACAATGTAAGGGTCAGCAGTGTCCTGCCCTAGCCACGCCCCGCGGCCTATCGGGCCCTGGCCATGCTGAGGGTCGTCGACCTCGGCGTCGACGCTCGGGCGACGTCGTCCGACGCGAGCCTGCGCCGCATCGCCGCCCTCCAGCCGCCCGCCCGCCACTTCCTGTTCGTGACCGGTCCGTTCGGTCCGTTTACCTCGCTGCTGGCCCGCGAGTTGCGGCGCGCCGGGGTCCGTTGCACGCGCGTGCTGCTCAACGGCGGCGACGTGATCGACTGGGGTCTGGCGCGGGCGGTCGCCTACACCGGCGCGCGCGCCGGCTGGGCCGCGTGGATCAGAGCCCGCATGATCCGCGAGCAGGTGACCGACCTCGTCGTATTCGGCGACAGTCACCCCTATTGCGTCGGCGCCATCGACGAGGCTTGCCGGCAGAACCTCCGCGTGCACGTGCTCGAGGAAGGCTACTTCCGCCCCAACTGGATCACGCTGGAGCGGGGCGGCGTCAACGGCTGCTCCAGGCTGCCGCGCGACCCGCTGGCCTACCGGTGGGCGGCCGCCCGCCAGCCGCCGCGCCAGCCGGCGGTGCTCGGATCCGCTCATGCCGCGCTGACGATGCGGATATTCCTCTACTTCGTCGGTTTCTACGCCGGCCTGCCGTTCTTCCCGGCGTTCAAGCAGCCCTACGCCTACTCGCCGCTGCGCCAGGGTCTCGCCCATATGCGCAAGTACGTCGCCCGGCGACTGTCGGTGGGGGCGCGCAGGGCGCCGGCGCCGGCCGCGGACCGCGACTTCCTGGTCCTGCTGCAGCGGCCAGGCGACAGCCAGATCGTCCGCCACTCGCCGTTCCGCACGGTCGCCGAGATGATCGACGTGGTGATGTCGAGCTTCGCCCGCCATGCGCCCCCGGCCGCGCGGCTGGTGATCAAGGCCCACCCGCTCGACCATGGCATCGAACGCCACGACCGGCAGATCGATCAGCTGGCGTCGGCGCTGGGGGTGCAGGGGCGGGTGGCGTTCGTCGAGAATGCGCCGCTGGGCGGATTGCTGGAAGCCGCGCAAGGGGTGGTCACGGTCAACTCCACCGGCGGCCTGGCGGCGCTCGAGCTCGGGAAGCCGACGATCGCGCTCGGACAGGCGATCTACGACCTGCCTGGCCTGGCCCACCAGGGCGGGCTCGACGGGTTCTGGTCGGCGCCCGAGCCGCCCGATCCGACGCTGTTCGAGGGCTTCAGGCGTACGGTCATCGCGCTTACCCAGGTCAACGGCGCCTTCGCCAGCCGCAAGGGCGCGCGCCTCGCGGCCGCAGGCGTGGCCCGGCGCGTGCTGGAGGTCTGAGCCACGGTCAGCCGGCACGCCGGGCGATGGCGCGGCCCACCTGCTCGAAATGCGCCGCCCAGGTTGGCGCTCGGAAGGCCACGGCCGCCGTCGGCGCCGCCAGGGCGTCCTCGATAGCGGCCAGCCAGCCCGGTCCATCCAGGGGATCGACCAGCCGCGCGCCGATCGCCAGCTCCCGGTGCGCCGCGATGTCCGAGGCGATCACCGGCGTTCCCAGCGCCAGGGCCTCCAGCGCGGCCAGGTCGAAGCCTTCAGCCAGCGACGGGGCCAGCAGGGCGCGGGCGCCGCCGACCAGGCTGCCCAGCTCGCCATCGCGCAGATCCGCCACCTCGTGAACGAACCTCAGCACCGCCGGCGAGCGCTCGAGGTGATCGACCACGGCTTCGTACTCCCAGCCGCGGCGACCCACGATCACCAGCCTAGGCGTCTGCGCGCCCCGGCGTTCGGCCAGGCGCGCCCACAGGGTGAGCAGGAAGGCGAGGTTCTTGCGCGGCTCGATGGTGCCGATCGCCAGGAAATACGGCCTGCCCGCCTCCAGCGGCGCGCCGGGCGACAGGAAGCCGGTCGAGAGGCCCAGCGGGGCGATGCACGTCTCCGGCGCCGGCAGGGCCGCCTCGCCGGCATAGGCGTGCAGCTCGTCGGCCGTGGCCTGCGAGTTCACGATGATCAGCCGGGCATGGCTCAGCGCGCCGCGAATGCGCTCGGCGTGGCGCGCGGCCGCCCCGGGCGCGCAGTACTGCGGCCAGCGGATCGGGATCAGGTCGTGGATCATCACGATCGGCCTGACGCCCGCGCCCGCCAGGCGCGCCAGCACGCCGGGCTGCTCCAGGCCGAAGTGGCTGACGTTGAGGTAGATCGACCCCGGAGGGGTCTTCGCGCCCGCCAGCAGACTCGGCGCGCGCAAGCCGACGCCGGCGAACCACAGCGCGCTCTTGAGGGTCGGCGCGATGGCGCGCCGACCACGGAGCGCTGGGACCTCCGTCGTCGCCGTCAGGGCGTCGACCAGCCTGGGCCAGGCGGCGCTCGGCGGGCCCGCCGACCCCTCCGATCCATGCGGCATGGCCGAGGCGAGCAGGGCCGCGAACCGTCCCGCCGAGATGTCGGTCAGCGCCCCGCCCACGCCCCACACCGGCCGCAGCTCGATGTCGGCGCGTCCCGCGAGCCAGCGGGCGTAGGCGAGGGTGACACGGTCGATGCCAGTCGGCGCGGCCCTCGGCGCCCGCAGCAGCAGCCGCGTCGCATCGAAGAGCACCGGGCCCACCGGCTAGACGAGCCGTGCGTAGACGTCGGCCAGGCGTTGCTGGTGCGCGGCCGGGCTGAACTTCACCGCCTGCGCCCGGCCGCGGGCCGCCAGGTCCGTCCGCAGCCCCTCGTCGGCGTCCAGCGCCTCGATGCCGCGGCGGATCGCCTGAGTGTCGTAGGGATCGACCGACAGCGCCGCCTCGCCGGCGACCTCGGGCAGCGAGCCGGCGGTGGAGGTCAGCACCGGGGCGCCGAGCTGCATGGATTCCAGCACCGGCAGCCCGAAGCCTTCGTAGAGCGACGGGAAGAGCGTCGCCTTGGCGCCGCGGATCAGGCTGACCAGCAGCGAGATTGGCAGGTAGTCGTAGCGGCGGATGCGGTCCTCGCGCCGCAGCACCTGGTCGCGCAGGGCCCGGATCTCGATGAGGTCATGGTGCATCAGCCGCAGTTCGTCCTCGTCGAGCCAGCCCTGTCCGCCCACCAGGATCAGCGGCGTCGCCACGCCGGAGGCGAGGTAGGCCTCGATGATCCGCGGCAGGTTCTTCTTCGGCTCGATGCCGCCGAAGAAGAGGAAATAGCCGCGCCAGTCGAGATTGAACACGCCGGCGATCTCGCGCGCGGCGTCGTCGTCCGACTTCGGGTCCACGTAGCGGGCAAGGTCGACCGACTGGTAGGTGGTGGTGATCCGCGCTTCGGGCACGCCAAACACCTTGATCAGGTCCTGCTTGGTCGTCTCCGACACCGAGACCACGTGATCGGCCTGGCGCAGCAGCCGCTCGCAGAGCCGATAAAAGCGCCGCTTGTTGTCCAGGGTGGCGAACGGCAGCCGCAGCGGCACCACGTCGTGGAAGGTGTAGACGTTGGCCGCACGCGGCGCGCGCATCGGCAACGGGCAGGTCCAGTGCATGATCTGCGGCCCGCCGGCGCCCGCGCCGCCCAGGCGCACCGGCGTCATGCCGCGCCAGGTCACAAAGGCCCGGTTGGCCCGGTGAAAGACATTCGGGATCGACCAGCGCACGTCCACCGGCGGCGCCCGCGGGGCCAGCTGGCGGGTGATGACCACGCCCGACTGGTTGACGCGCCGCGCCCGGCGGGTGGTCGGCGGGGTGAGCCAGTCGAGGGTCTCGGAGAGCCTCGCGAAGGGCGGCGGCACAGGCGAGGCGTCGAACAACGAGACTTCGCTGAGCAGCGCATTGATTTTCAGTTGTCGCTGCGGGCCGTAAAGGATCTGGGTCTCATAACCCAAAGCAGTCAGGCAGGAGAGCAGGTTTCTGCCGTATGTCGCGACGCCTGAACCACGCTTCAGACTTATGTTGAAGCCGTCTATACAGACGCTTGCCGCCACGAAATTTACCCCCGGGGGCGCAGTTGACGGTGTCTTTCCGGTGCGCGATGACACGGCGACACCTAGTTGAATTCGCCACCATCGTAAAGCAAGCGGAGGCGTTCGTTGAACCTGGCCAGATCCGCGCGAGCCGGCGCTTGAGCGAGGGGCCCGAGGTGGCGGCGGCGCTGGCCGAGCTGGAGGCGCGGTTGGCCGCCCTCGTGGCCCGGCTCGACGGCGTCGCCACCAAGGTCGACGAGATTCGCCAGCTGGTCGGCCCGTTCGGCGTGCGGCTCGGCGCGCGGCGCCTGCTGGTGCAGTCGATCCACGGCCAGAAATACCTGGTCGAGCCCGACGACCTGATCATCACCCCCCAGCTGGTGGTCTATCGCCAGTGGGAAGCGGACGTCTCCGCCTTCGTCAGCCGCACCCTGGGGCCGGATTCGGTGTTCGTCGATGTGGGGGCCAACTTCGGCTACTTCACCTGCCTGGCCGCCTCGCGGATCGGCCGCGGCGGCAAGGGCCGCGTCGTCGCCGTGGAACCAAGTCCGGCGATGCTGGCCCTGCTTGAGGCCAACATCACCATCAACTGGTCGATGGCCGACATCGAGGTGGCGCGGCTGGCGGCCGGCCGCGAGGCCGGTCGCGCGTGGCTCTCGATCCCGCGCCACCGCGCGGCCAACGCGTCCCTGGCGGCGAAGCCGGATGGCGGCGAGGGCTTCGACCAGGTCGAGGTCGAGGTGGCGCCGCTCGATGCGCTGCTGGCGCCGGGCGAGGCCGCGCACGTGCTGAAGATCGACGTCGAGGGCCACGAGACCGACGTGCTGTGCGGGGCGCGCCGGCTCATCGGCGGCTCGCCGGACATCCTGGTGGTGATGGAGTGGTCGCTCTCGCAGATGCGCGAGGCCGGCTTCGACCCGGGCTCGCTGCTCGGCCTGATCGCCGAGCTGGGCCTCAGTCCTTACGCGCTTTGCGGCGACGGTAGCGTTGGATCGCCGCTCGGCGCCGATCAGCTGAGGCAGCTGGGCTACGCGACGGTGGTCTTGCGGCGCGCCTCTCCCGCCTGACCTCGCGCCACTCGCCAGGCTGGAAGCGGAGGATCGCGTCGTAGGCGGCGGCGGGCGACAGCTCGGCCAGCTCGCGCAGGGCCTCGTCCGCGCGCCAATGCTGCGGCGCGGCTTCCAGGTTGTCCTCGATCAGGGCCTTCAGCGCGCTGTGCAGCTCGGCCGCCGCCGCGCTGGCGCTGACCGCATCGACGATGCGGGGCGGGCGGCCGGCGCGCAGAGGGCCGCCGGCCCGCGCGGCCGCCTGCGCCAGCTCGGCCTGCAGGCCGGGGCAGTCGGCGAAACCGTCCCGGCGCAGCAGCACGAAGGCCAGCGCTTCCTGGGTCACGCCCAGCGTCGCGCCGAGC
>Ga0302325_10026247_pt1 | contig 12098 bp, 8 predicted proteins | sample Palsa_T0_2_FD_201948 | JGI IMG/M metagenome (GOLD analysis project Ga0302325, IMG submission 201948) | Peat permafrost microbial communities from Stordalen Mire near Abisko, Sweden - Palsa_T0_2 | ecosystem: Environmental > Terrestrial > Soil > Palsa > Peat permafrost | place: Sweden: Abisko...
TGTTCCAGGTGGTAGCCGTTGTTCTTGAGGACGTTGAAGCTCTCGTTCTCGATCTTCCAGCGGGCTCTGGCGCAGGTGGCGATCTCGTCGACGGTTTGCGAATCGACCGGCAGGGAGGTGACGAAGGTGTTGGCGTAGGTCTGCTTGCCCTTGGCGTCGGCGATGGTCATGCCGATCCAGTTGACGTTCAGGGCGTCCTTTCCTTCACGCAAGGGCGCGCCGCTGAACCAGCGATAGGTGATGGTCACGCGCCTGGCGCCGTCCTGCCGGCGCACCTGGAGTTCGTCGAGGCAGGCGCCGCTCATGAAGTCGTAGAGGGCCTTGTGGGAGTCGGGCTTGGCGGTGAACAGGAAGTCACCGCCGCTCATCAGCGCCGCCTCGGCGATCGGCTGACAGGCGAACAGGTCATCGCCCAGATAGATGGGATGCAACGGGGCCATCCGTTGTGAATGCTTCGCCAGCCAGCGCTTGGCGGCGTTGCGCTCGCAATCCTGCTTCTCGGCTCCATCCGGCTTGGTGATGAACTCCGGCATCAGGGGCACGACCATGGCGTGGCCGGGCGCGACGATGCTCGCCGCCATCATCGAATGATAGCTCTCGACGGCGCCGTTGGCGCGCTTGCGCGTCTGGCAGTGTGGGCAGCCGAGCTTTTGCGAACAGAAGTATTCGGTCCCGTCCAAGGCGATCAGCGTGCGCCCGCCCAGGCGCTGGAACTCATCGAGGCCCCCATGCTCGCCCAGAACCTCGATCACCTGATCGAACACCGGCTGCAGAAGCGCCGGCGCCGCCGGATCGAGCATCGCGCGGATGTGATTGTCGGTGGGGATCTTCGTCATGCCGAACAGCGTCTGGCAATTGGACGTCTTGCGCTCGTCCTCCAGCGAGCGCTGGTAGGACAGAAACGACTCCGACTGCATGAAGAACAGCGAAAACGCCGACAACCCGATGTCGGCCATCGAATACACCCCCGCCTCCTTCCGCTTGTCGGGAAAGCTCGCGCAGGCTGCCTTCAAGCCGCCAAGGAGGTTTTCAAGGTGACGCACCTCGACCTTGAATCAGATCACCCGCCAAAGCGAAACCCCGGTCTTGATCGTCAGCCCGCACGCCGATCAATCGCCAGACAACTGTGGCCGTTCAGACTCAACTCGCCGACCCCGCCCGCGAACGCGACTCAGTCGCATTGAGAACCGCTGGTACGCGAATGGCTTGACTTGACCGGTCGGCGAACCGGTGGCATCGATCCCGCCATTGTTCACCGCGCCTTGCGGTGCGCCGCGCCGGCTTATGCTCGCGGTAGATTGAACGCCCTGGCTTCGGTCACGGCGGGCGATCTGCCGTGGGGCGTCTCGACCAGGAGACGGCCGTGCCCGAGACTTTTACCCTTACCTCCGACCAGCTCGAAGCGTTTGATCGCCGGGGCGTCGTGCGTTTGCCGAGCTTCTATCCCCGTGAAGAGATCGAAGTGATGGCGAACCGCCTCTGGGCTGACATCGAGCATCGGTTCGGCCTGCTCCGCGACCGGCCCGAAAGCTGGACCGTCATCGCTCCCGCCCAATTCCAGGCCCTGAAGCACTCCGGCGCCTTCAGCGCCCTCGGCTCGCCCAAGCTGTTTGACCTGGCGGACGCCCTGCTGGGCGCGGGCGCGTGGGATGAACCCGTGTCGTGGGGAGGGCCGCTCGTCACCTTCCCCACCCCCAACCCGCACCTGCCGCGCCCGCCCTGGCACCTGGACATCGGTGGTCTTGAACGCCTCGACCCACTGCCCGTCTTGAGAGTCTTCACCTTCCTGGAGCCCGCGCGGCCGAATGGTGGCGGCACTCTGTATGTCGCGGGGTCGCATCGGTTGGCTCTGGAGATCGAACGCGCCCACGATGGACCTGTGCGGTCGGCGTACGTCCGCCAACGTCTCAAGACCGCACATCCCTGGTTCGCCACCCTGCTCGCCGCCCCCAGCGGCTACATGCGCGAGTTGTTGAACGCCGACGCTCAGGTCGGCGGTCACACCGTCCGACTGGAAGAAATGACCGGCGCTCCGGGCGATCTCATCATCATGCACCCCGCCATTCTTCACGGTTCCGCGCACAACGCGCTCGACCGCCCCCGAATGATGTTGACGGAGTGGATATCCCGCCGAGACAGCTCGCGGGAATAACCGCTAGTCGCTATCCATTAGTTGCAGGCGCCGAGCGAGCCGCTGGCGCAGACCTTCTTGCCGTCCAGCCATGTCGCCTCGGTCAGGTTGGCGCCGGTCAGCTTCGCGCCGGTCAAGGTCGCGCCCGTCAGGTTGGCGCTGTTCATATAGGCCTTGGTCAAGGTGGCGCCGGTGAGGTTCGCCCCGCTGAGGTTCGTCGAGCCGAGGTTGGCGAAACGCAGCGTGGCGTTGACCAGGGTCGCCTGATTGAGGGTGGCGTCGCTGATATCGGTGTTGTCCAGATTGGCGCCGGTGAGGTTGGCGCCGGTCAGGTTCTTGCCGGAGAGATCGGCGCCGTTCATGCCGCAGTGGGACCAGTCGACGTTCGGCGCCGGTGGATCCTTGCAACCCGCATGGCTCGAGGCGGCCATGCCGAACGCCAGCGCCATCGCCAGGGCAAAAGTGCGGGTCTTGTTCATCGATGTCACCCTGCGCGCTCAGGCGCCCTTTCGCGGGGGCCACGGCACGAACATCGACACCGTTTGCCGATAGCGGCGGTAGCGATCGCCGAATACGGCGATCAGGTCGTGTTCCTCGAACTGGATGGCGATCAGCATGTAGGCGGTGGTGGCGATGGCGAAAGCCAGGTGGCCGAGCGTCATTCGCGGCGAGGCGAAGAAGGCGATGGCGAAGCCCAGATAGATCGGATGCCTGACCACCCGGTAGAACAGCGGCGTGCGGAAGTCCGGCGGGGGCGTCTCGCCGTTGCGGATGTAGGTCCAGACCTGCCGCAGGCCGAACAGGTCGAAGTGATTGATCAGGAAGGTGCTGGTGAGCACGGTCAGCCAGCCGAGCGCGAACACCGCCCAGAGCGCCTCGACCAGCCAGGACGCGGCGGCGTTCCAGATCACCGGTTCGGCGAGGGGGCGCCACTGCCAATAGATCAACAGCAGGGCCAGCGACGAAAACAACACATAGGTGGAGCGTTCCACCGGTCGCGGAACGATTCTGGTCCACAACGCCTTGAACGCCGGCCTCGCCATGACGCTGTGCTGGACGGCGAAGACGCCCAGCAGCAGGGCATCGATGACTAGCGTGGCGACCAGGTTTTCGGACGGTCCGTCATCGATCGCCTTCGGGACGATGAAGTCGCCGACGAAGCCTATTGCGTACAGGAACGACACCAGAAAAATCGCGTAACACACCAGTCCGTACGCGAATGCCAGAACCTTGCCCACCGTCGCCTCCCCAGGTTTTGTTGAAAGCTGAGACCCGCGACCCGGAAAAGTCAAATCACCTGTTCGATAGCATGAAATCCAGGCCGCCCGCGAAGTCCGCCGCCGCGTGCGCCTGGGTCTTGACCGGTTCGGACCGGCGTGGCTAGCTGTTTGAGTAAGATTCAAAAACTGACGCGCACGGGACGCGCGCAACCGGTGGAGGACAGCCTGATGGACTATGATCTGATCATCCGTGGCGGCACGGTCGTCGACGGCACGCGGCTGCCGCGCTTTCGCGCCGACGTCGGCATCAAGAACGGCAGGGTCAGGAAGATCGGCCGGATCGCCGCGGGCGACGCCGGCCGCGCGCTGGACGCCACCGGCTGCATCGTCGCGCCGGGGTTCGTCGACCTGCACACCCACTACGACGCCCAGATCCACTGGGACCCCTATTGCACGATCTCCGGCTGGCACGGGGTGACCTCGGTTGTGCTCGGCAACTGCGGTTTCGGCTTCGCGCCGGTGAAGCCGGCCGAGCGCGAGCGGGCCATGCTGATGATGACCCGCACCGAACAGATCCCCTACGCCTCGATGCGGGAGGGCATGCCCTGGCGGTGGGAGACCTTCCCCGAGTGGCTCGACAACCTCGAGCGGCTGCCCAAGGGCATCAATATCGTCAGCTACGTGCCGGTCTCGCCGCTGATGGTCTATGTGATGGGCCTGGAGGCGGCCAAGTCGCGGCCGGCGACCCCCGCCGAGCGCGCCGAGATGAAACGGCTGCTGAACGAAGCCATGGACGCCGGCGCCTGCGGCTTCTCGATCCAGCGGCTGGGCGCCAACTCGCTGCAGGCCGACGTCGACGGCACGCCGATGCCGACCGATTGCATGGCCGACGAGGATGTGCTGGCCCTGGCCGAGGTGCTGCGCGACCGCGACGAGGGCTTCATCCAGATCACCCAGGCCCAGGGCGGCGATCCGGTGCACGCCGAGGGCGAGTCGAAGAGCCGCGATCACGCCTTCCTGGAGCGCCTGGCCGAGGTCGCGCAGCGGCCGATCCTGCACAACGCCGTCGCGGCGATCGACGACATGCCGAGCTTCCATCGCAACGAGATGGCTTGGGTGCACGCCTGCAACGCGCGCGGCCTGCGCATCTACGCCCAGGGGGCCAATGTGCGGACCTGGTTCAACTTCACCCTGGAACACTGGAACCTCTACGATTCCAGCCCGGCCTGGAACGCCGCCACGCAGGGAACGATCGAGGAGAAGATCGCCAAGCTCTCCGATCCCGAGGTGCGCGAGCGCATGCGCGCCGAACACCAGATGCTCAAGTCGATCGGCGACAAATCGATGCCGGAGCACCTGACCATCGTCGCCACGCCCGGCGCGCCGCAGCTCGGCAACCTGGTCGGCCGCACGGTCGGCGAGATCGCCGCCGAGGAGGGTAAGCACCCGACCGACGCCATGCTCGACATCGCCGTGGCGGGCAAGCTGCGGGTGGAGTTCCGCACCGGCCTGGCGACCAGCGGTGATGCGGAGCTGGTCGGCCCGCTGATGAGCGACCCCTATGTGATCGCCGGAGTCTCCGATGGCGGGGCGCACACCAAGTTCTTCACCGGCGGCTCCTACACCACCGACTTTCTTACCTGGCTGGTGCGCGACACCGGCAAGATCTCGCTGGAGGAGGCGCACTATCACCTCAGCTACCTGCCGGCGCAGGCGGCCGGCTTCCTCGATCGCGGCTTCCTGAGGGAAGGCGCGCCGGCCGACATCGTGGTCTACGACCTGGCCGAATTGAAGCGAACGCCGGAGTGGGAGTTCGAGACGGTGCACGACTTCCCGGCGGGCGAGTGGCGGCGGGTGCAGCGAGCCGAGGGCTATCGCTGGACCCTGGTCAACGGCGAGGTGACCTTCGAGGACCAGCATTGCACCGGGGCCACGCCCGGACGGCTGCTGCGCAATCGCGGCCTCGGTCAGGAGGTGTTCGCCGCCGCGGCCGAATAGGTCGGCGCGCGCTACACCGTCGCGCGGGCCTTTGCCACGCGGGGCTTCCTGGGTTCGGGCCGGGCAGGATGGAGGTTGGCGGAGTCCAGGGCCGCCAGGGAAAACAGCGAGCGCCGGTACAGCCGCCGCGCCCGGCCGATGCCCAGCCGCCGGTCGTACTCGGTGTTGATTACCATGCCCATCCACAGGGCCCCGGCGATCTCCGCGGCGTCCCCGGCCGACAGTCCGGCCTGCCGCGGGGTCTTGGAGAACAGATCCTCGAGGTAGCCGATCATCTTGCGGCTATAGTCGTCCAGGCAGGCGTGCAGGAGCGGCCGGTGGGTGGAGAGGGCGATGATCTCGCGCACCAATCCGAGCTCGCCGCGGGTTATCGCCCCACCCACGAAGACATTGTCGACCAGAATATGGATGCGCTCTTCTGGCGGCTCGTCGAGGTGGGTCGCGACGTCGGCAAGGACCTGTTCGCTGATCTGCACCGCCAGGTCGAGCAGCACCGCCTCCTTGCTCTCGTAATAGTAGAGCAGGTGGCTGACCGACATCTTCGCCGCCTTGGCCAGGTCGGTCAGGCTGGTTTCGGCATAGCCCTTCTCCAGCATGCAATGGCGAAGCGCCGAGACGATCGCGGCGCGGCGCTTCTGGCTGTTGGGCGTGCGCGGTTCGGCGGACAAAAGCTCCCGCGAGTCTGCCTCGGCCTTGTCTCCCGCGGACATCTCCAGAACTTCACCAGCCATAGACGACAAGACCCTAGGTCATCGGGTCGACCTCAGATCGGCATAAAGCTTCCCGTCATGGTCATCAAGCGCCGCGGGGTCCGGCCACGGTTTGAATCCGACTCAAGCCCTGGCCGAGGGCGACGCCCGGCGTGGCCGCCGCCGCAAGGGGCAGGGGTCGGCAGCCTCTAGCGAACAGCGGACCCGAGCTTGACGGTGAACCGGACACCGAAAGTTCGCGGCGGGGCGAACTGTCCGGAGACGTTTTCCACGGTCGAGGGCGTGTTGAACGAGACGCGATTGGTCGTATAGAACGAATTGGAAATGTTATTCCCAAAGATTTCGGCTTCGTATTTCTGGTCTGCGGATGTCCAGATCAACCGGGCGTTGAGCATCCAGTATGGCGGTTGGGTATCCGCGCCGAGGAGAGGCGCCTTGCCGTCGAAAATATCGTTGTAGACCTTATCGCTCCAAGTTCCCTCGGCGCGCAGCATCAACGTATCACCATTGCCAAAGTGAGTGGTATACTGGGCGCTTGTTTGAGTCTTCCACCGCGGAGCGCGAATCAGTGCGTTACCATTGATCTGAGCCGAGGCCAGCACCGGCACGCCCGATGGATCGGTCGCCGGGCATTTCGGCGGCGGCAGCCCATTTGCCCCCTGCGGGATGTTCGCCGCGCCATCGAGGTTGGCCGGGTCCCCAAAGCAGCCTGGACCATAGTGCGAATCCTCGTACGAGACCCACCCATCCAGTTGGAAGCCGGGGAGAGTCCGGGGCTGCACCGCGTATTCCAGTTCCACGCCGAACGCCGTCGCCGTGCCGGCGTTCTTGAGCGCGGAGGCGTTGGCGACATAGGTCGTGAACTGGATATTGCTGTAATCGTAGTAGTAGATCGCCAGGTTGGTCAGGATTTGGCCATCGGCGAACAGCGCCTTCATGCCACCCTCATAATCGGTCAGGTACTCGGGATTGTAGTGACCCGAGCACGCGGCGACGTTATAGCCGCCGGACTTGTACCCCCAGGAGACCTTGCCATAGGTCAGGACGTGGGGCTCGGCGTCGTAGTCGAGGCCGACGGTGCCGGTAGGCGCCGACCAGGTGTGGCTGTCCGTCACCTCGTGGCACAGGATCCCGAAATCCCCCGCCACCGAACTCCCATCGGGAGCGAGCCCGACCAGCGTGTTGATATAGTTGCTTTGCAGGGTGCGCACGACGCTCGTGTGATCGCCAGTGTAGCGAAAGCCGCCGGTCATCCGCAAGGCGTCGGTGATCTTGTATGTCGCCTGGAAAAATCCAGCGATCGATTGCGAGGTCTGGTTGTCGCGGAAGCCGAGAAAGGCCTCGTTGGGGATGGACTGGAACGGAACCAGGGTATTGAGGTTACCGGTGGGAAAATTATACGCTTGGCCGACCACCGTGCTGTAGATATCCTGAATGGCTGAATAGTAACCTGTGTCGTATCCATTGGCCAGACTGAACAGATAGGGAGATCCCGGCGGCGCGAGGAAGCTATGAAAGGCGTCGGCATACTCGCCAGCGGTGGGGAGATAAATCGTCGAATCGAAATAGGAGTCTTCATGGAGGTAGTAAGCGCCGACCAGCCAGTCGAATCGACTGTCGAAAGCCTTACCGGAAACATCGAATTCCTGGGTGACCTGCCTCGCCCAGGTGTGCCCCGGGTCATAATCGACCTCCGGGGTGCTGAGGCCGGCCGAATCGGAGACCCACAGTTGGTGAGTATAGCGGTAACCCGTAATCGATTTGACGTCCGCGAGGCCGGCGTTCCAGTCGATCGTCGTGTTGAGGCCTTGCGAATCGATCAGGAACTTCGTGCGTTGGTAGGCTGAGAAATCCGTCGTGTTGTTCGGGTCCGGGGCCGGCGCGCCTGGCTGGACCAAGCCGAAACGGCTGGCGATGCTGCCGCCGTTCAGCGAGGCCAGGTCGCTGGGGGAGAGCGTCCCCGGCGGCAGCAGCGCCGCGGGCAACGAGAACACTCCGAGGGGGAAGCTCGGGGAGACGCCGCCGCTGACGGTCCCCTGGGTAATGTTTTCATAAGGCTGGGACGAGCGATCATGCGTGATATCGCCGTGCACGGTGACGCTCAGGTTGTCGGTCGGCTTGGCGAGAATCGACCCGCGGACACTGTAGACCTCGTCCGCGTCCTCGTACGTCTGGCGGGCGAGATTGAACCGATAGCCGTCGTGGTAGCCATAGTGCACGTTGAGGCGGGCGGCGACCTTGTCGCCCATCAACGGGCCGGTGATCCCGACGTCGTCAGAGGTGGTGTCGTAGTTGCCATACGAAACCGACCCATAGCCCCCCGGCGTGAAGCTGGGAGGAGTGGAGATGTAGTTGATGACCCCGCCGGTCGCGTTGCGGCCATAGAGCGTGCCTTGCGGACCGCGCAGGACCTCGATACGCTCAAGGTCGAAGGTGGGCAAGGCCGCGGCGACCGCGTTGCCGTTGTAGACCCCGTCGAGGTAGCTCGCCACGCCCGCCTGTCCACCCACCGGGATGTCCGATCCGATCCCTCGCAGGCCGATCAACGTGAACCCGGACTCTTCGCCGAACACCAGAGAGGGCACGTTGAACTGCAAGTTTTGGGTTCCGGTCAGACCGGCTTGCGCGATCATCTTGCTCGAGAACGCCGTCACGGCGATGGCGGTGTGCTGGATGTTTTCCGACCGTTTCTGGGCGGTGACGATGAGTTCGCCGAGGGTGGTGGTGGCGGCGTCCGCCGCCGCCGCGCGGGCCGGCCCGTTGGCCGCAAACACCATGGCGCACAGGGCCGCCGACCCCATTGCCGCTCTCATGAAAGATGCTTTGCCGTACACAGCCACGTTGCGTCTCCCCATGTCCCGACCGGGCCGGCTTGAGACCGCCAGCCCCTTTTGATTCTTCCTCAACTTTCGCAAATCACACGCAAAATGCCTCGAAGTCAATGCGTGCGACGACGTCTGACGAGACCCGGTCGCGCGCCGGGCGCGTCCATCGACGGCGGCGTGTCTTTGGGCTCAATCAACCCATCTGGATCAATCGTTTGTGGCGCTTCGGCGGGTTGAGCGCGCTGATGCCGAGGATCGGCGGCCGCGCTTGACAGCGCCTCGGGCTTCGGTTTAGAGTTTGAGTGTAACTCAAATCAACGCCGAAGACGCGTTCCTCGAAACAGGGTCACAGGGAGCGGCCGGTGGGCGAAAAAATACTCGTCATCGGCGGCAGCATCACCGGCCTGACCGCGGCGCTGGCGCTCGCGGCCGAGGGCTTCGACGTCACGATCATCGATCGCGACCCCTCGCCGAGCCCGTCGCTGCGGCCCGCCGACTCCAACCGCTGGACGCGGCGCGGGGCGCCGCACGCGCCGCAACCCCACGTCCTGACCGCCCGCCTGCGCAACCGGCTGCGAGAATGGTATCCGGACCTGATGCGTGACCTGCTGGAGGCCGGGGCCTGGGAACAGCCGTTCGCCGACATCGTCCGGCCCGACCTGGCGGCCAGCTACCGCGAACCGGCCGGCGAAGATCCGGTCGTGGTGCTGATGGCCCGGCGCACGACGCTGGAGCTGGTGATGCGACGCCATCTGGATCGGCGCGGGATCGCCACCTTCCTGGAGGGGACCCAGGCCGTCTCGCTGGTCGTCGACGGCGCCGCCGCGCCGGTCACGGTTCGAGGCGCGCGGATCCGGGACAAGGACGGCGAGCGCGAGATGGCGGCCGACGTGGTGATCGACGCCTCGGGCCGCGCGACGAGGTTCGCCGACCAGCTGCGGGGCGCCGGGGCCCAGATCAGCGACGAGCATCACCTCTCGAACACCGTCTACTACGCCCGCCACTACCGCCTGCGGTCCGGCCAGGCGTTTCCGAGGGCCCACGGCCTGCCCGGCGTGATCTGTGGCGATCTGACCATGGCCGCGCTGCCGGCCGACAACGGGGCGTTCGTCGTCACCATGGCCGTCTTCAAGGACGACCCGCTGCTGTTCGAAGCGGTCGGCCGGCGGGATGTTTTCGAGGAAATCTGCCGGCGCGTACCGCGCGTCGCCGTGTGGGTCGATCCGGCGCGGTCCGAACCCACCAGCGACGTCATGGCCTGGGCGAGCATGGACTTTCTCTGGCGCACGACCGTCGAGGATGGCGCGCCGCGGGTGCTGGGCCTGTTCTTCGCCGGCGACGCCACCCTGCGGTCAAATCCCAAGTACGGGCGCGGCTGCACCTGCGGCGTGATCGGCTCGCATATCCTGGCCGAGACCCTGGCCGCGGAGAGCGACCCCGCCGCGCGCGTCCTGCGCTACGAGGCGGCGCTGAAATCGACCTTCCGCCGGGAGTGGGAGGATCTGCTGACGGTCGACCGGCGCGACTACGCGCGCTTTCAGACCACGGCCGGCCTGCGGCCGGAGACGCTGGTCGAGTGGCTGCAGTCGAGGCTTCAGGACCATGTGCTGCGGCGGGCGATCGTCGTCGATCCGCGGTTGCAGCACAAGGTCATGAAGGGCTTCTATGGGCTCGAGGACGCCAGCGCCTGGACGAGGGACGCCGGGGCCTGGCTGCGCATCGCCGCCGCGGCCCTGCCGATTCACGACAACAGCCTGCTCAGCGATTTCGCCGCGCGGCCGAGCCGGGAGCAGATCAGGATGATGATCGAACACAAGACAACGGGAGCGAACATTGAGCAGCGATGATGTGCGGCGAACGCTTGAGCGTGTCGAACACTGGCAATGGACCTGGAACAACGCCGTCGATCGCATGGTCGACGACTGCTACGCGCCCGACTGCGTGGTGGTGAACATGTTCACCGGCCACACCCTGAACGGTCGCGAGGAACTGCGGGCGGTCGAGCATGCGATGATGGCCTTCGATGGAACTCGGGCCATGGAGATCACCAATGTCGTCGCCACCGCCGACCAGGCGGCGATCCAGGCGGACGCCCTGTGGAACGGAGCCCGCTCCAAGGCCTGCGTGTTCCTGAAATTTAATGCCGACGGTCTGATCGTCAGCGACAACTCCTACGGCCAGGACCCCTCGGGCGCATCGACGCCGGGGGCCGAGGGCTTCCTCGAGAAGGCCAGGGCCTAGCTTGCCCGTCAGCCGGCGGAATGGCTGGACGCGTCGTCAGTTTGAGTTAGACACAAATCAAAGATCACCGGGAGGTACGAGAGGCTCATGTTCGACACTGTGATCAAGGGCGGCCACGTCGTGGACGGCACGGGCGCCAGCGGGGGAACCGCCGACATCGGCGTTCGCGACGGGGTCATCGTCGAGATCGGCGCCATCGCCGGACCGGCGCGGCGTGTCATCGACGCCGACGGCGCCCTGGTCACCCCCGGCTGGGTCGACGCCCACACCCACTACGACGGGCAGGTGACCTGGGACGACAAGCTGGAGGGTTCGGCGGCCAATGGCGTCACCACCGTGGTGATGGGCAACTGCGGCGTCGGCTTCGCGCCGGTGCCGCCCGGGGGCGCGAAGTCCCTCATCGATCTGATGGAAGGCGTCGAGGACATCCCCGGAACCGCCCTCTTCGAAGGCATGCCGTGGGGCGAGTGGGAAACCTTCCCCGAATACCTGGAGTTCCTTGATCGTCGCAGTTGGTCAATGGACGTCAGCGGCCAGATCGCGCACGGGGCGCTGCGATTCTACGTCATGGGCGAGCGCGCCATCCTGAAGGAGGGGGCGACCGAAGATGACGCCGCTCGCATGGCGATGATCGCCGAGCAGGCGGTGCGGGCCGGCGCGGTCGGCTTTTCGACCTCGCGCATCATCGGCCACAAGTCGATGTCGGGCTACAGCGTGCCGGGGACCTACGCGCCGGAACAGGAACTGGCGGCCATTGCCCGCGGCATGAAGGCCGGCGGCGGCGCGGTGCTGCAGGCCATACCGGCCAATTCGATCGGCCAGATCGACGGCATGGAGCCGGAGCACGCGACGCTGCTCTCCGAGATCGAGCTGTTCGCGCGGCTGTCCCGGACCAACGGCCTGCCGGTGGTGTTCAGCACGTTTCAGATCAACGACGCGCCGACCCTGTGGCGAGACGTCCTCGCCGCCGTGT
>Ga0302325_10026248_pt1 | contig 12098 bp, 7 predicted proteins | sample Palsa_T0_2_FD_201948 | JGI IMG/M metagenome (GOLD analysis project Ga0302325, IMG submission 201948) | Peat permafrost microbial communities from Stordalen Mire near Abisko, Sweden - Palsa_T0_2 | ecosystem: Environmental > Terrestrial > Soil > Palsa > Peat permafrost | place: Sweden: Abisko...
TCCCTGAGTTCGAATCATGCCTTGCATCTTCCTTAGTTGCGCGCGGTCATCCATTTCCCGGTGTGCAGGGTAAAGAATAACTGCGCCTTAGTTGTTACTTTGCCGCGACTGAACTGGAGTTCCTGCAGGCAACGACTCAGGAGCCGCGTTCTGCTGCGCAGCGGAGTTCTGTTTCGCAATCTGTGCTTTCAATCGTGTGTATTCCTGAATTGCTTGATCCGCGTCGGAGTCCCGTCCGAGCTTATGGTAGACGCGAGCCAGTTGATACTCGATGCGCGGCTTCAGATTGGCATCCGGATGCATGCCGAGCGCTTTTTCCAACGCGGCAGCAGCCTCTGTAGCTCTGCCGTTTTCGAATTCGCCAAGCCCAAGATAAAAGTACGTAGCCGGTGCGTTCTGATAGTTAACAATCACCGTACGCAAAAGCTGAAGACCCTTCTCTGCCTGTCCAGTCTCGATATCGATCTGGCCAAGGTTGTACATGGCGATCGGGTTGTTGGGGCTCAACTCAAGTTCCTTGGCATAGGCGTGCTGGGCGAGCTCGAGCGAGTCTGACTGGCGATACACATCGCCCAGCTCTTCATAGAGATCGGAGTTGCCGGGCGCGGCCTTGATGGCTTCCAGGTACTCGGCGATGGCCTGCTTGTACTGCTTCTCATGCGTGTAGAACTCGGCCTGCACTTTGTGCACGTGCCAGGAGTGAGGATCGATGGTTGCCATGCGCGCGTAACTCTCAAACGCGACATCGTTGTGCGCCTCGCCCCGGTAGTCCAGAATATTCAGATTATTCGGATCCAGTTCGGCGGCACGATCGAGCGGCTCGGTCGCCTTCTCCGGATGCCCCGCCTGAAGTTCGACCACGCCGAGCCACATCTGCGCCTGCGCGTTCTTCGGATCCAGTTCAATCTCGCGGTTGAATGCTGCGATGGCATCATCCTGAAGATGCATCTGGGCATACGCTATGCCCAGAAACAGATTGGCTCCGGGCATCTGTGGATTCCGCGCAAGCGCATCGCGCAATTGTTCCGTTGCTTCCTTTGCCTTGCCCAAGCGTAACTCCGCCACGCCAAGCGCCATTTGAGCAGCGGAGTTTTCCGGATCGGCCTTGACCGCCGTGGAAAACCATCGTTCCGCGTCGGCGAATCTTCCTGCCTGAACTGCCTCGGTGCCCTTGCGGAGTGCGTCCTCCGATTGCGAATGTGCTGCGTCTGGGGTGCTCTGCGCGCGGCAAACCGAAAATGCAATGAGTGAAAATGCGATCAGCAGCGCTTTCGATCGTCTCATTCGAAATCCTCCTCGTCGGCCCCGAATGCCGATTCTCCAACAAGGAAAGCGCTGCCTGGAGCCGCTGCGTCGAATTCGCGTTTCAAAGTGAAGCGCAACCTTGCAGCGAGTATTTTAGAAGGACCGGGAATACAAAGCGAGCCTCGTATCCCCGGGATTGAATGCCGCGCACAATCCACCTTTAACTAGAAAGTGAAGCGGGCGGTGAGTTGAGTGTTTCTGGCGCCGTTCACGGTCCCGCCTGGCAACCCGAAGGTTCCGTCGTAAGGCTCCGTATCGGGAATGCTGAACGTGTGCTCATTGAAGGCATTCAGCAACTCTGCCTTGATGCTGAACACGTAATTATCGTGGATGTTGAATCGCTTGATGATGCTCAGGTCATTGTTGAAATAAGGGGGCGTTCGCACTTCGCTTTGTACGCGCGGAATGCTGCCGTTTGCAAACGCATAGGGCTGATTCAGTCCAGGGCTGGCGCAGTTCGGTATGGTAGCTGCCGTGCAATCCCGGGCATAATTGGCGTTCGGGTCAAAGAACGCGACCGGCGAGCCAGCCGCCGACGAGCCTGGGTGCGTTACGTTGTTGTATTCCAGGTTGAACATCGTGTTTGTATTCGGGTCCGTATATTGATTCGCCCCGATTACGACAAATGGGTTGATGTGTTTCGCTCCTCGCTTGTAGACCGCGCTCTTGAGCGATGTCCCGTCATACCTGTTCCACTCCCAAGCGTTTTCGTATCCCGGAGGCCCGGTGGCGCTGCCGAACGACATTGGCTGTCCGGACTGAATTCGTTCGACCGATCCTATTTCCCAGCCGCCGATAATCTGCGAGAGAACCCCGTGGTTGACGAACGGCTTACCTACTCCGAACGGCAGTTGGTAGAAGCCGCTGATCACCAGCGTATGCCGGAGATCCTGCGCGGAAATTGCCTTGTCTTTGTGCAGGTCGTTCGTATTCATGTCCTGCGTAACACCGACACCGGAGTTAGGCAACGCGCTGTCTGCATCCGTCAAGGTCTTGCCGTAGGTATACGAGACCTGCAGGTTCATGCCTTGATGGAAGTGGCGCTGCACGCTTGCCACCAGCGCATTGAAGCTCGACATGCCGACATTTTCCAGGCAGCATCCCTGATCGATGTAGTCATACTGCGGAAAAGGCCGAACGGCTGACTCAATCCACGGATCTCCGCCCCAGAGCTGCAGGAACCCAGGGAACGGCACTGCAACGCCCACCGTATTGCCGATGATGCCGGAAGTCAGAGCGTCGCCAAGAGCGAAGTCCGACGGAGGCTCGTTGTTGGGATTGAGCAGGTTCGATTCCAGATTCTGCGCATGATTGCCGATGTAGCCTACGGTCAGAAGGAGATCGTCCGCCAGCTGATGCTGTACCTCGATGTTCCAGTTGTACAGCGTAGTCGGCTTGCCGGCCGTCTTAGTAATGTAGGATCCGGCCACATGCGTGCCGTTGAAGTAACCGGGGTCCAGATCCGGCGGCGGAGTGAAAGTCGGCATACCGGCATCAATATCAAACGCTGGATCGAAGCCGTTGGGGCTATTGGTTGAAGGAGTAGCTGTGTATCCGGTGATCATGCTTCCACCAAAATCGTCGTAGACCAGCGCGCCATAAATGATGCCGGCGCCACCGCGGATAACAGTTTTCTGATGCATGAATTCGGGCGACCAGGCAAACCCGACGCGGGGTCCAAAATCCTTGTGGTATGTGTTCGCCCACGCCGTATTGCAGTTGCATTGCGTACCGAAGATCAATGCTCCGGGAATATTGAACTCCGGATCGTTGGCCGTCGGGCTGAAGTTCGACGTCTCGTTATGCACTTCGTGGCGAGGCTCATCCACGTCGTAGCGCAGGCCAAGGTTCAAAGTCAGGTGATTGTTGACCTTGAAATCGTCCTGGGCGAACACCGCGTAGTACCACGAGGTCCAGCGCGGTTGGCTGACAATCACGTTGGTACTGCCACTGTTTGCTTCACCCAGCAAGAAACTGGCAAAGCCGAGGCCGCCGCCCTCGCTGGTGGCGCCCGCCGTCTCACCGCTTGAAAAGCCGATGTTCTCGTTTCTGCCATTGATTGGAGAATACTGCTGGTAGCGCACGTCGACGCCGAATTTGAAGTTGTGCCGGCCATGCGCCCAGGCGACGGAATCATTCAAGTGGAGGGCGTTGTCGATGTTGTCGTCGTTTTGGTCGCTGCCTATGCCGATCTGTGCATCGCCTGTACCAATCACGGGAAAGTTGTTCCCAGCTGCGTTGCCGAGACCGAGCAGCTGATTCCAGTTTTTTCCGTCCACAATCGCCTGCGAGAAATTCTGACTGTTCGACCGATTTGTGCCAAAGATAAACGAATTCAGCAGATTTGGGGTGATCGAGTAGTCAATTCCAACGCGCACAAAGTGGGTGGTGAAATTCTGCCACCAACCCTGTGGGTTCGCGGGAGTGGGAAGAAGGGGCAGACCGCCCGTAAATAGAGCATTTTCGCGCGTGTTATAGGAGCCCCAGACCTTCATCTTCTCGCTGATGTTCTGGTCGATACGGACGGTGTAAGTCGTATCCGTAATAGGGGCGGCGCCCTTGTAAGTGAAGTTATTGAATGTGTTGCTATTTGTCGGCAGCGGCCAATAGGACAACAGAGCTGAAGCGACAGTGCTGATGCGCCCCGGGGGGACGACATTTCCCGCAAATGGCGCTCGGCATTCCCTTGTGCCGTTCGCAGTCTGCACGGTCTGCGTGGTCGCAGGGTCGAAGATCTCACCGGCATAGACTATGTAGTTCGGATCAGTCGGCGCATAGCATGGGTTGGTGCCGGTCTGTGAGGTGGTCAGCCTGTCGGCGAAGTCCCCGCCGCGTTCGGCCACTGTGGGCACCGTAACCGTGTTCGTTCCACCCGTAGCATATTTGATTTGCTCCCAGTTGAAGAAGAAGAAGGTCTTGTCTCGTCCGTTGTAAAGCTTAGGAATGCGAATAGGACCGCCCAAATTTCCGCCGAAATCATTCTTATGGTCGACGGGAGTTGCATAGGAAGAGCGGCAGGCCGGGGTGTTGTTTGTGCCGGTGCAGTAAAAGGCTTCCCAGCCATCATTGAAGAAAGTGTTGGCATCCAGAGCCTGATCCTTGTAAAGCTCAAAGGCCGTGCCGTGATAGGCATTTGTTCCGCTCTTGGTCGCGAAGTTCTCAATGCCCCCTGTAGTCCGCCCATACTCGGCCTCAGGCAACGAAGTGGTTACCTTGAACTCCTGCAATGCTTCGACGGACGGCGCTTCCTCATCGAAGGAAGAACCGTTCTCGCTTCGCTCCTGGCTGCTGCCGTCAATCAGCACTTCATTGCCGTAGTTCTGGCCTCCCGCAACCTTGGAGAGGAAGATGCCGTTGCTGCTGTTCGCCGTTCCCGGCCCGGTTGTTGCCGGCTGCAGAAAGACGAACCCTTCCGCGGCTCGCAGCGCGCCCACGCCGCCCAGTGCGAGCGGCAGGTCGATAATCTGCTGCGTGCTTACTACGCCTCCGATGTCGGAAGATTCGGTCTCCAGGGCCGGGCCTTCTGAGGTGACGGTCACACTCTCTGAGACAGAACCGGCCTGAAGAACGACGTTCAATGCAGCTACGGTGGTGATCTGCACCAGGACGTCCTTCGTCACCGAATTCTTGAATCCCTTGGCGCCTACCGTAACGGTGTAGCGGCCGAGGGTGACTTCCGGAAACCGGAAGATGCCTTCCGGGGTTGCCGTTGCCGCATAGGTTGCGCCGGTATCTTGATTCACGATCGTGACGCTGGCGCCACCGATGCGCGCGCCCAAGTTGTCGGTGACCTCTCCAGCCAGTGACCCTTGTGACCCTTGTGCGTGCAGATTTGCCGCAAACAGCAGCAGCACCGCCAGGATAAGAATCGGGCCGCCTTTGCTGGACGCAAAGGGGCTTATCATTCTCGTCATTCACTGCCTCCTGAAATACATCCGAGGGCAGGTCATCTCAGTCGTGCATTCCAAGCTCCAAAGATTGTATTTAGAGCAGGCGGAAACCTTTACACCCGGATGCAGCACGAAGCCTATGAGCCACGGATGGCAGCTCGCTTGAGCACAAATACCTATTGACAAAGGATTTTCGGTGAGCGTATAAGCCCAGAGCGGTCAAACTCGGGCCGGCGGGAAGTTGCCCGCTCTAAAGGTCTTCGGGGCGGATCAAGCCTCGAGAGAGGCAGGAGCTGACAGCTTCGGTGCGGTCAGTGACTTCGAGCTTGGTCAACAGGTTGTTCACGTGATTCTTGACGGTGCTCGTCGAGATGTCGAAGACGTGCGCAATCTCCCGATTCGTAAGCCCGCGCGCCAGCAGCTTTAGAACCTCCATCTCGCGCCCGGTCAGCGGCTGACGCAGTCCGCGGTCGGCAAACTGCCTTTTGATTGCGGAAGACATCCATCGCCGGCCCGCGCAGACTTCCTTGATTGCCTCAATGAATGCGTCCCGGCCTAAATCCTTCAGGATGTAACCTAATGCTCCCGCCTCCAGCACCTGAAAGATCTCCTCCTCGGTCTGGTAGCTGGTCACAATCAAGATGCGCGCGTCATTGAACTCGCGCCGGATAGCCTGGACCACCTCGATTCCGCCTTTCTGCGGCATGCGCAGATCAAGCAGAAGAACATCGGGTTTCAATCGCCGGTAGATTTCGATCGCCTCTGCGCCATCGGTAGCTTCACCCACTACCTTGAAGCCAGGTTCAGAGCCGATCAGGCTGCGGATGCCGATCCGGTAGACGAGGTGGTCGTCAGCAACCAGGATGCGGATCGGCTTTGCGCCGGACGGCGTTTCCGTGGGCTTGAGCGCGCTCTTCTGGGTTGTCACGAAGCCACCTTTACGCGGACCAGTGTCCCGCTCGATGTAGATCTCAGTTCGAACTCCGCGTTGATCGCGGCGCAGCGCTCGCGCATGCCGGTCAGGCCGAAGTGGCCTTGATCCGTTCCCGGAATACGTCCAGGATCAAAACCAATTCCGTTGTCTTCCACTTCCAGCAGTGTTTCCTTCTTTCGATACTCGACGCGAACTACAATCCTGTCCGCGTTGGCATGATGAACAGCATTGGCGATCGCTTCCTGGGCAATCCGGAACAGGTTGTTGACCAGATGGTACGATAAGTCCGCCGCCTCGCCGCTCACCTGTTGTTCGATCATAGCGCCCGATGCTGCCTGGATCTGTACGATGCAGTGCGAGATCAGCACATCCAGGCGATCGTTTCGGGAGAGCGAGCGAAGTACATCGATCGAGAGGTGGGACTCATCGCGGCTGTGTCGCACCAGCTGCAGTGCCTCGTTCAACAGTACCTCGGCACGTTCGGGATCGCGTTGAATTGTATGCTGCGCAGCCTCAAGCTGCAGAGTGATTCCGGCATACCCCTGGGCGAGTGTGTCGTGAATGTCGCGCGCAATGTTGGCACGCTCTTCCGCCACGGCGCGATAGCGCGAGTGCTTGATGCGGTAATACCCCAGGATGCAGGTAAGAATCAGAATGACCCCGGCTGCCCCCACAAGCAGCAAATGCGCCTGCGTCCACCACGACGGAGCTTCCACCAGCTCGATATCGTCCGGGTTGCGCAGTTGCAAAGTGAACACGTCGCCATGGTCCGCTTCGACGCCGTGGTTAATCATTAGAATGCCGGTGAGGCGCAGTGTCGCATCGGGCTGCATGGACTTGGTGGTCATTTCGCCCCCGAGGCTGTCATTGGGCAGGACCGCCGAAAAGCTCTGATGGCCGCCGCGCAGATTCAGCCGGACTCCGGTAAGACCAGCCGGCGCAAAATTGACGAGTTTGGCCACCGTCTGAACAAGAAAGAGCTCGTTTTCTCCGTCCGCTGCCTGGTCTGGTGTGATGGAAAGCGGCAAGGGCATTGACCCGCCCCACAGCCGGCGCACCTGACCCTGCTCGACTCGAGGCTGTGGAGCAAGCGTCATCAGCCCCGAGACTTCGACTTCGTCCCCCAACGCAATCTGCTCCGCCTTCAGCGGTTCCACTTCAGTGGCCCCGGTGCGGTCTTCAATCACCATCTGGCGACGGTTTAGAATCACGATGCCGCGCACAACAACAGGCACGGGGTGAGTTGAATAATCGGCAACCTGGATTGCCGACTCAATCGATTGCAGCCGCGGCGGCCCCAGTTGGTCGGGCTCCGCGGCTGCGCACTGCAGCATGAATGCGCAGCGAAAGAGGCCCAGCGTCAATGCCAGGGCCGCGACCGGTCGGCCGATGCGCCCGGCTGGCGCCAGCCCGCTAATGAGCCTGCAATGCTGCAAAGCAAAACTACTATAATCGAAACGCAACAATTGCGGAATATGCCAGGAATGCTTAGATTGCCCAGGATCGCGCTGCGTTTGCTGATTGCCGCCTGCCTCGCACTGGCGCTGGCCGGTGGGCTGTTCGTGGCCTTCCGGCTCGGCCTGGGAAAAGCGCAAGGCGATCACTTCGAAGTAATGAGCGGGTGGCAACCGATCAGCGGCCGCTGGATCGAACACGACGGCATCTGGTCCAATCCCAACTACGGCCGCGGAGACATGTTGATTGCGCAACACACCCAAGGCGCCAATTACCGTATCTCCGCCGACGTTCGTTTCGATCTCCTTTTTCCAGAGACCCACTACGGAGATGCAGGCCTGGTAATCAGGACCACCGATCCAGAGCAGGGTGTGGATTCCTACCAGGGGTACTACGCAGGCCTGCGGCCGGACGAACAAACGGTGGTTCTTGGGCGCGCCTCCTACGACTGGCACCAGTTGGAGAACGTAAAGCTGGCGACGCCGATTGCCCTCGGTAGTTGGTACCGTCTCGAACTATCGGCTCAGGGATGCAAGCTGACGGTAACGGTGACGCCGGAAGGAAATGGGCCCGCGACGCGTATCGATCACGAGGACCAGCAGTGTCTGACTGAAGGAGTAGCGGGGCTCCGTTCCTTCTACGCGCAGGCCTCGTGGCGAAACATAACAACCGCGTCCAACTGAAAGAAACCGTCCGTGTCAGCCTTCATTTCGTTCTTCGCTTCTAGCTTATGCCCTTGATCAGCATGGTCACGATCGGATCCTTCGCCATCGAATTCCTGTCAACGATATGGACGGGAAGCTGCGTGGAATAGCTGCCCGTATTGGAGCCGGCAAGCGCTGCGCGCATGGCCTGCATGGCGCGAGCGCCAAGCTCGCGAGGATCGCTGATGATCAGCGCATCGATTCTTCCGTCTCTCAATCCATTCACTTCGTTCAACTCATCCGACACGCCAATCAAGGCCGGACGCGTGCGCGACCCGGCATCGAAAGCATAGGCCGCCGCGTGCGTGGCAAACTCGTCGGAGGTGAAAATACCTTTGATATTCGGGTGTTCTGCGACCATGTCCAACACCGCCTGCCGCCCTCGCGCCCAGTCGGAGAGTCCGTACTTTACGCTTACCAGTTTCACGCGCGGAGCTTCGGCAATTTCCTCGGCAAAGGCCTTCTCAATCAGCGAACTCTCTTCCACCGTCGGGCTCACGCCGACGATGCCCACTTCGCCCTTGCCACCCAGCATGGCAATAAAGCGTCGTGCCGCGAGCCTTCCCGCTTCAGCTTTGTCCCAGCCGATGAATGCGGAAAACTCATTTGAGGGAAGCGCCACGGGAGATCCCACAATGACCACCGGAGTGTGCGCGCGAACCGCCTTTTGCAGCACCGAAGCCAGCACCAGTTGGTGAGAAGGCGAAACAATAATTCCCTGCGCATGCGCTGCAATGGCGTTCTCCACCATCTGCACCTGTTCGGTGTAATCGGTCATCGATTGCGGAGCGGCTAATTCAGCATGGATTCCGGCGGAAGCGGCATTCGTCTTGATCTCATGATCGAATTGCTCCCAATACTCCAGTCCACCCGTCGGAGTGATGACTACGATCCTGGGCGGCCGGCGTTGACCACATCCGGAAGCGAGCACAAGCATCCCGAGCAGGATAAAAAAGCAGCTGCATCCGATTCGGTGCCTCTGTTTGCCGACGTATTTCATTTCGTCCTTTTTTTGACTCGTTGTGCTTCACTGAAGATTCCGCACATCGCTTTCAATCTCCAGTCTGCCATCGTGGCTGTTCCTGGCATATGAAGTCAATCGGCGAGTGGGCTCAACGCAGGCACATTGCCCGCAAACAAGCATACCCTCTATGGGAGGACGGTCAGAAAGTTGCCTCGGCTCGCCCTGGCCTGTTGCTCGTCGAGGCTCCTGGCAAGTTCAGACTCCGCTTTCGATTCGGCTTCGCGTCCCAACCTTGCCAACACGAGCGCGTAATAGTGGTGGGCCCGGGGATAGTCGGAGGCAAACAAAACGGCGCTCTTCAGATAAGTCTCGGCGACAGCATAGTCCTTGGTCCGAAAAGCAAGAATGCCCATCCCTGTTAGTGCGCCGCCATGGTGCGGGGCCAGCGCCAGCACCTTTTCGTAGTAGTCTTTTGCTTCGCTGTCCTCATTTTGTTCCAGCGCAATTTCCCCGAGCTCATAATAGGAACTGCTTTGCCGCGGCTGCAACGCAACCGAACGCTCCAACTCGGCCTTTGCCTCATCGTCCCGCAACAAAATGTGCAGCAGGCGGCCCAGACCAAAGTGTGCCGTGGGGTCGTCGGGACGAATCTTCAGGTAAGCACGCAGGTTGGCCTCGGCCTCCGGCATCTTCTGTTCGTCCAGCTCAACGTGTGCCAGGGCGTAAAGAATCCTGGCGTCATCGGGGGCAAGGCTGTGCGCCTTGTTAAGAGCCGCATCGGCGTCCTGATAGATGCGCATGCTCTCCGCCTGAACGCCAAAATCGAGCAATAACTCAGGCGAGTCCGGAACAAACTTCCTGGCGCGAACCAGGTAGACGAGGGCTGTGTCGTTGGCGCCCGCCTGGCGGTCGGCCAACGCAGCCGCGGCGGCTGCCTTCACTTCACCTTCGCGCGCAGCCGTCGATTCTGGTTTGTTCCTAAGAATTGCTTCAAAAGAATTGAGCGCGTCGTCGTTCAGGCCCTGCAGCAGTTGCACCTTGCCAAGTTCCAGCAGTACGGATTCGTCTCCCGGATTTTGCCGGACCAAATCGGAGAGCAGCCCGTTAGCCTTCTGCAACTCATGAGTTTCGATCAGTGCGTGCGCCTGCTCTAAGCTTTCGGCGGAAGGTGAGGGAGCTTCCTGGGAGGGCGCGAGACCTGGCGCCATTGCGAACGCCATCAAGAAAGTCAACAGGAACCGCATCGCTCCAGCCCTCAATGATCTCCACACAGCGAGAGCCGGCCTTCCTCATGGCACATGGAACTGCGAGTATTCATGCATCTGAGGCAGGCATACGTCATGTCTTTTCCACACTCGGCAAGCTCGATGCAGCCGGCTCAACCAACGCGCAACTGATTCAAAAAAAACGGAAAACACAACCTGCCGCGATGTAAGTATTGTGCCACAAAGCGTTGACGCCACCCGGGCGTAGCCGTCGTAACCGATATCGCCGTCTGAGAATCGAGCTCAAAAGCCGTCTCTTCGCCACCTCTTTGGCTCCCTTGCGCCTTCTTTTTTGAAATTCGACTCCTTGCCTGACGTGATTCGTGGGGTTTCCACGCCGTATGAGGTAGGCGATTTTCTGTTTTTGAAAAACCCTGCTGATCCAGGTCCCCTGGACGAATCCTCGTTGTGCGAAACAACTGTCTCGACTTGCCTTTTCAAGCGGAAAACATCGCCGGGACTGGGACGAATAGCGAATCTACGCACCTCGAGTGCGCAGCCGCGTTCGACAAATGAAAGTGTTCCGAATGTTATGTGGGCAATTGAGGTCTTCCTTCGGCATTCGCGCGATTCAAATGAATCGACCGAGGAGTTGATGAATAAAGGCCTGGTGATCCAGCCCTAAATCGCCGGCCGTGCCCAACAGTTCGACTACCGAAGAATGGAGCATTGAAGCTGATGACACCCAATATTTCTTGCTGCCGCGCGACAATTCTGATTGCGAATGCTGGCTGCTCCAGCAGCCGGAACCGAAACTCCTCAGAGTATCGCGCCGGCATGCCTGCCTCGCTGCTCCTCGGGATTTCGGCTGGGCTCCTGCTGCTTTGCCTGTGTTCGGCAGGGAGCGGGCAGATTAATCGTCAGCGGGAGGGTTCGGGGAGGTTTGCGCCCGCAGTGGAGCGCGCTGCGCCTGGCCTGCCGCTCGTCAAAGGCCGATCGGTTCCCGCGCATTTTTCGGGGGCCGACCTGGCTGCTGACGCAGACCCGGTTTCTCTTGCTTCGGGCGATTTCGACTGCGACGGTGTTCCGGATCTGGTAAGCGGGTTTGGCGTTTCCGGCGGAGGCAGGATCAGCATTCATCGCGGAAACATCAACGCGCTCTGGCCATACGGTGCGGCGCTGCGCCAAGGGCCGCCGCCCGAGTTCTTGCCCGATGCGCGCGTATTCTCTGTGCCTGAATCTCCGGAGTTTCTGGTTACCGGCGACTTCGACGCAGACGGCCATTTGGACGTGGTCACAGCGGCGCGGGGAAGCAATGCTCTTTACTTTCTCCGTGGTGACGGGCACGGCGGCTTCGCAGCGGCACAGCGCGTTCCCCTTGCCGGAACGATTACGGCGTTAGCCTCCGGCGATGTCAATCGCCGCGACGGTCTCACCGACCTGATTGTTGCCGTCAACAGCGCAATTGGTCCGCAATTGCTGGTGTTGGAGTCTCCCAATGGCGCGATTCGAGCCGTTCCGGAGTCTTTCCGCTTACCGGCTTCAGCGACATCAATCACCGTGGGGCAGTTGAGCCTCGGCCCGTGGAATGATATCGCAGTCGCAGCCGGAAACAATCTGGTGACGATTCACGCGCGGGAT
>Ga0302325_10026249_pt1 | contig 12097 bp, 7 predicted proteins | sample Palsa_T0_2_FD_201948 | JGI IMG/M metagenome (GOLD analysis project Ga0302325, IMG submission 201948) | Peat permafrost microbial communities from Stordalen Mire near Abisko, Sweden - Palsa_T0_2 | ecosystem: Environmental > Terrestrial > Soil > Palsa > Peat permafrost | place: Sweden: Abisko...
ACCCACACCTGCTTCATGGTGTCGCCGTATGAAGGCTACGTCGAGGTCTGTGAAGAGCTGGCCCGCCGGACACCGGGGACGTACGAGAAGCGCTCCGGGCTGTTCAACTCCGGCGCGGAGGCCGTCGAGAACGCGGTGAAGATCGCCCGGCACGCCACCGGGCGGCAGGCCGTGGTCGCATTCGACCACGCCTACCACGGGCGGACCAACCTCACCATGGCGCTGACCTCGAAGAACATGCCCTACAAGGACAAGTTCGGCCCCTTCGCGGGTGAGATCTACCGGATGCCGATGGCCTACCCGCTGCGCTGGCCGGGCGGCCGCGAGGCCTGCGAGGCGAACGCGCTCGACACGGTGAAGAGCCTGATCCACACCCAGGTGGGCGAGGACAACGTGGCGGCCGTGATCATCGAGCCGATCCAGGGCGAGGGCGGGTTCGTCGTACCGCCGGACGGATTCCTGCCCGGGCTGGCCGAGTTCTGCCGCGAGCACGGGATCGTCTTCATCGCGGACGAGATCCAGACCGGCTTCTGCCGTACCGGCGACTGGTTCGCCTGCGAGCACGAGGGCGTCATCCCCGATCTGGTCACCACGGCCAAGGGCATCGCGGGCGGGCTGCCGCTGGGCGCGGTCACCGGGCGCGCCGAGATCATGGACTCCGTGCACTCGGGCGGCCTGGGTGGTACCTACGGCGGTAACCCGGTGGCTTGCGCGGCGGCGCTCGGCGCGATCGAGACCATGGTCGAGGAAGACCTCGCCGGGCGGGCCCGCCGGATCAGCGAGGTGATGCTGCCCCGGCTGCACAAGCTGGCCGAGACCTACCCGGTGATCGCCGACGTTCGCGGCCGCGGCGCGATGCTCGCGATCGAGCTGACCAGCCCGGGGACCCTTGACCCCGACCCGGCCACCACCGCGGCGGTCTCCCGCGCCTGCCACCAGGCCGGGCTCGTGACGCTGACCTGCGGGACGTTCGGCAACGTGATCCGTTTCCTGCCGCCGCTCGTGATCGGCGAGGACCTGCTTGACGAGGGCCTGTCCATCCTCGAAGACGCCTTCGCGGCCGTCTGACGGCGATGGCCCACGCAGCAGCGGCCCGGCGGAAACTGGCGCCGGGAAAGACGACCAGCAGGCAGGAGGAGCTTGGCCGGCTGGTCACGGCGGCCAAGGCGAAGCCGTACTGGCTCGACCAGCCCGACGCCCAACAAGCCCGCGAGCCGGTCCACGGCGACCGGGCCTGCGACCTGGCGGTGATCGGCGGCGGGTTCACCGGACTGTGGGCCGCCCTGCTGGCCAAGGAGGCCAATCCGGGCCGATCCGTGCTGGTGATCGAGGGGAACCGGGTCGGCTGGGCCGCCAGCGGCCGCAACGGCGGCTTCTGCGACGCGAGCCTGACCCACGGCGCCGCCAACGGGCGGGAGCGGTTCCCGGCCGAATTCACCACGCTGCAGCGCCTGGGCCTGGAAAACCTGAACGCGATCGAGACCGCGCTCGGCCGGCACGGCATCGACTGCGGCTTCGAGCGGACCGGCTCCATCGAAGTAGCCACCTCCGATCACCAGGTGGACGAGCTCCGCGAGACCGCGGAAACCGACGGCGGCGTCTTGCTCGACGCCGGCGCGATGCGAGCCGAGGTGAACTCCCCCACCTACCTGGCGGGCAGGTGGGATAAGGACGGAGCCGCGATGGTCCAGCCGGCCAGGCTCGCCTGGGGGCTGGCCGCCGCCTGCGAGCGGATCGGCGTCCGTATCGCCGAGCGCACGCCCGCCACCGGCCTGGCCAGCGACGCGGACGGCGTGACCGTGCGGACCTCCGATGGCGTGGTCCGGGCCAAGAAGGTCGCGCTCGGCACCAACGCGTTCCCCTCCCTGCTGCGCCGACTGCGCCCCTACATCGTGCCGGTGTACGACTACGTGCTGGTGACCGAGCCCCTCACGGCGGCGCAGCTCGCCGAGATCGGCTGGCGGAACCGGCAGGGCATCGCCGACCTGGGAAACCAGTTCCACTACTACCGCCTCACGCAGGACAACAGGATCCTGTGGGGCGGTTACGACGCGGTCTACCATTTCGGTCACCAAGTCCGGATGGCCTACGATCAGCGGCCTGCCACCTTCGTCAAGCTCGCCGACCACTTCTTCACCACGTTCCCGCAGCTGGAAGGCATCGGGTTCAGCCACCGCTGGGGCGGCGCGGTCGACACCTGCACCCGGTTCTGCGCGTTCTTCGGAACCGCGCACCACGGCCGCGTCGCGTACGCGCTCGGCTACACCGGGCTCGGCGTGGGCGCGAGCAGGTTCGGCGCCCGGGTCATGCTCGACCTGCTGAGCGGCGAGCGGACGGAGCTGACCGAGCTGGAACTCGTCCGCAGCAAGCCGGTTCCTTTCCCACCCGAGCCGTTCGCCTACCTGGGCGTTCAGGCCACCCGCTGGTCCCTGGCCCAAGCTGACCGGCAGTCCGGCCGCAGGAACCTGTGGCTGCGGGCCCTGGACGCGGCCGGCCTGGGCTACGACTCCTAGGTCTTGACCGTCCGTGCCGTTCGATATCGCCGCGGGGACTACGACGCGCCGTTGAAATATCCGAGCGGACTCGGCGCGGTGAACTCGATGCGGACGACGGACTGACCACCTTCGGTCACGATGTCGGTCCTCGCCGAAGGGTAGTGGGCGGCCAGGAAGGCGATCATCGACTTTCGGTAGGCGGAGCTGGACATGTTAGCCGCCTGATTATTCTCGGCTAGGTCGGCGAAGCGGAGCGGCATGTCCGCGTCACCGCCCGGGGCGATGTTCTCGAACCCCAGGATGTTGATCGGGTGATGCCATTGCCCGGCCAGAGCCGTGATCGCCACTATCAGTCGCGAGTCAACCTGGCCGGCAACCAGCTGGTTGCTCGCGGGACCGGAGAAGGTAATCACGTTTGTATTGTTCGCCAGCCCGCTGCCGGAGACCTCTCGTTCGGCAAGGTCCGAGTTGAGTGCCGCTCGGTACGCAACGGCCCCGTGCGGCGCGATCACCCGAACGGAGATCTCGGCAATTCCGGAGCCGAAGGACGCAAGGGTGTCCGGTGCGTAGGCATTTGCGAGGCTGCTGCCGAACAGGGAACGGACGGTTGCCGTATCGACGACCACGGCCGAGTTCAACGGATAGGTCGACGAGTTCGAGCTGAGGACGATCAGATCGCGCGAAGGAAATTTATCTGCCTCAAGCGCAGCGCACATCACCCGATCACACGCCACCAGGTCATCCTGGTTGACCTGCTGGGCGACCCAGCTTGCCGCTTGGTCGCGCGCCGCCAGCTCCTGACGATGAAGGGCACCGGTGGTTGCGGGGTTATCGCTTGATGAGTTCGCGATATTCCGGGATACCAGCACGCCCAGCGCCCCGATGGCGATGAAGACGACAGCGAAGGCCACCAGGCGAGCCTTGCCGAAGGGCCGTCGACGCGGTCCCTCTGGTACCTCCGCCTTCGGCTGTACCGCCTGGTCCGTCTGGGCCTGGTCCGGCGTCCGGGCCTGTACCTGAGCGGTTGGCTTGTGGTTGGCCGACACGTGCCTCGCGGGCAGAGGCTTACCAACGGGCTCGCTCTCCGCGACGAGCTGGGCTTGTGCATGGCGCTCGACCTCTGCCGGACGTTCGGGCCTGGCCGTGCGCTTGGACTTGGCCGCGTGGTTGGGCTTGGCCGGCTGCTCAGGCTTGGCGGCGCGTTTCTGCTGCCCGTGGTACCCGTTTACGGCTGGGCTCTTTACCTGGCTGCCCGCAGGCCCTGGCACGGTCGCGCGCGGCGGCTGCTCGGTCGCCTTGGTCGCGCCTTGCTGCTCCTTTGCTGCCGCGTCGCGCTCAGCCCTGACTGCACCCTGGATACGCTGCCGCAATTCCTCCGACAGCACCGGTGACGCTGACGGAGTCGACTGGTCCGGCCCGCCTCGGGCCGTACCTCGCGCTCGCTGGGGCAGCTCTCGGCTGCGGTCCCCGCCATCTGCCATGAGGTCAAAACTCCCCTAAGCGGTACGCACACGGGACGGTGCGAACCGCACGCTATAGCGCAGCACATGATTGACAGCTATTCAAGCGAGATTACAAATTGTGACGGTTATTATGCCGCCTTTTAACCTAGCGCCGGCAGCTGACTGCCTGGTGGGAGCGCGCCGCGTAGCTTCTCCGTTCAAAATCTCGGAAAACCCTTCCCAGGACGGGACCTGACGTTACCGTCTGGGTGTGGGGTGTCTATTCGTACAGAGGTGTTGCGCATCGTGACACCGTCAGTACTTTAAGTTAGTTCCGAGGGATAGATTTCGAGCACCCTTGGTATGCTATTGATTACGGACAGGTGTGACCCATGGAGAATGGTCCGGCGACCCAGGAGTCAGCGGAGCCGTCTACGTCGGCCACTGCGCTCCCGGGAGGGACAACCGCTGCTTCGCACCGACTAAAGCGAACTGCGAAGCTGCGAGTCGTGGGCCGCTGGCCGCTGGTGGCCGTACTAGCTGTTCAGACGGTCCTTTCACTCCGGCTCGTTCGAGCCGACACGGCATTCCAGGATGAGGCCCTGTACTTGCACGCCGGGCATCTGGAATGGGCACACTTGCTGCATAGTGTCCCGCTACCCCCGTTCGCATCGTACTTCTCCGGGGCACCCGTCATATATCCGCCACTCGGCGCGCTGGCAGACAGTCTTGGAGGTCTAGTAGCGGCTCGGATCCTGTCCCTCGTCTTTATGCTCGGCACAACCGTCGCGCTGTGGGCCATTGCCGACCGGATGTTCGGGCGCCGGGCCGCGTTCTTCGCCGCCGCGCTCTTCGCTGTCCTTGGTCCGACGTTGCACGTGGGTTCATTCGCTACCTACGACGCCATGTCGCTTTTCCTGCTCTCGCTGGCGGCCTGGCTCGTGGTCCGGGCCGGCGACAAGCAGGACGCGACCGGCTGGATGGTGGCGGCTGGAACCGTGCTGGCGCTGGCCAACGCGACCGCGTACGCATCCGTGCTGTTCGATCCCATCGTGATCCTGATGGCCCTGATCGTCGCATTCCCGAAGCCGGGCGGCCGGATAGCAGCCGGACGCGCGCTGACCCTGCTCGCTATCGTGGCGGTATTCATCATCGTGGGACTGCTGCTCGGCGGGACCAGCTACCGCCATGGGGTCGCGCTGACGACGGTCAGCCGGGTAGCCGGCACAGATTCCCCGCTAGTGGTGCTCGCCCATTCCTGGGCGTGGACCGGCGTCGTCGTCGCGGCTGCGGTATGCGGCGTCATCATCGGCTGGGTGACTCAGCCGAGAAGCCCGCAGACGTGGCTGCTGACCCTGCTGGCGTGCGCTGCACTGCTTGTGCCGCTCGAGCAGGCGAGCCTGTACACCACCGCCTCGCTGAACAAACACGGAGCTCTTGGAGCCTGGTTTGCCGCCATTGCCGCAGGTTACGCGATCGATTGGCTCATCGAGGCGGCGCCCGCCGGAAATATGCGCGCCGTCACCGGCGGAGCATGCGTGCTCGCGCTTTCTTTCCCCGTCACCCTCGGGGCCAGTCAATCGAAGGTGTTCGCGACAAGCTGGCCGAACGCATCCGCGTTCATCACGGTATTCCGGCCGCTAGCAGATGACACCACTGGGCGCCTGCTAGTTGAGGATCCGTCGATCGCGGAGTACTACCTTCCTGCCGGGAGTCAGTGGGAGCGATGGTCCAGCACACGGAACATCATCTCGCGGTTCGGGACTCCGACTGGCGGCCCGAGCAATAAAGCCGGGATTGTCGGCGCCGGTAACGCAGGCACGTTCGCGCTCTACATTAAGGAAAGCTACTTCTCCCTCATCGCGCTGAACTTCGCCGACACGACCTCTTTGGACAGTAGCATCGCCGCCGACATCAAACGCAACCATCACTACCATCCCGTCCAGGTGGTGCCCTATGGGGTTGGCCCGAGTGGCCCCGAGCTGGGTGAATACGTGATCTGGCAATACGAGCCGCAGTCGTGACGGAGCAGCGGGCAGCTGCTACCGAGACCCTCTCGAGACCGGCTATCAAGGCAGAAAAGCTGCAACGACACTATCTGGTGCCCCCGTACCCGCCCAACGACGAAGAGAAATATTCCTATCTCCAGCGGAACCTGCCTTATCTGGCAACCGTCATCCTCATAGGTTCAACCTGCATCATCGTCAGCCAGCTCAGACTCGAGACGCATGATCTGGCGCTGTCGCCGTTCATGATCTTTACGGCCATTTACATCGCCTACCAAGCGATCAGCCTGCCAGTAAACTTCGCAGGCTCCGGGTTCGACCTATCCGCTCACCAGGCACGTGTCCAAGCGTGGCACCCGCGTTGGTATCCCCGCGTAGATATTTACCTGCCGATTTGCGGGGAGCCGATTGAACTGCTTCGCAATACCTGGACCGCCGTCCTGGGCCTCATCAAAGACTACGAGGGCGAAGCGAGGGTCTACGTCCTCGACGACGGCCCGTCCGAGGAGGCCTGCACGATGGCCGCGTCCTTCGGCTTTGAGTACATCCACCGGCCCGACTGGCCCGCCGGCAAGAAAGCGGGCAACCTGCGCTACGCCTTCACCCGGACCAGTGCCCCTTACCTGGTCATCTTTGATGCGGATTTCGCACCGCGCCGGGACTTCCTAGCCGAGACACTTCCCTACCTGGAGGATCCAGCAATCGGGATTGTGCAGACGCCCCAGTACTTCAGGAGCAGTCCCGGGCAGACATGGATCGAGAGGGCGGCGGGGCCGATCCAGGAGGTGTTCTACCGGACGGTCCAGGTAGCCCGAAATCGGCTAAATGCGGCCGTATGCTGCGGGACCTCCGCGGTCTACCGGCGAGCCGCGCTGAAGCCGCAGGGAGGTCCGACGCTCATCCCCTACGCCGAGGATGTACATACCGGGCTGGACGTGCGCCGGAACGGCTGGTCCGTGATCTACCTGCCGATCCTGCTCTCGACCGGGATATGCCCCGATAACCTCGACGCATTCGTCCGGCAGCAATACCGCTGGTGCTCCGGGAACGTGGGCATCGTGTTCTCGCGACGACTTTGGTCAATACCGATGCGGATCCCGGCCCGGCTAAGCTACATCTCCGGGTTCCTGTACTACGCCTACACCGCGTTGCTCACGTTCTTCGGGCCCATCATCCCGATCGTCATGCTGGCCTTCCTCCCCGGACAGATCAGGTTGCGGAACTTCATCGTCCTGCTGCCGGCCATGTTCACCGGGTTCGTGCTCTATCCCCTGTGGCACCGTTCCAGCTACGGGCCGTGGATCTGGCCGCTAGGCATCGCCCGCGGCTGGGCCCATGTGTTCGCCATCTGGGATGGCGCCTGGGGCAAGTCAATGAGCTGGCAGCCGACCCGCACACCGGGCAGCTCGCTGCGGCGCTTTCGGATCGGGGTCAGGTGGTGGAGTGGCAGCGTGGCCGTGTTGTGGCTAGCGCTGGCCATATGGCGGATGATGGCCTCGGTCTCCGGGCAATTTACGGTCCTGTTGTTGTTCGGCATGCTTAATCTTGCCGGCGTGAGCCGCGTCATCTTTCCTGGAGGCAGGACAGCATGAGATCTGGCCTGGCGGTGATCCTGGCCGTCTTGCTCGCCGCGGCCGCCCTCGGTGGCGCAGTATTCCGCCTCGGTCTCACTGCACCGTCCCCCGCCCGCCAGCAGACGGCCCACGCCAGCCTGGCGCCGAACCAAGCCTCCTACCTGGGCGTCTTCTCGCCCGGAGCGCCCCCTAGCTACGATCCGATCGCGAGCTTCGCGCAGGCGGCCGGCAGAAAACCCAACCTCCTCGAGTACTTCAGCGGCTGGGCGGAGCCATTCGACACCTCCTTCGCCGAGACGCTCCACAAGCATCACGTCATCCCGCTCGTGCAGATTGATCCGACGGACGCCACCATCGCGGACATCCCCAAAGGCACCTACGACGACTACTTGCGCTCGTATGCCGCCAGCGTCCGTAATTTCCGCCACAACGTGGTCATCGGCTTCGGACAGGAAGTGAACGCCTCCTGGTACTCATGGGGATACGGGCACGTCCCAGCCTCGACGTTCGTGGCAGCATGGCGGCACATCGTGACCCTGTTCCGCGATGAGGGCGCCCAGAACGTTACGTGGCTATGGACGATCCAGGTGGATGGGCCCGGCACCGGTCCAATCGCCTCCTGGTGGCCCGGCGCGTCGTACGTCGACTGGGTCGGCCTCGACGGCTTCTTGTACCGCCCCACTGACACCTTCACGAGCGTCTTCGGAAAGACCATCAACCAGGTACAGACGCTCACCGGCAAGCCGATCCTGTTGTCGGAAACCGCCGTCGGGCCTGCTGCCGGCAACGTGTACGCCAAGATCCAGGACTTGTTCCAGGGGTTGGTCAAGGACGGGCTGCTCGGGCTGGTGTGGTTCGACGAGGACCAGCACGCCGGGATTTACCACCAGGACTGGCGGCTTGAAGGCAACCAGACGGCCCAGGCGTCGTTCTCGCTCGGTGCGAGTGACGAGCTATCGGCAACGCTGCCCACTGGCCAGTAGGACTCCGTCATTATGCGCGACACCAGCAAAATCGAACAGACTCCGCTTATTCGTACATGCGCGACAACGTACTCGGTATACTTTCCCAACCTCACCAGCCTGACCTGCCGGTACCATGGCTCCCTTGCCCCGGTTTCCGGGAACTTCTGTAAACAGGCCCCTCGCGCGGGCAATGAACTGTACCTTTTCGTAGGCGATGTCCCTGTATCCGGGAGAGTTTCGCCACAGCATGTGACGCCGTATGTACAGTGTGCGGGCTGCCGGGGGGAGAGCCAAGGCGACTCCCCAGGTACCCCCTAAATCGCAGGCAGGTGCGACCTATGGGCCATCGGCAGAGCCACAGGCCGGCGGGTATTTCTTCGCCGACCTGGCCTACAGAAAGCATCCGCTCCGAAGCGCGGCCAGAAGCCACGGCGGCTGGTGCTTGAAGCTGATCGCCAGCAAAGGGTCGCCCAGGGATGCCAGGGAGTTCGCAGTAGCCAGGCATCCCGTTGAGGCTGCGCCGCCGGGAGATCATGGGACCGCCGTCCACGACCATGGCGGACAGGTACCAGCCCCGTACAGCACGACTAAGCGTGGCGCGGGTATCCCACCGTGGCCCTTGATCGCTGTCCTCGCTGTCCAGGTCCTCCTGTCGCTCCGGCTTATCTGGTCAAATACGGCATTTCAGGACGAAGCCCTCTACCTGAGGGCCGGACATCTGGAGTGGGCCCGGTGGCTGCACCACACGCCGATTCCGGATTTTTCCGCATATTTCTCTGGGGCACCGATCTTCTACCCGCCGATCGGCGCACTCGCGGACAGCATCGGTGGTCTCGCCGCCGCGCGAATCCTGTCGCTGTGCTTCATGCTCGGGGTCACAAGCCTGCTGTGGGCGACCACCTGCAGGCTGTACGGGCAGCGGGCCGCGCTGCTGGCAGCGGGACTGTTCGCCACCCTCGCGGGCACGCAGTTCCTGGGCGCCTTCGCCACCTTTGACGCCATGGCGCTGTTCCTGCTCGCGCTGGCCGTCTGGCTGGGAGTCCGATCCGCGAATGGCCAACTCTGGACGCGAACCGCTCTTCTCGTCACCAGCGGCGTCGCCCTAGCAGCGGCCGACGTGGCTAAGTACGCGACTGCCCTGTTTACTCCGGTCGTGCTCGCGGTGGTGGCCTTGGCGGTATGGCGGTTGCACGCGGGCGGTGGGTGGCTGGCGGCTCTCCTGACCATGCTCGGCACATGGCTCATGCTGATCGTCGCGGCCATCGTCGCCGGTGGCGGCGGCTACTGGCGAGGTGTCACGACCAGCACCCTAGGCCGCCCGCAATCGGATATCCCCGTAAGGACCGTTCTCCAGAGCTCCTACATCTGGATCGGCCTGATTCTGGTCCTCGCTTTTCTTGGCGTGGTACTCGCCGCCCGCGGCGAAACGCGCGGTAAATTCCTGCCGGTCGTGCTGGCCACCGCCGCCCTGCTGGCGCCAGCCGGGCAAGCCCTCCTTCACACCACCGTCAGCCTGCAAAAGCATGTGGTATTCGGCGCCTGGTTCGCCGCGATCGCCGCAGGCTACGCGATGGCGCGCATGAGCAGAGTCGACCCAGGCTGGGGATGGGCGCCGGTGATGGCGCTACCCATCGCGGCCGCTACGCTGTTCGGCTCGATGGGGCAGGCCGCTTCCCTCTTCAAAGTCTGGCCGAACGCGGCCGGCGTGGTCAGCACTCTCCGCTCGGCGATCCGCTCTCACCCCGGTAACTACCTGGCCGAAGACTACGACGTTGAGGCGTATTACCTTCGTGCCGAAGCCCCCTGGCCGCGGTGGTCAAGTACCTATTACTTCCGCTATCAGGACGCACTTCCAGGGGTGCCCTCCTACGCGGCCGCGATCAACCGGCATTACTTCTCGCTCGTGATCTTGGACTTCGGTGACACCGAGCCTGTCGACACCAAGATCACCGCGGACATGCGTGACGCGGGCGGCTACTACGTGCTGGGGCGCGCTGGCCGGTTCACCATCTGGGCCTCACGAGCGGCGACGCTAGCCCGGCAATCCAGGGGGAACCATGTTCGTGACTAAGCCTCCGGTCGCCGAGCAGCGGGAAGAGATCTACCTACCGCAAGCACCCGACGATCAAGAAAAGTACAAGTACTTCGGCGGCCAACGTCGCTGGGTGTTCGCCTGGCTGCTTATAGCATCCGCCGGGGTCCTCTACGGGTACGTCCATGTGGCGGAGCGCGCCTGGCTTGTCGCCCCGCTCATGTGGCTACTGCTCATGGTGATAGTGCCGCCTCTCGTCGTCAATTTCTGGCTGCGCATGGGGAAACCGAGGCTGAGCCGACCACAGCACGCGGCCACTGTGGCCAGCTACCGCGAGCATGGCGAGACGGTGGACGTGTTCCTGCCCAGTTGCGGTGAGCCACTGGCCTTGCTGAACAACACCTTCCACCACGTGAGCAAAATGAACTGGACCGGACCCATGATCGTCTACGTGCTCGATGATTCGGCCCGGGAACCAGTACGCAGCCTGGCGGACCGGTACAACTTCCGGTACGTCGTGCGTCCGCATCCAGGTGAGATGAAGAAGGCCGGTAACCTCACCCACGCCCTAGGCATCAGCAGCGGAGATTTCATCGCGGTCATCGACGCAGATTTCGCGGTTCGCCCGGAGTTTCTCTACGAGACCATGCCCTACTTCTGCGACCCTAAGGTGGGTATCGTCCAGACGGCCCAGTACTACGAGGTCAGCAACCGGTCGCTGTCCTACATCCAACGTTACGCGGGGACCCTGCAAGAGATCTTCTTCCGGTTCATCCAGCCAGCCCGGGACCGCTACAAAGCGGCGATCTGCGCGGGCACGAATCTGGTGTACCGACGCACGGCCGTCGCGGCCGCGGGTGGCTTCGCGCAAGTGCCGATCGGTGAAGATGTCCACTCTGGAGTGAAGCTGGCGTGGGCCGGCTACGAAACGCGCTACCTCCCCCTGTGCCTGGCCAAGGGCGTAGCGCCAACCGACTTCGCGTCCTTGGCCAATCAGCAGGCTCGCTGGTGCCGGTCCTCGATGTTGCTCATGATCGACAAACACTTCCGGGAAGCACCGTACACGTGGCAGCAACGGGCTGCCTTCTGGGCCGCGTTCCTTTATTACATGTCATCGGCTGCCCTGCTGCTCACCGGGCCGTTCCCGACCCTGACGATGATCTGGTTTTACCCTGGGCACGTCTACCCGCACAATTACCTGCCGATCCTGCCGGCCCTCGCAGCGACACTCTTCGTGTTCCCGATGCTGAGCCGCGGCTGGCGACCGACGATCTACCGGGTATGCATGATCAACTCATGCTGTCACCTGTATTCGGTCTGGTGTGCGCTCCAGGGACGTGTCGCCGAGTGGGTACCCACCGGCGCTTCGCCGGAGCGAGGCCGTGTGCCTATTACCGTGAACCGGATCCTATGCAGCTGGATCGCAGTTGTTCAGCTGCTGCTCTGGCTGGGCCTGGCGCTCCGGGTGCACCAGTACGGCTGGCGTCCGTACTGGGCAACGGAGGTCCTGGCTGGAGTGCAGCTTTACATGCTGGCACCGCTGATGACTCCTAGTAAGGGAATCTGGAATCGCCGCGATAGCA
>Ga0302325_10026250_pt1 | contig 12097 bp, 8 predicted proteins | sample Palsa_T0_2_FD_201948 | JGI IMG/M metagenome (GOLD analysis project Ga0302325, IMG submission 201948) | Peat permafrost microbial communities from Stordalen Mire near Abisko, Sweden - Palsa_T0_2 | ecosystem: Environmental > Terrestrial > Soil > Palsa > Peat permafrost | place: Sweden: Abisko...
CCACTGTCACGACGTTCCCCGCCATCCCGCGCTTCTTCCAATCCCCCAGTTCCGCCTTGGCAATCTCGCCCAGGTCGGCGGTGGTCCGCACTACGAGAGTGGTCGCCGTGATCTGCTTATCGCCGGCGGCCCCGCGATAGTAAGCCACCACGCGATCCCCCGGCTGTAATTCGCCCAGGCCCATTTTGGTTGCCTTCGTCGGGTCGGTAACCCCGGGAGGAAAATGCAGAATCGCAGTCTTCTCCGTGGTGGTGACCGCGATGCTGTCACCGGTGTCGGTCTTCAGGACAAGCTGATTGGCCGACGCGGTGACACTCGCGGCCGTGCCCGAGACCTGAACTCGGGGCGCGGTCTGTGCCGCCGCGGAATGGATGGAATGCTCGACGCAGAGCAACGCTAAAGTTAAGAGAATCGCCTTCATGACCTTGACCCCGTCAACTCCTCGCAAAATGTACGCGGATTCACGAAAACCGTAAGTTCCAGAGATATTGAGAATGGCGCAACCGAGGCGCGGACCGTTACCCCGGGCGAACTCAATTTCGCAAAGGTCCGAGATTCGGCCCAAAGGAGCTATTTTTTATTAGCCCTTAAGGGCTATACATATCTCTGTGAGGGTCTTGGTCCCCCGACCGCGCAGCATACCTCGGAGGGCTTCCGATGCCGCGCTACCGTCTCCTACTGATGTTGGCCTTCGCCGCACCCCTGTTCGCCGAAAACGTCACCTGGATTTCCATGCAAGAAAACCAGGAGCACTCGTTTTCCCTAGATGTCCCCAAAGGCTGGAAAGTCTCCGGCGGCATCGTCCACGTGCCGGGTCTGTTTGAATTCCGCATGTGGGCGGACATGACTTCGCCCGACGGCAAGATCGACATCCGCCTCGGTGACCCCAACGTCTCCATGTCGTACTCCATTCCGGATTCCCTCAGCGCCTACTACCACGTACCGGAAGGATCGCGGCTCGTCAACCATATGTTGGTAATGCGGTATGAGCCCGGCCGGACTTTGGCCGAACTTTACGGCCGCAGTCGCTTCGCCGATTCCTGCACCAAGTTGCAGACCAAGGAGTCGAAAACCCTTCCGGCCATTCATCCAGTGTCTGTTCCAGGCTTTCACTCGGATGCCGGCCAGGCGATCTTCCAGTGCACCGCCAACGGCCAGGAAATGGGCGCCTACGTCTTCGCGGAGACGCTTTACGAGCCACAACTCACACCGCGTAACCTATCGCCGATGGCGAATTGGCTGGTCACGGGCTTGGGCAGTTTCGTCGCACCTAAAGGCCAGGGTGTAGAGGTGTTCAACATGTTCTGCCATGTGTTTTCCACGTTCCGTATCAATCCCCAGTGGTGGGATAATTTCGCCCGCCTCTTTAACGGCCAGGCTCGTGGAAACTTCCAGAAAGGCATGGGCGACATCCAGGCCAGCATGCAGCGCTTCCAGGAACGTTCCGCCGAAAGCGCCAAGCAAGCTGACGACTTCTCTCACGCCATCATGGGCCAGACCCTGCAGCAGGATGCCGCGGGTCAAGTCCACGAAGTCTCTCAGGGCGCCTGGAATACCTATTGGAGCAATAACAAAGGGCAGGTGGTGTCGTCAGCCCTAGCCCCCGGCCCTGGATTCACCCAGATGACCGCGGTGAAATAACATGCGTGCGAACACTTCTACTTCTCGCAATCGCCACGTCGCCTGCTCTGGCTCAGTCTTTGTTTTCGGGAAGCGATGTGTTGGCCGCCGCCGTCCACCTGAACGGTGTAACCGTCGGCGATCCCTCGGCGGTGCCCGGCACGTCCGCCGCTGTTGCGGGCGAAACCATCGAAATCTTCGGCACCGGCTTTGCGCCATCCTTGGCCCGAACGGTGAATGTTACCGTCAGTGGGCTGAATCCTCCGCCGGTAGTTATCATAGGCGGAACAACGGCGAACGTGACGTTCGGTGGGCGGCGCTGTCAACTCCGCAGTAGTTCATCGCATCGGCGAAATAGCCTCGTTCATTAGTTGTCGGGAACGCGCCGGAAACCGGCTGTGCTGGTGGTGGCGACGTGCCTGGCGATTTTCGCGGGTGTGATTGATGTGCGCATTCCGCAGTGGACGCGCAAGCTGTGGAGGACATTTTCGCCTCCCATCGGAGGATTGGCCCGCCGTACTTCGATCGCTGCGGCAAGTAGGCGAGGACGTACTCCTACTGATTAAAATCGGCCGGCAGCTTACCCGTCTTAATGAAGATCTTGATGTCCCGCTCTTCGTTCGCCAGATTCTGCCACGCGTCCGAAGGCTTTTCACCGGTCTTCGGCGCGGGCACGAGGGCAAATCCCCGCTCCACCGTTTCCAGCGCCTTCTGGCCATCCCCGTTGTTGGCGTATGCCATCGCTAGATAGGCGATCGCCGTAGGCTCCTTGCCGTTCGACAAGTCGTCTGCCCGTTTCGCATAACGCAACGCGCGCGGGTAATCGCGCAGAGACAAGATCGGCGACACCATCAACGCGATGGAAGCTTCCCGCAGATATTGCGCCGTGGCGCCCGGCCGTTCCGCCAGCTCGATCAGATCCGCGATCCCCTCCTGCGCATACTTTGTGCCCTCGGCCGTCCGTCCGTCCGCCAGGAACAACCTCGCGACAAACGCCTCGCACGTCGCGCGAATCATTCGGCTGGACGTCTTATTCGGATCGGCCGCTACAAAACCGTCGTAGATCTCGATGGTATTGATGTAGTCTTTTAGCGCCGCGGGCCGGTCCTTCAATTTCATGTGGATTTGCGCCAGCGTCAGATGGATGTTCGCACGCCGCGCCCAGTTGGTCCCATTTTTGGGATCGCGCACCGCAAGGCCGTCCAGAATGTCGCCCGCTCGTTTCAGCGCGGCCAAGGCGTGCGGGTAGTCCCCCATCCTCTGCTCGGCCCACCCAAAGGAGGAATTCAGAATCGACTCTACCTCCAACCCCAGGGTGGAGGCGCGCACATCCGCCGGCAGCCGGTCGAATGCCTCGCGCCCTTTTGCCAGCGTCTCCAGCGCCAGGTGCGGGTTGTTGGGCGATTCCTGTCCCGCCAGCGTAATATACACGCCCGTAATTCCCAGCAGCGCTCCGCTGTCCCCGGGCCTTGCCGCCAACACCGCCCGGAATCCATCCAGCGCTTTATTGCCGGCCGCCGACACTGTGTCGTACATGCTGACATCCATGAATCCGCCGCCGGGGCTGGCGATTACATCCATCAGGCTCTGCCAGGCGCGCGCGGAATCCAGCTGCCGGTTGGTGTCGCCCGGCTTGTCCGTCGCCAATCGTTCGAAGATCCCCACCGCCCTCCGCAGGGTCTCCTCCGATTGCTTCGGCTGGCTCTGCACATTCAGCGCCGAGCCGAACTGCAAGTACCCCCTTGCCAGATCGCGCTGCACCTGTTCATTCGCCGGCTCTTCTTTGGCCAATGGTTCGAGCAGCGCCAGAGCCTTGCGGTCAGTATCGAGCGCCCGCGCCGATTCGCCGAGGCTGTCGCCGTATCCCGAGGGCGCCCAAAAAATCGAACCCAGCCGCAAATAGCCCTCCGCCAATTCCAGCCGTAACGCGCGATCCGTGCTTTTGGCCGCCGACAGCCGATCCAAGTATTGCAGCGACTGCCCCGCCATATCGGCCCGCACCGGCAGCGACCCGGCCAGCGGCTGCACCGCGTCGAACAGCGGAAACAAGAGGTAATTCGCCAGCTTTCGCGCGTCTGAAAAGCGCTGCTCCGCCACCGCGCGCTGACGTTCCGCCACGCGCGCCTGCCACAGCGTCCCCGCCAGTCCGGCGATCAGCGACAGCAGCACCACTCCCGCTGCCGCCACGCCCACCTTGTGGCGTACCACGAATTTGCGCGCCACATAAGCCCGCGTGCCTTCCACCGCGCTGACCGGCAACCCTTCGAGATGCCGGCGTAGATCTTCGGAAAGCTGTTCGACCGACCCGTACCGATCTTCCGGCTTCTTGGCCAGAGCCTTCATCACGATGCCGTCCAGATCGCCGCGCAGCCGCGAATTGAGTTTCTCCGGACCCGCCAAACTCGGCCGCCGCGCCTCGGTGGTCACCACCGCCGCGATCATTTCCGCCGGCGTCGACGCGGTATCGGCGAAGGGCCGCTTGCCGGCGAGCAACTCGTACAGAATGACTCCCAGCGAATAGACGTCGCTCGCCACCGTGCAAGCCCGCCCTTGTATCTGTTCCGGACTGGCGTAATCCGGCGTCATCAACGCGGCCATTGTCCGCGTCGGCAGTTGTTCCGGCTCGGCGCCCGGCGGATCGAGGACTTTGGCGATTCCGAAATCCAGCAGTTTCGGTTCGCCCTGCTGGTCCACCAAAATGTTGCCGGGCTTCAAATCGCGATGCACCACAAGATGCTGATGGGCGTAGTGCACGGCGGCGCAAATCTTACGAAAGAGCGCGAGCCGTTCGGGGAGGGTAGGATTTTTTCGCGCGCAATACCGGTCGAGGCGCTCGCCTTCCACATACTCCATCGCCAGGTAAGGCTGACCTTCGGCAGTCACACCGCCGTCGAGAACGCGGGCGATGTTGGGATGTTCGAGGGCCGCCAGAATCTGCCGTTCCTGGCGGAAACGCTCGGCCATCAGCGCCGCTGCCGCGGGCGTCCCATTGATCAGCTTGACCGCCGCACGCTGGTCGAAATCTCCCCACCGCCGCGCCAGGTACACCGCGCCCATGCCACCTTCGCCGATCTGTTCCACCAGTTCGAATGCGCCGAACCGTGCGCCATCCAGCGACTTCGCGGCCCGCCCGGCGCTCACCCGCTCCTGCGCGGTGTAGCCCGCCAGAATTTCGCGCACTTCGCGCTCCATCGCCGTATCGCCCGCGCACCGTTCCTCGATGAACGCCGCGCGGGAACCGTCCGGACGCGCGAGCGCCTCGTGGAAAATCTCCTCCACCCGGCGCCAGTAGGTGCTATCGCCCATCGGGCACACTCTCGCCGGGCCTCAGCCGGCGATATAGCCACCCGCGGGCGAACTTCAGGTCGCGTTCCGCCGTAGCCACCGAAATGTGCAGAATCTCCGCCGTTTCGTTGGTGGTACACCCCAGCAGGTGGCACAACTCCATTACCTGGCTTTTACGCGGATCGATTTTTTCCAACTCGTCAAGAGCTGCGTCCAGATCGATATATTCCGGCCCATTGAGATTCACCCACGGGAGCTGGTCGCTCAATGGCACGCGTTCCTGCCGGCCGCCGCGCTTCTCGCGCAGATTATGACGCGCGTGGTCCGTGAGCAGCATACGCATCACTTTGGCGGCGAACGTGTAGAAGTGGCTGCGGTCTTCCCAGTTGGCTTCGCGCTGATTGCACAGCTTCAAATAAAGCTCGTGCACCAGCCCGGTGGCTTGCAGCGTGTGTCCCGGCTGTTCTCGCCGCAGATAGCCGGAGGCGATTCGCTTCAGGTCCGGATAGACGAGCGGAATCAGCTGCTGGAGAGCCTCCGGGCGACCCTCTTTCCATTCGTGCAGCAGTTGCGTGATATCCCCACGCTCGGCCATCGAGGATTATTGTCACACGAACTCTGCCTCCTCTTCATACCCTGCGCGATGCCGGCGCGAACTCCCTCGCGCGCGCATTGAGGGATTCCGCCGGAGGATGTCGCAGTGTGTGTGGAGGTAGTTTCTTCATGTATCGCCGTCTCATCCTGTTAGCCGCTGCACTCGCCTGGCCATTGGCCGCGCAAAACACCGCACTCTCGATCACGCTGGTCTCTATCCTCAGCGGACTCAATAACCAGCCTCCGACCACGCAGAACTACATCTACGGCATCGCCTACGGCTGTTGTACCAGCGTCTCCGGGGACGCCAACTCAAACGAGTCCCTGAATTCCGGCCAGGTGGAGACGATGTCATTCCAGATCGGTCCGTCTAAATTCATAGACATTCAGTCGTTCAGCTTCCATGGAGGCGCGGGCAGCCCTTTGGTGTTCACCTTCAACTTTCCCAACAGCGATCAATTAGTCCTTACCGACGCTTCGCCCAATTACAACAGGAATCTCGGCACGGGTTCGGCAAGGGTTACCTTCGGAACCGGGGCTTTCAATGGCGCTACCGGCAACGTCACTTACACCATGGAATGCGTCGATAATTGCGCGACTAAAGATGGAGTACTGATCGCGCCCAATCTGGCGTTCCAATTCAGCGGGAATGGCACGCTGTATTTGCCGCAACCAGCCATCGACCTCCAGATGGTGAGACCCAACATCAACCTATACAATGCACCCGCCACGCTGGGCCAGGCAGACGGTCAATTTACGGTTATGGTACGCTCCGGCGGCGGATCGGGCCCATCGGGCAATATTCGCGCTCAGGCCGCCAGCGCCGCCGTCCCCTCATTCAATCTGACGGTGGAACCCCAACCGGTAGCCGTCGATTACAGCTTGTCAGCCACGTGTACCCCGACAGCCAATAACTGCTGGGTCACCGTCCCGGCGGCCAGCGGCACCATTCCCGCCTTCACCAGCACTACGGTTTCCGCGGACCTTGCTCTCTCCGGATTCCCGGATGGAAGTTACCCAGCCAACATTTCCCTCACTCTCACTCCGCAGACCAACCCGCCGCAAGCGCCCACAACTCTTAACTACCCGATCGCTTTGCTGGTGAATCCACCTGCTCCCAGCCTGCAACTCGCGGAGGATGGCATCACCGTGCGGGCCGCGCACGGCTCCTTCACGTCAGGGTCTTATCCGGTTACCATCTCGAATACCGGTACGGCGCCGACGCAGTTCAACGTCTTTCCTACCACGCTCAACGGTGGAAGCTGGCTCACGGTCTCGCCGCCTTCTGGAACCGTGGCGCCCAACTCGTCGCAAACCTTGAACGTGCTGGCGCTGACCAATGGTCTCGATGCCGCCCGCTATTTCGGACAATTGGCGTTCACCGCCAATGGCGCCGACAACTCGCCGCAATCGATGTATGTGGCACTCGAAGTCATCGACGGCGGGCCCGCCTCCGTCTTTCCGGACGGCATGGATTTGGCCTTTCCTCCCGGAATCAAGTTCACGACCGCCGTGGACATGACGAATATCGCCAACCAGCCAGTCGGCGTCGGCATTTCGGCGCAGGCCGATCAAGCGACGCCCTGGCTTTCTGTCCTGACGTCTTCCTATCAACTGGATGCGGGTGCCGGGGCGGCGGCGCCCGTTACAATCGATACCACAAGTCTGGCTCCTGGATTCTATAACGGAATGATCGACGTGCTGTTCTCCGGCAATGACGGTCCCAATCAGATTCCCGTCAAACTGGTAGTGAATCCCGCCGTCGCGCCCCCGCCGGGAAGCGCCAACCTCCGCCCGCGGGCCGTTAACTCGTGTACCCCCACTCAACTCGTGCCCGTCTTCGCGGCCATGGGCAATGGATTTCCGGTTACCGTCGGATTGCCCGTAGCTCTCGACGTTCAGGTCATGGACGATTGCGGCAACATGCTGACTAGCGGATTCGTGGGAGTCAGCCTGGACAACGGCGACGCGGCGTTTTCCCTGACTTCCATTGGCAACGGTCACTGGACCGGCACATGGATGCCGCACAACTTCGCGTCCGGATCGGCCACCGTCACCGTGACTGCCAATTCGTTCGAGCCGCCGCTCCAAGGCGCCGTTGCCATGAACGGCGCGCTCACCGCCAATCCCAACCTTCCTCTGGTCTCGACCGGAGGCGTCGTCAGCGCGGCCAGCCTCGCCGCCAATACGCCCGTCGCTCCAGGCAGCTACATCTCCATCTTCGGCGCCAATTTCGCCGCCACCCCGGCCACGGCGCAATCGCTCCCGCTCTCCACCAATTTGGGAGGAGTGCAAGTCACGCTGGGCGGTGAGCTTCTACCTCTGCAGTACGCAGGCCCGAATCAGATCAACGCGTTCGTTCCTTACGACGCGCCTGTGAATGCCACCGCGCAATTAGTAGTGCAGCAGAATAACACGGCCTACTCGCTGCCCGAAACCGTCCTGCTCACCGCCACGCAGCCGGCGGTCTTCACGCAAAACGCCAGCGGCACGGGAGCCGGCGCTATCCAGGTGATCGATAGCGCAGGGGCGCAGTTCCTCAATACGCCATCCGCGCCAGCCACCGCAGGCGACGCTCTGGTGATCTATTGCACCGGGCTGGGCGCCGTCAGCCCGGCCGTTCCCGCGGGCACCGCCGCGCCTTCTTCCACTCTCTCGTGGACCACCGGTAGCGTCACCGTTACGGTGGGAGGACAACCGGCGAAAGTCCTGTTTTCGGGACTCGCGCCCACATACGCCGGACTGTATCAGGTCAACGCGATCGTCCCACCTGGCATCTCGCCGGGGTCCGACGTGCCGGTGGTGGTATCCGTCGGCGGAGCGTCCAGCCCGGTCGTCACGGTGGCGATTCATTGATGACGCCAAGATGCGAAATCTTGTTTCTCAGTGTCCTGTGCCACCTCCGTGATCTCGGTCTTTGTTTTGGTGTTTTTGTTTCTCTGTGTCTCCGTGGCGCTGTAGTGAATATAAGCCGCGCGATACTGATGGAATGCGCCTGTCTCCTCGTTGCTATGCAGTCACCGGCCTGGGGTATTCGCCGCCCTGGTGTGTCAATGCCGGCTTTATAGTGGGGGACGCCGAAACGCTGGTCATCGATACCGGCGGCAACGCTCTCGCCGGTCAAACTGTGCTCGGATACGCCGCCGCCGTCCGGCCCGAAAACCGCATGCGCGTCCTCAACACCGAAAAACACTTCGACCACATCGGTGGCAACGCCGTCTTCCGTGCACAAGGCATCGACATCTGGGGACACCACGCCATCAGCCGCACTCCCGCCGAATTCCACGCCGAAATCTCCGAATTCAACGACGCCATCCCCAACGCGCAACGCCGCGCCGCCGGGGAAGCCGCCGCGTTTTTTCATGGCACTCAACTCACGAATCCCAACTGCGCCATCGAGCACGACACCCGCTTCGATCTCGGCAATTGCGCCGTGGAAATTCGTCTGACGCCCGGCCATACTACGACCAACGTCTCCGCCTGGGTGCCGGGCGACGGCGTCCTCTATACGGGTGATTGCCTGATCGCCGAATACATCCCCAATCTCGACGCGGGCACGCCCGCCGATTGGCGGATCTGGCTGGAGTCCATCGATCGCCTGGAAGCGCTCAAGCCAGAGATCGTCGTCATGGGCCACGGCCCGGTAGCCCGCGGCGCGCAAGTGTGCGCGATCATCGACACGGTGCGCCGCGTCCTCCGCGAATCGATCGCGCGCGGCCACTCGCCGACGGCGTAAGCTAGGGGGAGATCGCGATGCCCGTCTTGATCCAGATCCCCGAGAATCCCAATTGCGAAGCCATGGACGCCCAGGTGTTTCAATGCCGCTCGGCCGCACGAGCGGTGACACACCTCCTCCTGGAACGCCAGGGTCGCATGGAATGGTGCCCCGTGACGGGCCTCGAAGAAGGCGGCGCGCCTTGTCCCGCGACGGCGTGTCTCGTTGAGGATTCGGGCGATGGCGCCTGCTATCTGGTGGTCGGTGGCGAATGGGGTCTGCGTCTCCAGCCAGCTGGCGTAATGGAAGATTGGGACGTCACCAATGCGCGTCAATGGGGTGTGCCCTATTTCCTACTCGCCGGCGATGCGGCAGCACTGCGGTTTGGCGCCTAGACTCAACGGAATGGGCCGAGCTTTCGTCTAACTAGGCGATGCGCAATTCCGCACTCCGCTCCCTCTGGTGACGGCTCAGTATCGGCGTTGCGTTTCCGAGCCGTGACCAAAGGGAGCGGTATGCGTGATGCCAAAACTGGCTCAAGTCAATTTCTTCCCCACCCCTAACTAAACTGTGGCGCGACTTCAGGAGTTCGACCCAGCCGGCTGAAGCCGGCTGAAGCCCGCGCCACGTCACAGAGTGCGGTCCGCGCGATGCCCGCCGAACGCGTGAATCGTGCGCGTGCCGCCGAGCACTTCGCCGCTATGCGGCACACCGCGCGGAATGAAACATTCCTCCCCCGCTTTTACTAGAATCCGCTCGCCATCGATAATCAGCGCGTAGCAGCCCTCCACCACGAGCATATATTCATCGAATTCATGCGCGTGCTCCGTCGACGCGGCCGATTCGCGGCAATTCCAGGAAGATCCGCTGGTTGGCGATCGTCAATTCTGGATTACGCGTCCTGCTCGCTGGCGCGTTCTGCTCGCATCGAAACTGCTCTTCGCGCTGGCTGTAGTGCATGCGCAATCTTTTATGGCCGATATCGCGGTACTGGCGGCGCGCGGATTTCGCCCCTGGGAGTGGCTCCCGAGCCTCGTGACCAAGCAACTCCTGCTTGCCGCGGCGCTGACGCTACCGATGATCGCGCTCTCGGCAGTGCTGCGCAGTTTCGCGCACTTGGCGTTGGCCGCGATCGGCATCCTGGGGATAACCTTCTTGGCATTCAACTACCCCCGGTTTCTGTCTAGCCCCTGGATAGGCGACGAGAGGGTGCGCTTCGTTCTGATGAGTGCTGTCGTCGGAACCGCAGCGATAGCGGTGGTCTGTTGGCAGTTCGCCCGGCGTCGCACCTGGCGATCGCGGCTCGTGGGGATCGCGAGTGTGTTGAGTGCCGAACTGATCTTTGTTTTCGCGTCGCCGCTCTTCCTCGCCCGCGTGCGGGCCGCATTCGATACCGCACCTGCTAAGATTTCGTTCCACGTGCGGAACGTACCGCCTACCGCGGAAGGGATCGCGGCCAACGCCTATATCGATCGCGCGATCAAAGCGTCACCGGAATATTTTAGACTTCCAACGTTTTTCGCAATGTCTGTGCCTCTTGGCGTGTCCGGGATTCCAGCGGGCATTCAAGGGGTTTTTGTCGCTGCAACGGTCGACATGATTGCTCCCGGAGGCGAACGCCTCCAGTTGCGTGTCAGCTACATCGGCCGGGAACAGCTAAAGCTGGAGATGCCGGGGGCGGCTTATCAGCGCCTGAAGTACGCCAGAGTGGAACTGCAAAGCGCGGTCCCGGTGGTCCTCTATCGCATCGCGTCCGGAACCTCGCTGCCGCTCGGGGTCAACCGTGTGGTACCGGGTATGGGACGGTGTGCCACCGACCTGTTCGAGCTTCCCGGATTGAGTGACAACTCCCTCACCCAGACGGCGCAGAATCCCGAAGAGCGGCATCGCTTCGCAAGAGTCGCCTGCGAATCGCCCAACGGCTCGCCCGTGCCAGCGTTCGCCAACTTCTGGGAATCGGCCGACAGCAACAGAAGCGGGCAGCTCGACTGGAGAAATACCCCGTTGCTTTCGCCGTTGATGCGCGCCACAGCGTCGTTTCCGCTTGGCCCTGGTGAAGATCCAAGCGCCGTTGGCCGATTTGAGATCACGCACTATATTCCGCAAGGCTGGCAGGTGGTGAATCTCGACTTACACGACCTCCGCCTCGCCGATTACTTTCAAAATATGAGCCCGCGCTGATTCTCTCTCTGCGTGCTCTGCGCCTCTGCGAGAGAGGGTTTTCGCGGCGAGCGTCGATAAAAGTTCTTGCACCTGCCCGAACAATCGCCGCTGCGCTCGCAACGCTGACATCCGGGGCCCTCCCCGGCTGCAAACACGGCTGGGATTGGCGTTAAAACGACCTGCATTGAAGCCGATCGGCGAAATCGGTGAGCACGGTGGCTTTCCAACAATACTTAACCTTTGTGTGCGTTGGCTTTGCCTCTCTATAACAGCTCGCCCGCCCGAACGCAGACGAATCGGGTTCGTTCCGCTTTTTCCACAGCCCAGCAGCTGCTGCATGGCATGCACTGCCCAAATATGGGCGGACACCGCCTCGCGCTGAACCCTATATCTTCAATGCCTTCCACGGATTACAATTGGCCTGAAAGATGCACCCATTCAAAAGGAAAACCATCATGCTCAAGACGTGGATCAAACGTGGCGTTCCGCTCTCCCTGGCGCTGGCTTGGACGGCGCTCGCGCAGGACACCGCGCCACTGAAACTCACGCTGAAAGACGCCGTCGGATTGGCGCTCAAACAGAATCCGCAGGTAATCCTGGCGAACCTTCAGGTCTCGCAGAGCGAGCAAGACCGCCGCCTGGCGCGGGCCGGCCTGCTCCCGCAGGCCAACGGCAGTCTGTCGGAAGCCGTAAATCGTATCAATATCCATGCCGCTATCG
>Ga0302325_10026251_pt1 | contig 12096 bp, 11 predicted proteins | sample Palsa_T0_2_FD_201948 | JGI IMG/M metagenome (GOLD analysis project Ga0302325, IMG submission 201948) | Peat permafrost microbial communities from Stordalen Mire near Abisko, Sweden - Palsa_T0_2 | ecosystem: Environmental > Terrestrial > Soil > Palsa > Peat permafrost | place: Sweden: Abisko...
GGCCAGGAAGTGCCGCACCAAGGTCAGAACGGAATCGCAGGCTTTTTGGTGCAATGCACCCTCGGGAAGGTGCGCGGCGATTTTGGCCTGCAGGGCGCGCGCGTCGGGCGCAAGCTCACGCAGCGCCTCGACGCAGCGATCGAGGAGCAGCAGTTCAGTCGCGAGCGTCGTGTCCGTAGCTTCAGTCGGCTGCGCGCCGCGTGTGATGAGGCGCAGATGCAGCAGCGCACCTGCCTCATCCACAGCATCGTAGATGCACACGGCGAGCGCGGAGTGCAGGTCGACCGTGAAAACCGCGTCATCCGCGACCACCTCAAAGCGATCCGGGGGCACGCTGACTTGCCTGTGACGCATCTCCATGAATCGCTGTATACCGGCATGCGGCCGCGAGGGTGGTGTTACCTGTCCAAACTTTGAACTGCCGCACGCTGCCGCGGTGTGTGAATGCGCACCGGTTCCCCATGGGCGGCCGGCGTTTAACAGGATCTGCACCTCCCGCGCGGATGCAAAACTGCGGCGCGCCGATCTAGAATGCGGCACCTGCAGGCGTGTTTGATCAGCAGCATTTTCATGAACGATTTCTTTGCCATTCCCGTGAACAGCATCGATGGCTCGCCGGATCTTTTGGGACCGCTGCGCGGCAAGGTAGTCCTTGCCGTCAACGTCGCCAGCCGCTGCGGCTACACGCCGCAGTACGCGGGGCTTGAAAAGCTGCAGCGTGACTTGCGCGCGCAAGAGTTCAGCGTGGTTGGCTTTCCCTGCAATCAATTCGGCGAGCAGGAGCCGGGGAATGAAGCGCAGATCATGCGCTTCTGTCAGACGACCTACGATGTGACCTTCCCGATGAGCGCCAAGCTCGACGTCAACGGCCCGCACCGTCACGCCCTGTACGCCTTTCTTACCGCAGCGCAGAATGGCTTTGCGGGGGACATCGGCTGGAATTTCGAGAAATTCCTGATCAGCCGTGACGGCCGGGTGCTGAAGCGCTACGCTTCGGACACGAAGCCTGAGGATAAGGGCCTGATGCTGGACATTGCCGACGCGCTCGAGTGAGCGCGGGTGCGTAGGGGGATCGCATGCTGACGGTACGGCACTTGCTCGAGAAAAAAGCCCGCGCGGTGCGCGCGATCGCGCCCGATGCTCCGGTGCTCGATGCGATCGGCCTGATGGCAGAACACCATGTGGGTGCGCTCGTCGTCATGCAACGCGAGGAGCTCCTGGGAATCGTCTCCGAGCGTGACTACGCGCGCAAAGTAATTCTCCTCGGACGATCCTCCGCGCACACGGCGGTGCGCGAGATCATGACGACGCCGGTCATCACCGTCTCGCCCATGAGCACGCTCGATGAATGCATGCGGGTCGTCACAGAGCAGCGGGTACGCTACCTGCCGGTGATGGAAAACGGCCGTGTGGTTGGCGTGGTTTCGATCGGCGATCTCATCAAAGCAGTCATCGAAGAGCAGCAGCATACGATCGAGCAGCTGGAAAGCTATATCCACAGCTGACGTCCATTCGTTCACTCATCATTCGGCAGCGCCGCTGCTGAGAGCCGCAGTCGTTCGTATGCGTCGGTTAAGCGGCGTATTCCAGTGTGCAGTAAGACCGGGGCATCGTCGCCGTGACCACCCCGAAGGGCGTACTCAAGACCCACACGATATACACGGTCCGGTAGTTGTCGGCGGTCGCAGCGGTGATGGCGCTGACATGACCTGTAGGCGGATCGCTATTGGGGGAATGTCGAGTCGTTCAACGCAATAGGCATCCACACCGAACATTGAGTGCGCACGTCGGTGCTACTTGCGCCAGAAGGTGGGCGTGAAGAGCACCAGCACGCTGAAGATCTCAAGGCGACCCAGAAGCATGGCGAAGGTGCAGATCCACGTCTGCAGGTCCGTGAGACTCTGATAGGTTTTGAACGGCCCGACCACGCCCAGGCCCGGACCCGTATTATTGATGCAGGCGATGATGGCGCCGAACGACGAATCGAAATCGAGCCCGGTCAGGAGGAGCGCGAAGGTGAGCGCCGCGACGGTCATGAAATACAGGAAGATGAACGCGAGGATCGAGGCTGCGACCCGGTCCGGGACGGGCTTGCCGCCCACGCGCACCGGCGACACCGCGCTCGGATGTACCAGGAGGCGCAACTCGCGCATTGCCTGACGGGAGAGCACCAGTGTGCGGAACATTTTGATACCGCCGCCGATCGAGCCCGTGCTGCAGAGAATGCAGGACAGGAACAGCATCCATATCGGCGCAAATACCGGCCAGCGCGTGTAGTCCTGGGTCACGAACCCCGTCGTCGTCGCGATCGACACGACATTGAAGGCCGCGTGCCGCAGAGCCGTGAAGAAATCCGGATACACGCCGTGCGCCGTCAGCAGCATGGCGATGCCGACCACGCTCACGCTCAGCAGCAAGAATATGGCCTTGGTTTCCGGATGGGTGAAATACGGCTGCAGCGTCAGGCGCCGCAGCGCCGCGAAATGACAGGCGAAGTTGAGCGACGCGGTGACCATGATGACGATCAGTACGAATTCGACCGACACGGAGTTGAAGTACGCGATGTTCAAATCGTGGGTCGAAAAGCCGCCGAGTCCCACCGCCGAGAAGGCGTGACAGATGGCGTCAAACCACGACATGCCGCATACCCGCAGCGCAACGATCCCGGCGATGGTGAGGAACGTGTAGGCGAACCACAGCGACTTTGCCGTCTGGAAGATGCGCGGTGCGAGACGCTCCTCTTTCACCGGCCCGGGCGAGTCGGCTCTGTAGAGCTGCATGCCACCGACGCCAAGGAGCGGCAGGATGGCGATCGCGAGCACGATGATTCCCAGCCCCCCATACCAATGCAGCGCGGCGCGCCACAGATTGACGGCCGGGGGCAGGGTATCGAGTCCCTTGAATACCGTAGCGCCGGTCGTCGTCAGGCCCGACATCGTCTCAAAGAAGGCGTCCGTAAAGGAAAGTCCGGGCAGGATAAGCAGCAGCGGAATAGTTGCCGCTGCCGACATCAGTATCCAGCCGAGGGTGACGAGCAGGAAGCCATCACGTGCCTTCAGTTCGCGCGCGTAGCGGCGCGTACTGGTCGCGAGCAGCATGCCTGCCCCCCCACACACCAGCGCCGCGATCACAAAGGATTGGCCGCTGCCGCCGTACACCCACGAGGTGATGATCGGCAGCGCGAACGTCGCGCCGAACGCCGCGAGCATCAGGCCCAGAACGTGTGCGACCCGCAGCACCCTCGAGGTCTTCCTAGCGCGCGGGGCCGAGGAACAGACGCTCGACCGCATCGACGTGCCTGCGGTCGGAGAGGAACAGGATGATGTGATCATCGCACTGCACGACAGTATCGTGATGCGCCATGATCACCGTCTCGCCGCGCACGATCGCGCCGATCGAGGCGCCGTCGGGCAGCTTGATCGCATCGACGCGCTTGCCGACCACGCGCGAGCTGCGCTCATCGCCGTGGACGATTGCTTCGAGCGCCTCGGCTGCACCGCGGCGCAACGAGTGCACGCGCACCACATCGCCGCGGCGCACGTGGGCGAGCAATGAGCCGATGGTAATGGTCTGCGGGGAGATGGCGATGTCGATGCTGCCGCTCTCGATGAGCTCGGCATAGGAGGGCTTGTTGATGAGCGCCATTACCTTGCGGGCGCCCAGGCGCTTGGCGAGCATCGCCGAGAGAATATTGGCCTCTTCGGAGTTCGTCAGCGCCGCGAATACATCCGTGCCATCGATGTTCTCTTCGATCAGGAGCTCCTCGTCCGCGGCATCGCCGTTTAACACAATGGTGTTCTCGAGCAGCTCCGAGATGCGCCGTGCACGTTTGGCGTCGCGCTCGATGAGCTTCACCTGGTTGTGCTTCTCGAGCGCCTTGGCGAGACGGAAGCCGACGTTGCCGCCGCCGGCGATGACGAGACGCCGCAGGGGATGCTCTTCCTTGCGCATCTCGCTCATGACGCGGCGGATGTCGTTGCGCGCTGCGAGAAAGAATACCTCGTCGCCGTCTTCGACGATCGTGTCGCCTCCGGGCGTGATGCTGCGGCCGGCGCGGTAGATCGCGACGATGCGCGCCTCGACGTCGCGCACATGTTCGCGCAGCGCCCGCAGCTGCTGCCCGACAAGGAGTCCTCCCTCGTGCGCGCGCACGGCGACCAGGCGCACCTTGCCGTCGGCGAAATCGAGCACCTGCAGCGCGCCGGGATAATGGATCAGACGCTCCACATACTCGGTGACGAGCTGCTCGGGATTGATGAAGACGTCGACCGGCAGAGCCTCTTCGCTGAAGAGCTCGGGGCGGCTGGTGTATTCGGCCGCGCGGATGCGCGCGATCTTGGTTGGCGTGCGATACAGCGTGAAGGCCACCTCGCAGGCCATCATGTTGACTTCATCGCTCGAGGTGAGCGCGACCAGGATATCGGCCTCCGCGCAGCCGGCCGCCTCGAGCACCGAAGGATAGGAGGCATTGCCGGCCACGGTGCGCACATCGAGCCGGTCCTGCAGATCGCGCAGCACCTCCTCGTCGGTGTCGACCACCGTGACTTCGTTCGACTCCTCGCGCGAGAGGTGATAGGCAGCGGTGCGGCCCACCTGGCCCGCCCCCAGGATCACGATTTTCAACGCATCGGCTCCAGGTTCGCGTACTGGATCATCAGCCACTTCGTCCCCTGCTTCTCGAAGCTTACCTGCACGCGTGCGTGCGGGCCGTTGCCTTCGACCGTGAGGATGACGCCTTCGCCGAATTTGCCATGGCGCACGCGCGCTCCCAGGTGCACGCCCGGTGCCGCAGGCTCCTCGTTGCGGAAACGGCCGACGGCGATGGGTCGCGCGAGCTGCACGCGCGGCCGCACTTCTTCGATGAGCTCCTCGGGAATCTCCTTGATGAAGCGCGAGGGCTGGGCGTAGCTGTCGGCGCCGTGCAGCCGGCGCTGCTCCGCGCAGGTGAAATAGAGCTGCCGCATGGCGCGCGTCATGCCGACGTAGCACAGGCGCCGCTCCTCCTCGAGGCCGCCGATATCGGTGACCGAGCGCTGGTGCGGGAAGAGCCCATCCTCCATGCCGCACATGAAGACGACCGGGAACTCCAGGCCCTTCGCCGAGTGCAGGGTCATCATCTGCACGCAATCCTCCCAGGCCTCCGCCTGGCCTTCGCCGGATTCGAGCACGGCGTGCGACAGGAACGATTGCAGCGGCGGCAGCTCCTCGATTCCGCCCTCGGGCTCGAAGCCGCGTGCCGCGCTCACGAGCTCCAGGAGGTTCTCGACTCGGGCTTCGCCGCGTTCGGCCTTCTCGCGCTTGTGGTGATCGAGGAGACCGCTCGTTTGCAGCATGTGATCCACCTGCTCAAAGAGCGGCAGATTCTGGATCTCACGCGTCAAACGCTCGATGAGCGCCATGAAGCCCTGTACGGCGCTCGACGCCTTAGGCCCGAGCCTATCAGCCGTGCACACCGATGCCGCTTCCCACAGCGAGGTGCCGGCGGCTTTCGCCTGTTCGCGAATGATGTCGAGGCTCTTGGCGCCAATACCGCGGGTCGGCAGGTTCACCACGCGCTCGAAGGAGGCGTCGTCCCGGCGGTTGGCGATGAGCCGCAGGTACGCGAGCGCATCCTTGATTTCCGCACGCTCGAAGAAACGCAGGCCGCCATACACGCGATACGGCATGCGCGCGCTCAGCAGAGCTTCCTCCAGCACGCGCGACTGCGCATTCGAGCGGTACAAAATAGCGACATCGCGCCGTGCGCCGCCGCCGTTCGTCCACTGGCGGATGCGCTGCACGACAAAATCCGCCTCGTCGCGCTCGTTGAAGGCCGCGTACAGGTGGATCTTTTCGCCGCGCTCGCCGTGCGTCCACAGATTCTTGCCGAGCCGGCCGGTGTTGTGCGCGATCAGTGCATTCGCAGCCTCCAGGATGGCGCCTGTCGAGCGGTAGTTCTGCTCCAGGCGGTAGAGCTGGGCTCCCGGAAAGTCGCTGCGAAACTGCTGCACGTTCTCCACGCGCGCGCCGCGCCAGCGATAGATCGACTGATCATCGTCAAACACAGCGAACGGAAATCCCTCAGTGCCCACGAGCAGACGCATCCAGGCGTACTGAATGGCATTGGTGTCCTGAAACTCATCGATCATCACATGGCGGAAGCGGCGCCTATAATGCGCAAGCACTTCGGGGTGATCGCGCCACAGCTCGAAGGCGCGCAGCAGAAGCTCCGCAAAATCGACGACGCCGGCCTGCGCGCAGGCGGCCTCGTAGGCCGCATAGAGCTTTATGAACTGGCGCCGCGTGGAATCGCCCCCGTCCTTGAGCACCGCCGGGCGGCGGCCTTCATCCTTATTCGAGTTGATGAACCACTGGATCTCGCGCGGGATCCAGCGGGTTTCGTCGAGCTCCTGCGCTTTCAGGACCTTCCTGATGAGTCGCGCCTGGTCCTCGGAATCGAGAATCTGGAAGCTCTGCGGAAGATTCGCCTCGCGCCAATGGATGCGCAGCAGCCGGTGCGCAATACCGTGGAACGTGCCCACCCAGAGCGCGGGACCCGGCATGCCGAGGAGCTGCTCGATGCGGCCGCGCATCTCGCCGGCCGCTTTGTTCGTGAACGTGACGGCAAGAACGCTCTGCGGCGCGGCGCCTTCGACCTGGATCAGCCACGCCACCCGATGCGTGAGCACGCGCGTCTTGCCGCTGCCGGCGCCGGCGAGTACCAGCATGGCGCCAAGCGGTGCCGTTACCGCTGCGCGCTGCGCGTCATTCAGTGGATGGAGGAGGGGGGAGACATCCATGGGGGCGGCATTGTAGCTGCTTCGCCCCTTGCCAAGCTCAGGAGGGCTCGCGGCGAGTCTGCGTGAGGCCCTCCTGCGCAAATCGCAACAGCGCAACGATCAGGCTCAGGAGCACCGGACCCAGCACGAGCCCGATCAGCCCGAACGCCACGAGGCCGCCGATGACCCCCACGAACACCGTCAGCGTCGATACGGCAGCGTGCTGCCGGGTGAGATAAGGCCGCAGGACGTTGTCGCACAGTGCAATTCCCAAGCCCCAGATTCCGAGGAACACCGCCGCTCCCCAGCGGCCGCCGAAGGCGAGATACAGCACCGCCGGAATGAGGACGAAGCCGGTGCCGGCGCCCGGCAGGAGCGCCGCGAGCGCCGCCAGCACACCGAACACCACGGGGGATGGCAGGTGCACGATCGCAAAGCCGATGCCGACCAGGGCGCCCTGCGCGAGCGCCGTCAAAGAATGGCCATAGACCACTGCGCGTGTGACCTCGGCCAGATATTGAACGAGCTTCGTACGGCGCTCGGGCTCCAGGGGCACGAGGTCCATCAGGCGGTTGAAAATTCCCTGGCCGTCGCGCAGCAAGTAGAAGAGGAGGAACACCATGAGCGCAAAGCCGACGAGCGTGCCGAAGACTCCAAGCGCCACCTGCTCGCCCACGCCGGCGGCCTCGCGCAACACCGACTGCGCGCCGTTCACCAGCCACTCCTGCACCTGCGCCGCCGTGACCGCCACGTCCGCGTCCACCCAGCGCAAGAGCGGACCAATCACGGGATAGCCGTCGAGACTCTCGCGGATCGTCGGAAACGACGGCATCGACTGCGCGCGCAGGTAACCAATGAGGATTCCGACTTGTTTTGCGAACACCAGCCCCAGAGCCGACAGCGGCGCGATCAGGACGAATGGCGTCAGCACCGTGATCAGCGCCGCGGACCATCCGGCGCGGCCGCCCCATTTGCGCGTCAGGCGCCTGTGCAGCGGATGCAGAAAGAAGGCGAGAAACGCGGCCCAGCCAAGCGGCCCCCAGAACGGCGCGAGCATCTTGAGCAGCGCATAACCCAGAATCACGATGGTCGCGATCGTGAATGAGCGCCGGTAAAAAGCTGAGTACATGGCCGCCGCACCCGCAAGGGTCGAGTGGAGCCGGAGGGTACATGAGCGCCGCCTCCCCGTCGTTCCTGACTTGGCAGCGGGGCAGCTGCATTGGATACTTCGCGCGTTCGCAAGCAGGATGCTTAGACGCCGTGCTGACTCTTTTTGACTACCTCGATTCCGGCAACGGCTACAAGATCCGACTGCTGCTGGCGCTCCTCAATCGCCCCTACCGTTGGGTGGAGGTCGACATCATCGCCGGCGCCACACGCGTGCCGGAGTTCCTCGCGAAGAACCCGAACGGCAGGATTCCGACGCTGCAGCTGGAGGACGGGACCTACCTCGCCGAGTCGAACGCCATCCTCTGGTATCTCGGCGAAGGCACCCGCTTCGTCCCGCCCGAGCCGCTCGGCCGAGCCCAGGTGCTGCAGTGGATGTTCTTCGAGCAGTACAGCCATGAGCCGTACGTCGCGACGCCGCGCTTCATCAAGAGACATCTGCCCACTGACTCGCCGCGCCGCGCGGAGTTGTCCATGCGTCTCGAGCAGGGGCGCGCGGCACTTGCCGTCATGGAGGCGCATTTGGCGGCACGCCATTACTTTGTGGGCGAGCGCTACACGATTGCTGACGTGGCGCTCTATGCCTACACCCATGTGGCCCCCGAAGGGGGCCTTGAGCTTGGGCCGTACCCGCACCTGCGCGCGTGGCTTGCGCGCGTGGCGGCAGAGCCCGGACATGTGCCGCTGACCCGCCGCCCCCCGTAAATCACCTCACCAGCTGTTGCGTAGCCTGCGCAGCGCCAGGAACACGGCGCGCGGGTCGGGGGCGGCGCCAAGATCGGGAAAGCTGGCACGCAGGCGCGCGATGATCTGCGGCTCCTGCAGGCGCAGGAAGGAGTTGATCAGCTTCTCTTCGGCCAGCGTCGTAACGAGGCCGGTGGCCGGATCCTGCGCGCGCGCGCGTGCGAGGAGCTCGGCCGCGGCTGCATTGTCGGGTTCGCGATCGAGGGTGAATTCGAGATTGCGCGCAAGGTATTCGTGCCCGGGAAAAATGCGGGTCGCATCCGGCAATTGCGACAGCTGCTGCGCGAAGGTCTCGTATAGGAGGCCGGGCTCACCGCCATTGTGACAGTTGCCGACGCCGGCATTGAAGAGCGTATCGCCCGAGAAAAGCGCCGGCTCCTCCGCATCAGCGAGCGCACAGATGTGCGTCAGCGTGTGGCCGGGCGTGTCGAGGCAGCGCAGTTCCACGCTGCGGCCCACGCGGATGGTGTCGCCCGCGGCCAAGCCCCGGTCGACGCCGCCAATGCGGCGCGCCGCGCCGGCGTGCGCAAGCAGGCGCGCCCCGGTCGCCGCAACGAGGCCAGCATTGCCGCCGGTATGATCGCCGTGCTCGTGAGTATTCAGGATCTGCCGGATCTGCCAGCCGCGCACTTGCGCAGCGTCGAGGACCCGCCGCCACTCGAGGGGATCCACAGCGAGCGCCTCCCCCGTCTCGGCACAGGCGATGAGATAGTGGAAGTTGCGCAGCGCGTTCGCTGTCCAGATGCGCTCGATCAGCATGGCGTCCACCGTACCCGCAAACCCCGCGGCGCGCCATAATGGCGGCGATTGCAGGAGCGCTACCTCTGAACCACACCTTTCTATTTGAGCCTGCCGTGTGGAGCGTCGGCGGTACCTTCTGGGCCGGCGACCGGCGGTCGATCGATGCACAGGGACGCATCGAGATCACGCATCGCGATACGTGCTGGCTGCTTGCGGGGTCGATGAAGGTCCTAAGCTCCCCGCCGGTGGAGTTCGTCAGCGCCTATTCGATCGATCTGCCCGGCCGTGATGCCACCACTTTGAAGTGGACCGCGGAGAACGCCATGCTCGGGAAGCTGCAGGGCGTGTTTTCCGTCGTCGGCGACTCCATCCTGTCGATCTTCAACTCCTCCGACGGCGCCTACCAGGGTACCGAGCATTTGACGCTCGTCGGCCCGGATAGCTATCGAGCGCGCGCAATGCTGCTCTTTAATGGCCGCAAACTGTCCTCCTGGCAGGTAGAGCTCACGCGCACGCAGTGACGGAGCGAGAGTCCGGGCACTAAGGCACCGCGAGATCAAGCATCTTTTTGCGCCTGCAGGGCACTTTGCCAGAGCGCGTACGTGTCTGCATGCGATGCAACCGGCACCGCGGCCACCTGCGCGTCGACGAACTCGCGAAAATCTTTACCAAACTGTGCCGCCGAAAGTTTCCACGCCGCTCGAAATCCAATGCGGCTCATGTACGCACGCACGCCGGAACAATAGCTCTCGAACGCGGCCTGATCCAAGGCGCCGGCTCGGTACTGCAGAAATGAGTCTTCCCCACTCAAGAACGCCGCACGGCACATCAGCAGCCACTGCGTCACCTCTTCACGCGTCAGGCTTGGATCTCCCGCCATGCCCTTCTCCCAGACGCGCGCGAGCTCCGGGCGGGCGGCGGTCAGCGACGCTCTACTGGTCCGATCGGCACGACCCTGCTGCATGATCGCCCGCTGGCTGCGATCGGCCCCGCGCACCTGCAGACCGAGGTAGATGAGAGAGCCTACGACCGCAATCGACGCGACAGACTGGCTCGCATAGAAAATCTCTTCCAACGTCATAAGGAGCTCCTTTTCACAACAGTTAAATCGCGACCGGAGATTTTCGGGATTGGCCGGACGGGTCGACCATTAACGAACAACGAAGATGTCGTATTTGACGTAAGAGTCGTTCTTGTAGCCGACCATCTTACCGATGCATTGAACCCCATTTAGCCAGTCGTACTTTTTCGCCGATGTCTGCATAGTTGGCGCGATGACAAAATACATATCCTTGGATGTCAGTACCTCCCCCTTGATTGCGCGCGCCTCGGTTTCCTCAGAGTCCTTGAAGATCCCGTTGTACGATATGTAGATCAGCGCACCATCGTCAGTCTTGATAGTCGCGCGCACGTCCACCCGCGCTACGCCTGAAGGAAGAATGCGCGACCAATCTCCAGCCGGAGCGAGGAGCGTGCCCTTGATTCGTGGGCCCTTCACCCAGCCGCCAGGCCGGACGTTATTCACTTCCAACGATGAATCGATCTCCTGGCTGGCCTCAAGCGGCGCATACAGCGTCATCAAATATTCAGTCGAAACCGTCGTCGCCTGGGCCTCCGACGTTGCTGGCGACAAGAGTGCCGAGGCGACGCACACGCAAAAGCCCTCACCCATCAATCTGAGAAAGTTCATTTGCTCCTCCCGCAAAGGGCATCGGCTAATTGTAAGGGCGAATGATTCTGAGCTTCAGCGCCGAACGGCAGCTTTGGAGTGGCTCGACCGCAGGCGCGCGCAAGTAAGGGTACGGCTCCAAAATCTGTGCTAAGTGAGCCTAGAAGCCGCCCTGGGTTGTTGGCAGGTAGTGATCCACCAGGAGCGCTGCAAAGAGCCACATCAAATAGGTGATGGAAAATCTGAAGACGCGCATCGGCAGTTCCACCCGCGCCGTGATCTTCATGACAAGCGCGTGATAGAGAAACATGGCATTCAGAACAAGCGCGCTCGCAAGATAAATGAGACCGCTCATGCGCGTGAGAAACGGCATCAGCGTGACGACGACGAGCAGCACCGTGTAGAGGAGCACGTGCAGGCGCGTGTACTCAACCCCATGCGTTACCGGCAGCATCGGTATGCCGGCGCGCGCGTAATCGTCGCGGCGCGCAATCGCGAGGGCCCAGAAGTGCGGCGGAGTCCACGCGAAAATAATCAAAAAGAGGAGCAGCGCGTTCGGATCGACGTGCCCCGTGACCGCCGTCCACCCGAGCACCGGCGGCGCAGCGCCGGCCGCGCCGCCGATGACGATGTTCTGCGAGGTCGCGCGCTTCAGCCATACGGTGTAGACCACCGCATAGCCAATGAGCGAGCAGAAGGTCAGCACCGCGGTGAGCAGATTCACCCGCAGGCTCAGGATACTCATGGCGGTTACGCCGAGGATGGCTGCAAATACAAGCGCGCGCCTCTCGCTCAGGCGTCCGGTGGGCAGCGGCCGTCCGCGGGTGCGCCCCATCTGCTCGTCGATGCGCCGGTCGAGGACATGATTGATGACGGCGGCGCAGGCGGCGGCACAGGCGATGCCCAGATTTCCCCAGATGAGCGCATCGAGCGGCGGCACCCCCGGGCTTGCGAGCAGAGTGCCGACGATGGCAGTGAACACGATGAGCGCGACCACCTTGGGCTTGGTGAGCTCAA
>Ga0302325_10026252_pt1 | contig 12096 bp, 6 predicted proteins | sample Palsa_T0_2_FD_201948 | JGI IMG/M metagenome (GOLD analysis project Ga0302325, IMG submission 201948) | Peat permafrost microbial communities from Stordalen Mire near Abisko, Sweden - Palsa_T0_2 | ecosystem: Environmental > Terrestrial > Soil > Palsa > Peat permafrost | place: Sweden: Abisko...
ACGGCGCCAGGTCCCCGATGCCGGCCAATGCTGCCGCATGGGCTCTTGGTATCAGCTCCCGGGCCGGAGCCGGGATCGCTTGCTCTTTCAACTTTGTCGCTTGCTCTTTCAGATTTATCGATTGCTCCTCCATCTGGATCGCTTGTTGTTCAATCATTAGGCCCTCCTGCTGCTCACACTTGGGTACCAAACGGCCAAGAAACTCCCCGCGCCACCGCCCAATTCGAACGTCCCCCAAATGCGAATATATCACTGCGCATGGATTTACGCTAGCTTCAGTGTCGGCTTCGCTCCTCTCAGCATTGGAAAAGGCGAGGCGAGTGCCATGAGGACGGCTGGCAACGCCGTCTCCAGCGTGAAAGATCGATTGCAAACGACTTAGGGGAGGGTGCAAGGATGTTCTGCAAAGGGCTCATCCAGCTTCGAAAAGCGGTGCTGCCGCTGGCAATGGCGGCAGTGATTCTCGCCGGGACGTCCCTCGCACTCACGTCGACGACCGCGGCCGCGGCCACGGCGGTGTCGAGTTCGAGCGGCGTGTGGCCCGGGGTCGGAAAAATATGCGAACCGGGGCCCGGGGGTGCCTCGTCGGTGCGCGGTGTGGGCGACAAGACCATCAACATCGCCGTCTTCAACGACGCCGCCAACACCATTGTCCCGGGACTCGAGGGGGAGTTCCCCCAGCAGGCCACCGCCTTCGCTGACTGGTGCAACGCCGCCGGGGGCATCAACGGGCGCAAAATCGTGATCGACAACCGCGACGCCGCGCTGTTCAACGCGGCGCAGGTTACGACAGCCGCCTGCCAGAGCGACTTCATGGCCGTCGGTGGCGGCATGGCCCTCGACCAGCCCACCGTCCCCATCCGGGAGAAGTGCGGGCTGGGACAGGTCACCGGCTACCTCGCTTCGAACGCTGCTGATCTCGGCGCCCTGCAAGTCGACCCGGAGGGTACCAACACGGACGCGGTGTCCGCCGGATGGTTCGGAGCGCTGGCCAAGGCCTACCCCAAGGCGGTCAAGGTGGCCGGAATGGGGGGGTCTGACACCCCTTCGGTCCTCGAGGGCGAAATGAAGTACGAGTTTGCCGCCGAGGCGCAGGGCTGGAACGTCGTTGACTTCCTGGAGCCCCCCACTTCGGTGGAGAACTGGGCACCCTACGTCGAGCAATACCAGCAAAAGGGGGTCACGGCCCTGTGGCCGGCCGACAATGCCAACTTCGCGCCCTTCGCCCAGGCGATGACGACGGCCGGCTACCACCCCGCCTTCGTCGCGCTGGGGACCCAGTTCGACAACTCCCAGACGCAGCAAGCCGTGGCCGCCAACTCCACCCTGCCTCCGGTCTACGTCCAGACGCAGTGGTGGCCACTCGCTATGGCCTCGGAGAATGCCTCGACCAGGGAGCTCGTCACCATCATGCACAAATACGCCAAGGGTGATCCGATCGACTTCGACGACGAGGAGGGGGCGGAGTCGTGGCTTCTGTGGGCCAAGGCGGCCTCGGCCTGCGGCGCCAGCCTCACCGTGAGCTGCGTGCTGAGCCACGCTGCAAGCCCAAAGAACTGGGACGCCGGAGGCATTCAGGCGCCCATCGCCAGCATGACGCTGTCCAACGAGAACCCCCAGCCCACCCCGTGCTTCGCAATGCTCCAGATGTCAGCCAAGGGGATCATCTACGACAAGAAGCTCACCGATCCCACGCAGTCCATCTGGAACTGCAACCCCAAAAACGTCATCCAACTGACCAGAGCCCAGCAGGCGCAGCTGAACGCCCTATGAGCCCGGGTGCGGCCGCCCGCGTCGACGAGCAGTTCCCGGGAGCTGAGCACCGGTCGGGCGCGTGCACCCCAGGAAAGGCGGTCGCCACCGCTACGTCAACTGTGAATTCATGCGATACATCGTCAGCCTGGACGAGGCCGAGAGCGTCGCGGTCCTCGGTCTTCTCGTCGAGCATGCCCCCAGCCCGAACTTCGCCCTTCACCGCCGCTGGAGCGTGGGAGAGGTATGCCTCTGGGACGACCGGGCGTCGGTGTCAGCCTCGCTGCTCTCAACATCGGAAAATGGGGAGACGGGCACCCATGAGGACGGCTGGCAACGCCGTCTCGTCTTAAAAGGTCCGATTGCAAACGACTCAAGGGAGGCTAAAGGTGATCGGCAAAGTGTTCATCCAACTTCGAAAAGCGGTGCTGCCGCTGGCCGTGGCGACCATGATGATCGTCGGGACCTATTTCGCAGCGTCGTCGACGACCGCGGCCGCGACGACGTCGGCGTCGAGTTCGAGCGGTGTGTGGCCGGGGGTCGGCAAAATATGCGAACCGGGGCCGGGCGGTGCCTCCTCTGTCCGCGGTGTGGGCTCCAAGACCATCAACATCGCCGTCTTCAACGACGCCTCCAACACCATTGTCCCAGGCCTCGAGGTGGAGTTCCCCCAGCAGGCCACCGCCTTCGCGGACTGGTGCAACGCGGCCGGTGGCATCGACGGGCGCAAGATCGTGATCGACAACCGCGACGCCGCGCTGTTCAACGCGGCGCAGGTTACGACAGCCGCCTGCCAGAGCGACTTCATGGCCGTCGGTGGCGGCATGGCCATCGACCAATCGTCCGTATCGATCCGTGAGAAGTGCGGGTTGGGGCAGATCACCGGATACCTCTCCTCGAACGCCTCGGATCTTGCTTCCGACCAAGTCGACCCAGGCGGCACCAACACGGACTCGGTTTCCTCAGGGTGGTTCGGGACGCTGGCCAAGGCCTACCCGAAGGCGGTCAAGGTGGCCGGGATGGGCGGGTCGGACACTCCCTCGGTCGTCCAGCAGCAAATGAAGTACGAATTCGGCGCCGAGGCGCAGGGTTGGAAAGTCGCCGACTTCCTCGAGCCCCCGACTTCGGTGGAGAACTGGGCGCCCTACGTCGAGCAGTACCAGGAAAAGGGGGTCACGGCCCTGTGGCCGGCCGACACTGCCGACTTCACCCCCTTCGCCCAGGCCATGACGACCGCCGGCTACCACCCCGCCTTCGTCGCGCTGGGGACCCAGTTCGACAACTCACAGACACAGCAAGCCGTGGGCGCCAACCCCACCCTGCCGCCAGTGTACGTCTTTACCCAGTGGTGGCCCCTTTCGATTGTCTCGCAGAACCGGTCGACCGAGGAGCTCGTCACCACCATGCACAAATACGCCAAGGGCGACACCATCGACTTCGACGACGAGGAAGGGGCGGAGTCGTGGCTCCTGTGGGCCAAATCGGCCTCGGCCTGCGGCGCCAACCTCAAGGTGACCTGTGTGCTGAACCACGCGGCAGCCACGAAGAACTGGGACGCCGGAGGTATCCAGGCGCCAATGCCGAGCTTGACGCTCTCCAACGAGAACCCCCAGCCCACCCCTTGTTTCGCCATGCTCAGAGTGACAGCCAAGGGAATCACCTATGACAAGACGCTCACTGGTCCCACGCAGTCCATCTGGAACTGCAACCCCAAGAACGTCGTCCACCTGACCTCAGCCCAGCAGACGCAGCTGAACGCCCTATGAGCGCGGGTTCGGCGGGCCACGTCGGTACTGCAAAGGCTGCCCTCCCGGCAAGGACGTCGCCATTCGGTATCACCCAGGCACCGAGCGCGCCCACGGCAAGATCGACGGCCAACGGGGCCACGAGGTGGAGACGGTCAGAGAAGCGGTCGATGCCTGCGCTAACGCCTTATCGAACGATGATAGAAGCGAGCCAGGAGCCCAGCGATGATCAGAGTCAAAGCCGCATTCTTCAATTTCACGTCGGTTGCGCCTCCCGACGACGATGGGAGCTACCTGCGCTGGCACCTGCTCGATCACATGCCTGAGCAGTACCAGCTACCCGGAATCCAGTTCGCGCTGCGGTACATCGCCGACGGCGACTACGCGTCGAGTCGTATCGCCGCTAAGTCGCCGTTCGCGCAGGTCGGCAACCTCGTGAACTACCTCATTGGCGATCCCGTGCAGCAGACCCACGACGATTTCATGGCTCTCGGTAGTCGGCTAGCCGAGATCGGGAGGTTTCCAGAGTTCCGACCGTCGCTGCAATTGAGCATGCCTGCGCTACTGCGCTGGTATTCGGCTCCCCAAGCTCTGATCGGCGCCGACGTCGTACCGTTCAGGCCTCACCGAGGCGTTGTCGTGATAGTCGAACAGCCGGCCGGCGAGGACGTCTCTTCGTGGATGCAATGGCTGCATACCGACCACTACCCGGCCCTATTGTCGACGCCCGGCACGGCCGGCGCCTGGATGTACGGCTCAGCGGGAACGTGGAGCGGCTCAGCGGGAACGTGGAACTTGCACCCCAGCATACAGCGCGACCCGCAGTTCACCACGGTGATCTACCTCGATGACGATCCGCTCGTCACGACTAAAGCGCTCGCTCCACTCTTGGAGGAGCGATGGAGCTCGGGTGCGGTGGATCCGCTGTTCGCCGGCCCGCTTAGGACGATGATCCAGTGGGATGCGTGGCGCTGAAACTTCGCTCGGCAGGTCGTAACCAAGAAGATGGTCTACCCATTGGTCAGCCGATGGCCAATCTCAGAGACCTGGCCTGACTTGGTCCGAGGGTCGTGGCTATGGGTTCGATGCTCCTCGACCACCATCCGCAGCGTCGGCTCCCGGTAGAGCGTGGTGCGACTGATGCCGGCGCCCGAAGCGACCGTCGTGAACTCTCGGGGGCTGGCTTCATCCCGCCAGATCCTCATCTTCCGCCAAGAGGGCGTCGAGAGCGGCAACGAACTTGGCGCGCCTGGCCACGCTCAAGGTTCGCTCGATCACCGGGAAAGGGTGGGCCGTGGCCGGGTGAGACGGGATGCTGCCCCATTGTGTGCCGCGATCGACCCTCAGATCGCCTCAGGCGTTACGATTCGGCCTTCCTCCATGCTCTTTGGCACCCTCACACAACGTCCACCAGGCAGTCTCAACCGCAACCGAGCGCCCAAGGAGTCAGATTGGACCCTTGTTTGACACCAACCACCTAGGGGCACGCTCAGGACAGAACGTGGAGAAGACATATGTCGAAGCATTGAAATTTGGTTACGCTTCCGCTACCTTGTTGCTGTTCAGCCGAGGAGCTAGACGAATTCCGGATTTGGGACATAGGACGAGGGGGAGAGCTATGAGATCGAATGCCCGGCGGGGTACCATGACTTTGTTGGCTGGACTGCTCTTGATCAGTGTGTTGTCATTGGGCGCGACGACAGCAGGCGCCGTCCAGACGATCAAGGTTGCTGGCCTCGCGCCTGAGGCGAGCTTCCCGGGCGCCCAAGTCGGCGCCGAGGCGTACTTCAAGTACATCAACTCCACGAACTACCTCAAGGGCGTGAAGATCCAGTTCGTCACCATGGCGAACGACGACCAGGACCCCGCCACCGCCCTGACGGATGTGCGCCAGCTGGTGACCCAGGACTCCGTCTTCGCGATCGTGCCCGACCTCTCGACGGTAAACCCCGGCACGTATCTGAAGGAGGAGAAGATCCCCTACGTGGGCTGGGCGATCGACGGCACGTACTGCAGCACGTCCCCCTCTACCAGCATCTGGGGCTTCGGGTACAGCGGCTGTGTCGTTCCATCGAACCCGCCGATAATGCCCGATAATTACGGGCAGCTCTACGCCTACGTGAAAGGCAAGACCGGCCTCGCGCACCCGACACTGGCGATGTTCTCGAACGACGACGCGTCTGGTGAGACGTCGGTCAAGTTGCAGTCCGTCGAGATGAACGGCGTCGGGTTCAAGGTCGTTTACAATAAAGCACCAGTCCCAATAACCGCCACCGACTACACGCCCTACGTGGAGGCGCTCCTCTCTTCGGCAAGCGGGAAGCAGCCGGACGTCATCGTCTGTCAACTGACGGCACAATGCATTCCGATCTGGACGGCGCTGAAGAACGACGGGTTCTCAGGGACGTTCTATACCCCACTGGGGCCGATCTCAGCCCTGGCCTCAGCCTTGGCGGGGACGGTGACCGTGGCCTACTACAACACGAGCCCGAACCCTGGCCTCACCGATCTCGAGAATCAGCTCAACGCGTTCTCGCCGGGAACGCAGCCGACGGGGTACGCCAACGTGCCGGCATACTTCGGCGCTGCGATGTTTGTCCAGGCGGTGCACATAGTTCAGACCAAGAAGCAGGCGATCACGCCGACGAATGTCCAAAAGGCGCTCTCCACCATTACCTTCAAGATCCCGGGACTGGTCGGCCCGGTAAAGTACCCGGCGTCGACGGTGCTCTCCAGCCCGGGCTGCAGCCAGTTAGTGGCCTACACCGGCGGGACCACCAAGGCCCTCTACCCCTACACGTGCAACTACAAGACGTTCAAGGTGACCGCCAAAGCCGAGTCGGCCAGCTGAGTGCCGTGGACCCCCACTTGTGCCGCGCCACCCCACCGACCGGACGTGTGAGGTGCTGGACTTCTACAGTTGCGCGGGCAAATCGTTCGAGGTGACGCCGAGGCGAGCGCTGACGGTGACCACGGCATTGCGGCTGTCGTGCGGTGCGTTGATGGGCTGGATTCACCCGGGAGTTCGGGGGTGAGCAGGGTGGACGTCGGGACGATCTCGGCAGGATCATCCAGCTCCGATGCGACAGCAATGCTGCTGGAGTTACGTGAGGTCAGCGTCCGGTTCGGCGGGATCACGGCGCTGGACAGCGTCAGCTTCGATGTGAACCGGGGACAGATCTGTGGGTTGATCGGACCCAACGGGGCCGGCAAGACGACGTTGTTCGACGTGGTGTCCGGTGTTCGTCGTCCGCAACGGGGCTGGGTGAGTCTGGACGGCGTCGACATAAGTTCGTTCGATCCCGTGAAGCGTTGTCAAGCGGGGCTGCGTCGCACATTTCAGCGGTTCCAGATGTTCGGATGGTTGACGGTCGAGGACAACGTCCTGGCGGCTATCGAGTGGCATGGCGGAGGAGGCGGCTTCGTCGGCGACATGGTGGGATGGCCCGGGCGACGGCGCCGCGAGCGCGAGCGACGGCGCCTCGTGGACGAGGCACTCGAGCGATGCGGGCTTACCGGCGTACGCCGGGAATTCGCCGGATCGCTGCCGATCGGCACGGCGCGCATGGTCGAGTTCGCTCGGGCGACGGTGGAGCCGCCAAAACTGTTGCTCTTAGACGAGCCGGCGTCCGGGCTCCACTCCGACGAGGTGGCGAGACTCGGGGAGCAGATCATGGCTATCCGTAGCGAAACGGGCTGCACGGTGCTCCTCGTCGAGCACAATGCAGGGTTCGTCATGCAGCACTGTGACCGGGTCGTGGTATTGGCGCTGGGATCGGTCCTTGCCGACGGTTTCCCATCCGAGATCCAGAACGACGCCGCGGTCCGGAGCGCCTACCTCGGTGAAGTGGTCAGCGAGGGAAGCAGCGCGGAGGCGGGGAGCTAGGTAAATCGGATCATGATCAAATTCCTCAGCCTGGTCATCTCGGGGACGGTCACCGGCGGGATCTACTCGATCATGGCGTCGGGAATAGTCCTCACGTACACGACCTCGGGCATCTTCAACTTCTCGCAAGCCGCCATCGCGTTCGCGGTCGCCTACCTCTACTACCAGCTGCACTCCGGCGTGGGCATCCCGATCGTGCCGGCGTGCATCCTGTCCGTGCTGGTGTTCGCGCCCCTAATGGGCATCGCATTGGACCGCCTGCTGCTCCGCCGACTCGGCGAGGCACCGGTCTACGCCCGCATCGTGGGCACAATCGGTTTGCTGGTTGCACTGCCGAACCTGATGCAGTGGCTGGTCGTGACCATCGGCAACGACCTCTTGCACCTGAATCTCCCCGGCAACACGGCAATCAACGAGGGATTGCTCCCTCCGGGGATCGGGCCGACGCCGCCGCGCGTGTACCACATTGTTCACGGACTCGCCTTGACGTCGGACCAGCTCGTAGTCTTCGGAGCGGCTCTGGTGTCCGCCATCGTCCTCTGGTTCGTCCTCCGGCACATGCGCGTTGGCCTCGAGATGCGTGCCGTCGTCGACCGGCGAGGCTTGGCTGGGCTGAAGGGCGTCAACTCGTCCAAGACGTCCGCTGTGGCGTGGGTCCTGACCATGGTGCTCGCCGGCCTCGGAGGCATCCTCATCTCGCCGCTGTTCAGCTTGAACAGCAACACATTCACCCTGGTCGTCCTGGGGTCGCTCGCTGCGGTGGTGCTCGGCGGGCTCCGTTCGCTCCCCATCGCGTTCATCGGAGGACTGCTTCTCGGCGTGGTGCAGGACTTGGTGGCCGGCTACTCGACTGCCTACCCCGGCTTCCTCGCCAACCTCAACGGGCTCTCCGACTCGGTGCCGTACCTCCTCGTGCTGATCCTCGGGCTCCTCATCGGTCGGGACAGATCGAGACAGGCTGGCTCAGTCGCCGAGGACCGACATCCCACGGACCATCGCACCGGCATGTCCCTGCTGCGTCGACAACTTCCGTGGGTGGTCTTCGTGGTCGTGCTCATGGGGTACGGGATGCACTGGTTCCCAATCGGGTTCCAGGCGACGAACTACGCCCAGACCATCATCGCCCAAGGCTTGGCCACCTCGATCATCCTCCTGTCCTTCGTCGTGGTGACCGGGATGGGCGGCATGGTGAGCCTCGCCCAGGCGACGTTCGTGACAGCAGGCGGCTTCGCAGCCGGGTGGGCGCTCGATCGAAATTGGGGGATCAACGTCCCCTTCATCGCATCCCACGGGCAGTTGAACTTCTTCTGGGCGGTGATCATTGGAGCCGTCGTGGCCGCTGCGATCGGCGTGCTGATCGCATTGGCGGCCACCCGTCTCGGAGCGGTGTATTTAGCCCTCTGGTCGCTGGCCGCCTGCTTCTTCTTCTCCCTGGTGCCCTTCGACACTCAGGCGATCGGTCAGGGCCAGCTCGGATGGACCATTCGGGACCCGGCGCTCGATCTCTTCGGCTGGCACCTGGACTTCGGCGATCTCACATACCAGATCCTCCTCTTCATAGCCGTGTTCGGGCTCATCGCCCTAGTGATCCACCTGCTGCTGCACTCGGCGACCGGTCGTGCGACCCTTGCGGTCCGGAGCTCTCCGACGGCGGCATTGGCGGCGGGCATCCGCGTGAACCGGAACCGGGTGCTGATCTTCGCGATCTCGGCGGCAATAGCCGGAGTGGGTGGCGTGATGCTAAGCTTGTTCTCCTTCGCTGCGTCCAACTCCACCGCGCCGCCGCTCGATGGGTTGGTCTGGCTGGCCTTCGCCGTGGTTTTCGGCGTGCGGCGGCCTGGCGGCGCACTGCTCGCCGGCCTGGCGGTCGCTGCCGGAACGCCGATCCTCAACGAGATCGCCACGGTCGTTCCCGGCACGGTCGTGCACACGCTCATCTCTTCGCCGTATTTCCTTCCGATCCTGTTCGGTATGGGGGCGATCACGCTCGCACAGGCACCCGACGGCGTGCTCGCGTTGAGCGGGACGCAGAACCTCCTCCGCCGTCGAGCCAAGGAGCGTGCCCGGGAGCAGAGGGCGGCCGAGGCCGCAGCGGCGATGTCCGTGGACGGTGCGGCAGCGGCTGGCAGCGCGACAACAGACGGCACGGCGATTGCAGGCCCCGTGCCAATGCCTGAGGGCGCAGGAGTGGTTGACGGCGCCGCGATGGCCGACCGCACGGTCGTGACGAACGGCGCCGAACGGACGACACCGGCTCCCGTCCGGGAGCCGGTGTCGTCCGAGGCGACGTTCGCAGCGCAGGGGATCGTCGCCGGCTACGACGACGCAGAGGTTCTCCACGGGGTCGGGCTGGAGCTGCGGTCGGGTCAGATCGTGGCACTCCTCGGCGCGAATGGGGCAGGCAAGTCCACGTTCTGCTCGGTGCTCGCCGGCACGCTTCAACCCAGCCGCGGCACCGTCTACTTGAAGGGCACGGACGTGACGGCATGGCCGTCATACCGACGGGCACGTGCCGGGGTCGACATGGTGCCCGAAGCTCGGGGCATCTTCCCTGGCTTGTCCGTCGAGGAGAATCTAGCGCTGGCGCTCCCGGACCGCGAGGAGCGCGAACGAGCCTACGAGCGCTTCCCGGTGCTCGGGCAGCGCAGGAACCAGACAGCCGGAGTGCTGTCCGGAGGGGAGCAGCAGATGCTCGCTCTCGCACCGGCGCTGGCCAAGCCTCCCGCAGTGCTGATCGCCGACGAGCCGACACTGGGTCTTGCACCGCTCGCCGCAGAAGAGGTCATACGGGCGATCGTCGAGCTCAAGGATCTCGGCGCCGCTGTGCTCTTGGTCGAGGAGAACGCCGAGAACGCACTCAGGCTGGGCAACCAACTCGTCTTCATGGAGCTCGGGAACATTACATGGACAGGCACCCCGGCAGAGATGGACGTCGGGCGACTCTCCGCCACCTACCTTGGCGGCAACGAGTCCGAGCCCCTGGGAACGAGATAACCGAAGTCGGTCATGTGACCCAGCACCTCTCAGCGTCTCGTTCAATGGCACCGTCCTGGCGTCGGCGTTGTCGCAGTTTGCTTGAAGAATACGTCGCCAAGGTTTATCCGAAAGTTTAGTGCCACCTGCACTACGCTATGCGCAAGATCACCAAAAGGAGAGTTCGATGCCGGGACCACTCGCCGGACTTCGGGTCATCGATTGCACGACAGGTACTGCCGGAACCAGGGTTGGTGGCGGCCTCGCTGACTACGGCGCCGACGTGATATGGGTCGAGCGACCAGGCGGGGACCTATTGCGCGACGAACTTGCCGTCGAGTATTCGGTCTACAACCGCGGTAAACGCAGTGTCGAACTCGACCTCACCACCGATGAGGGCAGAGCGGCGTTGGACGGCCTACTGCGTGCCGCTGACGTGATGATCAGCAGCTGGCGCCCGGGCGTAGCCGACAACCTCGGAATCGCCTTCGCACAACTGCACGAACGTCACCCGCATCTCGTCGTGTGCGAGATATCCGGTTTCGGAGCGGACGGGCCTTACCGCGACATCGCCGGCCTCGAGTCCCTGGTCTTCGGCGTCATCGGCGTCACCGCCGAGCAAGTCGGCTTTCGTGACCCACCGATCTTCGTCGGGTTGCCGTTCGCCTCGCTCGGTGCCGCATACATCGCGCAGATCGGCATCCTGGCCGCGCTCCACCGCCGGGTCGCCGACGGCCACGGACGTCACGTCGAGACCTCGCTTGTCGACGGCACCCTCGCCTACCTGGGCATGGTGTGGAGTGACAGCGACGACCCCAGCGCGGCGCCGCAGCTGAGTCCTGGTGGCCGCCGCCTGGTGTCGCGCACTTTTCTTTGTGCAGACGACGAGTACCTCGGCGTCCACACCGGCGCGGTTGGCGCCTTCGATCGCTTCATTGAGGTCGTGGGCCTGCGCGACGAGATCCCGATACCGGAGTCCGGCTCGTCGATGGCGCTTGCGCTGACCGAGGATCAAGTTGTCACAATGCGCGACCGCATCCCTGAGATCTTTGGGACACGGACGCGCGGGGAGTGGCTGCGCGTGCTGCTCGACGCCGACGTTTGCGCGATCCCGGTGCTGCGGCCTGGTGAGGCGTTTGACGATCCGCAGGCTCGTCACAACAACATGGTCGTGCGGGTCGATGACCCGGTGCTCGGCGCGGTCGACCAGGTCGCACCACCGGCCAAATTCTCAGCGATGCCACCCGTCGTGCTGCAACCCGCGCCACGGGTCGGCGAGCACACCCAGACCGTCCTAGCCGAGTACCGGAACTTGCCTGCGCAGGCTGTCCCCGGCGGTTCGTCAGACATGCGGCCACTGCTCGACGGTTTCCGTATCGTCGACTTCGGAGCCTACTACGCCGGTCCGTACTCCTCGCGACTGCTTGCCGACCTCGGCGCCGATGTCGTCAAGGTCGAGACTCTTGCCGGCGATCAACTGCGCGGTCTCGTCCGCTGCTTCCGGTCGGCTCAAGCGGGCAAGCGGGCAATCTCCGTCGACCTCAAGGACGCCGAGCTGCGCGATGCCGTCGGGGCGCTGGTTGCGGATGCGGACGCAGTGACCCACAACATGCGGCCCGGTGCCGCCGAACGCCTCGGGATTGGGTATCGCGACGTCTGCGATCGCAACCCCACAGTCATCTACCTCGACTCACCCCCGTGGGGTGTATCGGGTCCGCGTATGGCGATGCAGTCGTTCGC
>Ga0302325_10026253_pt1 | contig 12096 bp, 5 predicted proteins | sample Palsa_T0_2_FD_201948 | JGI IMG/M metagenome (GOLD analysis project Ga0302325, IMG submission 201948) | Peat permafrost microbial communities from Stordalen Mire near Abisko, Sweden - Palsa_T0_2 | ecosystem: Environmental > Terrestrial > Soil > Palsa > Peat permafrost | place: Sweden: Abisko...
CGACGGCAAGCGAGTCGGCGACCATCTGCTTGCGCCGGAGTGGACCGATTATCGCAAAAGAATTCGATACCAGGCTTACGATGTTACTGCTCTTGTTCACGAGGGTGAAAACGCAATAGGCGCCCTGGTCGCCAACGGCTGGTATAGCGGCCACCTTGGTAATGGAGGCTATCAGTACTACGGCAAAGTGCCGGCGTTGCTCGCTCAGCTTGAGATTGTATACAGGGATGGCAGTACCGAAAAGGTGGTAACCGACACAAGCTGGAAGGCTCATACCGGTCCGATACTCTCTTCGGACTTTATGCTGGGCGAAAGCTATGATGCGCGCATGGAGTTGGCAGGATGGGATAAGCCGGGGCTAGACGAGAAAGAGTGGAGCGAGGTCGCACTGCACCAGGACGAGCCAACCGAGAAGGTAAAGACGGCGGACATCCCACTGGACCCGCAGGTGAGTGAGCCGGTTAGAGAGACCGGCACGATCAAACCCAAAGCTCTGAAGGAGACGGGCACAGGGCGATGGACCTTTGACCTGGGTCAGAACATGGTCGGTGTTGTGCGGCTGAAGATCAACGCTCCCGCAGGTACCAACGTAACCATACGCCATGCCGAGATGCTGAACCCGGATGGAACTATCTATACCATCAATCTGCGAGGCGCCCCCTCAATCGACCACTACACAGCGCGCGGCGGAGGAGAAGAGATATGGCAGCCGCGGTTTACCTTCCACGGATTCCGTTATGTCGAGCTGTCCGGACTTCCCGGCAAACCGGCGCCTGATGCGGTTACAGGCATCGTAATCGGCTCTGATACTCCGCGAGCGGGTGAGTTTGCATGCTCGGATCCGAGAATCAATCAGCTTCAATCCAACATCCAATGGGGGCAGCGCGGAAACTACCTGAGCGTTCCTACGGACTGCCCGCAGCGGGATGAGCGAATGGGCTGGATGGGCGATGCCGAAGTGTTTGTGCGTACTGCAACCTGCAACTCCGATGTCGCGGCGTTCTTTACCAAGTGGCTTGTCGATGTCGACGATGCGCAGACTCCCGACGGCGCCTACAGCGATATCTCGCCAAGTTATGGCGGAGGCGGCACGCCTGCATGGGCGGATGCGGGGGTGATTTGCCCCTGGACGATCTATCTGGCCGACGGCGACAAACGCATCCTGCAAAAACACCTGCCTAACATGACGCGCTGGGTAGAGTGGTGCCGGATACACAGTACGGACTTGATCCGAGATCACGACCGCAACGGCGATTACGGCGATTGGCTTGCGATCGGTTCGGACACACCCAAGGATGTCATTGGAACGGCGTTCTTCGCCTACTCCACGCACCTGGTGGCGCTCTCTTTCGCGGCGATCGGGGACACGGACAACGCAGCAAAATACACGCAGCTTTTCGAAGACATTAAGGCTGCGTTCAACGCGAAGTATGTGAAGCCGGACGGCAGGATTACGGGCAATACGCAGTGCTGTTACGCCATGGCGCTCAAATTTGAGTTGTTGCCGGAAAGTCTCCGCGCTGCCGCGGCGCAGTACCTCCAGGAGGACATTAAGGCTAAGGGCAATCACCTCTCCACCGGTTTTGTAGGAGTGAGTTACCTGCTGCCCGATCTTACGCACGCCGGAATGGTGGAAACCGCTTACGACCTGCTGATGCAGGATACGTTTCCCTCCTGGCTATTCTCGGTGAAGCACGGCGCAACCACCATCTGGGAGCGCTGGGATGGCTGGACGCCGGACAAGGGCTTTCAGGATCCCGGTATGAACTCTTTCAACCACTACTCGCTGGGCTCATGCGGTGAGTGGCTTTTCGATTCAGTGGCCGGTATAGGTGTGGACTGGCGCGAACCTGGATACAAGCACGTCATCCTGCACCCCGAAACGACCGGACCTCTAACCTGGGTGAACGCGCATCACGACAGCATCTACGGCCGAATTGAGTCCGATTGGAAACGTGAGAACGGCGCATTGTCACTCACTGTGAAAATCCCCGCCAACTCCACCGCGACAGTCTTTGTTCCCACTTCCGACGCGCAGAAAGTAACCGAGAACGGTAAGTCGGCCGCAAACGCAGAGGGAGTGAAGTTTGTTCGTATGGAGAACGGATGCGCTCTTTACGATGTAGGCGCCGGAAGTTATGAGTTCAAGGTGGAGCTGAAATGAGTTCACTAACGATCCGTATGCCGGCTGAACATGAAGAACCCGGTATCTTTCTGACCGATGCACCGGTAACTTTTGCAAAGTGGTTGCAGATTGCGCAAGAGTTGGATTCCGAGCTGATAAGGGGGTAGTTGAGTGAAAGCTTCCTCGTTCAATTGGGCTTAATCTCATGCTGCCAGGCTAACGCGTTGGTGCAACCTCAGCAAAAGTACGGCCAAACCGTATCTCATCGAACACGCACCGGATGGTGCTGCGAATGTCAAAATCCTTCGGCACGCCTGTATTTCGGTCCGATTTTGTTGCGTCCGGGAGGGGAGGCAATAGCCGGCCCGGAGCGGGGTTGACAAACAGGTCTACCGTATCTTTCTGATCCGGCGCTCCGAATGTTACTCGCAATACCAGAAATGCCGTCTCACCAACGACGACACGCGCACTTGAGTTGATTTTGTCAGACCTACCAAATGGGGCGTTATCCAGCCAGTAGTAGTTGCTTGATCCACAGCCAACTGCTATGGTACCGTAGTCAAGGACAAAGTAATTGCCGGGATGGCCGGTATCGACCGCATCAAGAGGGCGTACGAGAAAGCTGACAAACAACACCCCCCAATCTTTCCAGGCGATATTCTAAATGGTCGTGCGTGACCAATCTGGGGGTGAGAAACTGTCATAACGGCGTTGCCCGTTGTCTTCAGGTTGCCGAACTTTAGGCCGCCATCGATAACCACGCTGTCGGTGTATCCGCTGCCAAAGTCGTGCCACGGTGCCGCGAAGTTACCAACTCCTCCGCTCAATCCAGCAAGAGGTGTACCTGGCGGATAGTCGAAGCCCTCGTAAGTTAACGCCACACTTTTCTGCATCGGCAAAGCATCCTCAAGCGAGATCTCGCCATCCTCCAAGGCAATGATTTTGCCCGCGCGTGTTGCCGTAATCTGGTACGTGATGCTGCCTGGTACTTTTGTGGGCCGATCGCCAAGCAGCGAAGCCTGGGCCGAATAGATGCGGCCGTCACCAGTTTCGGTCTTTATCGTGCGCTTGCCGGTTTCTTTGGAATTAAGCGTAATCTCCACAACGGCGCGCTCTTTAGCGCCGCCAGGCTGTGCAAGGAGCTCGATTCGGAAGTCCTGATCATCGTGTAGATGCCCGGCCTTTGCCACCGGTGGAGTAAACACAATGTTGAGGGCGTTGACTACCGAACGCAGAAAGCTGACGGGAATCGCCAGGTTAACGCCAGATCCCGGAATTCCCGCTTCGACGATTGCAATAACCTCACCTTTTGAATCGATGACTGGTCCGCCGGAGTTGCCCTCGTTAAGCGAGGCGTCTAGTTGGATGGCTGCAAGTTCACCGTCTATTTTCCGCAGCGATGTTATGTGACCGGTACTAACCGATATGGAGGGGTAATCGCCCTCCTTCAGGGCCAGCTCCGATCCGAATGGATAGCCAAATGCCACAACAGGCATCGTTTCAACAAGTGCGGTGGAGTTGCCAAGCGTTAGCGGAGTGAGATTCTTCGGGTGCACTATCTGAAGGACGGCCAGATCCTTGCCCTTGTCCAGCTTTACAACATTGGCCGGCAACACAACCTGATCGCTCTCTCCGGGATGCAGAACCAGTTTCAGCAAGCCGCCTGGTTTCTGACCTGCGACCACGTGTGCGTTGGTTACGAATAGTCCCGATGCGTCTATACAGAATGCCGAGCCTTCCGCAATGCCGTCCGCCAGCTCCACCGTCACGAACGCAGTAGCCTGCTTGGTACGCTGGATAGTTTCTATCGGTGGATCCGCCAGGCAGCAGGCGGAAAACAGTGCCAATACAGCGCCTACGAGCAGCACTCTGTATTTTATCATCGGAATGAAATCCTCCAAAATTACGAGATTCGTAGGCTAGCGGCATCAAACGCAATTATTACCGGATACATCCAGCGTATTAGTTGTCGAAGTGAGATTCTCCTGCCGTTAGGGGCGGTAGACCTGACGGCGCAAGCCGCAGTTGCATTGTCGTAGAGTCCAGCCGGCGGTTGCAGCAAAGTCACCAAACAAGATTGTTGCGTGATTATTGATTGTACGGTTCGAATACCTGAGACAAAGCTTGTCGCTCATATTGCTCGTTGCAGGTAACATCTAATATGGAACAGTACGATGGCGCCCTGGATCGGTGTCCGGCGCCACGCCGCAATTGAATCTGCTTCGTCAAGGTATCGCACAGGAGCGAACACATGAACAGTCAGCCCGGTCTCAACCACAATCCTTGCCCCGATTGCAGCACGGATGACGTCGCGAATACGGGCGCCACCGGGCGCGTAACCAGGCGTGAGTTTCTCAACACGGTTGGGAGAACCGTCGGCGGCGTGGTTCTTGCCTCGGCGGCCGCTCGAATTCTGCCGGCTGCTGCCCAAGCTGCGGCGGCGACACCCGTACAGAAACCCGAAAGCCTTGTAAAAGCCCTCTTTACCAGCCTTAGCCCAAGACAGCGCGAGGCGCTGTGCATGCCGTGGGATAGCCCGCTCCGCAGCAAAGTAGGAGCCAACTGGGAGATCGTTAAACCTGCCATTAAGGATATGTTTACGGCCGATCAACAGGAGATGGTGCGGGGTATTCTCAAGGGCGTAACAACCGAGGAGTGGTACTCAAAGATTCTGAAACAGTTTCAAGATGACGGCGGCGGCTTGGAGCAGTACCACGTAGCCTTGTTTGGTGACCCTTCCCAGCACAAATTCGAGTGGGTGCTCACAGGGCGGCATTGCACAATGCGTGTCGATGGCCACTCCAACTCAAATGCTGCATTTGGCGGGCCGATCTTCTACGGCCATGCTCCGAAGTTTAATGAAGATCCGGGCCATCCAGGCAATGTCTACTGGGAACAGGGCCGTAAGGCGAATGAGGTTTTCGCGGCGCTGGATGGAAAACAGCGCACCCAAGCGCTTCTTGATAAAGCCCCTCCGGAGGACAAGATCAATTTGCAGGGACCCAGCGGGCAGTTTCCCGGAATTGCAATCGGAGAACTGAGCAGGGATCAGAAGGCGCTGGTTCGTTCTACGATGCACGACCTGCTCTCGCCTCACCGCCCGGAAGATGCGAAGGAGGTTGTACAGGATATCGAGGCGAACGGTGGGCTGGATAGCATTCACCTTTCGTTCTACAAGCAGGAAGCTCTGGGTCACGATGGAATTTGGGATATCTGGAGACTGGAAGGCCCTTCGATCGTCTGGCACTTCCGAGGCGCGCCGCATGTGCACACGTGGGTTAACGTAGCGCGAGATGCTAGGCTGGCGGACGGGCACGTATAAACGACTGGAGCCAAGCCCGTTATGACCGCGATGCCGTCCGGTACCGTCACATTTCTCTTTACAGACATCGAGGGCAGCACGAAGCTCTGGGAGGCGCACTCCGAATCAATGCGTCTGTCACTTGCCCGGCACGACGCCGTGTTACGGGAGGCCATCGAGCGGCACAATGGCCATCTGTTCAAGACAGTGGGAGACGCCTTCTGTGTTGCGTTCACTACCGCGCCCGATGCGGTAAGGGCCGCGCTTTATTGCCAGATGAGTCTTGTCACCGGATCCTGGCCCAAAGAAACTCCGATCAAGGTTCGCATGGCCCTGCATACCGGTGCAGTGGAAACACGGGACAATGACTATTTTGGCCCGCCCGTCAACCGTGTAGCAAGGCTGCTTGCTGCAGGTTACGGCGGCCAGTCGCTGCTTTCGCAGACAGCGTACGATTTGAGCCGGGATAGTCTGCCGCCGGGCGCCGAAATCCGCTGCCTTGGCGAACACAGGCTGAAGGACCTGAGCCGCGCTGAGACTATTTTCCAGCTATGCCACCCGGATCTGCCCGCCGACTTCCCTCCTCTGCGCTCTCTCGATAATCCAGACCTGAAGCACAACCTTCCACAGCAGGTTACGAGCTTCGTTGGGCGCGAAAAGGAGCTCGCCGAGGTGAGCACTCTTTTGGAGAGAGCTCGCCTGCTTACCCTTACAGGCAGCGGCGGCACAGGCAAGACCCGTCTCGCTTTGCAGGCTGCTGCGGACATGCTGGATGGCTCGGGAGATGGCGCCTGGCTGGTCGAATTCGCCGCCGTGGCCGACCAGGCGCTTGTGCCGCAGACGGTTGCGGATGTGCTCGGCATAAAAGAAGAAGCCGGTAAACCGATTATGCAGACCTTAATCGATCGAATAAACGGCCGGGTTATGCTTGTTCTGCTTGACAACTGCGAGCATCTCCTGGAAGCATGCGCGAAGCTGGCTGATTCCATTCTGAGGCAGTGTCCTCGCGTACTTATTCTTGCTACGAGCCGGGAGGGTCTTGGCATCTCGGGCGAACAGACGTATCGGGTGCCGTCGCTCAGCTTGCCCAATCCCAAGCTTCGGCAGTCGGCGGCAAGCCTTTCTCAGTATGAGGCTGTGCGTCTCTTTGTTGACCGCGCCCTGTTGGCTCGAGCCGATTTCAGCGTAACGAACCAAAATGCACCCGCGCTGGCTTCCATTTGCCACCGCCTGGATGGTATTCCTCTCGCAATCGAGCTGGCGGCAGCGCGAATCCGAAGCCTGTCGGTTGAAGACATTAATGGCAAGCTAGACCAGCGCTTCCGACTGCTCACCGGAGGGAGTCGCACGGCGCTTCCGCGGCACCAAACCCTTCGCTCGATGATCGACTGGAGCTACGACCTACTTAATGAGACCGAGAAGGCTCTTCTCGACCGCGTGTCCGTGTTCGCAGGCGGATGGACCCTCGAGGCCGCTGAGGCGGTCTGTTCGGACGAGCCTATTGGCAGTATGCAGGTGGCAGTAGAACGGAGCGAGCGGACCGCATCTCTATTGCCTGACGATGTATTGGACCTGCTTAGTTCGCTTTGCGACAAGAACCTCGTGGCTGTGGAACCATCGGGATCCAGCGTTCGATACCGTTTGCTGGAGACGGTCCGGCAGTATGCAAGGGACCGGATGATGGACGACGGACGTGGATCCACCTGGCGGGATCGGCACCTGGGGTATTTCATGTCACTCGCCGAAGAGGCGGAACCGCAATTGACAGGCCCCCGGCAGCAGACGTGGCTTGAGCGCCTGGAGACTGAACATGACAACATTCGCGCGGCACTGGAGTGGAGTGGTGACGCAAACGGAAGTGCAGGTTTGGGATTGCATCTGGCAGGCGCGTTGTGGCGCTTCTGGCTGATTCGCGGTTACCTGTCTGAAGGCAGGGAGCGGCTCTCTAGGGCGCTGGACAAAGACCCACGATCAGATTCTTCTGGCCGATCAAAGGCGCTGCATGGAATGGCGGTTCTTTCCCAAAAGCAGGGCGACTATGCGTCGGCGCGAAATCTGTACCTTGAGAGCCTGGCAATTCGCCGGGATCTGGGCGATCGGGTTGGCATTGCCGCCGTGATTGGCAATTTGGGAAACATGGCGTTCGATCAGGGCGACTATGCGGCGGTGAAACCACTCTATGAGGAGTGCCTGGCGATATTCCGGGAGTTGGGAGAACGTGGGAGCATCGCCGCGGTGCTGCAAAACCTGGGGCATGTTGCGCACTATCAGGGCGACTATGCGTCGGCGCGATCGCTGCGCGAGGAGAGTCTGGCAATCTACCGAGAACTGGGCAACCGCCAGGGTATCGCCAGCTCGCTCAACAACCTTGGCAGCGGCGCCCACTTCCAGGGCGATTATGCCGCGGCGGTGGCCCTTCAGGAGGAGAGCCTGACGATCTTCCGGGAACTGGGCGATCAGGGTGGCATTGCGTATTCGCTGAACAACCTGGGACTTGCGGCACTTGATCAGGGCAACAACGCTGCGGCCCTGTCGTTTTTCAGGGAGAGCCTGGCGATTAAGCGTGATCTTGGTGACAGGTGGGGCATCGCATACTCGCTGGAAGCGCTTGCAAAGCTCGCGGCTACAGTAGGACAGCCGCTTCAGGCATCCCAAATATGGGGCGCAGCAGAGGTACTTCGCGAGGCGATCGGTGCGCCTGTGCCGCAGCACGAGAGATCGGCGTACCAGCAGCAGGTTTCCTCCGCCCGCACTCTGCACGGAGATGACAACGCCTTTATATCCGCGTGGGCTGAGGGTCGCGCAATGTCGATTGACGCGGCAATCGCAAGTGCCATGGAGGTGGCAGTCGGTTGACACCTTACCGATATTCGAACTGGCACACCTGGATTGGAGATGCGTTTGTCGTAATGTAGCTGCCGGGGCCAATAGTGCTGGTGATCTGGCGGAAGACTTTGCTATGCGACCTGATCTCTATTGTGAAAGTGAGAGGGGTCGAGTCCAATTCCCGCCACATATAGCAGTGGACGAACACGCAGTAAACTCCCTTTGACGCTCGGGAGAAATAGATGTGCTCCACCGGTGCATGTGTGTAGAGCGGCGGCGCCTTTCCCTCTGCTTCCGGCATAACATCAGAAATGTCGCCCGATCCACCAAGAGGGCTAAACGTCCGGTCTCTATCTACCAGCATGTCTGGAATCGGTAGCACATTTTCAATGCCGGGGTTCTTCCCTTCTTCCGCCAGCATGCTTCCTTCCATGGTTGTTGGCGTCGGATTGGCATCCACGTCCTGCGCTCCGCCGTGGGATGAGCGAGGATGGCTTGCCGTAATCAGCTCCCCGTACGGGTCTCGCACCTGAATATCCAGATCAGTTAGTGTATTCCAAGCCAGACTCACCTCTATTTCGCCTCCGGTTGCGGCGCCGGATTGCAGAAGCCTGTTCTGCATCTGCTGAGTATTCACAGCCGGAACCTGTGCCAGACCGCCTTCGAAAGCACCGCCTCCCGAATCGAAGAACAATAAGCCGGATGCCGAGTCCTGCCGGTGTTGAGATGTGCGAGCCATTACTGCCAGAGCAACGAGTGTAAATAAGACTGCGCCAACGAAAAGATAAACAAGCGATCGGTCGGTGTTGCGAGACCTGGTTCGGCCGGCCGGCGGCAATGGTAATCCGTATGCTGTCTTGCAGGTTGAATTCATGGGTGGAAAAGGCTGTCCGCACCTTCTACAAACATCCATCTGAAGTACTGCCGGCTGCCCACAGTTGAGACAAACCTTGTGCGGAATTTCAGCTCGAGATGATTGCGCGGGTGCAAACGCCCGTTCGGTGTACATCAGGCGGGTTTCGCCGAGATGCACGCACTTCGGGCACGCCTGCTCGAAAGGACCAAGTTGGTAACCGCATTCAGGACAGTTCATGGTTGCGAACCTTGCGTGTTCAACGGTTTTAGTAGTTCCTAACCCACCCGGCGTTTACGCTGCATTGACGCCCTGCATCATCGTACCGTATAATATATGGTAACTATGAACATGAGCAAGTGTTACGTGGCGAAATTATATAGCATCATAATTCCAAAGGCGGCGCCAACGATCTAGAGCAATTAAGTCAGATCGCAGGCGTCGCCGAAGCACCGCGCCCTGCCGGAACGCATACACGTTCCAGGCGGCGCGTTTTTTTCGCCACTCGAATTGCTTGAATCGCGCAAGAGCTATCAATTCCGATCTCCCCTTTCTCCCAATTTTGGGAAAAGGGGCCGGGGGATGAGGGCTGCAGCGATCAGGAATAGAAAATGACAACCGATCAGCCCGTAAAGAGCGACTATAAGTCAACTCTGAATATAACGCTTAACGATAAGGATCCCGGCGCATTTCCGCAGCGTGGGTCTCTTTCGACAAAAGAGCCGCTATTGCAACAGCGGTGGGATGAAATGAACGCGTACAGAAAGAGCGTGGATAAGCACGCGCCGCTGGGCCGATTCATCCTGCATGATGGCCCGCCATACTCCAACGGCGATATTCATCTTGGGCATGCTCTCAATAAAGTTGCCAAAGACATAATAACGCGCTTCAAAACGATGCAGGGTTACTCCTCGCCTTATGTGCCGGGGTGGGATAACCATGGCATGCCAATCGAGAACGCCGTCTCGCGCAAATTCCGCGAGAAGAAGCAGGTTGTAGACCGCATCACGCTTCGCAAAGCCTGCCGTGAGTACGCGGAAGAGTGGGTTGAGATACAAAGGGCGCAATTTAAGCGACTGGGAATCCGCGGCGAGTGGAACAACCCGTACCTCACCATGAGCCGCGACTTTGAGGCGGATATTGTAACGGTATTCGGCGAGTTGGCTCAGAAGGGGTTTGTATATCGAGGCCTCAAGCCTGTGTTCTGGTGCGGCACATGTGAAACGGCCCTGGCAGACGCCGAAGTTGAATACGAAGAGCATAAATCCAACAGCATCTACGTGCGCTTTCCGCTCTGGAGCGACCCAAACGGCATTTTCGATCTGCCGGGCGCCGCTCCTCCAGCGCATGGCGACCTTGAGGTTGGCGTGCATTGCTACGCTGTAATCTGGACTACAACTCCATGGACCATCCCCGCAAACCTGGCGCTTGCCGTACATCCGGAAGCAAATTATGCCGTAGTACTGGCAAACGTAAACGGCGTACGAGGTTACTATCTTATGGCCGAGTCGCTTGTCCCGGAGGTCATGAAAATAGTTGGCGTGGAGGAGGGAGCGTTTGAGACAGTTCTAACGCTAAACGCGCAGCAGCTACAGGGCCTTGTGTTCCGCCATCCACTGTTCCATCGCACGTCGCCAATTGTCTTCGCGGACTACGTAACGATGGATACCGGCACAGGTGTGGTGCATACCGCGCCGGGACATGGCAAAGAGGACTTTGAAACAGGTCTCAAATATGGGCTGCAAGTCTTAAATCCGGTGGATGCCTCCGGAAAATATACCGATGAAGCCGGCGAGTGGAACGGGCGTAAGTTTGAGGGCCTGCGAGTATCCGCAATCGGTGATGACAAGGATGATAGCCCTGCCAATGTCGCGCTCATCGGGGCGCTGCGTGAATCTGGAAATCTGTTAAGCGCCACGATGTACCCGCACTCCTACCCGCACTGCTGGCGCTGCCATAGCCCTCTCATCTATCGTGCAACCGTTCAGTGGTTTATGAACATCGACCATGAAGGCTTCCGAGAGAAGGCGCTTGAGGCGATTCAGAGCGTAGCGTGGGTGCCGAAGGAGAGTGTGAACCGCATCACGAACATGGTGGCGGGCCGCCCCGATTGGTGCGTCTCTCGACAGAGATCGTGGGGCGTGGGAATACCGGCGTTTTACTGCGATGCCTGTGGCGAACACGTACTTACGAAAGAGAGTGTAGGCGCCGTCGTTGCACTGGTTCGGCGGGAGGGATCGGACGCCTGGTACTCGCATGTCGCTGTCGAAATATTACCGAAGGGATTTACCTGTCCGCACTGCGGTGCAGCCGCTGAAAGGCTGCGAAAAGAGACGGACGTTCTCGACGTCTGGTTCGACTCCGGCTCCACGAATCGGGCTGTCCTGGAGAACTCGACGCAGTGGCCGGATTTGGCATGGCCGGCAGATATGTACCTGGAGGGCGGCGACCAGCACAGAGGCTGGTTCAACTCTTCGTTGATGCTGGGCACAGCCACAAAGGGATCTGCTCCCTATAAATCCGTTGTCACCAACGGATGGACGCTCGACGAGAACGGTGAGGCTTTCAGCAAGAGTAAAGGAAACGGGGTTAACCCCTTAACCGTTATTGAGAAGTATGGCGCGGATATTGTTCGCTGGTGGGTGGCGTCTCAGAATTTCATGGAGGACACACGATGCGGCGATAACGTCTTGGCACAGGTCGCCGAGATGTATCGCAGAGTCCGGAATACGTACCGGTTTCTGAACAACAATCTGTATGACTTCGACCCGGAGACCGACAGTGTAGTTGCCGCCGAGATGGACGAACTGGACATTTGGGCGCTGGCCCAGTTGGATAGGGTGGTACAGGTATCCGTTGGTGCGTATGATAAGTATGAGTTCCATAAGATCTATCAGGCCGTGCTCAACTTTTGCGGGGTAGAGCTATCTGCTTTTTACCTGGACGTGCTTAAGGATAGGCTTTATGCCTCTGCTGCAGAATCAAGGGAGA
>Ga0302325_10026255_pt1 | contig 12095 bp, 14 predicted proteins | sample Palsa_T0_2_FD_201948 | JGI IMG/M metagenome (GOLD analysis project Ga0302325, IMG submission 201948) | Peat permafrost microbial communities from Stordalen Mire near Abisko, Sweden - Palsa_T0_2 | ecosystem: Environmental > Terrestrial > Soil > Palsa > Peat permafrost | place: Sweden: Abisko...
AGATATCCAACCATCTCCCATCTTCGTCGTAGAATAAAGATTACAGCTTGAAGACCGTAAATAGCTGCCAACAGTAGCAAAGATGTTATAGGGACAATATCCGAGTTCGACGCCAGGAGATAAACAATGTATCCCAAATAGATGACAACGACGGGTTGAAGGATAGTACTGATCAAATCGAGCATAACAATGAATCGCATACTGAAACAACAAAATCCACATAACCCCGGAACAGTAAAAAGAACAAGAAAATTATGAATGGTCGAATTAATCCATCGTCGTCGTTGAGATAGGAAGACCGACCAACTATCAGGAGCGGTGGTCCACGCCTTTGCATCTCGTACAAACTTTGTCTTGAATTTCGCGTGATGTTTCAATAACACGCTACCATCAGCGGGACGTCAAAAGTGGTATACGTTGTGAGATAACGATCCTCTCCGAGGAGCAGCAGATTCTTGGTGTGAAGATAGTCGACGCGGTTCTCAGAGTAATCTTGAATGACTTGACTACTGACGAACAACGGTTTCCGATTTCCTTCTTGCGTAATGCGATACATGGAGAAACATCCAGGCAAACAAGTCACACTGCCAAACAAACTTTCAAATGCTTTCGCCATGTTATGCGAGATCCAGTACTCGTACACTTGTATCTAATCATCAGAAATGCGAGACGGGGACATACCATCGTGATAATAGATTGCTTGGAGTTCGTGAGACCCGTTTCACCACATAGTCCAATCACTTGAGTATCGTGAACAAAACTTGCAATCATGCGTGACGCAGAGTCTGGAGCAATTTCTGTATCGGCATCAATCATGAACAAAAACTCGTAGAAATTAGGCGGAACTCCGATGATGGTTCTGAGATGATAATAAAGATCCAACTCCAAAGGCGACATTTCCAAGTTGAAATGCACACGATTAAGGAATCTCATCAAAATCAATTGCGAGTCTCGTTTCCCACGATTACCAGGTTTCACCTATCGTTAAAAGAGGCCATGAGGGGGAACATACAACTTCACTTGGTTTTCCTACTTTAACGACACATATGAACGGAACAACATGGCCTAGACATTCGTATAATCCAGAATATACTTTTGCCATATTATGTTGTTTATTCCCTTCTCCAAGAGCTTCATAACTCATGGGTTCAGGATCATATTCCGGGTCGACACCCAAAATATCCAATACGATCTTCGGTGTAGGCAGTTCGTTCCCTGCACCACAAATCATCCCATCGCAAACAATGAACAACAACTTGCGAGTGTCATCATATCGCATGCGAGCCCAAGATTCAATTGATTTGCGCATCGAGTCCTCTCCCTCGGTATAACAAGGAATAAACCCAATGACAAATTTATCTAATTTCTCCGGCTCGCGTTTTCGTCCGAATTGTAGCGCCGCGAGGAACTTGATCCCGATAACCGAAACCAAGCAAACCGAGATGACAAGGAGGATGTATCGCGCAAACACACATTTAGCCGAATTTCTGGAATCCACTTTTCCCACGAAGAACAAGTTACGCATACAAACCTTCATGCGCGCCTTCGTGGCCGAATCCAAAGGCAGCTGGGCGAATTGTGCAGTGACATCCGTCCCGGCATTCTGCTGGAATAAATCCACGATTGATTGTTCCATGAAATTTGTATCCACACCAGTGGGTTGAGGCTCTCCGGGAGGCCCAGCAAGGGTAACTCCTCCAACAATATAGTCTGTAAAATCGTAGACCATGCCATCGAGCATTGCAATAGAGCGCTGAGATTTGGCCAAGCTACTGACTGACGCCGGCGGATATCCAACGAATCCAAGACGATAGTTCTGACGAAGCACGATCATTTGTTCGAAAAACCAATCTGGTCGATAATCACTGGTAGAGTATCGGAAATCGTGAAATACTGCGTTTTTATCAGTATTGGAAGTATTTCCACCGGTGAACGATAACATGATACTGGGATTGAGGTATGTGCCGTCAGCGGCGTAACATAATGCACTGACTTGGACAGGGAAGAGAGACGATGCGTCTTTGCCGGCGTAAGAGAGGATCTGATTCGTGGGAATGATATTAGGATAATGTCTCGGTGCGAATGTCAATAAATCGAAGACTTCGCCTCGAATAGCGACGTATGCTGGTGCAGTCGGGTTCGTTTTATCGAAGGTCGTAGCTGCCAGCTCAGCGGATCTAATGTCAGAGCATTCCGTGTGAAATAATACGTGTAGACATATTCTTTGGGACATATGATATTTCCGAAGAACGCAATGAAGAAAATACTAAATCCACAAGCGATCCAAATGAGATAATTGATAGCCAACTTCTCTCTCCAGGCAGTTCGTATATCTTTCCTCTTGAATTTCTTTTGTCCGAGAAGTCGTAAAGCGAAATCGGGGATATACCAAGTCAAAAGCCAGACAAGGAACATCCATCGTTTGCGTGCTGCAGAAGTAGGTACTTCCTCCACCACCTCTGATAAAAACCCTTTCTCCATGGCTTGCGCTTGTAAATGACTCTGAGAGGGTAAATTAGAGAACATGTCTCCTCCACCCACTACACCTCCCCATTCCGACATCATAGTCCCAGGCCGAGTTCCGCCACGTTTATTCCCGGTTCCAACCATTGGTGTTCCATCTGGTGTTTGGGCGTTCTCGAGGAGATTCATTCGACTTTCGCTTCGGCCAAAAGTTCCTTTGCCCAGGCCATCAGTGGATCCCTCCCGTAGCATATCGATAGATCCAGAACTCGGCATGGACGACATCTGAGGCCGATTCTGTATACCCAATCTCTGAACTTCCAGGATCTCAAAAGTCGCTTCACTCAGGAACACGCCCGTAACTCCAAGAACAACGTCCCTTCCACCCCATCCCTGACTTCGAAGTTTCGCATCGACAATTTGTTCCGCAACATGTCTTTCCTCGCCCTCCGTTCCAACCACCTCTCCAGATCCATACCGAGACAGAAACTCCGCGAATGGGATGTGATGAGCATGTTCTCCCGCGGCGATCCGTTTCACTGCATCTGAGAGCGAAAAGGCCTCGACTTGCATTTTGACGATATCTCTGTCGAATCTGCCTTTCATTCGACGATCGTTGCTCTTGATATGGAGTACAAATTCAGTCCGTCCTGATTCAATTGTTTCCGCTAGTTGTTGCAGGAAATTCCCCTCCGTGGCAGCAGCAGTGAGAATTTTTGGTTTCGTAGCACGCACAGAATGAGTCCTCCGCAGACTTTGTTGACGTGCCATCCGTGCGGTATTTGCCAACGGCGCCGCCACCTTCTCGAAAAGCTTGAAGACAAAGCCGTTGGAAGTAGGCGGCGTGTAACTTTCGTCGCCGGTCTGTCCGGCAAATACCATCAAGAAGTCCGAGGCGACGGACGAGCCAGATTCCTCGTTCATAGACATGAGGTTTTGAGTCGAGTATTCGATTCCTCCGGCATAATGATTGACCATGAATGTTCCGCGTCCGCGGTCGGGTTTGACGGAGTCGGAGTTCTCGAAGCGTTTTTCGAGCACGGTGATGAGATTGGTGTCAGATTTGTTCTTGGAGGCTTGATTGTCGAGGATTGCGAGGAGACCTGTTTGTCGTTTTGTAAGGGATGCTAACGTCTCTGCTGGATCGAAGAATGTAATGGGAGGGAAAGAAATTTGCTCCGCCTCGTACAGATCCATGTTTCGTTTGAAGATGGTGTTGACGTAGATGTTGTACATATGTTCGTTTGCGACATTGACGAGGAGTTGTTCAAAAGGACCCGTTGAGGAAACATATTGAAATCCAGGGAAATCAATGACATGGACATTCTTCTGAGTTTCGCCCTCCTTGTTGAGTTTGTCATTCAAGTTGTCGATAATCCAATCGACGAGAAGGCGATACAATGTCCGCGACAATTCATCCACATGACCCAAACAACCAGCAGGATCCAACATCAACGTGACTCTCTCCTTCCTAACCCATCTGCCCTTATGAGCCAACATCACCTCCAACGCACCAGGCACGATCCCGAGAAACGCAGCCACCGTGTCCAACGTCTCTCTATTTTTGACGGTACAGTAATCGGTGCTGTCACTTCGTTTCTCCGCGAATTCTAGCTGTCCCAGGTGCAGGATAGCAGCAAGGACTTGGCATACATTCGCCGCGTCGCTTTTCCCGAATCCCAATTTCTTGAATGCCATTTTCATAGTCGTGAATCCCTCGTGGTCCGAGATTTCTTTGATTGTTTTCTGGGATGGATGTCCTAGATATCGGTACCGTGCGGAGGACTTTAAATCGACGTGTTCTCGTTCCGCAGCTGTTGTACCGCCCAGTAAATGATAGAAGACATGGAAGTTGCGTTCTCCGGGAGGGACATGAGAAACTCGTGATGTCTCCAGGCGATAGCCTGTTATTTTTGCACCCACCGCAGAAAACGTGTCATCCGCTGACGCATGTTGTAAAGTGATTTGTGTGCCCATTCGAGAAGATACAGGAGACGTGATAGTTTTGGACGTGATGAATGGATTTAACAAGATTTGAGCTTGTTTGACTTGATCCATCAGCCGAGCATTCGTCGTCAACAAACTCCTCAGAATATTTCCCCTCGAGGCACTTTTTCCCGACCCAGATTCTCCACTACCATTAGCCACCTTCATCTAACGGGGAATCTTACAGCAAAACGATACTTTGAGTGTCGTTTTCCAGGTACATATTTCGGCCCACTCGGCCGCAAAGCTCCGCGAGGCCAGGCTCATTGTCTGCCTCGCCTGGGGCAGGGAACTGGTCTCCCTCGCCGTTGAACCGATTGACATATAACAACAGAGAGTTTCCGATTCGACTCCATGGTGCATCGACCGAGACTCGTTCGCGAAGACGGGTCACAATTGTATCGTCTGTGACCGAGGACAGGGTCGTGAGGTCGGGACTTGGTCTAGCGACGCGAGTTGGCTGAGGAGCCATTCTCCCGAATCAACAAGCACAATTCAAACACAATGTAGAAAAGGAAGGATAACGAATAATGAGGAATAAAGAGAGAGAGAGAATTGTCAAGTTGAAGGGTGAAAGTCAGGGTTGTTGGTGGAGGTTGAGAATTGGGATATGAACGACGGGTGCTGTGTGTGTTGCTATTTCGAGACACGAAATGCAAAAGGGAGACGCGGAATCTGGTCAGCTCCGGCCTGTGATTGGCGGAAGAGTTACCCCCTGAGTTAATTTAGGCAACAGTCAGAAAATTGACTTTAATCTATATCCATAATAAGAAATCGAAACTCCGGCAGCACAGCAGCCGTGAAGAAGACGGTAGTCTCACTGAAGAACCCATTACATGCAATGTGGATGTAAAGTATGGAAACTAAAAGCATCTCGTCGTAAAAGCGTACCACTGGGGAATAGGTGGGTCAGATATATACTCACCACGAGGGGAAAATCTTAGCAGCAGATCTCAATTGCTATAAAAGTACGACAAATAGAAACGGGAATACCTCCTTCATCCTCCCTCGAAATGGTGAGATTTATAAGCTTTCCATCTTCAACGGACTCGCGGCCAAGTAAAACCCAAGATCAAGAAAAGGGTATATCTGAGATTATAACCGGTTCACGTCTGGTACAGGAACAGACCAGTCTAATACTGCCGAGCATAGACAAGGCAGGGGAGATCGTTTCTTCGGTTGTACGAAATATCTGCCACCATGCTGATTTCGTCAGTTATTGAACAACATAGCCAGTGATACTCTATGGTTCCCCGTGTACCGAAGCATGAGAAAGGTCGCACGTCAGGTTAATTCTCAGCCCAGCGACTGATATTCCCACCCTACCGTGGGTAGTGCTTTCGAGGGGAGGTAGCATTCGGGGTTGTCGAAATCCATTGGTAGCTTGTTGCATTGCGTGAAGTCTCAGTGAGCAGATAGCCTAAGCCTTTAACCGCCGGCGGGGTTATGGGAGAAGACTGTTGAGGGAATTCGGCAAGTTAAAAGCAGAAGTCTCGATTGGGTTGCTAGGTCCATCAAGGGTGGCCATAAATAATAACATTTGTTTTGATGCGAGAATCCCAGAGTCTGATGAGAGACAGGAGACGGAGATGAAGATAAGCGGACCAAGGCGTATATAGGATCGATGTCAGCTTGAGAAAGAAGGCCATAGTACAGACTTTGTGCGGTCGGCTGTTCGGAATCTGTAAAAAGGAACGACTCCCACTTTGTAATTTTGAAGCATCCTCCGTTTGCAACCGCCAAGGGATGGCTACACAACCCGCGAGTCAATGTCCACAAGGCAACAGCGATTATTGCGACGAAAGAACCGCCATCCAGTCCAGGCCATCCAATTTCCCAGATTCTCACTTGCCGAAATCCAAAACCCCCTAAATTAACGGGCCGCTGATTGGACCTGCTAAGTAATCCCCGCTCTGCAATTGGCTCGCTCGAATTTAACCACCCAGCCTCTCAACACCAAAACCGACCACAAATTCCCCGAACCACCGAAATCCGCCATGCAAGCCCCGCGCACCTCGAAAAAGACGCTGCTCGCCAGCCATGCAACAACAATTCAATCCTCGAGAAAATGACAATCCCCATTCAATGACACTGGATCTGCCGATGGCGAGGGAGTATATCTTGTGCTGCTGCCCCGTCCGGGAAGCTGCCAAACCGCTTTCTCTCGTTCGACACAACAACTTCTTCAACGACGACGACGATGCAACTGCGACAATTGCCCCTTTCGCTTGCCTTTGTCGTGCTTTCCACGGTCGTTAATGCCGTGCCTATTCAGTCGGAGACTACTCCTGCAGCGGTGACTGCACCGACGGAGGAGGAGATTGTGGTCTGGGTGACGGAGACGTATTGGCCTTGTGGGCCTCCGCCGCCGCCGCCGACCACCGCTTCGATTGTGCTTGCGGCGGTGACAACTGGGGCAAACTCTGTGAGTCGAGGGACGGCACAGAAGAAGGCGGACTACGATACTATTCCAGTGGACGGTGGCGACAACTCCGAGTCTGTGCAACAAGACCCCGCATCAACGGTCGAAGTCGCTACGCAGGATACAACTCCCACGACAACAGCTGCGGACCCGCAATCGATCGTTCCGCCCGAAGTCACCGAACCTCCCACCGAGACAGAAATTCCCGTGTACACGCTGGTCCACTCGACAACTTCCTCTGCCGACCCAGTACCCTTTCCAGAAACAAAGTTAGACGCCCAATTCACCGTCATCTCGTTCCACACTCCCAGTCCCGTAGCCACCACAAAATCCCCCGCGGCATACAACGCCAATGCAACCACCACCACCACTACTCCTCTCGGGCCCACAATGCCCATCATCCTCCCCACTTACACGACGTCAAATGGAACGGATGCATCGAATGCCACGTGCACGGATCTAGGGGAACCAGATGAGTATACGCCGGAGGAGGAAAGCTCGTATTGGGCAACCGCCACGGAGCCGAGCTTTTATTACTCGGATTATACGGTTATGATCACGGTTAAGAGTACCAGTATGGTCACTGTCTCGAATACTGCTGTTGCGGAGGCCGTTGCTACGAGTACCACTGTTACAACCACGACTACTAGTTCGGCTTCTGTGGACGATTCAGCGAGCACGATTATGCCTTTCGCCAATTCTACGAGAACGTATAGTATTGCCGGTGTCTCGCGAGCGGCAGTTACAGATAGCGACCCCGCCACGTCGGAGATCACGATGACCTTGGAACCCAGTACAACGCTGGAGACCATTACCACAACCACAACCACGCCAATGGCTACTCCTGCCACCACTGCCGACCCTTCGGAAGAAACCATCTCGGGGACCACAATTACATACGTTGATGAAACAACCACGACCACACTCGGTTCGTCAACCACCACAACCACAGAAACAGTCTCGCCGACCGATGTCGCAGCCTCTAATACCGGCTACGACACCACTACAACCACCACCGATATCATCACGAGCACAATCATAGTGGAGGAGACGGCGAACGCGAAAATACGGAGAAGAATACTGGTGACGAGATCGTAAAGGACAATGGACAATGCAGATAAAAGGTTAAGGATATTCAATTTATTAATTTGGTGTTATGGGGGGGTTTGAGTTTGGGATATCTGGATTAGCTCGAGTCATTCATTATATCGACGCTCCTTACAATTCATAGCCAGAATAGATTTGATCAAATCAATTTACTATATATTGCACTGCAGACATGCTCATGCTTCGATTCAAGTTATGTATCTAAGATGGCGTGGGAACGCCGATTTCTTTCACTCCGTTGACTCCATTGAGGAACTTCCTTCCCTGATTTCCTCTGATTTTCTCCCCCCGTGCCTCCGCCAATTGAATCTCCTGCTCCTCACGTCCAATACTCTTCTCATCAAAATACGGCCGCTCGCCAAACACAGTAGTCCTCACTCCACGTCTATTCTCCTTATACTTCCCTGGAATGACTCTATGCGCACTGATTCTATTATCCCACATGGCCACACTGCCCACCTCCCACTTCCACCGGACCTGATGATCCGCCGCGCCCTCTAGATGCTGTATGAAGAACTCATACAATTTATCACTCTCGGCTTTCTTCAGCCCTGCGATCCGGGTACTAAACCCAGGATTGATGTTCAGGGCCTTCCACCCCGTCACAGGATGTGTACGCACAAGCGGATGTTCCGTATCGATAGGCGCTCGACGCGGTTTCCCCCCCCAGAGCGAGATGATCGTCTGATATTGCAGCCAACTGGTATGCACTACCTTGAGGGTATCGGCGAACCGTTTCAGGGTCGTGGACAGCGCGTCGTAGGTCCCGTATTGGGATACCCAGAGTGTATCGCCGCCGACGGGGGGGTGTTCTTCCATGCGTAACATGGCGTAGCTGGGGGGGTTGATCTCGAAAGAGGTATCTGCGTGGAGCGCAGCGACAGGCCAGGGTGTGTGGACCAGGTCTTCTCGCCAATCACGGTTCGAGCCGTTTATATCTACTGTTTTGCGGTTCTGTTGCGCGGGATGGGTATCCAAGATTCCGTAATGTTCGAAGAATTTCTCTTGTTGCGCGGTCGTCAGATCTTGATTTCGGAAAAACACGACTCCTCTCTAAGATAATCAGTATACACCCCGAGAACAAGTGCTGGGCGGGGATATACCTCTGCGACAAGCAGCGCAAGTTCATCTTTCTGAGCATCGTTGAGTTGAGAAAGCTGAATACCGTGGAGATACGTCCCAATCGACTCAGTCAGATGCTCAACTTTTGTCGCCGCCGAGAGAAGTTGCTTTTTCTCTGGATCCGCGAAGAATGCACGATCTCTAGGGGGGACGACCTCCTTGTGCGGTGGATCAGGAGGAATATGCGTGCGAATCTCCTCGTCAAACAAAGGTCCTGCAATTTTGCTGCTCATATTTGCTGGTACGCTGTAACTTCAAGCCCTCTCCACTTCCCCCTTATATCTATAACTCGGTCTCGGAGGCGGAGAGTGCGCCGAAGTCCGAGACAGCGGAGATACGAATCTTAATGCCGATAGCGCACATGTGGGATTTTATCACGCAATTAACCTTGAATATGATGTCCAGAGCACTGTTCTGATAACGGATATCGGCTCCGAACGCTCAAGGTGTGGTGATCTCCCGAGGTCAGATCAACGCACGCGGTCGTGATTGGTTGATAAACGCGACATCACTTTGGCCGATGGCGCAACCGTCTCTTGACCTTGCGCAGCGGATTGAACCACCACAGAAATAGCTTTTACATGAGTATGGCGTGCACTAGTCGGAATGTTTCAGACACGGCATGGGAGAATAAGTTTGGCCCCGCCGGGCAAGAGATAGCGGCTGTGGCGCCAGCCATTTTTACTTCGATTACTCAAGAGCCGAAGAGATGGACGTAAGATTGGGCCGCGAGCACGTATACGTAGTGTCGGAGACTCCGACGAGGTATTTCAATAACCACATTGTCCAAGAATTTCCCGTCCATTCACATTGCACTCGATACCGGCGCATCTTCTGAGATGGTCTTCGACAACGAGACACGGGCCATTCCTGAACCAGTTTCCCTGGGTCAGCATAACAAGTTCAGCGAACAGATCCATGTTACTGTCGAAGAAGCAGAGAAACTGGTCGTAGACTGGACTCCCGATGAAGAACGTCGAGCAAAACTCAAGTACCCCCCCTACTGCTTGGTTCAGTGCTAATAAAAGGGTCGATCTGACGTTACTTCCGATCTTGATGTTGGGGTTTTATGCTCTGCAATTGGATCGAGGGAATTTGGGGAATGCCTTGACTGATACGATTATGCAGGATATCAATGTTAATCAGAATTGGATTAACGTGGGGACTCAATTGTTGTCGGCGGGGATTGTCATCCTTGAGATCCCCTCCAATATCCTTCTTCAACGGGTTTGGATCTCATGCCTGGGCAAGTGATTGATGGTAGATCGGTCCGCAGAGATGGTTATCTGGTCAAATCATTGCCTGGGGATTGGTTGCGACGTTTCAAGCGTTCATCAGTAATCGTGGAGGATACTTGTCTACTCGATTACTACTCGGTTTGATGGAGTCGGGGTATATTCCTGGGGGACTGTATGTGTTGTCGACGTGGTACACGAAACGGGAATTAGCTTTGAGAACTGCCTTGTATTTTGTTGGGAATTTCTTGGCTTCAGCGACCACCGGACTTATCACCTTCGGCATTCTTCGACTTGCTGGACACAACGGATTAGCGTATACCCCCGTCTAAAATCACAGGACTAATGATTCAGGGGGTGGCAATGGTTATTCCTGGTTGAAGGTCTGTTCACCATTTTCGTCGGCCTACTATTCTTAATTTTCCTCCCTGCTTCGCCATCGAATCCTTCGGGAATTCTGTTCCCTAAATGGAAATACTTTAGCGATCGGGAAAGTCATATTCTACATACTCGCATCCTTGTCGACGATCCAAATAAAGCGGTTGGAGGGATCCGTATCACTGGTCGTGATGTCTGGGCTGCTGTCACCAATTGGCGTCTCTGGCCTCATCTTTTGATCACCTTGACCGCTCTTCAGCCTGCCTCCGTTCTAAGTACTCCCCCCTAATCTGACACAAAATCTGACTACCCCAGTGATATACATCCCTACGATCATCAAAAACCTTGGCTACGCCAAATTAACCGCCAATGCACTCTCGTCAGTCGGCGGTTTCGGGACCGTAATTCTTACTCCCCTCAACGCCTTCGCCTCCGACATCTTTAACCGACGCGCACATTTCGTCCTCCTCCCCCTCACATGGTCTCTCATCCTCGTCTCCATCGTCTACTCCCAAGCGGTATCCAATACCTGGCGCCAGTATACCGTCTGGACCCTCCTCAACGCCGGAATCGCAACCTTCCATCCCGTCAACGGGGCATGGCTCTCAATCAATTCCAAAACACCACAGGAGAGAAGTATTAGTCTTGCCCTGTGGATTATGTCGGCGAATTTGTCGGGAGTCTGTGGTGCGCAGATATTCAGGGCCCAGGATGCCCCGCTGTATAGGCATGGAATACTTGCTATTGTGATCTTAACGGCGACGGGGTGGGCGATTACTCTATTCCAGGGAGTGCAGTATTACATCTCGAATAGGAAGTTGGACAGGGTATACGGGAAGGTACTCCCGAGGAGAGAGTCCGATAGCGAAAGTCAGAGATCTCAAGACTCGGCTCTCAGTGCGAAGGAATTCAGATATGTTGTTTAGAAATAGTTATCATGAAATAGAAGTCAGTCCTACAAAATTATTTACAGTGGCGTGCCCATCCAAATACATAAACTTTTTCTTATCTCAGATATCGATAATACTCAAACTGGTGCACTCCGAGGCGCAATGCTAATGAACGGAGACTTATCAAAATATAGTGGCCGGGTAGCCGACGGTCCGATGAGATGAAGATGACGGGTATTGATGGATGGGACTCTGGAAAGAGTATGTCGGGTCCAGCGGGACTGAGGGGTGCGATTTTGTGTGGTCGGATTGGGATTTTCAGAGATTCAGATTTTGCAAATCAGGGGTAATTTTGCACCAACAGCAATGGGAACCGTCACTGTTGTGCACCATCATTTCACCGCCTCGCGACACCAGCTTTGAAGTTGAAGTAATGGCGGTCCGCACTAATGTTCTCGAAGTTCTCGACCAAGACTCCCTTCTCCTGTCGAT
>Ga0302325_10026256_pt1 | contig 12094 bp, 9 predicted proteins | sample Palsa_T0_2_FD_201948 | JGI IMG/M metagenome (GOLD analysis project Ga0302325, IMG submission 201948) | Peat permafrost microbial communities from Stordalen Mire near Abisko, Sweden - Palsa_T0_2 | ecosystem: Environmental > Terrestrial > Soil > Palsa > Peat permafrost | place: Sweden: Abisko...
TTTAGGCGATTCAAACTTTCTGGACAGGGCGAAAACCCTCTGCTATAGGCGCGGTCCCTTGGCGGTTTCCCGCCCGTGGGGCGCTTAGCTCAGTTGGTAGAGCAGCTGACTCTTAATCAGCGGGTCGTAGGTTCGATTCCTACAGCGCCCACCAATGAAATCAAGGAAATTTTGGCGATTCTTGTCTCGGCAGAAATCGCTCAACTATGCCTGGGCGCACACGGGCACACAGTTATTCAATTTCGGAACAGTCATCGCCTTTTCGGCATACTCCCAGGAAGCCCCAGATAGTAATCCTTTCCGTCTAACACGACGCCCACTCGTTCGCTTTTCCAAGCTCCTGGTGCCCCTCTCAGCGACACGCTTGCGAGGTCCGTCGGAAAATTCTCAGACGCGCTGCACCCGATGGACGTCCTCATCCACGCGGACGGGGTAATCTCGAGGTGAACTCGGGCTTGACAATTTTTTGGTACCAATGTACCACGTCCTCAACGTACCGGATAACCGATGAAGCGTACCGTTGAACGGATACAGACCGGGGTTCGACTCGAGCGGCGAACAGTGAAAGTGCTCAAGGCGCTCGCGGAGCGCCTTGACCTTTCGCTCGGAGATTTGCTCGAAGGAATCGTCTTGCACGTTTTCGAGGGTAAACTTCCGTTCTCCAAGCAAACGATGAAACAGATCGAGCAACTGAAATCGGTCTATGGCCTCGATCTTACTGCGAAGGACGCGCACGCATTGCGCGAGGACGAAGATGGACAACAATCGCGTACTGCTGAGCGCCTTCCTGCGCGGCGAAATCGACAATAGTAACTTTCACCACGACGACCACGTTCGCATCGGATTCGAGATTTTACGACACCACACCTTTGGCGATGCTGCTGCGGCGGTTTCAAGATCGCTGAGATCCATTACGGCGCGCGCGGGAAGGCCGGAAGCATATCACGAAACAATCACGCTTGCCTTCCTGTCGTTGATAGCGGAGCGTCTTGCTGCCGGCAACTATTTGGACTTCGAAAGCTTCGCGGGGGCCAATGCCGACTTGCTGAACAAATCCGTATTGGAGCGTTGGTACACGCGCGATCGCCTCGGGTCCGAACTTGCCCGAAAGACATTCGTGTTGCCGGGGGCCGTGCAATGATCTGGCCGCTCCGAATGTTTCGCTGGATTTATTGCAGCTTCATTGCATGGTCGAGCGCACAGACCTATCTGGCGGCGCGGGTGACGCACGATCTTCATGCGATGCTTCTTGCCGGCGCCGAACTCGTGGCGATCGCAGCTTTTTTGTTTCGCCGATTGGAATTTCCGGCTTGCGCGGCGCTGGTGTTTATCTTCGCCGTCGCCGCAGTGTTGGTGTCTCTACAGGGTGGTGTACCGATGCGGTTCCTGTATTTCGGAGCAACGGCGATGTACATCGTAGCAGCGTCGCGGGCTCAACCCGCGAGAGATTGGGTTGTTTTTGCCTGAGCGGATCTGCCAGCGTCGCATCGCACACGAGACCGGTGGCAATCATCACCGCGCCAAGACGGACTAGCACAACGCATCCGCTGAGCGTGAAGAAAACGAAGCCGAGCAAATAGCGCGCATTCGAGATGGCGAGCAGACGATCGATATTTATGGTTTCGACACCACGACAGCGCGGTGACCCTGTCCGACACGGGAAGGCTATGCCAAGCAGGTAACCTCAATTGATGTCAGCTGGAGATACTTTCGAGCAAGATTGCAAATTTGACTCGCAACAGTGTTCAAGAAATGATCACGCAGAAATAATGGCCACGGGAAACCACATCAGGTGGATCGCCAGGGCGAATTGTTGGGAACCGCTTGCAAAATATCTCGGAAGGTTGAGACTCTGTGCTGAAATAGAAGTTTCGAACGGGTCGCTCGCGGGGCATCGTAGGGGTTGGTATGAAATCTGCTCTTGTGGCTATTGCGGGCGTGTCTCTCCTTTCTTCCGCCGTGGCCAGTGCTGCGGATGATCAGCAGATCGTCGCGCAATGGCGGACATCCGTGCGGGCGCAGGCCGTGCGGCAAGGCGAAGTTCATCTCGTACAGCGGGGAAGTGACGACAGCCTCCCCACCGTGACGGACGAATGGATCGGCGCCGACGGCGACTACCATGTGCGCATTGATCGGACATATGACAGCGACGAAATCGTATTGAAAAGCGGGCATGCAGAACGCCGCGACTGGGATGGGCATCTGCGCGCGTTGAATGGCGACGAACTCGCGCGGCTGCGTTCCGAAGCGTTCAGCGCGGGAGTGCTCGCGTTCGGCCCTCCGGGCGATGTCGCCGTCAGCGACGCCAAAGCCAGCGCTGATGGCTGCTGCGATGTGCTGACCCTGACACCCCGCGGCGGAGCCGGCTTCGTGTGGACGATCGACCGCAAGACGCATCTGCCGGTCAGCTCCACCAAACAGGAAGGCGAAGGCGATGCCGCGACCACGAAATACGAAGACTGGTCGACAAGCTCATGGGGCACTCTCATCCCGCATCGCATGACGGTGATCGACACCGACAGCGTGCCCGCGACCTTCGCGGTTCAATCGGCAACGCTCCTTAAAGTAAAGTCGGTCGCAGACTTCGCCGATCTAGTCCCGGGCCCTCCCGACATGCGCATGACATCGGACTCCGCGATATTGCCTTTCACCATGGAAGCCAATCACATCGTCATACCGGTGTCGGTGAACTTGCATGCGCCGATAGACTTCATCTTCGACACGGGCGACGAAAACGAAGCCTTGAATTCGGCGCGGCTGTCTTCGCTCGGCATCGCGAGCTATGGCGGCACGGCGATTTCCGGCGGTGGAGCGCTGACGCAAAGTGCTTATGCGCGTGATGTGACGTTCGGTTTCGCCGGCAACGTCGCGCTCGTGAACCAGCACGCTGAAACGATTGACGACACCGGTCTCGAGCGCGCGCTGGGCGTGCCCAACGGCGGAATCCTCGGTTACGACTTCATCAGCCGCTTTGTCGTCGAGATCGACTACCAAAAGAAGCTGATGATCCTGCACAATCCGGAGACATGGAGCTATCGGGGCACCGGCGCCATCGTGCCCATTACCTTCGACGACGGCATCCCGTACTTCGAAGCGCGGCTTTCCATCCCCACCAAATCCGATCTGCCCGCTCATATGGTGGCCGATTTCGGCGCCGCGGGCTCGATAACCTTTACCGCGCCCTTCGTGAAGGCGAACGATCTTCTGACGCTGATAGGTACCAACCGGACCGTCACCCACTATGCGGGACTCGAGAAGGAATTTTTCGCGCAGGCCAATTCCCGCGGTTTCGTACCTGAGCTCAAGCTCGGCAACATTGTCGAGCAGAATATTCCGGTCAACCTCTCCGCGAACACGAGCGGCGCCTATGGTACCGGCGCGTTCGCAGGCACGATTGGGGAAACGATATATTCGCGCTATCATGTGTTTCTCGATTATCCGCACAACCGCATCATTTTCGAGAAGACGCCGGAATCTGCGGCGCCATTCAAGGAAGGCAAGACCTTCGGCCTCACTTTGATTGCGGCCGGTGACGATCTGCACACTTTCATCGTCACTGCGGTCGGCACAAACTCACCAGCCGCCAAGGCGAACTTTCAGGCGAAGGACGAAATCACGGCGGTGGACGGCAAGCTGGCGTCGGAATTCACGCTGTCGGATCTGCGCGCCTATTTGGCCAAGGAAGGTACGACCGAGACGTTCGCGGTCGAACGCGGTGGCAAGCCGACGGTGATCCAGACGACAATCGCACTCGTGTCCATCGAGCGCTAGTGACGCCGAATTCGGCTGTGGTATCGCTTCTGAACTATGGGAAATGCTCGACAGTGCTGCAAGAATACGCTCGCATTTAGAAGCGTTGAAGTTGGCCCGAAAGACAGCCGACATCCTCCGAACAATCCGAGGTACGGGAAGGCGTCTTCTTGCGGTGTGAATCTGCCTGCCGGCGTGCACCCACGCAAACTCGCGAAATACTGCGTTCGATAACTCTTGATCAGCGCGTCGCAGGTTCGATTCCTGCAACGCCCACCAATGGAATCAGCTCGTTACAGTTGATTCAGGCAACCGCATCGTTTTCGCGAGCGTCTTCATCCAGTCATAGGACGCTTTGGTCGTGCGCACGTCCGTCTTGCGATCCATCGCGCACAAGCCGAATTTCGCGGTGAAGCCCTGGTCCCATTCCCAATTGTCGACGAGGGTCCACACGAAATAGCCGCCGATGGGCGAGCCTTTTTCCATTGCAAGCTTTACCGTTTCGAGATGGCGGCGAAGATAATCAATGCGGAATTTGTCGTTCCGGATGGCGGGCGCTTTCATGCTCAGCGGATCGGAGCAGCCGTTCTCCGTGATCAGCACGGGCGGGTTGCCGTAATCGTCGCGCAGGCGCGCGAGCATTTCGCCCAGACCCGAAGGATCAACCTCGCGGCCGAACGCGTCGAGCTCGACGCCCTTGGGCGGCAGTCCCGGGCCGATATAGCTCGGATTGGTCTTGTCGAATTTGATGTAGGTCGGCGAATAGTAGTTGACCCCCAGGAAATCGATCTTCTGGTGCGTGATCGCCATGTCGCCATCCTTGACGAAAGGCCCAACGATAGATTGCGCGGCCCAGGGATAATTGCCACGCAGGAGAGGGTCGAGATAGGCGCCGTTCCACAGCGCGTCGAACGCATGCGCGGGCACGATGTTTATCACGTCCCACATGGTGCCGGCCGCCCGCGACGGCGCGAGCGCCATGGTCGTGCCGATGGTGAGGCCGGAGCGCGCCGCGCGCAGTGCCTGGATCGCGAGACCTTGCCCCAGATTCTGGTGATGCGTCACCGGACCCAACATCTTGGCGTCCTTGAGGCCCGGCGCTTGCAGGCCGAGAAGATGCCCGACTACGGTGTGGACGGCTGCCTCATTGAGAATGATGAAGTTCTTCAGCCGGTCTCCCAGCTGTGCGGCGACGAGCGCGCTGTAGTCCGCGAGCCGCTTTGACGTATCGCGCGATGCCCAGCCGCCTTTCTCGAATAGCGCCTGCGGCAAGTCCCAATGAAACAGCGTCGCGTAAGGTTCGATGCCCTTTGCGAGCAGCGCATCGACGAGGCGGCGATAATAGTCGAGCCCTTTCTGATTCACGGCGCCCGCGCCTTCGGGTAGCACGCGCGACCAGGAGATCGAGAAGCGATACGCGCCGAATCCCACGCCTTCGAGCAACGCGACATCGTCCAGATAGCGGCGGTAGCTGTCGGTCGCAACCGATGCATTGGAGCCGTCGGCGATATGTGCAGGGTTGTTCCCGAAAACATCCCAGATGCTGGGTCCGCGGCCGTCGACATCAAGCGCGCCTTCAATCTGGAACGCAGACGTTGCCGCACCCCATTTGAAACCGGGCGGGAATTGCCGCGATGCGGGCTGTTGCGTGCCCATGGGGCCGCAGGCGGCAGTCGCGGCCAGGCCTGCGCCGGCCATCAAGGGAGCCAATGCTCTGCGGCTGATGCTGTTGTCTGTTTCCATTGTCCCCACCCCAATCTTGGTTCCATGATACTGGGCGAGAAACACTGCGGCTTTCAAGCAAGTCCGGGCATCAGGCAGGACGCTTTGCGAAAGCTTTTCCCAGGGCATTGCGATAGTCGCGACTGAACGCCTGGGCGACCCGCGAATCCACGATCATGTTGAACGCGTGAAACGCGCCCGGATAGACGTGCAATTCGGTCGGCACGCCTGCGCGGATGAGGCGGCGCGCATAGTCCAGGTCTTCCTCAAGGAAGAGATCGAGGGCGCCGGTTGCGATGAAGGCGGGCGGAAGCCCGCGAAAATCTTCAAGGCGCGCGGCAGCGGCATAAGGCGATACGTCTTTGCCGCCCGGCGCGCTTCCCAGATAGGAACGCCAGCCAAAGTCGTTGCTTCCGCGCGTCCAGACGAATTCGCCGACATAAGCATGTTCATAGGCGGTGCACGAGCGATCGTCGAGCATGGGATAGACAAGCATCTGGCTGGCAATGGGTGCTGCTCCGCGATCCCGCGCGAGGATGGCGAGAGCCGCCGCCAATCCACCGCCCGCGCTTTCGCCGCCGATGACGATGCGCCTGGTGTCGATGCCCAAGGTCTTTGCATTCGCGCTCATCCATTGAAACGCGGCGAAGCAATCCTCGATCGGTCCGGGAAACGGCGTTTCCGGCGCGAGGCGATAATCCACCGAGATAACGACGGACTGGTGGGTTCTGGCGATCTCGACGGAGCCCGCGCGCCCGAGATCGGCCGTGCCCAGGATCAATCCGCCGCCGTGAATGTGGAAAAACACCGGCAGCAAACCATCCGCCCCGGTGGGCCGATAAATCACGACACGAACGGGCGGCGCGCCGGTCGGCCCCGGTACGCGTTCTTCCGAGATCGCGATGCCTTCTACCGACGTCTGCTCGAACTGCAGCTTCGCGAATTCCTGCATCAGCGCGCGAATCTGCGGCAGGGATTCCGCCGTGAATTGCGGGAAAACCGGCATGGCCTCAAGGCCCGCGACGAGTTCGGGATCGAGCAGATAGCGCGATGACATGGGGGCATTCCTGTGTTGGGGGACTGAGGGCGGCAAAGTGTGACGACAACAAGAGGGGGATAGTCAAGATGCGGATATTGCGGCGAGACTGTCAGCGCCCCGCGAGATTGATGAGCGCCACGCCGGTCGCAGCGAGAATAGCACCTACGCCTTTCTGAGCCAGGTTACGCCGGGAAAGATCCTCGTGCCCCAGCTTTGGAAAGAACATGGTCAGCAGAATCCCGAATGCGAAAACGAAGAGCGTCGTGGTCGAGGAAATCGCCGAAACAAGCGCCACGGGCGCGAGCAGCGATGCGAACCGCACGCTGAGGCCTCCGCCCAGATTGATCAATTCGTTGGCGCCGTTGATGGCGACGACCGCGCCGGGGCTTTTGCGGAAGAGGGCCGCGAATTGCCTGCGATAGGCAGGCACTGCAATGATGCCGATACCGAACAACGCCTCCCCCACATAAGTCCAGAAGGTTGTAATCCAGAATTCGTCGCGCACGGCGAACAGCTTGAAGATCACGGACGAGACTGCGAGCACCGACGTGGCGGCGAGCATCAGGAGCACAAGCCGCAGCTTGATGCGCCGGAAGCGCAACGACGAATCGAGCGAAAGGATCAGTGCCCCGCCCAGCAGCAGCACGCCGCCCCCTATCTGTCTCCAGGTCAAGACTTCGCCCAGCAGCAGATAGGCGAACAGGAATGTGAACAGGGTCGAGCTCTGGAACAGCGGCGCCACGACGGAGGCTTCTTCCGACTGGATCGCGCGCAGATAAAACAGCATCGCGCCCATATAAAGGATGCCGGATATGACCATCACGGCCATGTCGATCCAGCGCAGCGCGAACACGCCCGGCTGGTAATACCGGATCGGCGGCAACATCAACACGCCGATGAAGGCGGTGAATACCATCAGCACGGCCGTGTCGCTGTTACGGAAGTAGCGATCGACGAGATATTTGTCGATATGGGTGGAAGCCGCCCACAGCACCGGCCCGGCAAAGGCGAACAGAAGCCACATCTACGCTGTTTCGCTCGCAGCGCGCAGGCGCGCGGCGGCATCTTCCGGCAGATCGTCGCGCTCGCGGCCCGCCGCCAGTTCGTACCCGGCCATCACCTTCTGCACGGATGCGGAGCGCATCGGCGAATAGTAATGCGCATGGAAATGCCATTCCGGATGCGAGGCGCCGTCGGGCGGCGATTGATGCATCCCCATCGAATAGGCGAAGGGCGCGTGAAAGAGGTTGTGGTAGCGTGTCGTCAATCGCTTCACGATATCGCCCAGCGCATCGCGCTCGGCGGAGTCCATTTCGTCGATGGCGCCGAAATGTCGCTTGCTGAGAATCATGGTTTCGAACGGCCACACCGCCCAGAACGGCACGACGACGACGAAAGACTCGTTCTCGCAAACGATGCGCTCGCCCAGCGAAGTTTCCAGCGTTGCGTAGTCGCAGAGCAGGCAGGAGCCATGCGTGTCGCGGTATCTCTTCTGATGGATCTGTTCCGTCAGTGGCTCGTTCGGAATGTCCGCGCTGGCCCAGGTCTGGCTGTGCGGGTGCCGGCTGCTCGCCCCTCCGATTGCGCCGTGATTTTCGAAAATCTGGACGTAATTGACCCAGGACAGCGACCCGAGCTCGCGATATTGCACAACCCATTCGTCGACGACGGCGCGAAGTTGCGTGCGCTCCAGCCGCGCGGGCGGCAGGTCGTGCCGGGGCGAGTAGCACAGCACGCGGCAGACGCCGCGCTCTGGATGGCCCTGGATGATCCCACCCTCGCTAACCGGCTCGCCGGTGATCTGCGGCGAGAGGGCCGGAAAGTCGTTGTCGAACGCGAAGACGGACGTATAGGCGGGATTGCGGATGCCGACGGCGCGCGCGTTGCCGGGGCACAGATAGCAGGTGGGATCATAAGGCAGCGCGGCCGGAAGCGGTGGAATTTCCGGCTCCGATTGGGGCCGCGCGCCGCGCTGCGGACAGACAAGAACCCATTCGTTCGTCAGGGGATTGTGCCGGAGCTGCGAAGGTGTAGGCGACATCGGTTCAGAAGCCCGCTCGGATTGACGCACGTCAAGGTGCCAGAAACTGCAGCGAGCCCCATATTATAGCGAAGGGCTGGATAAGGAAGGACGCGGCGCCGCTTTCGGCGATCGGCAACAGATCGATCGACCGACATTGCGGGGAGCAGATGCGGTCCTCTAGGCGCAGCCGGCCATACTTATGGCTTCCTGAATTTGAGAATGAACTGATCCGTCTTGAAGCGGATCGAGGGATCGAAGACGATCTCGGTGTGATCGTCGGCCGGGTTGCGCAGGATGTCGCTTTCGCCGACGAGCCAGAATCCGGCTGCCGTCACTTCCGAGATGACCGTCGTTTCGTCGATGCGATGGAGCGTGGGCGAGAGCGTGGCGCCGCTGCCCGCCGCTGCCGCATGATCGACGATGAAATAGATGCCGCCCGGCTTCAGCGAATCGAACACCAGCTTGTTGAACGCCGCCATGTCGACATTCGCATATTTCGGGATGTGAAGATCGTGATAGTTGATCGTGGTCCAGAACAGGTCGAACTTTTCCGCCGCATGAAAGCTGCCCAGCGGCGCCAGATCGAGCGAGACATTTCCGCGTCCGGGTTCGCTTAGCACCTGCTTCGTGGCATCGACGTTTTTCTGGCCCCAGGTGGTCGTCTCCAGCGCGCAGACTTTGCCGTTCGGACCGACGATGTCGCTCAGGAGGCGCGTGTAGTAGCCGCCGCCCGGAAGATATTCGCCGACGATCTGGCCGGACCTGACGCCCGCATAGGCGAGAACCTGGGCAGGCTTCCGTTTCGCATCGAGATCGCGATCGTCTTTCGGTCGCGACGGATCGGCGATCGCTTTGGCGATATAGGGCGGTACTGCAGTGGACGCCGACGCGGCTCCCACGCTCAAGGCAATCCATAACGATGCGACGATGGCCCGAACTGTCACGCAAACCTCCCCGTTCAATCGGCGCAACGAAGCCCATATACCTCGAACATAAGGCCGTGCGCCGCTCCCGATACGCGCGGCGATAAGTGTGCGCGGCAAATCACCCGGAAGCCACCGGGACGTCGCCGAACATTCCGCAAACGCGAACAATTCGGCGTGAGAGCGCGGCGGGCCGGGTCGGCGCGAAGGGAAGTATTGTCTGTCGTCTATATTGACATGTCGAATGACAACGAAATAATGACTGTCATCTGGATTTGTGCTGGAATCTCTGCGGTCGCCTTCTGTCAAGTCTTCGCGAGTTGCCCTGCGACGTGTCGAGGTCGCAGAGTCCAGGCGTTTGTATCAGGCATCGCGCGTCGAACCGTCCTCCTCGGAGGGCGTGTCTGCTGCGCGGCAGCAGGAGGGAAAATTCCGGCACTTGCTGGGCGTGCCCAAAAGGCGAGCATCGGATAGCGACGTTTTGAAATGGGGGACGTATGACGACGGCACATTCCGCAACCGACTCCGCTGGCAACCAACCCGTCGGGTTCGATCGGGTGTTGCTTGCTGAACATGAAGCCATCCGGGCGAGGCGCCAAAGGCTTGAAATAATAGGGCGTGGCTCGGTCGTGCGATCCGATCCCAATGCGGCCGGCGGCCTGCTCGACGACCTGACAGGTGTGGCCTTGTCGGGGGGCGGCGTGCGATCCGCTGCATTCTGCCTCGGCGTACTTCAGGCGCTGGATGCCAGCCTGCTGACGGGCAGACAAGGCACACCAAACAACGAGCGCAGCGGAATCGATTGCATTGACTATCTGTCGACCGTATCCGGCGGCGGCTATATCGGTTCATCGCTGACTGCCGCAATGTACGATGGCGGCAAATTTCCCTTCGTGTCGCGGGATGACTACAAGGACACGCCTGCGGTCGGCCATCTGCGGGACTACTCGAACTATATATTTCCTCGCGGGCGGCATACTTTCATGGCGGCAATCGCCGTCGTGCTGCGCGGGCTCACGACGAACATCGTATTCGTTTCCGCCGCCATATTGTTTTTCGCCGCCGCAACCGTCTTCGCCTATCCCGACACGGCAACGCTGGGTGCAGGAAGCTACATCCCCCAACTGTTCAAAGCCGCCGCCTGCGACTTCGGAAAAATGCTATGCGGCAGCGCCCGGCCGTCCGTCGCATTTCCATACAATTTCACGCTCTTGCTGATGGGAATTGTCGGCGTCGCACTTGTGGCGTGGGCAGTCGCCCGTTCGCTTGAACGAACGCTCGCAAGCGACATCAGCGGCCCAATGATCCGGTTTGTATCGACGCTTCTGGTGCTGGTGGTCGCGAGCGCAGCGCTCGATCTGGTGCCTTTGCTTCTCCGCATTCTCTTCGCGGCAGGAAACGCCAAAGGCGGATTGTTCGGCTCGGTGGAACGCGAAGTCGATTCTATCGGGATTGCGCTCGCTCCGCTCGCTGGAATTGCAGCGTTCATGAGCGACAGGCTTGCGAAATTTCTCAAGAATACGCAGGCGACCGGCAAGTCGGGCATTCTCATAAGGCGGCTGCTGGCGTTTGCCGCCCTCTGGTTTGCGGCGCTCGTACTCCCGTTGCTTTTGCTTCTGCTGTTTCTTCGCGTCGCGGTGATCGGTGTCGTTCAAACAGTCCCCGGCAGCCCGAATCCGTTTGTGTTCGGCCCGTTCAGCGCGGACGGTATGGTGACGCTTCCCTTCGGAGATGGACAGGCGCCGTTCGCATTGGCGTGTGCGGTCGGCTTTCTGGCGCTGCTTTTCATCTGCCTGTTCTTCTCGCCCAACGCAAATTCTCTTCATCGGCTTTATCGCGACAGGCTCGGCAAGGCATTTCTGTTCGATCCGGGCGATCGGCTGGATGCGCGCGGAAACCTGAAACCGGAGGCAAAGGCGTCCCCGAATGAGACGCCGTTGTTGTCGCGAGAGACGTCAGCCGACGAAAATGACGATCTTGTCCCCCGCGACACTCTCAAGCTGCATGAGATCGGGCGGGATCGAGGCGGACCGTATCAGCTCATCAATGCCACGCTGAACCTTCAGAGCTCGAAGAAGGACAACCGGCGCGGAAGAAACGGCGATTTCTTTCTGTTCAGCGGCCGTTACGTCGGAAGCGAAGCAACGAAATACATTGCGACCGATGCAATGGAAGCTGCCGACCCCAATCTCGATCTGGCGACTGCCGTTGCGATCTCCGGCGCCGCCATTTCTTCGAACATGGGTTCGGCGTCCATCCCTGCGCTGACGCCGACGCTTGCGTTGTTGAACATGCGTTTGGGATATTGGATGAAAAACCCGAATATGTTCGTCAAAAAATCGGTGTTCGCGCGACTCAAGGAGTCTTCCAAATTCTATCTGATCGATGAAATGCTCGGCCTTCTCGACGAGAATGAGCCGCGAGTCTATCTGACGGATGGCGGTCACATCGAGAATCTTGGGCTTTATCAGCTCCTCAAGCGTCGCTGCCGGGCAATCGTTGCCGTCGATGCGGAGGAGGACTCGCGGTTGGCATTCGCCGCTTTTGCCACGGCGCAGCGATACGCCCGCATCGATCTCGGCGTGCGAATCGATCTTCCATGGCAAGGCATCGCTGCGGCAACGGAGAACGTTGCGG
>Ga0302325_10026257_pt1 | contig 12094 bp, 13 predicted proteins | sample Palsa_T0_2_FD_201948 | JGI IMG/M metagenome (GOLD analysis project Ga0302325, IMG submission 201948) | Peat permafrost microbial communities from Stordalen Mire near Abisko, Sweden - Palsa_T0_2 | ecosystem: Environmental > Terrestrial > Soil > Palsa > Peat permafrost | place: Sweden: Abisko...
CGTCTACCCGCCTGATCGGCGCCAGCCTGCTCGAAGCCGTCGCCGTATCCGTCGGCGCGCACCGCACCCCCGGCGGCCTTCAAATCGCCGCCTAACCCGATCCGTTTATCCGGGGCAAGTAGTTAGAGACACTTCCTCTTCGCATCAGCCACCCGCCACGCCGGCTGCGATTCGTCCCCCGCAGAGGCGGAGCCCGTCCGGGGTGGTGGTGACGTCGGCATGGTCATCTTCATCGAGGGCCGAGATCAAGCGCAGCGCTCAGCGACGACAGACTGTTGCATCCTCACGAAGGATGGGCGCTTTCGGCCGGCCTGATGGTGGGAGTCGAGGTTGCTGCTGTCGTCGGTGCGGGCGGCAAAGGGGAAGCGCTGGGCGGGCGAGGCTCGAGGATTAGGGGGCACGTCCTGGATTGGCCGGGACGGATCCTCAGGAGGGAGCTGGTCATAGCTGCACACACGGTTCTCATCGACGCGGCCGGACGGCGCCCGGTCGCCCGCCACGACCCCCGGTCATCTCGCGGGTCGAGCGCCGTGTAACAAGGGAATGCAGTACCCGCCCGACCCACCGCGTCCGGAGGAAATCATCGTCGTTATGCGCCAGGCGGGGCCGGATCGCCATGGTCTGCGGGTTCGCGCGCTGATCGCTGTGCTGTGGCGCGGTGGGTTGCGGATCAGCGAGGCGCTCGCGCTCAACGAGACTGAGATCGACGAGCGCCGTGGTTCGCCGTTGATCTTCGTTATCACCGTCGTCGGCCTGCGCCTCTTCGTGGCCCCACGGCCCAGACGAGCAGAGCACCGCGACCGCCGCAACGAGATCGGCCAGCAGCGCTGCGCACGCCAGCGCGTACGGCGCTCCGCCGGAGTACCCCCGCACCGTGAGCCGCTCGATTCCCAACGCCTGCGCGATCGTGCGCACGTCGTGCGCGCCGCTGGCTACCGATCGACCCCGGTCCGGGTCTGAACCGCCGTAGCCCGGCCGGTCATAGCTGATCAGCCGAATCGCTTGCCTAGGAGGCCCAGCAGCGGTTCGACCAAGGGGTGGGGACGTTCAACCTACGACGAGCGGCGGCGCATGCCGCGCAGTCGGACTGGAATATCCGCCTGACCCTCCGCGCCCGGAGGAGATCATCGTGGTCACGCGCAACGCCACACGCACTCGGTCGAGCCCGCCAAGCAGGGCGTGGCGGTGAATATCACCCAACGCCAACTCGGGCACACCGACCTACAACACCGACCTATCTGCCGGGCATTGATCCACCAGAGATCATCGATGCCGTCCGATCACGACACCAGCTGACCATCTCAGGACCGCGGAACTCACGCTCTAACAGGACCGGCCGCCTCCCTTCCAATCAACCCGCCCTGCCGAAGCGGCAGCGACAGCCTCGCGGCCGCGTCGGCGACTGAGCGGCAGCGTCGCGGTAGACCATCCTGCGTCTAGAACCTCGATCTTTGTCTCCGGAGCAGGCGGGTCGGCGGTGGGGATCTGCTGCTCGAAGTGTCCCGTCGCGCCCGACATCGGCTCGGGTCGCGGGCAGATGCCGCTACGCGGTGTCGGGCCACGCAGCGGTGCCCATCACACCGTCACCGTCTGCGGGCTTGGGACCACCAACCGCAATCAGGTCCAGCCCGTCCGGGCCGGCCTCGAAAGCTCGAACGACCTCGGGCGCGACCCGCACGACATCCCACTGGCGAAGATCCCGAACCTCATCGTCAAGCAGCACCCGTCCCGACCCGGCGACCACCACGTAGGCCTCTTCCTGCTCGCGGTGACTATGCGCCATCGGACTGCGAAGGTTCGCCGCGTAACGAAACAGACTCACGCCGAGATCCCGAGAGCCCAGATGCTTACGGCCGAACCGCCCCTCAACCCCGGGAGCCCGATCGCCCACGGAATCCTCGACCTCCAACAAGTTCACGGTAGAAAAACCAGACACAGACAATCTCCTTTTGGCAGAAGTGCGCTGGCGGGGACCCTACCTCCCTGACCCGCGAGCGCACCAACGACGGCGGAAGACTGAATCGCCGGGACGCGCCGTGACGGCCCACCCGGGTCGCGGTGCTGCTTCTGGTCCGTGAACTTCGCAAGCGGCAGCAGCCAGATCGTGGCTGCAGCGGCGACGTAGCGGGAGTCTACCGGTGCGGTGCTCCACGCCACCGGTCTACCGCGTGATCTGATCAATCACCCATCACCTGGTGCTTGTCCCGAGGAGCACTTTCGGTAGTCCGCCGATCTTCCTGTCGCGCCGGCCGCTCGGTGATCGCCAAGCGCCTTTCGCGCGCGCGTCGGGAAGCTGTCGAGGTTGGTCAGGGCAGGGCGCGGCGTAACGCTCGCAGCCGCCAAAGCGGATTCGGCGGCTGACGGCAGTCGGCGGGATGCTGGCCCGATGGCCAGCCCGCGGTCTGATCGAAGTTGTAGTACAGGATCAGCGACGGTCGCGCGCCCTGGACGGCGGCGGTGCGCTGGGCGCCAAGCTCTGCAGCGGTCGGATACGGAGAACGGCCACTGGCGCCGACCGACCGCTGGTCGGCGCCGCAGCCCGCCCAGCTGAACGCCTGCAGGATCATCGCGGTCGGCCGACTGCCGGCAGCGGCCGCGGCGCGCTGCGCGGTCCGCAGCGTTGACCGGTACACAGCCTGCGTCGTCGGTGCGCGCTGGCCGGCGCGTTCGATCACCGGATATGACTCGACGGCGGTCATGCCAACGGCCGGCTCGGCTTGGCGCAGGTGTTCGGTGCCGTAGGCAGACATGACCGTCACGGTCCCGGGCGCGTCCGCGTGCAACGCCGTGGCGAACGCGCGGATCCCGGTCAGCATCTCTGATCGTGTGTAGGTCTGGTGGCCGTCGAACTGCGAGTCGTCGGCGACATACCAGCCGTAGGTCAGATGATTGGCGGTGAGGGCCCGTGTGATGAACGCCAGCAGTTGGCCGTTGCTGTCACAGTCGCCGCATGCCGACGCCCACGAGCCGTACTCGGCGAACAGGTCCGCGTCGTACCCGGTGCGATCGTCGCGCGCGACGGTCCACCAGGTGGGGTTGATGATCTCCCAGATCGCCCGCATGTGCGCCGCCCGCAGCGCGTGCAGGTACGGCCCCAGCCACGGTCCGTCGGGTGGCAGGCTGCTGACGGTCAGCTGCATGCCGGTGCGTGCCATCAGCCGCAGCCGCGCGGCGCACGCGTCCGCGGCCAGCTGCGGGTCACAGCTCTCAAACGCGCCGGTCAGCGACCGCCGGTGCGCGGACAGCGTTCTGCCCGGGTTGCGGGCGTGTGAGGCCGACGGCAGAACCACGCCGGCCGCGCAGATCGACACGCACAAGACCATCAGGCTCCCCCGCCCTCGCCCCATACGCCGTAACCCTACGCCCTATCGTCGGCACGGTGGCGAGACTTCTGGAATCTCACGAAACACGAGGCACCTCTCGGCAAGCCGTCCGGCGCCGCCCGCGACTTCTCCTTCGAGCCGGCGACGATCAGAAGAGCGGTAGCGGCGGCCTCGTGGCCGGTCTGGCGACAGCGCAGCAGCCGTCAATCAAGTCCCGTTGGCCTGGGGCGGCATCAGGGGCGATCGATCGCGTTCGGCAGCCATTAGGCTGCGAAGATGACATTCGACCGCCAGCAAATCCGCGAGTCGATCGAGCGTGCGGGCGACGAACACTGGGAGACGCTCGTTCGCCACCACACCGAGGTCTACCCGGAGAGCAACCCGACGCCGGGCGACGTCGCGCGCGAGGAGGCGGAGCGACTCAACGCGCTCGGCTTGGGTGATCGTGACGACGTCCGACTCGTCGAGAGCCGAGTGCAGGAGGTCTCGCCGGCGGTGCGGATCACGCACGTGTTCGAGGAGCGCGACACCGGCAGGCGGTTCGAGACCGAGCCGTTCACCGGCTACGAATAGCCCGCGGCAAACTTGCACAGAGGCGCCCGCGATGGCAGCAGCTACCGCTTGAGTGCCCTCACCGCCAAAAGCAGGAGCGCGCGGCTCGCTCTCGGATCGGCGACGTCAGAGAAGTCTTGAACTATGTCCTCTGGGCAACGAACACCAACTCGGCGCCCGGACGGTCCGGTGCGTCGCGAACGCGCTGCAGCGCGAATCGGTGCGCCGCAAGGCTCTCGGTCAGCTCGTCTCGCCCGCGAAACCGAAGCGTCGAGTCTGAGGTGAGCACCACCCCGTCGACATCGAACAGGTAGGTCCATCGAAACGAGACGAGCGGGAGCGCGATCTCGGTGACCTCACACCAAGCCGTGACTCGGCCGCCCGCAGCAGCGGCGGCGGACCGGCGTGTCTGTTCCGGCGTCCAGTCACGCCACGCCCGCCGCTGCGGATCGCGAACCTCGAAGGCGAGCCAGCCGCCGGGTCGCAGAGCTGCGTAACAGCCGCTCAGACATGTGTTCCAGTCTTGGTCAGAGACGAACACCTGCGCGACGTTCGCGGTCATCGTGACCAGATCGACCGGTGGGCCGTCATAGACCCCAGCACTCCCCACCAGCCATCGAACGCGATCGGCGCACGGCTTACCCTGAGCGACCGCCACCGACGCCTGCGCTGGATCAACTCCGGTGACGGCAAGACCTCGTCGGGCCAGCTCGCAGGCAAGCACTCCGGTACCGCATCCGACATCGAGCACCGACCGAGCTCGAACTTCGCCCGCGACCGCGGCGTAGAGCTCGAGGTCGCCCCGATCTCCATCCAGTGCGTCGTAGACCCCGGCCAACCTGGGCAATGAGAAGCAGGCATCAACCACCCAGGACAGTCTCCCACCCGCTGCTGCTCCCACGACGAAGAAGGGATCACGTCGGCTCCGAGGCCACCTGGCTACGCCGCTTCTGCTCCGCGTCGTGGACAGGTCAAGCGGAAGCCGCGATCACTTGACCGGTGCGGCGACAAGGGAGCACTCCTGGTGGAGTCACGCGCAGGCGCGTGTCCCGCGGGGTTGGGATTTTTCGATGCTCCAGTGGGCTGACACCGGCGAACGCCCTGATCACATGACCTCGGACTCCTGAGCCTCCAAGTCGGCGGCGTGGGCTTCCGCTTCGCCCGGAGCGCTTGCAACGAATCAGCAAGCAGTTGTTCCCGGCCCGTGGCGAGACGGGAGACCGACCTCGTCTACGGTGCCGCGACCTGCCGTCGTGTCGGCGGGTCCACCTGGAACCAGCCTTATCGTCGTGGCTCCCTCTGTCCACCAGCGGTCGCTCTCCCCGTATCGTGTGTGCGCCTTCCTCACGACTGCGTCGCTGTGACCAGTAGCGTGGTTGCGGCGAGGCTCGAACGCACGTCTACGCGGGTCAACCGCGATTGTCACCTCAGATTGAGATCCGAATCTAGTGCCGCTTGCTTGCAGGCGTCGCGTCTTGGTTGGCGTGAGGATCCTTCCTTTGCTCACCGTACGGCTCGTTGGGAGGTGCGTGGTCGCGTGGCTTTTCGGATCGCGGGAATGTGACCTCGATCGCGAGACCCCCGTCTGGCTCGGGGTGGGTGGTGATGGTGGCCTGGTGCGCGGTAACGATTGCTTGAACTATTGAGAGCCCGAGGCCGTGGCCGTTGCGGTGTCTGGTGCGGATGCCGTCGAGTCGTTGGAATGGTTGGAACAGGCGTTCGATGTCGCCGGCCGGGATCACGGGGCCGCTGTTCGTCACGGTCAGGAAGGCGTGCTGGTGGCGGGTTCCGGTGGTGATCTGGACGTGTCCGTCAGGGCGGTTGTGGTTAACGGCGTTCTCGATCAGGTTGGCGATCAGCCGCTCGATCAGGCGCGGGTCTCCTTGAATGTTGGCAGGTTGAAGCGTCGTCTTGAGATCGAGGTCTAAGCGGTCGATGCCTCTCAATGGGCTGAGCAGCACTTCGGCGGCGAGTTCGGCGAGGTCGACGGGCTCGTTGTGATCGAGTTCGCTTTCGCTGCTGGCGAGCGTCAGCAGTCCTTCGATCAGGTGCTGTTGTTGCTCACTGGCGACGAGCGCTTGCTGGCAGGTGCTGAGCAGCGAGTCGACGGTGGGGCTGGGGTCGGCGAGCGCCACCTGCAGCAGCGAGCGCTCGACCGTCACGGGGGTGCGGAGCTCGTGGGACGCGTTGGCGACGAAATGCCGCTGTCCCTCGAACGCAGCTTGCAGCCGCGCGAGCAGATCATCGAGCGTGTCGCCTAGTACCTTGAACTCATCATCGGGTCCCTCGAGCGCTAGTCGTTCGCCCAGGTTGCGGGCAGAGATCGCGCGAGCGGTGCTCGTGATCGTCCGCACGGGTCTGAGGACCCGCCCCGCAATGAAGTACCCAAGCACGATCGAAACGAGCGTCATCAGCGCCAGCCCGATCGCCGACCAGATCAGCAGGTGGTGCAGGTCAGAGGCGTGCTGTCCCACATGCTCGTGCACCTGGCCGGCTGGTGGAAAGTTGAGGCGGGTGTGGGCAGAGCCCGAACCGTCGAATGTGGCGCTGATGGTGGATCCGCTCACGGAGTTCTGTCCGATGCCGGAGCGGTGGCTGGTGGACTCAGCGCTGCCACTGCTGGTGCGGTTGACCTGGAGGTAGATGAATGTGAGCAGGCCAGCACCGGAGATCAGGAATAGGGCGCCGTAGAGCAATGTGAGGCGTAGGCGGGCGGTCCGGGCGGGCAGCCGCAGCCACGACCGCGGCGCCAGTCGTTGTGAAGGACCGCGCATTAGATTCGATAGCCGCCCGCGCGCACCGTCTCAATCAACGACGGGTCGCCAAGCTCGGCGCGCAGCCGTGACATTGTGGTCTTCACCGAGTTGGTGAACGGGTCGGCCTGCTCGTCCCACACGCGCTGCAGCAACTCCTCGGCGGACACGACCCTGCCTTGGGCGGCGAGCAGGCACTCGAGCACCCCAAACTCCTTCGGGCGCAGCGCGAGCCTGCGCCCTGCGCGGATCGCGACTCGCCGCGCGGGATCGAGACTCAGATCGCCGTGCTCGAAGGTGGGCGGTACCGATGCGCCTCCGCGGCGGGCGAGCGCCCGGATCCGCGCGACGAGCTCGCCGAAGTCAAACGGCTTGGGGAGATAGTCATCAGCACCCAGACCGAGCCCTTCGATCCGGTCCTTGACCGTGCTTGCCGCCGTCAGCATCAACACGCGGCTCTCCGAGCTCCCAGCGACGAGCGCCCGACACACCTCATCCCCATGCACCTCGGGGAGGTCTCGGTCCAGCACGATCACGTCATAGGGCGCGAGGTTGGCGTGGGCGAGCGCGTCACGCCCGTCGTGGGCGACGTCGACCGCGATCCCCTCGCGCCGCAGTCCGGTCGCAAGCGTCTCGGCCAGCACCTCGTGATCGTCGACAAGCAGGACTCGCATCGCATGTGGGGAGCTTGACCCCCACCCAAGCCTACGGCCGCCAGGTTGCAGCCAGGTCACATTTCCTGGAACGGGGGTGCAACCAGCCGTTTCATACAACCGCCTTTCTGAAGCCAACCTCAAATCTGAAGGGGCCCCCGATCAGCATGAAGATCAACAACCGCACGCCGGCCTGCGCGGTGGTCGCTGCCACCCTGCTGGCCGCGGCGGTGATTGCCGCCTGCGGTGCCAGCTCCGGCGGTGGGGTCGCGCACCTCAACACCTCGACCGCTTCTGCGAACCCGTCGAACCCGACGAGCTCCGGCTGCTCGCCCTCCGGCTGTTCGAGCTCCAGCGCGTCAGCGCTATTGGAGGCAAAGGCGCTGAAGTACGCCGGGTGCATGCGCTCGCACGGGCTCACCGACTTTCCCGACCCGACCGTCGGCTCCAACGGGCTGCCCAGCTTCACCTTCAGCAGCAGCGGGAATAGCGATAACGAGCCGAACTCGCCCGAGTACCAGAGCGCCCAGAAGGCCTGCAAGAACGACCTGCCCAACCTCGGCGAGCAGACGCCCGCCGAAAAGGCGGCAGCCAATACCGAGGCGCTGAAGTACGTCGCGTGCATGCGCTCCCACGGCGAGCCCGACTTTCCCGACCCCAACGGTCAAGGAGTGATCAAGATCACTAACCCGACCGGCATCCTGGAGCCGAACTCGCCCCAGTACCTGCACGCCGCGAACGCGTGCCAGAGCCTGGACAAGGGCTTCGGTCAGCAGAGTAGCTCCAGTTCCCGCGTCGGGGGCGGTTCGTGACCGCGGCCACTGAGGAGCTCCCGCCAGTCCGCCCAGACGCCATGGTGACGCCCCCCGGGCGGCGCCGTCGGCGCAAGGCGTTGGCCGGCGCGGTCCTGGTCGTGCTCGTGGTCGCGACGGTCGCAGCGTGGGCTGGCGGCGTGTTCAGCCGGCAACGCGGACCGTCGAGCGGCGTCAGCGATAACGAGTACCCGACGTCGATCACGACCGTGACCCAGGGATCGCTGGCATCGCAGATCACCGCCGATGGGACGCTTGAATACACGACGTCAGACGGCTCGGATTACAGCGTCGTGAATCAGGCGTCGGGAACGTTCTCGAAGCTGCCCTCAGCGGGCGATGTGTTCTCCCGCGGGAAGGTGATCTACCGGGCCTCCAACGATCCGGTGATCCTGCTCTATGGCGACACGCCGGTGTACCGGTCGCTGTATGAGGGCGACAGCGGCCCGGACGTGTGGGAGCTGAACCGTAATCTGGTCGCGCTGGGGTACGCCACCAGCTCGAAGCTTGCTCCGGACTCAGACTATTTCAGCTACGAGACGGCGTATGCGCTGGAGCGGTTGCAGGACAAGCTCGGGGAGGACGAGACCGGGTCACTTGATGAGGGGCAAGCAGTGTTTCTGCGCGGCCAGATCCGGATCACGTCGGTCAGCGCGACGCTCGGGACCAGTGCCGGTCCGGGCTCGGCGATCATGCAGGCGACCTCCTCCAGCCGCCAGGTGGTCCTCGAGCTGGACGCCTCCGAGCAGACTGAGGTCAAGCTCGGCGACACGGTGCAGATCACACTCCCGGATGGGCATGCCACCGCGGGGGTCGTGAGCAGCATCGGGACCGTCTCATCGGGCTCGGGCTCAGGCGCGACACTGCCGATCTACATCACGCTCAAGCACCCAAAGGCTGCCGGCACCTTGGATCAAGCGCCGGTCACGGTCGAGATCACGACCGCCGCGGTCAGGCACGCGCTGATCGTCCCGATCGACGCGTTACTCGCGCTCTCAGGCGGCGGGTATGCGGTCGAGACCGTTGATGCGCGTGGCGTGCATCAGCTTGTGGCGGTCACGCTCGGCACGTTCGACGACGCCAACGGGACCGTGCAGGTCATGGGGAACGTGCAGGCGGGCGAGCGGATCGTGGTGCCCAACCTATGAGCGGCCAGCCGATATACCTCGCATCGTCGCCTGTCGCAGAGACCGGCCTGCCGATCGGCGGCGGTTATCGGGCGGGGGTGAGCGGCGCCCGTCCGGCCGTGCTGGAGCTGTACGAGGTCACCAAGACCTACAGCTCGGAGCCGCCGGTCCCGGCGCTCCGCGGCGTGAGTCTCACAGTGCGTACGGGTGAGCTGGTCGCGATCGTCGGCCCGTCCGGGTCGGGTAAGACGACGCTGCTGCATATCATCGGCACGCTTGACCGACCAACCAGCGGCACGGTTGGGATTGACGGCGTCGACGTCGCCGGGCTGGATGATCGCGAGCTCGCCGCGCTGCGGGCCCGCAGCATCGGGTTCGTGTTCCAGCAATTCTTCCTCGCCGAGCACCAGACCGTGCTCGACAACGTCGCCGACGGACTCTTATACGCCGGAGTCCGGGTCAGAGAGCGACGTGAGCTCGCCGCCCGGGCGCTCAACGCGGTCGGGCTCGCCGACCGACAGCATGCCCGTCCGACGACGATGTCCGGAGGGGAGCGCCAACGCGTCGCGATCGCCCGCGCACTCGTCGGAGCACCGGCGATCGTGCTGGCCGACGAGCCGACTGGCAACCTCGACACCCACACCGGCGAACAGCTCCTCGAACTCCTGCAAGAACTCAATGCGCGAGGCGCGACGATCATCGTGGTCACCCACGACCGCGACCTCGCCAAGCGGCTGCACCGCCAGGTCCATATGCGCGACGGGCTGATCGTCTCCGACACCACCACCGCCCCGCAGGCCGCCAGCGCCAACAGCGCTGCGGAGGATCAGCCGTGAGCGCGACCACGCAACTGATCCCCGCACGCCTCCGATCGGGCGACATGGCCCGGGTCGCGAGTGTCGGGCTCCGCACCCGGCGGCTGCGGGCCGCGCTGTCAGCGTTGGGGATCGCGATCGGGGTCGCGGCGATCGTCGCGGTGCTCGGGCTCTCCTCCTCCTCCCAGGCCGGGCTGTTGGCCGAGATCGACCAGCTCGGCACCAACCTGCTCGTTGTCACCAACGGGCAGACGCTCACCGGTCAGAGCGCGACGCTACCGCTCACCGCGCCGGCGATGATCGGACGGATCGATCCGGTCACCCGGGTCGCTGACACCGGCGATATCTCGACCGCGAACGTGTTCCGCAGCCCGCTGATCCCCTCGATCGACACCAATGCACTGACCGTCGACGCCGCCAGCCTCAACCTTTTGGGTGCGATCGGCACGAGCGTCGCCCACGGCTCGTACCTGAACGCCGCGACCGCGACCGAGCCCACGGTCGTGCTGGGTGCTGCGGCCGCGCAGCGGCTCGGGATCGACCGCGTCTACCCGCACGAGCGGGTGTGGCTGGGCGGGATGTGGTTCTACGTGATCGGCATCCTCAAACCCGCGGTGCTGGCTCCCGAAATAGACGGCAGCGCTCTGATCGGCTACCCCGCCGCCCAAAAGTACCTCGACTACACCAGCACCGCCGCGAACGGCAAAACGACTGACGGGCCGCCGACCACCATCTATGTCCGCGCCCAAAACAGCCAGGTCCAGGCGGTCGACAACGTCCTCGCGGCCACCGCCGACCCGCAGAACCCCAGCGACGTCGACGTCAGCCAGCCCTCCGCGGCGCTCACCGCCCGCGCAGACGCGCAAGGCGCGTTCAACGGCTTGTTCCTCGGCCTCGGCGCCGTCGCCCTCTTGGTCGGCGCCGTCGGCGTCGCGAACATCATGATCATCTCGGTGCTTGAGCGCCGCTCGGAGATCGGGCTGCGCCGCGCCCTCGGCGCGACCCGCGGACAGATCCGCGCCCAGTTCCTGTCCGAGGCGATCCTGCTCGCACTCCTCGGCGGCGCTGCCGGCGTCGCGATCGGCGCGATCGCCACGGTCATCTACGCCCACACCAAGCATTGGGCGGTCGTGATCCCGACCGAGGCATGGGCCGGCGGGATCGCCTCAGCAATCCTGATCGGCGCGATCGCCGGACTAGTCCCCGCGATCCGCGCCGCCCGCCTCTCACCCACCGACGCACTCAGAACCGTATAACCCAAAGCCCAGACGGCGCCGGCTCAAGCCAACTCGGACGCGGCCCCCGCTAACCCGGACCTCGTACGAGCCCCGAGCGATGAGCCCGCTCGTTGCCGACGCTACCCAACTGTCTGGCTCCGTGCAAGGATCGAGTCGTGCCCTCGGCGCCGACGTCAACCCGCGTCCAGACCGTGTTGGCGCCCGTGCATGACGGCGACCCGGCTCGGCGCGCACGCGGGGAAGGCGGCGCGGCGCCAGCGATGTTCATGCCGGAAGCAGAGCAGGCTGCCGGTTACGATCAACTGCCTGCCGTCGCGGTTCGACGCAACCGCGCTCATCGGCCAGGGGCGCCCCTGCCGCTGGACCGGCCGCCGCCGGTCAGGCGAGCGACCCCATTGGCGAGGCCCGCCACGATCGCTACCCCGCCTACGACCAGGACCAGCCTCGAGGCTGAGGTGACGACGAGCGCAAATATGATTAGCGCGACGCCCAACCCGACGTAGATGAATGGGCCGTAGCGGCTGCGAGCGAGAAATGACATGGTCAGCTCCTGGGTTCGAGGGTCCCGATCGGCTCCTCAACGAGGAACCACCTGGGGGCGGCCGATCAGGTGCGCGGGTGAGATTGCTCTCAGCCGCGGGTTGCTCGCCTTTGACCGCCTGACCACAGTCTGAACGCTGTGTCGCGCGCTGAACAGCCGGACACCACGTGTCTTGGGTGGTACAGCTAGCCCTACCACGACTAGGATCATCATGCTCCTGGCCGCTGACGCAGTCGCACCGAATCTGGGGCGGCTCGGCCGCGCGTGGACGGCGGTCGCC
>Ga0302325_10026259_pt1 | contig 12094 bp, 14 predicted proteins | sample Palsa_T0_2_FD_201948 | JGI IMG/M metagenome (GOLD analysis project Ga0302325, IMG submission 201948) | Peat permafrost microbial communities from Stordalen Mire near Abisko, Sweden - Palsa_T0_2 | ecosystem: Environmental > Terrestrial > Soil > Palsa > Peat permafrost | place: Sweden: Abisko...
GAAAAAGCGAACTGCCCAGATGGTTCCCGGACCATTGGAAAAAGCTTCAGACGGCGCGTCCGGCTTCGTAGCAACGGTTCTTCACATAGAGCTCACGATGTTTGACCCTCAAAAGAAAAATGTCCGTTCCCATTCCGGTCAAACGTCTAGAGATCAAAAGGAGCGGTTACGGCAGAAAAAACCGCAGGATGGTTGACGGCTTTGGATCGGTAGCCTGGTGAAAGAAAAATGTCCGGTGCCGAACTGCTCACACGTCTTAGATCCAAAGGCACAAAATCAACGAGTTCTCCATTTCTTGATGAATAGAGTTGTGGTCAACCACAAGGAGTAGTGGCATGAGGAAAATCATTGAATGGAGCTATATTTCGGCAGACGGAGTCTTCGAAGACCCCCTCAGCATGGGGCTCGGAGACTACATGCAGGACGACGCGTATCTGCGGGATGCGGTGGGCCTCTTCGAGGCATGTGACGCAATATTATGGGGCCGCACCACATACGAGATCTTCGCGAAGATTTGGTCCGGGAGGGATGAGGCCCACCCCTATGCCGCGCGGCTCAATGCGATTCAAAAGTACGTTTTCTCGTCGAGTCTGCAGGCAGCCGAGTGGAACAACTCGACCATCATTCGTGGTGATGTTGCCGCCGAGGTAACCAAGCTCAAGCAGCAGGACGGCGGCAACCTCCTTCTACTTGGGCACGGTCTCCTGAGCGAGACGTTGCTGGAGCAGCGCTTGATCGATGTGCTCGATCTCTCCAACCTTCCCGTCATTGTCGGTCACGGCAAGCCGTTCTTCCGAGAGGGGCAAGCCGTAAAACTGAAACTCGCTGCGACCAAGAGCTTCTCAAAGATCGTAAAGCTCACGTATGAACCCCAGTACTGAGAGATGCTCTTGGAACCCGCGCGGATAGCGGTCGCCGCGAGACGGTCCCCATCCGGCGATCGCACCTCTCCTGGGAAGTCTGTGGACTCAGGCAAGCGCCTAACCGGGCAACGTCGATCCTAACCCATGAGGTGCCCTTTGGCACAGAAAGAGACTGAAAATGACGTTCACGTCTGAAAACAAACGAAACAAAAGTCGATTACTATGCTTTCTCTGCTCACCCGTCGGATTGCTTCGCCTCAGCTCCATTCTCCTTGTCGGATTAATGGTCGGACATATGTCGGCATATCCTTGGTCGACCCACGGCATCCAGGAAACACAACTCGTCGATTCGATGAAAACTCTCCAATTTGAATTCATGGGAGAGCATTCTTCCTATTGGAGTCTTTATTTTGGGTGGGGCCTCTGGATGGGGGTTTCCCTTATGACATTGGCAATTATCCTCTGGCTTTTGGCGGATCTTGCCCGTGTTGCCCCAAGACGCGTGGGCGTCATTACTGCAGTCATCTCCGCGAGTTGCTTAATCGGCGCTTATCTCTCTCTTCGTTTTTTCTATATTCCGCCGGTTCTCTTTTATTCGGTCATCTGCGTAATGCTGCTGACGGTAGCCGTGCAACTCCTCACCCGCGATGAACTACTTCCGGGCGTTTAAAAAGTAGTTCGTTTATACAAATTTAAATCAACGTGAAGGAGAAACGAATATGTTGCTGAAAAACAAGGTTGCGGTTATCTACGGAGCCGGAGGCGCTATCGGCGGCGCTATTGCGCGCGCTTTTGCGCTTGAAGGGGCCAAGGTTTTTCTTACCGGGCGCACGCTTGCTCCCGTAAAAGCTGTCGCCAAGGAAATCCAGTCGGCTGGCGGAACCGCCGAGGCGGTGGAGGTAGACGCGCTTGATGAGCAGGCCGTGGATAAGCATCTGCAGTCCGTGATCGACAACGCGGGCCGCGTCGATATCTCGTTCAACGCGATCGACGTCCCGCCTGAGAAACTCGCGGGCGCGCTGACCGAGATAGATGTCGAAAAGTTCTCCCTGCCCATTGCAAATTATACGAGATCGTACTTTCTGACTGCGAGCCTGGCCGCAAGGCGCATGGTTCAAAATAAATCAGGGGTTATCATGACGGTCACAGCGCTTACCTCGCGGAAGGGCCATTCGGGGAACGGGGGTTATGGTTCGTCGCAGGCTGCCAAGGAAGCGCTCACCCGCGACCTATCCGCCGAACTCGCGCCCCATGGCATCCGCGTGGTCGGCCTGCGGGCTAATGCCATCCCGGACACAGGCACGCTGAGGGAAATCTTCGATATTAAAGCCAAGCCAATGGGCATGACCTGGGAACAGTTCGAAGGTTATCTCATGGCCTCGACCCACACGCAACGCGCCATGGTGCTTCAAGAGGTGGCAAACATGGCTGCCTTCATGGCGTCCGACAAGGCGAGCGGGATGACGGGAACGACTGTCAATTTAACCATGGGCGCGCTCGATGACTAACGTCTTTTTGGCGTTGCAGTGTTAAAACGTTAAGGCTAAATATTCCAAATCAACACAAAGGAGGAAACACCATGAGTGAATTTGCATTTCTGTTTCGCGGTAGAGGAGATACTTTGGGCTCTCACGAGCAAAGGCAGAAACACTTGGAGGCATGGGTTGCGTGGTTTAAAGACCTCGGCGCGAAAGGCCACGTCAAGGATCCCGGGAATCCGCTGGAGGAGACCGGTAAGGTCGTCAAGGGCAAACAAAAGGATGTCAACGACGGTCCATACGCCGAGGCTAAGGATGTAGTTGGTGGCTACATTCTGATAGAAGCCAATGATCTCCAGCACGCGGCAGAGCTGGCAAAGGGTTGTCCGATCCTGGAGGTCGGAGGCTCTGTGGAAGTACGCCCGATCCAGAAGCAGAACATGTAAATGGAGCTCAGCGATCATTTATTCAGGCGCGAGTCGGCGCGCATGGTCGCCGCTTTGACGCGGGTCTTCGGAGTCCACAATCTCGCGCTGGCAGAGGACGTCGTACAAGAAGCATTCTGCCGCGCGATTGAGGTGTGGAAGTTCCGTGGAGTTCCAGAGAACCCCTCCGCGTGGCTGATGGCGGCCGCCAAGAACTGTGCGCTCGATGCCGTGCGCCGTGAGCGCACCGCGCGCACATTTGCGCCTGAACTGGGCCGGTTTCTACAGAGCGAATGGACACTTGCACCAGTCGTACAGGAACTCTTTGGACAAAACGCGATCAAAGACGATCTGCTTCGCATGATGTTTTCCTGTTGTCAGCCCCAGTTGCCCGAAAAGGCGCAGGTCGCGCTCGTGCTCCACATCCTGTGCGGCTTCAGCGTTGGTGAGGTTGCAAGCGCGTTCGTTAGCGCGCAAGCCGCCACCGAGAAGCGAATATCGCGCGCCAAAAAAGTGCTCGCGACTTCGAAGAAGCTGTTCGACGTTGCAAGCGGCGTCCAGTTCTCCGCACGTCTTCCAGCCGTTCAGCGCGCACTCTACTTACTGTTTAACGAGGGTTACCACGGGGCGTCTGCCGAGACGGCAGTGCGTGTTGAACTTTGCCGGGAGGGAATGCGTCTCACCGCGATGCTCCTGGAGCACCCGCTTGGAAAAACCTCCGCAACTTACGCACTAGCTGCCCTGATGTGTCTCCACGCTGCCCGCCTCCCATCTCGTGTCAACCCATCCGGCAACTTGAGCTCACTTTTTGACCAGGATCGATCGCAATGGGATCAAGAGCTCGTGGTCGAAGGGCTAAAGCTCCTTGAGCTCTCCGCCACCGGTTCAGAACTCACCGCGTATCATGTCGAGGCCGCTATTGCCTCGGTTCACGCCATGGCCCATCGAGTCGAGGATACTGACTGGGGGCAAATCGTTTCCCTTTACGACACGTTGATGTTAATACGTCCTTCCCCGATCGTCGCGCTCAATCGCGCCATCGCGCTTGCGCAGAACGAGGGTCCCGAGCGCGGGCTCGAAGAGATTCGCACCATTGCCGAGGGCGAACGCCTCGCCAACTATCCTTTCTACCACGCAGCGCTCGGCGAGTTTGAGTTACAGAGTGGAAACCATGAGGCCGCGCGCGAACACTTCCGAGCAGCGCTCAAACTTGCGCGCAACTCAATGGAGCGCCGATTCCTCGATCAGCGAGTTACCGCGTGCGAATGAGGCGATCCCATGGTCCGCAGAGCGGAAATTGCCAGGAGCAGCTTACGCAGGTTATTAACACTGGCGAAAGAACATCCCACTGGGTAATGTACCGCGGTGACAAGACTATCGAATGGGATTCGGAATCGCTCGCCGATGAACCGGCAAGCGCCTTGCGTGGCGGTCCACAGGCGGTGAGGTCGAAACGGCGGGTAAGGTTGTATTTGAGCCGGCGCCCACCGGCCGCGGAACGATGGTCACCCTACTGCAGGAGTTCATTGATTCAGCCCGTACACCTAGCGTGCTTCGAGCCAAGCTTTTACGTCGGCGAGAAGTTTGCCGGCCTGTTTCATCAGAAACGCTTCGTGAGATTCATTGTTGACGATACCTTCTGGCCGGGCGATCAAACTGGTTGAATAGCAATTTTGCTCGACGAACCGCCAGGTCACGCCGGAGACGACGAGGCACAGGACGAGACCGGCTGGGGCGGGCGGCGGGGACAAGCGTTCCCAAAATCCCTTGCCCTCGCCTTTGTGATTAAATCGCCAGCATTGGGCGAAGTAATCGGTACTGCCGGTGGCGCCTGGGGAGTAGCCTTGCGGCCATTTGGCGAGCCGCGGACGCCAGGGATCGGCGGACAGAATCTGAGGGACGTGGACCGGATTGGCCGCGTTCTGCCAATTATATTGGGGCAAAAACCAACAGCGCGCGGCGGCTTCTTTGACGTAGTCACTGACGCTCATTTTGGGGGCGGCGTGGGGATAAATTTCGCATTCGGCATTGGCCGAGGGACGATAGTCATCGCGGCGCGAGAATCGAGTCTGCTGGAACCCGTCGCCGATGGAGCCGCCATCATAGCCACCGGGAATGCCGTAGCCGTATGCCATTTTGTCCTCCGACCGCGAGGAGCTTTTCGTCGAGACACAAGCAGCTGCGCGGTTTTTCTGCAAAATCCTAGTTTAACGGATTTTCCTGCCCGCCAATCAAATTGTCCGCGCGTTCGGACAAATGTCAGGGTCAGAGCAGCGTTCAATCACCTCGGTGACTTGCCGGCGAGCCAGTAATCGACACTGAATTTTCCCGGACCAAAGCAGATCAGCCAGACAAAGAAGAGCACGTACAGGACTTCCGGAAGGTAGAGGAAATCGTCGAGCCAGTTAAGAGGCGAAAGTCCTTTAGGCATAGCGGAAAGCTTGGTGGTCAGGATGGCGACAAGCATATCGACCAATAAAGCCACGCAGGCCAGGCTCGAAAGAAACCCCACGGTTAGCAAGGATCCGCCAACGAACTCGACACCCGACACGAAATAAGTCATCAGGCGGGGAAACGGGACTTTGGCCTGAACGAGCGTTTCGTACATAGTTTGCCTGCCGCCGGCGACAAACAATTTGTTTGCCCCGGAGATGGCGAAGAACAGCCCGAGCAAAACCCGTACCAGCAGGATGGCATATTGTTCCAAACCACTGCTACCCAGGAGCGCAAACTCGACCCACCGTTTCCAATCCACCTCTTGTCCCTCCATCGGAGGATGTGCGGCAACCTCGAGATTATGTGTCCATCCGTTCGACCCATTGAGCGCGCGATGCGGGAGCCACGAATGGATCCGCAAAGTACTGTGTTTCCCGCGCGACCTTGTCGCCCCTGAACTCCATGATGCTCACGGTGTAGGACGGCTTGCCGTCATATGTCAGGACGAATTCGGTGATCCAAAGATCACCGCCGCCAATGATTCGTCGGACAGCAAACCGCTTGTTGCTCGGCTGACTGGCGCGTTGGTTCTGTATGTTGCGTCGACCGCGGGTTCGCTCGCCTGACTGCGGATATTCCAACACCGCGTCCTCGTGATAGATGCGGTGCTCCGTTTCAAAATCGTTGGCATCGGACGCCGCCCAATGCTGATCCAGTGCCGCACGGATCTCTTGATCCCGCACTCCAGAATACTGCTCCTTCTTTTGTTGATCGTTCATCTTGAGCCTTCAATTTGACAAGAAGCTAAATGCTCCCTCCAGCGCGCAAATTGTAAACCTGGAAGCAGCCTTGGGCGCTTGGGGGCCGACTAAGGTTGGAACCCGTCCGCCATCCACTTGGCGAATAGTTCAATCCGAGATTGCTGCCAAGGACCTTCTCCTTTTGGTGGTGGGGGCGGCATTAAGGCGCCGCCGATTCCACGAATGCGATCGTAGATGGCGCCAGCGTGCTTTTTGACGTCATCGTAACTTCCCAGGTTGAACGCCTTGCTCATGCCTTGAATGTCTCGCTCCGTAAAGAGCGGGCGAATGTCCATTTGAAAGCTCGTCATTTTCGTCATTGCGCCTCACAGGTACTGGATTATACGGATGTCGCGGTCTCCTTCGTGAATCCAAAACTTCGATCCGAAATCGTCGCTCGGGTGACACAAACCACCCGGCGGCATAAAGCTGTCACCATTCAGCCAGAACAAAATGGGCCGCGCAATTGGACCATGGTATTGCCCATACTTTCGTATCGACTGCAGTGTCTTCATGCCTGAGGCATACGGCTCTTCTCCATCCAGCTAGTCCTGAAGATCGATCAAAGCGAGGGAAACTTCCTCCCCCACACTTGATACGAAGGTATCGTCGATACCATTGTCCAATTGTCTTACTTCCCTCACCTCTGGCTTGATCGTAATCGTTCGAGACGCACGTTGATCGGGGCTTAGAAGACTTTTTTCTGAAGGAGAACACACCATGCCTGAACTTGTGAGGAAATCTTTGGCGCAAGAACAACAAGAACAAAAGATAGAAACACGCACCACCATGGAACGGATCCCCGGCTTTACCATCGGTGCGACAGCCGTGGCAGCGCTCGCCGTCCTCGTCGCCACTGCCGTTTACGCGCAGGACAAGTACTCGCTGAAATCGCCGAGCGGAATAGCGTTCTCCGACTTCAAAGGATATGAGGATTGGGCGGTGGTCTCTTCTGCCCGGACCGACGAAGTACTCAAGGTAATCGTCGCCAATCCGACCATGATCACGGCGTACAAGGCCGGCGTTCCCGCCAACGGACAGCCTTTCCCCGATGGCTCCATGATCGTGAAGCTCCAGTGGAAGCCGAAGAAGAGCACGGAGGCCCCTTTCGTCGTGGATGTGCCAGACGTCTTCACCCAGGCTTTCGTCATGGAAATGGACAGCAAGAGATTTCCGAAAAGCGGCGGGTGGGGATACGCTCTGTTCAACTACGAAGCCGCATCGGACAAGTTCACGGCCGATCCCAAAAGCCTCTCAGACTGCGGACACGCGTGCCATACGGCCGTGAAGGCGAAGGACTACATCTTCCACCCGTATGAGAAGCGTTGAACTGCGGTTACGGTAGGGACAGCTATCGCTAGCTGCCCCAGGTACAGGGCTGAGGGGGATTTTCGCTATTTATTTTCACAAGACACGTGCGTGTTCCAGTCCACGAACGCACCGTGGGGGTTATCGCGCCATGCCCAGACGTGCAGTTCAAACAACCCCGGCAACCCGTAGCGGTTAGGCGTGCCTATGTATTGCAGCAGCTGACCCTCGAGTACCGGGGGAGCCTGCTGGTGCGCCGTCAGCCAGTTTTCGGCGAGCGTGATGTACTCAACGCCAACCAGCTTCATGGCTTTGCCCACCGGCTCGTAGATCAGCGCTTGCGGCTCGTTGGCATTGAGCTGCCCACCGCTCACCAGGGCGCCGTTGATGTAGTGCACGCCCATGGCGCCCATATCCGGCCCGGTAACGCAGCCAAAGGCTGGAGCGTACCCGGCGGCGGTGGCCGCGTTCACGTCAATGAATTGCTGAGTCGCCGCGCGAACAATCTGCACCAACTCGGCTGGGGCGCTGGCTGAGGCGGCTTGCTCTTGTTCCGAGTCACCGGGCTCCATACCCGCTGCGAGCAGCGGCCCGGCCGCGGCAAGAGTGCTCAGCAGGCCCAAGCGCAGGATGCACATGGTTGATTTATGGATGAGCGTGGTGGTCTTAGTCGTCATGGGTTTCTCCTTAGAATCCGTTTGTGATTTCTGTCCAAAAGCACTGGTCTAGCGGGGGCAGTCCAGCGGTCAGTTGCGCAATCTAGCCACGCGCCCTGGCCGCGAAGCAATGCTGGGCGGCTCCATTGCGCCCCAAAGTTTCCTCCATCCGTAAGCCTCTGAAAGCGCAAGGCCTTCGCCGCGCAAAACAGAAATCCTCCGCAGCCGGTGTGATAGGCTACTGTCGCTAGTTCCGCGGATGTGTCTATGTTCCGAACGGCTCCTTCCGCCGCGTATGTCCTCCGCTTCGACAATTTCGAGCTAGATGTGTGCGCCGGCGAATTGCGCAAACGCGGCGTAAAGCTTCGCCTCCAGGGCCAGCCTCTGCAGGTGCTGGCCATCCTGCTGCATTCCCCCGGCAACCTGGTCACGCGAGAGGAACTGCGCAATCAGCTCTGGCCGGCTGACACCTTCGTAGACTTCGACCACAGCCTCCACAACGCAATCGCGCGCATTCGCGAAGCGCTGGGGGATTCGGCCCAGACCCCGACCTACATCGAAACCCTGCCGCGACGGGGATACCGGTTCATTGCGCCGGTCGAAGAAGTTCCGCCTCCATCAATGCCCACGGAAAACGGCGAGCAGGCAAAAGAAGCCGTCGTCCCGGCCATGCCCGCCGCCCCGCCGCCCAAGCGTGGCACCGGCGTGGTCATCGCTCTGCTCCTGAGCCTGGGCGCGTGTTGTGCGGTGGGCCTGGCCGCCTGGATGGCGTGGCAGCACCGCCAAGCCGGTAGCGTAGCGACGTCGCCCCGCTCCATCGCGGTGATCCCGCTACAGAACCTCTCCGGCGACCCTTCCCAGGAATACTTCGCCGACGGTTTGACCGACCAACTGATCACCGAGATGTCGCAGATTCCCGACCTGCGGGTCATCTCGCACACTTCGGTGACGGAGTACAAGGCCACCACCAAGCACCTGCCGCAGATCGCGCGCGAATTGAAGGTGGATGACATTCTAGAGGGCTCGGTGGTTCGGGAGGGCGACCAGGTCCGGGTGACGGTGCAATTGCTCGACGCTCCCAATGACCGGCATCTCTGGAGCGCGAATTATCAACGCCCGATGCGCAACATCCTTACCTTGCAGAGGGAAATCGCCCAGGCGGTTGCGCAGCAGGTTCGGGTGAAGCTCAGCCCCCAGCAGCAGGCTCGGCTTGGCGTGGCCAGCACGGTCGATCCGGCAGCGTATGAAGCCTTCCTCAGGGGACGTTATTACCTTATGACGCAGTTCTCCAGACCGCAGCCGCTGGAGAGAGCGAGGCAGTACTTCGCAGAAGCCATCAGAAAAGATCCCGAATTTGCACCGCCTTACGTTGGATTGGCGGACACATCTCTGAACCTGGCACGGTTTGGACATTTATCTCCGCGGGCTGCCTTTGGCTCGGCGAAGGACGCGATCGACAAGGCTCTGGCTCTGGGTGGAAGCAGCGGGGAGGCCCACATCATCCTTGCCATGTTTCATTGGCAAGTTGAATGGAACCAGCCAGCGGCCGAAAGGGAGTTTAACGACGCGACGGCTGAAGCGCCAAGCTATGACTGCGGCCATGCTTATCACGCACTCTACCTCGCCTGGAGTCATCGGCGCACGGAAGCTCTTGCTGAAATCACCAGGAGCCGCGAACTGAATCCCGGTGCCAGCTTCGCTACTACGGAATCAGCGGTATATTTTCAGCTTCGCGACTACCCCAACTTGATCGAAGCCAGCCGCAAGGGAGTGGCTTCCGACCCGACCGAATGGCTGGAACATTATTTCCTCGGGGTAGGCTACGAGGCTTCCGGTCGACGGGCTGAGGCCATTCCTGAATACCAGAAGGCTATCGATATGTCCGGCGGTGATCGGGATCCCACTGCTGCACTGGCGCACGCCTATGCGATGCTCGGCAGAAGATCCGAGGCCGGGAAGATCCTTTTTGGCTTACAGCACCAGCCCAAAGATAGCTACCTTTCCCCTTACATGCTCGCGACCATATACGCCGGGCTGGGCGAGACCGATGCCGCATTTCAGTTATTAGGACAAGCGGTCCAGGAAAGAAACATGGATCTGGCCTGGTCTTTACCAGCAGACCCACGGATGGACACTCTCCGTTCCGACCCGCGGTTTAAGGTGTTGTTACGCCAGGTAGGGTTTCCCCGGTGAGGTATGACGAAACTCACGAAGCTCTTGTCCACAAAACTTTAACTTGTACTTTTGGTGTCTAGTTGACCGCAGGCGCCGGTGCTTGCGGCCCCTGAAAGCGAGGCTGAAGCTTGGGAGGCGGCGTAGGTGCCTCAGGCGCGGCATCTATTGTCTTGCGGTCCAACTCGGCTGTCCCGATTCTGCCACCCTCGACAGTCTGAACAGCAATGCGTACGTTTCGCGTCTTGGGCGGAAGCTGAATCAGTACCGGCAGATTCGTCCGCGTCGCAGCCAGCCGCGTGGGATCCTGCGTATTTACGGTAACCGTCAGCGTCTCCCGTTTCGAGGCCAGGATATCTCCGCCTCCTGAAAAGCTCATCGCCGCCAGTGCCAGGTTCGCCGTGCTCTTTCCATTCGTTGACTCATCCCAGTCAATGTTCCGGTGCTTGAGCACGACCGTGAACGCCGCCGTGCGCGTGTCGGGGTGGCGCACGACGTCTTCTATGGTTAGGTCGAGCGCCTGGAAAGGGATGGGCGCCTGGGCCGCCTCGTCCAGACTCACCATGGTCTGCTGCCTGGGATCGACCGGCGCGCGCTGATCGGGCGCAAAATACCCGGCCTTGGTGAGAGCGTTTAGCCCGGGGTCGCGCATAGTTACGCGAATCCGCCGGAATTTGCCGTCCGCTATGCCGCCTTCCGGCTGGTAGGTCAGGGTGTAGTACTCCGACCCCAGTTCCTCGGATCGCTCGATCTCGCGGTTGACGTCGTTGCGGTTGTAAAAGAGCTTGCCTCCCGTCTCATTGACGAACACCCCAAAGTTGATGTCGCCGGCGAAAGGATCGTTGTCGCCAATGTCGGCTACCGCGGATCCTTCGCTGAAAGTCTGCGCCGGACCACTGACCTTGAGGCCGGGGTAAATCACGAACAGGCTCATCCGCGAGTCGACCAGCATGTTTGTGGTGTCGCGCACATATTGATTCAGCTCATCCACGACAGGCCCGACGAGCACCCCGGTTAAGATGTTGGGACCGCCGTGTCCCACCCACACAATATTCTTGCGGCCCGGCAAACCCTTGTTCTGCAGCGCAATCTGTTGCAGCGCATCGATCGATTGCCCGAACCGTTCCGCAAAGAAGGCGCCATTCATGAATTTGTAGGGCAACGCCGCCGGCACATGGTCGAGGGCGGAAAGCAAATCCTCTTTGCTGCGGGTATAGCCCTGCGCCATCTCCAGCGACTGATTGCCCAACACCATCAATTCGGCAGGTGAGTGCAACGGGGCCGGCTGCGCCATGAGATATTTTCGGATGGAATAACGGATGTATGCAGAGTCCGCAAAGCCTGAGTTCAAGAGATCGAGCACAAAAATCGTCAGCGGGGCCTTCCCGGAAGGGTTATCCTCCGAGAGCGCGCTGTCGGCTACGTGCACGTTTGGCTCCTCGAAGGAGAAGATTCGCTGTGGCCTTTTTTCCTCGGTGATGACGAAATCGTCTTTGGTCAATCCAGTGACGACGGGATGCCCCTTTTTGTCCAGTACGGTCACGTCCAGAAATACCAGCCGTGACGTGACTCGGATAGTTGGTATATTCGCCGGCGCTTGTCCCGATTGCGCAGCGATCGTCCCGACCAGTCCTAAGGAGAAGGCACAGAACGAGAGGGCATAAAGAGTCCGCAGCATAAGTTCCGCCGGTTCCAGCTTACTCCTGCTACGCCAAGGCCATTTTCGGGACGACGAATTTCCGGATTTCCCATCGAGGCGGTATGGTCTAGTGGAACCGCTCAAGCGCTGTACAATTCGAGCGAAATCAGCGTTGAAAAGGAAATTCCAGTGATGCAAGACAACAGCACCATCATCCGACACTTCATTGAAGAAACCATCAATCAGGGTCAAATCGACTCCGCCGCGCAGTTCGTCTGGGAGGATGTGGTGGAGCAGGTTCCGTTTCCTGGCCAAGG
>Ga0302325_10026262_pt1 | contig 12093 bp, 13 predicted proteins | sample Palsa_T0_2_FD_201948 | JGI IMG/M metagenome (GOLD analysis project Ga0302325, IMG submission 201948) | Peat permafrost microbial communities from Stordalen Mire near Abisko, Sweden - Palsa_T0_2 | ecosystem: Environmental > Terrestrial > Soil > Palsa > Peat permafrost | place: Sweden: Abisko...
AACATGCATGAATCGGCCTCCTTGCCAGAGTTGCCGGTAATCATGCCACAAAAAAGGACCCCGCGCGCGGGCGCGCATTTAAAAAATGGAAGCGGTATAAAATATTTCTGGAATTCCAAAAATAATTCTTGGGCAGGATGGAACAGGGTGTTCCGGCGGTTGTTCAGCCCGGCGGATTGTTCTGAATGCCGATCACCAAGGATGTTTCGGGGAAATCGGTGAGCCAATAGAGGGTGTAGTATGGATCATCCGCCAGTTCGGTCAGGGCGCGGGTGACGCCGGGGAGATCGTTGATCTTGTCGAAGTCGTGCCAGAGGAGAATGCCCGGCTTGGCGAGCACCTGGTGGGCGATGCGGGTGTCGGAGGCACAGTAATCATAAGTGTGACTGCCGTCGATGAAGAAAATCTCGGGCTTCACCGGGAAATCCTCGGGCGTGAGTTTGGCGGAGTCCTTGCGGATGTCGCGCACGATGCCGACGCGGGGGTGGTTGCGGAAGCGGAAGCCGATGTCCACGTAATTCATGATTGAGGCGTTGAACATATCGGTGCTGTAAACGGTGCCGCTGCCCTTGGCGAGGTGCTGGTCGTTGGGGAGATCGACGGTGACGATGCTCTGAAGATCGGGGCAATTGTCCAGCAGATTTCGCACGGTGATGCCGTCGAATGTCCCGATCTGGGCGAAGCTCGTCGCGCCGGTATAACGGACGATGGACACCAGCACCGCCAGCTCGATCATGGTCATGTGGCCGGGAATCATGATGGCCGGTACGGTCAACTGCACTTCGCCCAGCGGCGGATAACCGGGAAGAATCTGCGCCAATTCGTTGATGTTGATCGTCCGCACGCCGTGGAAGTTCATCCACTTTTGCGGAACCGGATTCTGGGGACGGGGGATTATTCGCATGGGGATGAGGTCCTGAGTTTTGTGTTGCGGGAAGCTTCTTTCAAATCAAATGCAAATGCAACCGCCGAGACGCCGAGAGCGCCGAGACAGACGCCGAGGAGTTCAAATTCAATTCATTTTTTTATCGATGAACACCGAGAATTCTGATTTCATTTCTTTTCCGTGAAAATAAGCATTTGCTTCTCTCGGCGTCTGTCTCGGCGCCTCGGCGGTTGCATCTGCGTTTATTACTTCGCGCTCAAACGCATCACCGTCACCGAATACGGCGGGAATTCGTGGACGAAAGTTGTTCCGGCATCGGTGATGTCGGCTTCGACAGGGGCGACTTTGGTTGGCTCTTCAATCGAATTCACATCGCGCGGCTGGCCGGTGAGAACCTGGACCTTCGCATAGTTCGCCACGCTGCCGACGCCCTGGAGATTGAGTTCCAGCGGCTGGGGATCGGCGCCGTCGTTGACAACTTTGAGAATCACATCCCCGCTGGCATCATCGCGGGTAGCCTCGGCGAATACCGGGCCCGGCGTCGCGGGCCGGGTTGCGGGGGCGGCGGAATTCACGTCCAATTCCAGCGGCAATACGACATCGCCGCGATTCTCGGCGTACATTTTCTGCATGTAATAAGACGGCGAGCCGAAACTGCTCAGGGCGTCGTATCCGATCAGATTGGTATGCCATTGCCGGCCGCCGGGGTTCACGTTCACGAACAGCGGCGCGTAGGAAGCGATGTTCACCACATCCGAATCGCGCTCCAATCCCATGAGCCACGCGCCATCGGCGAGCGTGTCGGTCATGTTGTTGGTGGGAATCGGCGAGCCATCCCTCGTCGCCCATTCGCCGAAGAAAATCTTGGTGCCGGTGCGCGGCCAGGTGTCGTAGCGATGGGTCATTCGCAGCATCGCACGCGGATTGGGATATGCATGGTCGTCGAACAAATCCGCCGGCCTGCTTTTCACATGCGCGGTGGCGATGACTTTGATGTTGGGATACTTCGCCTTGATGGCGTCGAAGATCGCGGCGAATCGCCATTCGTAAGTCTGCGGTCCTCGGCCGAGATTGTCTTCGTTGCCGACTTCCACATAATTCACGGTGAACGGATCGGGGTGCCCATCCTTGGCGCGCTCCTGGCCCCATTTGGTGGTTTGATCGCCGGTGGCGTATTCGAGTTCGTCCATGTCGTCCTGCACGACTTTGCCGAAATCCGCTTGCGGGACACTTGTGCGATTGAGCGCATATCCGGCATACACCGCCAGGACCGGCTGCATGTGCAAATCCTCGCACCACTCGAAGAATTCGAGCAATCCGAGTCCATCGGAGGAACGATATTGCCACGGGCATTGATGCCCCGGCCGATCTTCCAGCGGGCCGATGGTGTTCTTCCAGTTGAAATAGGTATCGAGCGTGTCGCCTTCGAGATAATTTCCGCCGGGGAATCGGAGGAATGCCGGGTGCATGTCGGCGAGCTTCTGCATGATGTCCACGCGCAGGCCGTTGGGGCGATTGTTGTACGTCGGCGGGAAGAGGGAGACGAGATTGAACCAAACCGTTCCCTTGCCGGCGACGGATATTACGAAGCGGGTGTCAGCGGTCGCATCCACCTGGCCGGTTGAAAGTGGGATTTGATATTTTTGCCAATCGGTCGTGATCGAGGGAACGGTGCCGGTGGCGAAAATTGTTTTGCCGTCATTGCTTTCGATATCCACGGTGAGCGGGCCGGAGAAATCGCTGCTGGCGCGGGCATAGAACGATGCGTTGTATTTGGTGTTCGGCCAGACTGGGATTCCCCAATAACCCTCATTGGCGACGCCGGCGCGATTTGTGGCATCGGCGGAGTTGATTTCCAATTTCAAACTATTGGTGAGAGCGACGGTGTTGACGGGATTATCGAAGTCGAGCGAAATCTTCGCATCGCCGATCGGCGACCAGTGCATGGTGGACGGCTCGGTGCTGGCGTTACCGATGCGATTGGCCGGGCGCGTGCTGGCGGGGGAATCTTTGAAGATGCGGTTTTGAATCAGCTCGGCATAGAGACCGCCGTCGTAGGCGTGATTGATCTCTTCGGTCATCAGACCGTAAACGGTCGGGCTGATGCGCGTGGCGGGTTGATCGACATGGATGGTGATGGAGCCATTACTTGTGGCATCCGCCGCGTGTGCGGATGGGGACCAATCGATATAAGCCGCCACGAAAATAGCCGACACAATCGCCACTACGGGCGCGGGGTGGAATCTCATCGTTTGCTCGCTCCTTGCCGCAATGATCGCCGGGCGGATTATAGAGGCGGGCGGCGGGGAGACACAAATTCATTGAAACCTACGTCAAAATTAGCCACCGATATGGCACCGATATGCACCGATTAAATTCGATAAAATCGAGCCTGGAACCTATTTTTTTATCCGTGTAATCCGTGCCCATCGGTGGTGAAAAAATAATTTGTAACCACGGATGGGCACGGATTACACGGATAGGAGTGAAATCTAATAATGCCGGCATTGGCCCGACATTTCAGTTGCATTTATCGGTGCTGAATCGGTGCTCCGTCGGTGGCTGATTTTTTTTTGAGAGGCTGCGACGAAAACCCCCACCCCTGCCCTCCCCCGGTGTACCGGAGGAGGGGGTGAGAAGAGTCCGCCTAACGTCCTAGGCTGAACGATTAAACCGCTAATCCCTCTTTCCTCGCCATCGCCAGAAGCAGATCGACCACGCGGTTGCTGTAGCCCCATTCGTTGTCGTACCAGCTCACGAGCTTGAAGAATCGCTTCTCGCCCTTGAGGTTGTTCTGCACGCTGGCCAGGCTGTCGTAGATGGATGAGCGGGCGTCGTGGATGAAATCGGTGGAGACCAGTTCTTCCTCGGTGACGCCGAGGATGCCTTTCAAATAAGTTGTCGAAGCCTTCTTTAGCAGGCTGTCGATTTCCTCAATCGAGGTGTCGCGGGTCGAGCGGAAGACCAGATCAACCACCGACACATCCGGCGTCGGGATGCGGAAGCTCATGCCGGTGAGTTTGCCCTTGACGGCCGGAAGGCATTCGCCGACGGCTTTGGCGGCGCCGGTGGTGCTGGGGATGATGTTGATGGCGGCAGCGCGTCCGCCGCGCCAATCCTTTTTGCTCGGCCCGTCCACGACTTTTTGCGTGGCGGTGTAGGAGTGAATGGTCGTCATCAAGCCGGTTTCGATGCCGATGCCTTCCTTGAGCAGCACATGCACCAGCGGGGCCAGGCAGTTGGTGGTGCAGGAGGCGTTGGAGACGATCTGGTGTTTGGCGGGATCGTATTCGTGATCGTTCACGCCCATGACCAGCGTTTTCACATCGCCTTTGCCAGGCGCGGAAATAATCACGCGCTTGGCGCCGGCGGCGAGATGGCCCTTGGCCTTTTCCGAATCCGTGAACAGCCCGGTGCATTCCAGCACCCAATCAACGCCAAGTGCCTTCCACGGAAGCTGTGAGGGTTCCTTGGTGGCGAGCACACACTTAATTTTGTGGCCATTGACCACTAGCGTGTCCGCCTCTTCACGATTCTCTTCGCTCTTGATCGCATCGACGCTGTGTTTGAATTTGCCCTGGATTGAGTCGTACTTCAGTTGATAGGCGAAGTACTCGGCATCGGTGGAAATATCCACAGCCGCCACGACATCGATCTGCTTGCCGAGCAACCCCTGATCGCACAGGGCCTGAAACACGAGGCGTCCGATGCGACCGAAACCATTGATACCGACTTTAAGACTAGCCATAAAATGCTCCTTGATTCCGAATGTAAAGAGAACCGGCGCGGGAGCCGGTTCGGATCAGAGACACTAGAGTTGGATGGGGCGGGTGTCAAGAAATTTGTGGGAAAGGCACGAAGGGGGCACTAAATCGAGCCTCCTTTACGCATTCCTATGTGCCTCATGGCCAAGGCGGAAAACTCGTTCTATGTAAAACAAACAAGCATCGGACCGAAAAGTCCGATGCCCGTCTGAATCTGGAGTCTAGAGCGGTGCTCCTTTTCCTGAAGCGTCTGCGTTGCGTCCAGAGGGGCCGGGCGCTAGGAATCGCGACGAAGCGGGTCACATCACGACCCTCCGAGGAGCGATGACGACGCGAACGGCCCCTCTGGACGCAACCCTTCGGGTCGTCGCCCTTTGCGGCCCATGCGTCGTTACTCCTTCTCGCCGTATCATTCAGACAGATACGACTCGTCGTCGTGCCTAGCCTGTGCCGCAAATGGCGGCGACGCAGACGCTTCAGGAAAAGGAGCACCGCTCTAAAGGCATTGTTGAACTGACCAACGCCCTTATCCTCTCCCACTTTTGCGTTCTCTTCCCTCTGCATTACAGATCGGAAATTCTCCGGCGGGAATTGAGGCACTGTGGATTGTTTGCAGAAAAATTCTGCGCCCGATAATTCCGACGCCTGGACGTTCAGGAGTCCCGATGCACCGTGTCCGGGGTGAATCCTGGTATGCACACGGCGATATATTCCGCGCCCTCGGGGCCGGGAGTGCTGTAACGCACCCATTGTCCGCCAGGAGAAATCACCGCCTGGCCGGCGGAGACATCCTGCACGCCATCCCGCGTCTCCACGCGCAGTTGGCCACGAAGAATGATCGAATATTCATCGAATTGCGGGGTCTGGCCTGGTTCGGTCCATCCACTAGGGCTTCTCATCCGCGCGATGCTGACGCCCGTCGTTTGCGACGCCACCCGGCCGATGAATTCCTCGATGCTCTTGGGCGGCTTGCCCACCGCTTCGATCTTGGAAGGACTTTTGATGATTTTGAGCATGAAACGATCTCCCTATATCGAAAAGAAATGCAACCGCCGAGACGCCGAGATCGCCGAGGCAGACGCAGAGAAATTCGAATCCAATTTCACCACGGATTACACGGATGACACGGATAAATACAAAATGGATTTAATTCTTATCCGTGCCCATCCGTGTAATCCGTGGTCATTTGTATGGTCTTCCTCGGCGTCTGCCTCGGCGATCTCGGCGTCTCGGCGGTTGCTTTGTTGGTTATTCCATGACCAGGCCCGCGCCGGGTCAATCTACATATCACAACCGGCCCCAACAGCATAACCTGCCCAGAATCCCGCGCCTCGTGATCCAATCTTCGCGGCCCGAATTGAATCGCTCGCGCCCCGGAGTTAGATTTGCGCAAGCGAGCCAATAATGCGTTGTAACAGTTTGGAGTGGGATGTCGGCGGTTAGTTTGCCAGTCACGCGGCCAACGGGTCGAGCTTTGATCGTCGGTCAACCGCCGTGCCGGTCGGCGCCGGTGGCGGCGTTGGTGCGTCTGGGGTTTGGTTGTACGGAGGTGGATGAGCCGTACGATGCGATGGTGCAGCTCAGCCGCCGGCCCTTGTTTTATTCCGCTGTGATCCTGAGCCTCAATAGTTTGTACCGCGAAGAATTGCAGATGATTCCCGCGATCAAGCGGCGATTTTCGCACATGGAAATTTGGCTTTCGGATACTGATGGCCGCCAAGCGGCGCTGGCGGAAGCGGTGAGATTGGGAGCGGATGGATTGATCGCCGATGACGGCCTGCATCGTATTGCCGCCCCGGCCATTACTCCGCCCAAAATCGCCTCGGCTCCCCCGATGCCAGTGGAAATCGAGCCGATTCCGTCTCCGATCGAACCCACCCCCCCGCCGGAGCGCGGCCCCGATCCATTGCTGACTGCCGAGGAATTGCGGGCATTGCTTCAGGAATCGCCAACGCCTGGAATCGAATGAATGGCTTAGGAAAACCTTGAATGCCTTATTTTTGGATTTAACACCCTTTCGCTGTTAGGCTATAATGGATGGATGTCAGGCATGAAGACCGTCGCCTGGAGCGGCTTGAATCGGATGAAAAATATACCGGAGGTTTTGGATCGAATGTTGTAAAGGCGTACCGCCGCCAAATGAACTTCATTCGCAATGCGGTTGACGAACGCGATTTTTATGCGATGAAATCGCTGCACTTTGAGAAGCTCGCCGGTGATCGCGCTGGAAAACATTCGATCCGGTTGAATGACCAGTTCCGTTTGGTTTTCCGCATTGAAAGGATTCCGTCGAAAACCATAGTGATAATCGAGATTTTGGACTGCCATTGAGAAACGTGATGAAAACCTTTATCCCTGCCGAATCTTTTGTGCCCGGTGAATATCTTCGTGACGAGCTGCGCGCCCGTGGTTGGACACAGGGCGAATTTGCGAGAATCATTGGTCGACCGATACAAACCGTAAACCAGATCGTGACGGGAAAGAAACGCATTACGGCCGAAACCGCCTTGGCAATTGGCGAGGCAATGGGAACCAGCGCGCAGATTTGGCTGAATTTGCAAAACAGTTATGACCTTTGGAAAGCACCCAAGCCGAGCCCGGCAATCGCCAAGCGCGCGCTGGCGCTGGCAAAGAATTGAGTTGCCTTACCCAAACCTCCAAATCACCGCCAACGTCAAAGGGGCACCCAACAATCTCACTGATTTTCATTGCCTTTTGCCCCCTACGATTTATTCTGAAGAGCAGATGGTTCTCATGACCCAACAGCGCGTGCTTCTGATTGGTGATGCCGATCGGCAGATTTATTCGGCCGTTTCGCAGGCGCTGCCGACGGCGCAGGTGCGATCGGTGGCGACGATCTTCGATGGATTGGCGGAGCTGACGCATGAGCAATACACCACCGTGCTGGCCGCCGCCGAGCCGATTGAGCGGCGGCCGGAGGCGGCGGTGAAGAGTTTGCGCGAACTGACGGGCGAGGGCCGGTTGCTGTTGTTTGGGCACCCTACCCTTGAACCGCTCTCGCAAAAAATGCTGGATTTCGGCTGCGATGATTATCTTGTGACGCCTGTCACGCCCGGCGAATTGCTGGAAACGCTGTCCGCCACCAGTTTGCGTTTGCGGCGATCCACAAATGATCTGCCCAAGCCGCGGGCGGAGTCGCCGCTGAGCGAACTTCCGTTGCTCGACATCGTGCTCGACGCCCTTCTGCAATTTCCCCAGGAATCGGTCGATGCGGTGCTGAAGCAGATTAAGGGAACCGTCGGCCCGGCGTACACGTTGACGACGACTCTGCGCGATGCCGCCGCGCCGGCGGAAGTTCCCGGATCAATCCTCCTCTCGCGCGATTGCCAATCGATTAATCCGCCACGCAAATTGCACCTGCTGGCCCCGGAGAAATTCGACCGCGCGGCCGCCGAGCATTTCCTCGCTGAATTGGACCGCCATCTGGCTCGCATCGGACAATTGCAGGAGCGGCACAACGCGCTCATGCGGTTGGGGATCACCGATTCCCTCACGGGCCTAAGCAATGGCCGCTACTTCCGGCATTTTCTGGAACAGATCATCGAGAAAGCACGCGTGCTGAGATTCCCGGTCACGCTGTTCCTTTTCGACATCGACAACTTCAAGCGCTACAACGATCAATACGGCCACGGCGTCGGCGATGAGATTCTCAAACAGACGGCCGCGCTCATGCGGCGGTGCGTGCGCGATCACGATCACGTGGCGCGGATCAGCGGGGATGAATTTGCGGTGGTGTTTTGGGAGAAGGAAGGCCCCCGCCAGCCGCGCGAGCCGCGCACGGTGACCACCGGCCGCACGCCACAGGAGCCGCAGGAGATTCTCGACCGCTTTCGCCGGCTGCTCGCCACGCAGGATTTTCCGGGCCTGGGGCCGGGTGGAAAGGGTTGTCTCACCATCAGCGGCGGACTAGCGGTATTCCCATGGAATGCTCAGGACGCCAACGGCCTAATCGATGCCGCCGACAAACAACTGATGTTTGGCGCCAAACGAGCAGGAAGAAATTCAATTCGCCTCGTCGGAGGCGAAGAACTTCCACATGGCTGCGAAATGCCGGAGCAGGAAAAGTGGGAATCAGAACCCGAAGCGGGAAAAGTGAGCGACGATCCGGATCTGAACATCACACATTGATGCCCGTAATCCGCACATGGATTTGATTCTGGCGATGGCCGATCTTCTTATGATATCCCTTGCGGCGTTTGTACTTGATGGTGTCGATCTTCTTGGTCTTGACCATCCCCAAAACGTCGCCAACGACAGTTGCTCCCGCCACGGTGGGAGTGCCGATTTTGGGTTCGCCTTCTCCGCCGACCAGCAGGACACGATCGAACGTGATGGTTTTTTCTGTGGTCTCCGGCCGGTCGAGACGGATGAGGTCTCCGCTGGTTACTTTGTGCTGCCGACCGCCGTCATCAATAATTGCGTACATAAATCGCTCCGCTGCTTGGGACGGGGAATTGTGGGGACCCGCGGGCGTTTGTCAAGTTGTGAAATACCCACCAAGCCAGGCGAAAGTATGAATTTGCCTTGATTTATCGTTCCCGCTAGCGAATATTGGTTCTGGAGAAAACCGTGGTCAGTCCTGCCACCAATATGAGCGCCAGAATCCTTCGGCTCGATCTGCGCGCGGTGTTTTACAAGGAAAGCGGAGTGTGGTTCTGCCACTGCCTCGAAATGGACGTAATGGGCCATGGGCGGACTAAAAAGAGCGCCTTGGGGATGATGAATCGGGCCATTTCTGAGCAGATTCACATGAGCATTCGACACCACAATCTTTCCAATATTTTCCAGCCTGCGGATGCGCGATTTTTTCAAATGTATGCTGCGGGTGAAGATGCGCTGCATGGGAAGATCGAAGTTGTCGATCCAGAGGTTGAGGAAAACTCCGCAGACCGAGTCGAGATCGCGGACCTCGAAACAAAGCAATACACCGGCCAACTTGTTGAATGTTGAGCGGGAGACCGGGTGGCCGACAGGGTTATTAAATTCAGGCGGCTACGGGAGATCTTGAAAACATACGGCGTTGAGTGGGTGCCAAGCAAAGGGAAAGGGTCTCACGGATCATTCTGCAAATTCATGGATAACGGAGTCTTTTCCTATCCCGTTCCACACCGAAAGGACGTTCACGTCGGGTATGTTCGCGGGTGTCGAAAGAAATTCCGTCTGACGGAAGAACATGGCGTTAGCGACCATGATTTCTACAATGCTTAACATTTCCTTCAGCGAACCAACGGAGAAGACCATGCCCAGTACTGATGACGAGTTGAAAAAGGCCCTGCGGGCGTTCAAAAAGCGAATGAAACTTACGAAGCTCGACGATGATTCCAGGCTCGGACACAGCCCGTTGACCGGGTCGGGCAAGAGCGACATTGTCGCCATTCGGCCGCCGTCGGGATTTGGCAAGGAAATCTGGGAAGAGCTCGCCGACAAGGGGTTTCTGAAGCGCGACACTTCCGGTTTTTATGAATTGGTCGAAGGGAAGTAATCCCCCGCTTTTTCACAAATTCAAAAACTCTCGCATGTGCTGATCGAATATCTTGGCCGCCTGGGGATCGGAGAGCGGCAGGCGCAATTCATTAATGACCTTGGTGCCCATGTGAATCCACTCGCGCCAGCAGTCGGCGCAAATTCGCTCGTAAATTTCCTTTCCCTGCGCATTGCTGAACGGCGGACTGGGAAGTTTGCGGGCGACCCTTCCGCAGCGGTTGCAATGCACTTCGCCTTCGCCGACGGCTTGTTTGGCTGATTCGGCCGATTCAGCAACAGCGACTCCCAAATCCTTGAGCATCTTCACCATCTCATTGCGCGGCATCATGTCCCCGCGCGCGGCGGCAACCTCCACGCCTTTGGTCAGGCGCGCAATCGCTTCCTCTTTGCGATTCTCCTTGAGCATCGCTGCTGCCTGCAGTTGATACACCTTGGCGATGTTAGGATTCAATTCGATCGCCCGCTGGAACGCCGCGATCGCCTCCGAGTTCATCCCCGCATCCGCATACGCCTTGCCAAGGGAAAAATGTCCGAGTTCGTTTTTCGGATCGGCATCCGCCATCTTGCGGAACTGCTCGATCCTCGACTGAATTTCACTCATTTCGATTCTCCGTTAATTCGACTCGTTCATTTCGTTGCCGCACTGGCAGATAAAATTCGTACTCCCCGCCGCCGAGGAGGGTTTTCGCACTTCGATCTGGCATCCGCAGGAATCGCAGGAAAAGCGATTCCTCCCCGATACCGGCCGCGACGGGCCGGCATCGATGTCCGTGACATCCCCCCGCCGATCCATCGCCAGATTTGCCAGCTTGTCCGCCACCGAATTGTGCTCGCGCAGATTGTGTTCGAGCTTGGCGACCTGGAATTCACTCAATAGCTTTTGCGCCTGATCGTATAAATCCTTGAGGCCTGGATTCTTCACGCGATATTCGCCGCGCATTTGCTTGATGATCAGCTCGCTGTCGCCGCGAACCACCAGCTTTTTCGCGCCCAACTTCGCGGCTTCACGCAGCCCGATGATCAGGGCCATGTACTCGGCGAAATTGTTGGTCGCCCGGCCGATATATTTGCCGAGCGTCACCAACGGCGTTCCATCCGACGCCGACAGCACCACGCCGATTCCCGCCGTTCCCGGATTCCCCCGGCTGGCGCCGTCGAAATTGATCACGATCGTCTCATCCATCCCCACATTGTATCGCCGGACCGTTCTGGGAGAATGGTAGGGTGCGACGGAGTAGTCAGCATTTCCCAAGATGAGTTGGCTTTTAGTCTACATCGCGGTGGGATGGGCCATTCGCCTGGGAATGGTGCCGACGGTTCTGCGGCGGCAAATGGCGCCCGGGGCTTCGGTCGCATGGCTGGGGATTGTCTTTCTGCATCCGTACATTGGCGTCGTTCTTTATGGGTTGGTTGGCGAGAGCCGATTGGGTCCGCGGCGGGCGGCGCGATCGCAGCAGATCATCGCGCGCATCCGCGATCCGCAGCGTCATCCCGGCGTGATGCAGCACCGCGCTGACCCCGATCACGGGCCGTCCTATCAGCCGATGGTCCAGCAAGCCGAGAAAATCAGCGACATGCCGGTGTTGGGTTCCAATTCCGTCGACTTTTTCGACGATACCAAGGCATTCGTGGACAAACTGGTTGCCGACATCGCCGCGGCGCAGCAAACAGTTCATCTGCTCTATTACATTTTTTTTGATGATGAGACCGGCCGGCGGGTGGCGGAGGCGGTGATCGATGCGGCTCGTCGCGGGGTGAAATGCCGGGTCATCGCCGATGCGGTGGCATCTCGCCGATTTTTTTCGATCAGTGGACTCGCGCCGCGGCTAATCTCCGGGGGGGTGGAAGTCGCAGCCGCCCTGCCGATTGCGCCATTCCGCCGCGCCTTTGCCCGCATGGATCTTCGGAACCATCGCAAGCTGGCGATCATCGACGGCC
>Ga0302325_10026263_pt1 | contig 12093 bp, 11 predicted proteins | sample Palsa_T0_2_FD_201948 | JGI IMG/M metagenome (GOLD analysis project Ga0302325, IMG submission 201948) | Peat permafrost microbial communities from Stordalen Mire near Abisko, Sweden - Palsa_T0_2 | ecosystem: Environmental > Terrestrial > Soil > Palsa > Peat permafrost | place: Sweden: Abisko...
CTGGAGAGCTTTTCCCCCAAGACGCTGAGCAACGACGCGGCTGTCGCCGAGTGGATCAGCATGTTCACCGTCTGGCCGACCAAGGTCACCCCCGGCCTGATCCGCCAGGGCGCGGCGTCGCCGCAGGGCAACCGGCTGCCCGCCTATCAGGGCATCACCACGCCGGTGCTGGTAATCGGCTTCGCGGACGACGTGGTCACGCCGCCTCACCTGGGCAAAGAAGTCGCCGACGCCATACCCGGCGCCCAGTACATGCAGGTCGCCGACGCCGGTCACCTCGGGTTCCTGGAGCGGCCGGAGATGGTCAACTCCTTGATGCTGAAATACTTCGCCAGCATGGGGTACTGAGCGCTCTGGCTAGGCTGGTCTGGTGAATGCCTCGACGATCCAGGCCCGCGTCGTCGTCGATGAACTGATCCGCGGCGGTGTCCGCGATGTGGTGCTGTGTCCGGGCTCACGCAACGCCCCGCTGGCGTTTGCGCTGCAAGACGCCGACCGAACCGGCCGCGTGCGACTGCACGTGCGCATCGACGAACGCACCGCTGGGTTTCTGGCGATCGGGCTCGCGATCGCCGCGGGCACACCGGTCTGCGTCGCGATGACGTCGGGCACCGCGGTCGCCAACCTGGGTCCGGCCGTGGTGGAGGCCAACTATGCGCGGGTACCGCTGATCGTGTTGTCGGCCAACCGGCCCTACGAAATGCTCGGCACCGGCGCCAACCAGACCATGGAACAGCTGGGCTATTTCGGCACCCAGGTCCGCGCCACGATCAGCCTCGGGCTGGCCGAAAATGCTGCCGAGCGGATGGACGCGCTCAACGCGACCTGGCGATCGGCGACCTGCCGGGTGCTAGTCGCCGCGACCGGGGCCCGCAGCGCCAACGCCGGCCCGGTGCATTTCGACATCCCGCTGCGCGAGCCGCTGGTGCCCGACCGCGACCCCGGCCCCACCCCGCCGGGCCGGCCGGACGGCAGGCCCTGGACGTACACCCCGGCGGTCAGTTTCGATCAGCCGCTGGACATCGACCTGAGCCCGGACACGGTCGTCATCGCGGGTCACGGCGCCGGTGAGCAACCCGCGTTAGCGGCGCTGCCAACCGTTGCCGAGCCCACCGCGCCGCCGGCGGCCAATCCGCTGCATCCGTTGGCCTTGCCGCTGCTGCGCCCGCAGCAGGTGATCATGTTGGGCCGTCCCACCCTGCACCGGCCGGTGTCGACGCTGCTGGCAGATCCGTCGGTGCCGGTCTACGCGCTGACCACCGGGCCACGATGGCCCGACGTGTCGGGCAACTCGCAGGCCACCGGCACCCGCGCGGTCCCTACTGGCGAGCCGAGCCCGGCCTGGCTGCGGCGGTGCGCCGAACTCAACGGGCACGCGATTGACGCGGTACGCGGTCAGCTCAAGGCCCACCCGCTGACCACCGGCCTGCACGTGGCCGCCGCGGTCGCCGACGCATTGCGCCCCGGCGACCAACTCGTGTTGGGGGCGTCCAACCCGGTCCGCGACGCGGCGCTGGTGGGGCTGGATTCGCACGGTGTCAAGGTGCGCTCCAACCGGGGGGTCGCCGGTATCGACGGGACGGTGTCCACCGCGATCGGGGCTGCTCTAGCCCATGAGGGGTTCCGGTCGCACGAGGGGTTCCGGTCCGATGAGCAGACCGGCCGAACCGTCGCGCTGATCGGCGACCTGACCTTCGTCCACGACAGTTCCGGCCTGCTGATCGGGCCGACCGAGCCGGTCCCGGCAGACCTGACCATCGTGGTGTCCAACGACAACGGCGGCGGCATCTTCGAACTGCTCGAGCAGGGCGACCCACGGTTCTCCGAGGTATCGGCCCGGGTGTTCGGCACCCCGCACGACGTGGACGTGGGCGCCCTGTGCCGCGCGTACCACATCGACAGCCGGCAGATCGAGGTCGACGAATTGGGTGCCGCGCTCGACGAGCCGGCCGCGGGAATGCGGGTGCTCGAGGTCAAGGCGGACCGATCTTCGCTGCGGCAGCTGCACGCCGCGATCAAGGCCGCCCTGTGAGCCGACTCGTCGGTGTCTTTGATGTCGTGGATGCAGTGAAAACCATGGCCCGCATCCTCATTCACGGGCGCAGCGGCGAATTGCCCAACACCCTGGGGCATCGTGTCGTGCGCTGGGCCCGTATCGGTGTCCTGATCCTCGTCGGTCTGGCCACGCTGCAGTCGCTGCTGCTGGTGGCCGGCACCTGGCGCGACGATATCGCCATTGGTCGCAATATGGGCGTGACGGAGGCCGAGGTGCTCGACGCGGGACCACGACGGTCCACCATCGAGTTCGTCACCCCGGATCGGGTCACCTACCGACCCGCGCTCGGCGTGCTGTATCCATCCGAACTGGCAACGGGTATGCGGATTTACGTCGAATACGACAAACTCAACCCCAATTTGGTTCGCGTGCAGCACCGCACCGCCAAGCTGTCGATCATCCCGGCCGGTTCCATCGCGGTGGTCGGCTGGCTGATCGCTGCGGCCGCGCTGACCGCTCTGGCCTTCCTGGACAAGCGGTTGGACCGTCAGCTGTTAAGCGCGTCGAGCCAGCCCGGATCCTGAATATCGATAAGGCTTTTGGTGTTCAGGTTGTAGACCGTCGGGGTGCCCGGGTCTCCCGGGTTCTCTTCGTGGAGACGCGCCTCGTTCGCATCGTCGACCGCGGCGACATCGACCACGGCATCGCCGGCTGCGATCCGGTCGGCCACCGCGTCGGGCAATCCACTTTCGCGGGCCATCGCCGCGAGGTCGTCGTTGCTCGGCCCGTCCGCGCTCTGATGGCGGTAGAGATCTTGCGTGAAGGCCTGATACGCCGTCGGCGATGTTGCCGGGTCGGCGGCCAGAAACAGCGCGTTGGTGGCGCGGGCGGAGACGTCGTTGTGATGCCGGGCGTCCAGGAACGTCAGCCACCGATACGTGACCGCCAACCGGCCGCTGGCCAGCGAGCCGGCCACCCGGTCACCGTACGTCGACTCGAATTTCGCGCAGTACGGGCATTGCGGGTCGCACAAGATCTCCAATTGCACCGGGGCAGCGAAGAACCCGACCAGCACGCCATCGTTGTCGGCGGTTCGTGGCACGTCGCCGTGTGCACTACCGGCAGCAAATGCCGCCAACCACACTGTCGTCGCTGCCAATACCCGCAGGCAGCACCGCATTCAACACCCCCTTTGCGTCAGAGTTCGCACACCGTATCCCCGTCGGTAACCATATCGACAGCCGGTGCTGACACCGTGGTGGTGTGCGCGTAGCGATTGTCGCCGAGTCCTTTCTCCCGCAGGTCAACGGCGTCAGCAACTCCGTGATCCGGGTGCTCGAGCATCTTCGCCGCACCGGTCACGAAGCCCTCGTGATAGCGCCGGACAGCCCGCCCGGAGAGCCTCCCGCCGATCGACTCTACGACGGTATCCGGGTGCACCGGGTGCCGTCGCGGATGTTTCCGAGGGTGACCACGCTGCCGCTGGGCCTACCACTGCCGCGGATACTACGAGTGCTTCGTGGATTCGAGCCTGACGTCGTGCATTTGGCGTCACCGGCGCTGCTCGGCTACGGCGGGCTGCGTGCCGCCAAACGTCTTGGGGTACCGACCGTCGCGGTGTACCAAACCGACGTCCCGGGCTTTGCCGCGAGTTATGGCATCGGCATCACCACGCGGGCGGCATGGGCATGGTTCCGCCATCTGCACGGTATGGCCGACCGCACCCTGGCGCCGTCCAGCGCGACGATGGAATCCCTTAACGCCCAGCGGATTCCACGGGTTCACCACTGGGCGCGCGGGGTCGACATCATCCGTTACGCCCCGTCAGCCCGCGACGAAGCGGTCCGGCGACGCTGGTCGCCGGACGGCAAACCGATCGTCGGCTTCGTCGGTCGCCTCGCGCCGGAAAAGCATGTCGAACGGCTCGTCTCGCTCGCTGCGGGCGACGCAGTGCAGGTTGTCATCGTCGGTGATGGTGTAGACCGGGCGAAGCTTCAATCAGCAATGCCCACAGCAATTTTCACCGGTGCACTGTACGGCGAAGAGCTTGCCGCCGCGTATGCCAGCATGGACGTCTTCGTGCACGCCGGCGAGCACGAAACGTTTTGCCAAGTCGTGCAGGAAGCGCTGGCGTCGGGATTGCCGGTGATAGCCCCCGACGCCGGCGGACCGCGCGACCTGGTCACGCCATGGCGCACCGGCCTGCTGTTGGGGGTGGGCGAGTTCGAGGCGCAGCTCCCCGCCGCCGTCGCACACCTGCTCGACGAAAGGCCCCGCTACGCACGGGCCGCGCGGCGCAGCGTCCTCGGGCGCAGCTGGCCGGTCATCTGCGACGAGCTGCTGGGCCATTACGAGGCGGTGCTGTCGCCCGCTGCCGCGGCGCGCACCACGCAGCGGCGCCGTGCGCAGGGGGAGTAGTCAGCCCTGCGCCAGCTCGGCAACCGACTGCCACTGCTCCCAGGTACGTAACCGGCTTTCGTAGTCGGCTTTGGCGATCGGCAGCGGCGCGTCGCCGAAGAAGACCCGTAACGGCGGCTCGTCGGCGTCGACGACCTTGAGGAGCGCCGCCGCTGATGCCTTCGGATCACCCGGCGCAGCCCACCTGGTCTTGCGTACTGCGTCGTTGGCGGCGTGCGCATCGGCATAGGCCGGCAGCCTCTCGGCGCTCCGCGACGAGGAGCCGGACCAGTCGGTGTCGAAGCCGCCCGGCTCGATCAGCGTGACGTGCACTCCGAACGGCGCGACCTCCTGCGCCAGTGCCTGGGAGAAGCCCTCCAGGGCCCACTTGGACGCGTGGTAGATACCGACGTTGGGAAACGCCACGATGCCGCCGATCGACGACACCTGGATGATGTGGCCGCTGCGCTGCTCGCGCAGGTATGGCAACGCGGCCTGGGTTACCCACAGCGCCCCGAACACGTTCGTCTCGATCTGGTCGCGGGCATCCTGTTCGGAGAGCTCTTCGACAAAGCCGAACTGCCCGTAGCCGGCGTTGTTGACGACGATGTCCAGGCGTCCGAAATGGTCGTGCGCCTGCTTGACCGCCGCGAAGTCCGCCTCGCGGTCGGTGACGTCGAGTTGGATCGGCAACACCGCATCGCCGTATTTTTCGACCAGGTCGGCCAGCGACGCGGTATCGCGCGCAGTGGCGGCGACCTTGTCGCCGCGCTCCAGCGCCGCGATCGCCCATTCCCGTCCGAAGCCACGCGAGGTACCGGTGATAAACCAAATTTTTTCGCTCACGCCGCTGTGCAACGCGGTCGTCGGCCGATCATTCCCGGGCCGGGTAGCGTCAGCGTGGTGAGTCGCGCGACGCTGGATAAAGATCCCCGTGAGGTGGCGTCGATGTTCGACGGCGTCGCCCGCCGCTACGACGTGACCAATACCGTGCTGTCGCTGGGCCAGGACCGGTACTGGCGGCGCGCCACCCGATTGGCGCTCGGCATCGGGCCGGGGGAGAAGGTGCTGGACCTGGCCGCGGGCACCGCGGTGTCGACGGTCGAATTGGCCTCCTCCGGAGCGTGGTGCGTCGCGGCGGACTTCTCGGTCGGGATGCTCGGCGCCGGGCATGCGCGCAAGGTGCCGAAGGTTGCCGCCGACGCCACCCGATTGCCGTTCGGCGACAATGTGTTCGACGCGGTCACCATCAGTTTCGGGCTGCGCAACGTCGCCGAACGCGATGTGGCCCTGCGCGAGATGGCCCGGGTCACGCGGCCCGGCGGGCGATTGGTGGTGTGCGAATTCTCCACCCCTACGAGTCGGCTCTTCGCCACCACCTACAAGGAGTACTTGATGAAAGCGTTGCCGCGGGTGGCGCGCGCGGTGTCGAGTAACCCCGACGCGTATGTGTATCTGGCCGAGTCGATTCGGGCGTGGCCCGACCAGGCCGCGTTGGCGCACCAGATATCGCGCGCAGGATGGTCAGCGGCGCGGTGGCGCAACCTGACCGGCGGCATCGTCGCGCTGCACGCCGCCTACAAGTCGGACGAATAACTTTTCAGCTGAACGGCTTTCGGCGATCAATCAGCCGCGACGCCAGCCCGCCGGCACGCCATGCCCGCGCCACCCAGTCGGCGTCGTCGTCGCTGACGAGGTTGCCCATCACGCGCACCGCGATGCCCATCAGCCGTGTCGAGCGCATTCCGATCGGGCCGGCCGTCGGCAAGAACCGCGGGAAGGTCAGCAATACACCGAGCCGACGCGCCACCGAAAATGACCGGCCGTAGTGGGATTGCAGCAGGCTGGGCCATGCCCGTGAGAAGTCCGCAAGGTCACCCGAGCCCAGCATGTCCAGCATTTCGGCGGCCAGCCGCCCGGTCTCCAGCCCGTAGTCGATGCCTTCACCGTTGAGCGGGTTGACGCAGGCCGCGGCGTCGCCGATCAGCATCCAGTTCCGCCCGGCCACTCCCGAGACCGCGCCGCCCATCGGCAGCAGCGCTGAGGACATCGCGCGCGGCTGGCCGGTGAATCCCCACTCTTCGCGGCGCAGGTCGGTGTAGTACGACATCAGCGGCCGCAGCGCGAGTTCGGCCGGCCGCTTGGTGGTCGACAGCGCGCCCACGCCGATGTTCACCTCGCCGTTGCCCAACGGGAAGATCCAGCCGTAACCGGGCAAGATTGCGCCGTCGGGGGAGCGCAGCTCCAGGTGTGAGGTCAGCCACGGCTCATCGCTGCGCGGCGTGGTCAGGTATCCGCGGGCGGCGATCCCGTACACCGTCTCCTGGTGCCATCGCCGGCCCAGGACGCGGCCCAGGGTCGAGCGGGCGCCGTCGGCGACGATCAGCTCGCGGCAGCCGACCTGGGTGCCGTCGGCCAACGTCACCGAGACGACCCGTGCTGACGAATCATGATGCACACCAACGGCCTTCACGCCGAGCCGCATGCGAGCACCGGACTCCTCGGCGACTTTGCGAATGCGGTCGTCGAGTTCGACGCGAGACACCGCGCTGCCGGTCGACGGGAACGACGGGCCCGGCCAATCGACTTCCACCTCGCCGCCGAAGCCGCTCATCCGCAGGCCTCGATGCCGGATCCGGGCATCGAGCCATTCGCCCAACCCCAGCCGTTCCAGCTCGGCGACCGCCCGCGGCGTCAGCCCGTCACCGCAGGCCTTGTCGCGGGGAAAGTTCGCCGCATCGACGACCAGCACGTCGCGGCCCGACCGGGCTGCCCAGGCGGCGGCCGCCGACCCGGCCGGGCCGGCGCCCACGACCACCACGTCGGCATGGGAGTCCATGCTCACCAGTATGTTGGTTGGGTGAGGACTCCGACGACTGTGGTAGCAGGCGTGGATTTCGGCGATGCCGTGTTCGCCACCAATGTGCGCGACGGGGTGGCCCGCGTCGAGCAACTAATTGAAACCGAGCTGCGCGGATCAGACGACTTGATGACCGAGGCTGTGCTGCATCTGTTCGAGGCCGGTGGCAAACGGTTCCGGCCTCTTTTTGCGGTGCTATCGGCCCAGCTGGGGCCGCGGCCGGACGCCGACGAGGTGACGATCGCCGCGGCGGTCATCGAGCTGGTGCACCTGGCCACGCTCTACCACGACGACGTGATGGACGAGGCCCAAGTCCGCCGCGGTGCCCCCAGCGCCAACCTGCGGTGGGGGAACAACGTCGCGATTCTGGCGGGTGACTATCTCTTTGCCACCGCCTCACGGTTGGTTTCCCGGCTGGGCCCGGACGCGGTGCGAATCATCGCCGACACGTTCGCGCAGCTGGTGACGGGGCAGATGCGTGAATCTCAGGGGGCGTCCGGTGCGGCGGACCCCATCGCGCATTACCTGAAAGTGGTGCACGAGAAGACGGCCTGCCTGATCGGCGCGGCGGGCCGGTTCGGCGCGATGTTCTCCGGCGCCGACGAAGACCAGGTCGAGCGCCTGAGTCGGGTGGGCGACATTGTCGGCACGGCGTTTCAGATCTCTGACGACATCATCGACATCGACAGCGATCCCGACGAGTCCGGCAAGTTGCCCGGCACCGATCTGCGCGAGGGTGTGCACACGCTGCCGGTGCTCTACGCGTTGCGCGAAAGCGGACCCGAGGCTGATCGGCTGCGCGAACTGCTGGTCGGGCCAATCGAGGACGACGCGGCGGTGACCGAGGCGTTAGGCCTGTTGCGGGCCTCGGCGGGGATAATCGAAGCCAAGGACACGGTGGCCCAGTATGCGGCGCGGGCGCGCGAGGAGCTGGCCGCGTTGCCCGAGAGCCCGGGGCGGCAGGCGCTGTCCACCTTGGTCGACTACACAATTCACCGACACGGCTAGCTTCGCGGAACTCGGCCGGTCGTTCTCGGCGTTAGATGAGAAGAACCGGGCTGGTCGTAGGAGGAAATTATGACGTGGCATCCGCACCACAACACGTTCAAGACGTTCGCGTTGCTGGTTGGCATGTCGACGCTGATTGTGTTCGTCGGTGGGCTGTTCGGCAGGACGGCGATGTTTCTGGCGGTGTTGTTCGCCGTTGGGATGAACATCTACACCTACTTCAACAGCGACAAGCTGGCGCTGCGGGCGATGCACGCGCAGCCGGTGTCGGAGGTGCAGGAGCCCGCGATGTACCGGATCGTGCGTGAGCTGGCCACCGCCGCTCACCAGCCGATGCCGCGACTCTTCATCAGTGACACCGCCGCGCCCAACGCTTTCGCGACCGGCCGCAACCCGCGTAACGCCGCGGTGTGCTGTACCACCGGGATTCTCAACATCCTCAACGAGCGCGAGCTACGCGCGGTGCTGGGGCACGAGCTGTCGCATGTCTACAACCGCGACATCCTCATCTCCTGCGTGGCGGGCGCGCTCGCGTCGGTGATCACGGCGTTGGCCAACCTGGCGATGTTCGCCGGAATGTTTAGCGGGAACAACCGCGAAGGCGGGAATCCCTTTGCGCTGCTATTGGTTTCGATGCTGGGGCCGATCGCGGCGACGGTGGTGCGGATGGCCGTGTCTCGGTCGCGGGAGTATCAGGCCGACGAGTCGGGCGCGATGCTGACCGGCGACCCGTTGTCGTTGGCCTCCGCGCTGCGCAAGATCTCCAACGGTGTGCAGGCCGCGCCGCTGCCACCCGAGCCGCAGTTGGCCTCCCAGGCGCACCTGATGATCGCCAGTCCGTTCCGGGCCGGCGAGCGGATCGGCTCGCTGTTTTCCACGCATCCCCCGATCGCCGACCGGATTCGCCGGCTCGAGGAAATGGCCGGCCGCTAGGCCTCATGAGGGTGCATACCTCAGAAGCCCGAGCCGTGAACCTCGTGTCCCGGTGTCTCGGCTGCCAGTCCGCGGTAGGCGTCTTCGACGCCGCACCCGTGGTTGATCACGCCGTCGACTTCGCGAGCGATCGGCATGGTCAACCCGTACTTGTCGGCGAACTCCATGATGACGCTGGCGGCCTTGACTCCTTCGGCAACTTGGTTCATCGACGAGATGATCTCGTTGATGGGCTTGCCGGCACCGAGCTGCTCGCCGACGTGCCGGTTGCGGCTGCGCTGGCTGGTGCAGGTGACGATCAGATCGCCCATGCCGGCCAGGCCGGCGAAGGTGTCGCGCTGCCCGCCCATCGCCTCTCCCAGCTTTGACATTTCGCGCACCGAGCGGGCTATCACCATTGCTCGAGTGTTCTCACCGATACCCAGCGAGTACCCCATCCCGACCGCGATCGCGTAGACGTTTTTCAAAGCCCCGGCCATTTCGACACCGAGCACGTCGTCGATCGTGTACACGCGGAAGCGTTGGGTGCGAAACAGCCGCGCGATCTGCGCGGCCTGATGTTGGTCGGGCATGGCCAGTACCGCCGCGGCCGCGTAGCCTTCGCCGACTTCGCGAGCGATGTTGGGCCCGGCCAGGATGCCGGCGGGGTGGCCGGGCAGCACCTCGTCGACGATCTGCGACATCCGCATGTTGGTGCCTTGTTCGAGACCCTTGACCAATGACACCACCGGCACCCACGGCCGCAACTCCGTCGCCAACTCGGTGAGCACATCACGGAACCCGTGCGACGGCACTCCCATCACGACGACGTCGGCGGTCTGTGCGGCCTCGGCGAAGTCGGTGGTGGCGCGCAGGCTTTCGGACAGCTCGACGTCCTTGCCCAGATAGCCGGTGTTGCGGTGGTTCTCGTTGATGTCCTTCGCGGTCTCTTCCGAGCGCACCCATTGCAGCGTCGGCCCGCGGCGCGCGCAGATGGACGCGACGGTGGTGCCCCAGGAACCGCCTCCCAGAACGACGACGTTCGGTTCGCGCGTAGCAGCCATGGCGACCAGCGTATTGCCGCCGCCCGATCTTTTTGGGCGGTTGGTCAGAAGTCCAAGCTTTCGGCGTTGCGTGCTTCCATCGCGGAGAAGGCATGGCCGCAGGCGAACAGACGTTGGGCATGGTCGCCCATTCGGGTCACCAGCGCCGTTGAGTTGTCGGTCCATTGGAGTGCCCGACGAGCCAGCGCTTCGGCCGACCGTCCGGTCCATCCGGCTTGTGCGGTCGCAATCCGATCGTCGGCGGAAAGATGCGACGTCGCCAAGTCTTCGCCGTGATTAATGACCTGCATCGCCGACATCGCGAGGTGTTCGAGGTTGACTCTCAGTGACATTGGACCCTCCTTCTGTCAGGGCTTCGGGACAGCGAATGCCGGGGGAGCGGGTGTAGCCGGCGCGGGGACGGTGTTGATCATCGGCGGATGCGCTGCCGGCCCCAAGTCCGGCATGGAAGACCTGGCGGACATCCCCGACTTGCCATCGCTCGATGTCTGCGACCGACAATCCCTTCACATGACGGAACGTCTCATGGAGTGCCCGCCGTGTCACTTCACCCGTCCGGCTATCCGGTCAGCGGCGCGGTCTTCCGGTCGACGCGGCCGAACACCATCGCCTCTTTGAGCCGGTCGAACCGGTAGTCGATGGCGTCGGCGTAGTAATTCTGTCGAACGTTCCACGGCCGCTTGGTGCCGGATTTGGGTAGCGCATGCGGCGCGCGCAGCACGTAGCCGGCTTGGATATCCCAGGCCGGCTTTTCCGGCATCGGCTCGCCGTCCAGATGCGGGTAAGCGTGGGTGTAGCCGTGAGACTTCATGTGAGCCAGCAGCTTTGCCGTCGCACGGGCGGTCATGTCGGCGCGCAGCGTCCACGAGGCGTTGGTGTATCCCACACACCAGAACAGATTGGGCACGTCCTCCAACATGTGGGCCTTGTAGGCGAATCGGTTCTGCGGCTTGATCTCGGCGCCGTCGATAGACACCGTCACACCGCCGAGTGCCTGCAGTTGCAGACCGGTGGCAGTGACGATGATGTCAGCGTCCAGATGGTTGCCGGACTTCAAAGCTATTCCGGTGGAATCGAAGTGGTCGATATGGTCGGTGACCACATCGGCGCGGCCTTCGCCGATCGCGACGTAGAGGTCGGCATCGGGTATCAGGCACGGCCGTTGGTCCCACGGGTTATAACGCGGCTTGAAATGGGTGTCGACGTCGTAGCCTTGAGGCAATTTGCTGATCGCGACGCGTCGGAACCACCACCTCACCACGCGCGGCGTCTTGCGGGACAAGAACCAGTTCACACTTTCGAGCAACGCATTGAGTTGCCGAATGATCAAGTGAGCCGGCCTTCCCGGCAATACTTTTCGCAGCCAATCCGCCACCGGGCTATATCTGGGCGCCGCACCCAGATAGGTCGGCGAGCGCTGCAGCATGGTGACCTTCGCGGCCTTCTCTGCCAGCGATGGGATCAGCGACACCGCCGTGGCGCCGCTGCCGATCACCACCATCGTCTTGCCTCGGTAATCGAGGTCCTCGGGCCAGTGCTGTGGATGAACAACGGTGCCGTCGTATTCGGCGATGCCGGGAAAGTCCGGGGTGTAGCCCTCGTCGTAGTTGTAGTAGCCGGACCCGAAGAACACGAAGCGGCCGCGATAGGTAGTCTCTGCGCCGTCCTGCAAGGCGGTGACCGTCCAGGTGTCGGTCGAAGAGTCCCAGTCCGCCGAGCGGACGTGGGTGTTGAACCGGATGTGCTGTTCGATCCCGTATTTCTGCGCCGTGGTGGTCAGGTAGTCGCGGATGTGCACCCCGTCGGCGATGCCTTCTTTCCGGGTCCACGGCTCGTACGGGAGGCACAGGGTGAAG
>Ga0302325_10026264_pt1 | contig 12093 bp, 6 predicted proteins | sample Palsa_T0_2_FD_201948 | JGI IMG/M metagenome (GOLD analysis project Ga0302325, IMG submission 201948) | Peat permafrost microbial communities from Stordalen Mire near Abisko, Sweden - Palsa_T0_2 | ecosystem: Environmental > Terrestrial > Soil > Palsa > Peat permafrost | place: Sweden: Abisko...
CGATTATGGCGCGTATATGGACGCTCCCTCGTCCGATACGGATCCCTCAAGAAAATCTGGAACGCGGTGCGGACGGAGTATGCGTATCGGCGGCGAATCGAAGATGTGCAATCAATGCCCTACATTCTGTTTCTTGAGCCGCTTTATTACTGCAATCTTGATTGCCCCTTATGTGATCGCCAGGTGTTCCCCGATGCGCGTCCCGGCAAGGAAGCGGGAAAGTTGTCGATTGAGCTATTCGATCGCCTGCTTGACGAGGCGGGAGAATATCTCTTTCAGTGCCAGATCTTTGGTCAGGGTGAACCGCTGCTCGATTGGCCGCGCACCCAACAGATTATCAAACGGTGCAGCCAGCGAAGGATTTTCACACTTCTGAGCACCAACTGCACGCTTGTCACACCGGCCATGGCTGAGGAAGTGGTGGCCAGCGGGCTGGATCACTTGGTTTGCGCCATCGACGGCATTTCGCAGGAGAGCTATGTCCGCTATCGCGTGAGCGGTAAAGTAAAGGACGCCATAGACGGGATGCGGTACTTTCTCGAGGAAAGGCGGCGTCAGCGCAGCCGGATAGAGATCGAGTGGCAATTTCTTGTCCATCGCTATAACGCCCATGAGCGGGAAGAAGCGGCAAAGATGGCGGCCGATCTTGGCGTCTTCATCCGTTTCGCTCCTCTCCGCGGCATGGAATACGTTCCGGCGCTACAGGAATACTGGTTGCCGGAAGACGGACAGACCTATCAGCACGGGCGGCTGGAGCCGGGAAAAACGCAATCGCTGTTTCCGTGCTACTTCCTGTGGCGATCACTGGTGCTCAATTCCAACGGCAAAATGGCGCGCTGCCTGATTTACCAGAACGTGGCTGAATACGGAGACCTCAACGAATTGTCCGCTCGCGAGCTGTATAATCATCCGACAGTGCGCCGAGCGCGGCAATTGTTCTCCAAGGGAGCGGTTGCGGAAGGCGAGTTTCCCGCTCCGTGCAACAACTGCTCGTTTTTCGGCCGGCATCATGGCGGCGTCAACATGGACAAGCACGCCAGTCTCGGCCGACCGCAGCCCCGAAGAGACGTCAGCGGATTTGTGCCGCTGGGGTTGGCGAGGGAGAGGTCAGCGTGAAGGTTCTGCTTATCTCCCATACCTGTCAATCGGCCACTGAGGGTCAGCCCCGAGCGCAGCATCTCGGTCGCATCAAAAATCTGGAATTGCGTGTCGTCATTCCCAACCGATGGAAGCATTATGGAGGATGGCGTTTGGCAGACGAGGCTCAAAGTGCTTCCTTTCAAGCTGATGTGCAATCTGTTCGCTGTCCCTGGCTGGGACCAGCACAGTTCTATCTTCATTGGTATCCGGGACTATCCGACGTTTTGATGGAGTTTCAACCCGATATCATCGATCTATGGGAGGAACCCTGGGCTTTGGTGAGTTTTCAGGCCTGCCGACTTAGAAATCGGCTTCTCCCACAGTCAAAGATTGTCTCTGAAACAGAACAGAATATCTTCAAGAATCTCCCCCCGCCTTTTGAACAGTTTCGCTCTTATGTTTTGCGAAACGCCGATTTCGTCATCGGACGAAGCAGCGAGGCCCTCGACGTCATCCGTCGTAAAGGCTATCGAGGACCGGCCGAGACCGTACCGAATGGTGTCGATCCCGCCATTTTCCAGCCGCTGGACCGACAACGATGTCGCCGTGAACTGGGCATCAGCGGATTTCTTGTCGGCTACGTGGGCCGATTAATTCCGGAAAAAGGCCTACTTGATCTCGTGGATGCAGTTTCAAAATGTCATTCCGATGTGCACGCCATCTTCGTCGGCGAAGGTCCGCTCAAAGGGGAATTGCTGGCAATGGCTGACAATCCGAACCTACGAAATCGAATCCACGTTCTGCCCGGCCGTCCATTAAGGGAATTGTCTTCGCTGATGAATGCATTGGATGTTCTGGCGCTACCGTCACGCACGACCCGCCGCTGGAAGGAACAATTCGGCAGAGTCATCATTGAAGCGCACGCCTGCGGTGTTCCGGTCATAGGAACTTCTTCGGGAGCCATACCGGAAACTGTTGGCAAAGGCGGGTTGATCGTCCCCGAGAATAGCCCATCGGAATTGGCCGGCGCCATCATGAAGCTCTTCGATGATCCCGCCCTTCGCGCCGCCCAAGGCACTGCGGGGCGAACAACTGTTACGGAACACTGCACCTGGCAGCGGATCGCTGAGCGGATGCACGCAATCTATCTCAGCGCACTGTCAACCGAACCTGCCCAATGGACCGAGCCGGCCACCGCATGAACGGTAATTCGATGACTCAGATCGAGCAAAGTTCGTCAATTCAAGGTCTGCCCTCCCGCCCGCTGCGCATCGCCTTGCTGGACCATACGGCCAAGCTCGGCGGCGGAGAGCTTGCCCTCCTAAATCTCGTCACGCGGTTGGATTACCAAAACTTCCAGCCGATCGTGTTCCTCTTTGCCGACGGACCCCTGCGCAAAAAGATTGAATCCGCCGGCGTTCGCGTGATTGTTGTTCCGCTGGAATCGACCATCGCTGAGGTGTGCAAGGATTCGCTGGGCAGTAAAACACTTTTGCGATTGGGGGATATCGTCGGAACATTTCGATTCGCTTGGCGCTTGTCCCGAATGCTCTTAGAAGAGCATATCGATATTGTTCACACGAATTCGCTAAAGGCCGACATCATCGGCGGAATCGCTTCCAAGTTGGCCCGGTTGCCGGTTATCTGGCATGTGCGTGACCGCATTGAAGACGATTATCTGCCGGCCGTCGTTACAAGTCTTTTTCGTCTCGCCGCCAAATGGTTACCCACCGAGATCATCGCCAATTCCAGAGCCACTTTGGATACGCTTCACTTGCCGAAAAGACTCCGTGGGAACGCGGTATATTCTGGAATTGAAGTCACGAGCCGAGCACGCGTTGTTCACGATGGTACCCCAAACCGATCCGATCAGAATATTCCCAGCGTCAGCGCGCCAGTGCCGCCAGTTATCGGATTAGTCGGAAGGATAACGCCGTGGAAAGGCCAGCATATCTTTATTCAAGCTGCGAGCTTAGTGAAGAAAAGATTTGCAGGGGCCCGGTTTCAGATAGTCGGGGGCGCGCTTTTTAACGAAGCCCAATATGAAATGCAGGTGCGCGAACTCGCGACTAAACTCGGCCTTGCTGAAGCTGTCGAATTCCTGGGTTTTCGCGAAGATGTGCCCGAGTTGATCTCTCGAATGGACATGCTTGTTCATGCATCAACGACCGGCGAACCTTTTGGGCAGGTTATTATCGAGGGCATGGCAGCGCGAAAACCCCTGGTGGCCACAAACGGTGGTGGGGTACCGGAGATCGTTGTCGACGGGGTAACCGGGCTTCTAGTTCCGATGGGCAACGTCAATGCAATGGCAGACGCCATTTGTAAACTCCTGGAAGACCCAGAGCGCGCGATTCGAATGGGGCAGGCCGGATTTCTCCGAGTTGAAGAGAATTTTACCATCGCTCAGACAGCCCAGCGCATAGAGATTATCTACCGAAAACTCGCGATTCGTCGTCCGAATGGGTCTGCAGCGCGTAGCCTCTACATCTCAAATGCCGTCCGACCGGTTGAATTGGATCAGCAGAGCCTTTCCCTGGTCAAATAGCGGGTGGACGGCGATTTTCGCCGCCTAAACGAGTAGCCAGCCAAAGGGAGGGACTCCATCAATTCTTACGTGGAAAACACAAAGAGACATGTCCGATGACGGGAACGACTGCCCCAATTTCGTCAGGCAACTGACCCACAAATCGACATAAACTGTGCCGCGAAGTTTTTTATGCGGCTCCGTCCCGCGGTACCCATCGCAATCATACCGAGCAAAGCTAAGCCTGTACCAAACGACTGCGGCAGAGACATCGGTGTTGCCGTGATATAGAGTTGGCTTTGACCGTCATCAGTTGTCACAAGAGCCGTCAAACCCAACTCAGAGACCCCCTTCGGATCAGTGTTATTCACCGCGTCCATCCACGCGGTATTCGCCCAGCCAAGGGGCACAGCGAGACTGCCAATGGTGGCATAGCCGCCTGATGAGGCATTAAAGTCGAGATTAGCCGTCGGTGACGCGACGACGTTCGTTGCACCAAAGTTATAAATAATATCCCATAGGGCGATCTGGAAATCTTGCGCGTTCACAGCCGAGATGTTGGATACGTTCCCTGATACGGGGCTGTTCGTCAACGTCGCCGCGAAGTTCCATAGATTCGTGATAGCCTGAGCGATTGTAGCGCTCTTATTGGCAACGGCAGTGCCATACACACCCGAGGTGAAAACATTACTTGAATTACTGAGCGAAGTGAAAGTGAAAGTATACGGCGTCGCGTTATCGATGTTGATCGCCGATGCGACGTCAATACAATATGTGTACAAGCTGGCCGTGTGAGAAGAACCATACCCCCAATCCATGACTCCGGCATAGAAAGTGTACCCAGAATAACCTGAAGGCGCAATAGCAGGCCCATCCATCTCCACAAACCCCGTCGGACTGACGTTGGTGAGCGTCAGGCTCATGTCGGCAAAGCTAGCGCTGACTATCCCCAGAACGCATAGCGCCACGCAAGAGGCTAAAATTCTTCGCATATTCCCATCCCATCCCAGCCATAGCACCGAGAAGCGCATGTCAATATGTGGGCCCCGTCAAACAGAAAATGAAGCCCGAGAGCGACCTACTGGTTCCGATAATAATGGCTCAACTTGTCAAATGCAACCGAAATTTAAAATTTTTGTGGCATTCCCTTTGGCGTTTAAACTGGGAAAGCGAAACAAAATGGGCGCTTTGTGTGTGCCATTCGTTGGCTTACTCAGTTGGCCTGTTGCGGTTTCGGACCCTCGTAACGACCATGCTTTTTATTGCTGAGTTGCGAGCGCCTCTGCGCCGGCGACGCTAAAACAGCGCACATGTTCAAAGGCGAATCCTACGTCGTTCGTGAGACTCCGCGCGCTGCCACGCTCAGGAGAAGTCTCCCTGCGCTATGCGGAGCAATTATTAGCCTTTTCGGGAACTTCACGTAGAATCATTTTTGATAATTGGCCGCCGGGAACGGAAAGACGACCAAAGATCAGCCTTACATCGGTGTGGCTTCGCTCGGCGCGGCAAATCCATTTGCGGGAAGGGTGAGCAATGTGCAAGCGAAAGACGCCTTCTAAAAGGCGTGTGGCCTCCCTTGCATTGGCAGCAGCGATGACAGTATGGGCGATGCCCTGTCGCGCCGACAGTGTCGTCAGCGGTCCAACAAATGGCACCAACGGAACCGCCGGGAATAACTCGGCAAATCCCGGAAATCCCGGGGGCGGTGGAACTGCTGGGACGCCAGCATCGGCGAGCGCCGACACTACCGACGCGTCTAACTCCGCATCGGCATATGGCGGGGCCGGAGGCAATGGCGGCAATGGCGGTAACGCCGCCAGCCCGGGCTATGCCGGCGGAACTGGCGGCGCCAGCGCGGCGGGTGGCAGTGCCAATGCCGATGCCGATGGCACCGCCACGACCGTGGGCATGTCTTCGGACATCGCTTATGCACTCGGCGGCGGCGGCGGGAATGGCGGAAGTGGCGGCGCCGGCGGCGGAATGAGCGACCCCGATGGCAACGGCACCAACGGCTCAGATGGCGGGTCGGCTCAGGCTTCCGCAGGCGGATCCAATTCCACCACTGACACCGTCACCATCACCGCTCAGGCCGATGGCGGCGCAGGAGGCAACGGAGGCAATGGTTACGCTGGTGGAAACGGCGGTGACGGCGAGGTGGGTACACTTGGGACCGTCAACGGCTCTTCTTCCGGCGGTGGAAATGTCTCAGTGACCGGGGCTGTAACGGCTGGCAACGGTGGGATGGGAGGAGATGGCACTTTTTCCGCCGGCAACGGCGGCGATGGCGCCATTGCCAGTCTCTCCAATGCCGTCTCAGGATCCACCTCGGGTGCCCTGGGTCTCACGCAATCCGCGTTTGGGGGCAATGCCGGTTCTAGCGCCGGAGCGGGAACTCCTGGCATGGCGGGTCTCGCCAATTCAGTGCTGAACATTCCTTCCACTGGGTCGGCCAGTTCTGTCCAAGTGACCACAATTGCTAATAGCGGCAACGGGGGAAATGCAGTAGCGAATAACGCAAGTGCCGGTGCCAATGGGGTTTCCACTCTCGAGTTATCTAGTAACGCAAGCTCAGTCATAGGAACTGCCAGTGCTAATTACAGCAACGGTGGAGGAGCACAGGGTGGAAGCATTACGGCAAACAACGGTGACATCGTTCCGCAAACTGGGGGTGTCGGCGGCACTGGAACTGCGTCGGCCACAGTGTCCGGAGGTCTGTCGACCGTCGTGGCTAATGCCTACGGGTACGGCGGCAACGGCGGCGCTAACGGAACTCTGGGAAATGGCGGCGGCGGCGGCCCCGGCGGCGCCGCCGCCACGGGCACCAATTATAATTCCTCCTCAGTGACCGTTTTGGCTCAGGCGGCCGGCGGCAACGGTGGCCCTGGAGATGGCAGCGGCTATGCCGGAGGCGCTGGGGGCAATGTGACGCTCGGCACAGTCTACGGTTCATCGAGCCCGCAGTTAATTATCGCTGGCCAGCCGACTACGCCTCCGAGCCTTCAGCCGAAGACAAATGTTGGATCCGGCGGCGGCGGCAACGTCACGGTCACCGCCAATATCTTTGGCGGCAATGGCGGCTTCGGTAATGGCGGCGCGACTGGTGGCAATGGATACGCCCTCAACATCACCAACGCTGTCAGCGGAAGCACTTCTGGGGCGCTGACTCTCTCGCAAAATGTCTTCGGCGGCAACGCGGGCGGCAGCAACGGGGCGTTTGGCGGAACGCCGGGGTCTGCCGCCTCAGACCTGAATGCCGATTCAACGGGATCAGCCAGTTCTTTCTCCGCCACTTCCGTCGCAGCCGGCGGCGATGCGGAGCAGAGCGAGACGACCACCGCAAGCGCTGGCGGCGCCAGCCAGGCGACGGTGAGTGTTTCAAGCAGCGCGCCCACAATCTCCGCCACGGCAGAAGCCGGCTACGATGATGAAGGTGCAGGAAGCGGCCAAGGCGGTTATGTCGGCTCATCACCCGCCGAAAGCGCCGGCGCGGGCGGTGCAGCCACGGCCGTCGCCATCGGAACCGGCAGCGGCGGCAATACTTCGATGACCGTCAACGCTGAGGCGCTGGCAGGCAACGGCGGATTAAGCACTGACCCCATTGCTGGCAGCGGCGGAAATGGCGGCAATGCCATCGCCACTGCCACTGGCAGCAGCCCTGGCTCGACCAATGTGACCGCCAAGGCCACCGCAGGAAACGGCGGTACTGGATTCACTAGCGGTATCGGCGGCACCGCCAGCGCGATCGTCAATGCGGTGGGTTTGAACATCGAGCAGGTGACAAGCGCATCCGGCGTCGACGGCGGATATTCGTATGTCAACATGAACGGCCAGAATCTTTTCGTTGGCAATGGTGACACCAACAACGGCACGCTCACTCTTTCGGGTAGCGGCTCGGCTACCATCGCCGGCATCACGGGCATTGGTTCGCTGACCATCAATAGCGGTGTCACTTTGCAGATTGCCCCCAATAGTCCGGTGAGCTACCAGGACAGTCTCGCGCTTAATGGCTCCGGCGCCAGCCAGGGAACCCTGGACATCACCAACAACGCTCTGGTCATCACCTACGCCAACAACGCCGGCAGCTTCAATCCGGCCATCGAGCAAACAGTACGTTCCGAAATCATCAACGGCTTTGACGATTTCAACTGGAATGGCCATGGCATCACCAGCTCGATTGCCGAGGAAGATGCCAACACAGGCGAACCCTACGGCGGCCTCTCCGCCGTCGGTTACGCCGACAACAACGATATTGGCAATAGCAGCATCGGCAACAACAGCGTGCTGGTGCGGTTCACCTACTACGGCGACGCCGACCTGAATGGCGAGGTTGACCTGAATGACTTTGATGCCTGGCTCTATGGATACACCGGCGGCACGGGCAGCGCAGGTGACGTGAACTGGTCGGTTGGCGACTTCGCCTATACGGGTCACGTCGATCTCAACGACTTCGACCTGTGGCTGGCCAGCTACACATCCGGCAACGGTTCGCTGAACACTCTGGACCACGCCATCGATGTCTCGACCCTATCCAGTTCGGATAAGACCGAATTACTGGATATCGTGTCATCGGTGCCAGAGCCTGGATCATTTGGCTTGATCGGACTAGGGATGCTTGGTTTACTACCACGTCGGCGGCGCCCAAGCGAATTTGCAGCTCGAAGGATTTACAACGGTAGCAAATAACCTGAGGCACTATGATCGGGTTCCGCGACCGACGACGACGACCGAGCACTAATCAAACTTCTATCGCGCAGGCCAGAATTGCGTTCTGCCTAAATGGGTGATTGGTGAGATTTGAACTCACAACCACCGGGGCCACATCCCAGTGCTCTTTCCAGTTGAGCTACGGCCACAAGATGAAAAATCAGCGCGCCGGGCAGGAATCGAACCTGCCGTGGCGGAGGCTTTGCCTGCCGCTTCCCGCTTTGGAGGCGGGCGTTTCGCCATTGAAACAACCGGCGCGTCCACTTCGCAAAGCAGTGCGTAGGGAGGGATTTGAACCCCCATGTGTCTCCGAAGAGAGGGCGGGGTTACGGCCCGCTGCATTGCCATTCTGCCACCTACGCAAAATCCGAACCCTCGATCAGTCAGCGTGGAAGGATTCGAACCTTCGACCCCGTGCGCCCGAGGCACGTGCGCTGCCAAACTGCGCTACACGCTGAGAACATTGCATGCTCCCGGTGGGAATCGAACCCATCGTTTTCCGGTTGAAGGCCGGGCATCCTGCCATTGGACGACGGGAGCAGACACCACCCACGGGTGGATTCGAACCACCACAAGCGCGGTTAACAGCCGCGCGCTCTACCGGTTAAGCTACATGGGTATGACCTTCTTGAGTCGCGTGGATTCGAACCACGATCTCCGGATTCAAAGACCGGCGTTGCTACCGGTTGAACTACGACTCAGTTCGAAATCAAATTCATTCAGGGAGAAGGATTCGAACCTCCAGCATCTCGGTTCAGAGCCGAGCGTTCTACCGGGTTGAACTATCCCTGAAGCAGATCAGTGGATCAGTAGAGAATTGATCTACTGCTCTACTGCTCTACTGCTCTACTATTCTTTGCGGCCACGCCGCAATGGGTGACGGTTGGAATCGAACCAACAACCTGAGGCTTATGAGGCCTCCGCTCCGCCGTTGAGCTACGCACCCCGAATTTTCCAAGAGCCGCAGGCCGGGATCGAACCGGCAATCGGTCGTTTACGAGACGACTGCTCTACCCTTTGAGCTACCGCGGCTTGACCAATTGCAAGCAGTGAGTGGGATTCGAACCCACGTCGCCGGTTTGGAAGACCGGCACTCTGCCGATTGAGTTATCACTGCGACTTATCTCAATGTGGATTCCTGGAATCGAACCAGGCCAAGAGGCTCTTCAGACCTCCGCTCTACCTTCTGAGCTAAATCCACGTGATGTTTGTTCCGTGATCGCCGCCAATGGGAGTTGAACCCATGACCTTTCGGTTGACAACCGAACGCTCGTTCCGCTGAGCTATGGCGACAAATAGAGATCGAAATTGTCAAAGAGCACGCGACATAGATTGATGCCGCCATTTCAGCGGAGGGTGGAGGATTCGAACCTCCGAGACCCGTTTCCAAGCCTTCCGCGTTAGCACCGCGGCGCAATCACCCGCTCTGCCAACCCTCCGGGCGCGCCATTTGGGGCGCTCGAGGAGGGTGAGGGATTCGAACCCCCAAGACCACATGGGTCGTGCCCGTTTTCGAGACGGGTGCCTTAGCCGTTCAGCCAACCCTCCGTTGTTCGGAGTCTTCAGTTGAACTTTCTGATGAACTACTGCTCACGATTCACATCCTCTCATTCTCAAATGCCGCGGGTGGGATTCGAACCCACACGAAAACGGTTCTTGAGACCGTCGCCTCTGCCGTTGGGCTACCACGGCTCTTGCCAGAAAGTGCTCCGGGCAGGATTCGAACCTGCAACAACGTGACTCTCGATCACGCGCCTCTGCCAAGTTGGGCTACCGAAGCATCTCAACCGTCAATGGACGCCGGAGGGAGTCGAACCCTCGTTACCTGGTTGCAGGCCAGGAGTCCTACCGTTGGACGACGCGCCCTTCGACTCGCTTTGCTCGCTCAGGACAGGGCCAGAAGCTCACGTTGCGAGAAGGGATCGAACCTTCAACCTCGGCCTTCGGAGGGCCGCGCTCTGATCCTCTTGAGCTACCGCAACCCTTACATGGTTCAGGCAGGATTCGAACCTGCACTAACCTGATTCTGAGTCAGGCGCCTCTGCCGTTGGGCTACTGAACCGTGTCTTGCACAGCAAACCTTCATGCACCGGGCAGGACTCGAACCCGCATCACTCCGCTTAAAAGACGGCGGCTCTGCCGTTGAGCTACCGGTGCGCAAAATCCACACGCACCGGGAGGGATTCGAACCCACAGCCGACCCCTTAGAAGAGGGTTGCTCTGATCCGTTGAGCTACCGGTGCAACATTAGACGCACCGTTTGGTTCTCAATTCCAACATGCCGCCATCTCCTTTCATGCACCCGGCAGGACTCGAACCTGCATGCGTCCGCTTAAGAGGCGGGGGCTCGACCGTTGAGCGACGAGTGCGTTAAACTGCGATTCCATCGAATACAGCTATTTCACTCGCTCACGCACTGGGAAGGGATCGAACCTTCAACCACCGGTTTCGTAGACCGGAGCTCTTATCCGTTTGAGCTACCAGTGCTTATGCGATTTTTCATGCGCCGTGGAGTTCTCGACTCTCCGGCCTCCCGCTTATCGGGCGGGTGCTCTGCCTCTGAGCTAACAGCGCCTCGTGCCTCTCAAAATTCCAGTGCGCCAGGATGGATTTGAACCACCAACTTCCGCGTTGTAAGCGCGGCGCTCTGGCCAGTTGAGCTACGGGCGCAAACCAAGATTGGGCCATCGTGGAATCAAACCACGGACCTTCCAATCCATTTCATTTCAATTTCTTCCCGGTTCTATAGTAAAGCTTACTTTCGACCGGGAAGAACCCCCGGCCGCAAATGGCAGGGAGATTATATGCGCGGATAATCGCGCATATTAAGCACGACCTGACTAAACGCCTCATGGCGACTGGTCACGTCGTGACTTGTAGGTTTAATGGATTCTAAAAACCATCTCATAGCATTCTCCATCGACATAACGTGCAGACCTGCTGAATTATTCCGTTTTTCGTCGGAAAAGCAAGTGAAAAATCCGGGATGCATAATGAATGCCTGTTCATGATGCGATCTCAATGCGCCAAACATCACGACTCAATTCATTCATTGCAAATCGCACAGGCAGAAATCGCGTGATCACGTCGGTGTTGGTTTTCGTGTGCCGGGTGGGCGAATGGGTCAAGAACGAACCTTCACCTGCCAGGGCCATTGGCAATAGCAGTTGGTCGGCCAGACATTCGCCGACGGGGATTTTCGCCGCCAGATATCGCCGCGCTTGCTTCACGGCTTGCTCGGCCACGGCGTCGGCGGTCACCGCTTTCATCCCGAATCCAGTGAACACTTCCGTCACATGCTCGCTCTCGATCTCCAGCGTCAAAAGATTGCCCGGTCCCCATTCCTTGGGGAGCTGGCGAATCTGCAACTGATCCCCGGACCAGCCCAGCATCTTTTCTACCCGCTGCAATTCCCGCACTGCGATGTCGCCCGGAAGAGCGGCGACGACGGCCTTCGCCAATCGCCGTTTGATTTCGCCGCGCTCGGGCAAATGTAGCGGAAGAAGTTTCGCCGTCGGCGCAATCGTCACAACAAATCGCCCGCCGCCGGCTGGATAAAATCCGGCGCGCTCCAATGTCACATTCACCGTCGGTCCCATCCGATTCACAAGCGGCAAAAACGCCTTCTCCAGAAAATCGATCGGCGGCGCGTGCGGATTGTGTGTGCCACCCTCCAACACCAGCGATGATGGCCCCTCCGCCGTCAACAGCGCTGGCAAAATCGTCTGCAACACCAGCGTCGTGCTGCCGGCCGAGCCTATGGAAAATGTGTAGTCTCCGGC
>Ga0302325_10026266_pt1 | contig 12092 bp, 7 predicted proteins | sample Palsa_T0_2_FD_201948 | JGI IMG/M metagenome (GOLD analysis project Ga0302325, IMG submission 201948) | Peat permafrost microbial communities from Stordalen Mire near Abisko, Sweden - Palsa_T0_2 | ecosystem: Environmental > Terrestrial > Soil > Palsa > Peat permafrost | place: Sweden: Abisko...
CGACAATTTCATTGCTGCCTGGTTCGCGCGCGACAATCACCTGGCAATCATCTCCTGTGACTTTGCAGCCGAGCCAAAAGTCGGGCTCACGCTCGAATGTGACGCTGATGCGTCCTGGCATGGGCTCGCGGCGCAAGAGACTTCGAATGGCCGCGTCATCTTCGGGAGCCGCGAAGTCGATCGTCGGCCGCGTCATAGGATTTGCAGTGCGGTTCCGGCCGGCTCAAGATCGAGGTCTTCTGTGTGGTGCGCCTTGAGCAATTTCCCGGTATATGATTCATCGCCGAGAGGAAAATCCTTTCGCTTGAGCACCTCTGAGCGGAAGAGCAAATTGATGGAAAAGAAGTGGGCCCACATGAAAAGGCCGCTGGCATTCACCTCAAAGTCCAGGCCGCGGCGGAAGATGGAAGGGATGCCGTAGAACGCTTGTCTCGCCTCAACGCAGCGATCCTTCACCTGGTCCGCGGTCATGCCGCGCGGCGCAAAGGGAACCATTCCGTAGCGATAGCCGGGGTCGAGCCACCACTTGTCATAGAGCAGGCGGCCCTCCTGTTGCAGGCGTTCATAGAGCGGGGTTCCGGGAAACGGCGTCAGATGATTGAAAGCCACAATGTAGAAGCGATGGCGCTGGGCGAAGGCGAGCGTCTCGCGGAAAGTGTCGCCATTGTCCGCGTCGTATCCGAGAATGAAGGTGACATAGAGGCGGATGCCGTAGCGGCGCAGGTTTTCAAGGGCTACTTCGTAGCCGCCCTTCATGGTGTTGAACGACTTCCTCATCTGCTTCAGGTTTTCAGGGTTGAGAGTCTCGAAACCAATGAGCAATCCCTGGCAGCCGCTGGCCTTGATCAATTGCAGGAACTCTTCGTCGTGCGCCGCGTTGATGCTGGCCTGGCTCACCCAGCGAACCTTCAACGGAATCAGCGCGCGAAAGAACTCCTTCGCCTGCTCCATATTGGAAGTGATGTTGTCGTCGACAAAAAAGATCAGCGGCTTCTTGATGCGGCGGATCTCCTCGATGATTTCGTCAACAGGGCGGCGCGTCTGCGTGTTCTTGAAATACGATTGAATGGCGCAAAACTCGCAGCGAAAATGGCAGCCGCGGCCCGCTTCTACCAGGCCGACCTTGAGGTAGCGCTTGCCCTCGAAGATTGACCGGTCGGGTCGAAGGCCGGTGAGCGCGGGGCGTCCTTCCTGGCGATAAACGCGGCGCAGGCGGCCATTCTGAAAGTCTTCCAGAACCGTGGGCCAGAGCCCTTCAGCCTCGCCAATCACAATCGATTCCGCGTACTCGCTTACTTCGTCGGGGACAAGCGTCGGGTGAAAGCCGCCCATCACCACCGGAACGCCACGGCGGCGATACTCCGAGGCAATCTGATAGGAGCGCTTGGCGGTGTAGGTCTCAACGCTCATGGCCACCAGGTCGGTTGGCTCATCGAAAGGAATGGATTCTGTGCGGTCGTCGTAGAAGCGGACCTCAATATTCTGATCGCGTGGAATGAGACCCGCGAGCGTGGCTGGCGCCAGCGGCTCCATTTGCCATGTGCGGATGTAGGGCTGGCCGCGCCGGCGTCCGATGCAGGGATGAACGAGCGTCAACCGCATACGGTCAGGCTCCGGGGGCAAGTTGCCAGTCGCATGTGTAGAAAGAGTCGAGATGATTGGCGTAGAAACGGTAGCCGAAGTTTGCGGGAATCGCGATGGGCAGTTGCGTGCGCGAGCCGGCAAGGCGCTTGGCAATCGACTTGTAACTATAGGTTTGCTTCCACGCGCGCCGCGTGTTGAGCAGCAATTCGTCGGCTGTCATGTTTTTCGGCCGATAGACAACGTGCTGGCCGTCGTAGAGGCTCCAATCCTCGGTGAGCAGGCGGCCCGCCGCTTTCAGCCTCTTGTAGAATCCTGTTGCCGGAAACGGGGTAGCGATGGCGTAACGCGGCAAGTCGATGCGCGCCTCCATGACCAGCTCGACAGTCTGGTCAAACGATTCGAGCGTGTCGTTATCCATGCCGAAGACGAAACAGCCCATGATGGCGATTCCGCGGGCGTGCACTCGCTTGACCACGTCGCGATAGTCGTGGCGCATGTTGAAGGCCTTTTTGGCCTCGAGCAAGGTGGCTTGGTTGACAGACTCAAAACCGATCAGGAGCCCCTTGCAGCCGCTGCGGGCGGCTAGATCGAGCAGTTCATCGTCCCATGCAATGGTGGTGGTTGCCAGGCCGCCCCAGCGAATCTTCAGAGGGATGAGCGCGGTGAAAAGCTCCTTCGCATAGGGAATATCGGCGATCAGGTTCAAGTCGAGAAAAATGACGCGCTTTGCGCCCATCTGCTTCAGGTCGGCGACGACGTCGGCCACAGGCTTCTGCAAGGGCTTGCCCCAGGCTGCGGGAACTACGCAGAAATCACACTGGTAGATGCACCCGCGCGTTGCTTCAATTGTTTCGCCAACGTTGACCATCCGCGAGTCGTACATTTTGCGATGCGGAAAGGGAAGATTGGCCAGCTTCAAATTGGGGCTTTGATCGTAGCGCTTCTTGAGATTCCCGGCAACGAAGTCGCGCAACAATTGAGGCCAGGATTCTTCGGCATAACCAACAACTGTGCTATCGGCGTTTCGAATTGCTTCTTCAGGCACGAGCGTTGGATGAACGCCGCCCAGAACGACGGGAATCCCACGCTTGCGCAGCTCTGCGCTCAATTCATAGGAGCGTGGAGCGGTCCCGGTAATGGCGCTGATGCCAACCAAGTCGGCATGAATTCGATCGAGGTTGATCTCGTCGATGCCTTCGTCGATGATGCTGACTTCTGCCGGTATCTCGGGAGGGACCAAGGATGCGAGCGTGGTTAGCGTCAGTGGCGCATAACGCATGGTCTTCTTCCAGATGCCACCTCGACTGCGGTAGAGCGGCCCGCGTGGAGAAATGAGCGTGATCCGCAACCGCTCGCCGATTGCCGGCGGACGGTTGGGCTTGGGCTCGGACAACGAAACGAGATTAGATGGTTCGGACATCGTTCCCTCGTTGCAGCTGGATTGCGCAATTCTAATTATGTACCTCATTTATCGCAAGGACTTGCCGGGAAGTCTGCTCTAAGGCGTATTAGGAAAAGATGTAGCCGTTTTGAATGGCGTGCATGGTCGTCGCTCCTTGGGGTCGCGCCGACTCGAGGGTGCTGCTTTCGGAATACAGTATTTCCAAATCCGCCGTAGCCCAAAAATACAGGAGCAATGGAGCCAGCGGAGCCGACGGCGAGCACCAGAGAAAACGCTTTCCTAAACGAGCATTTGGCGGGCTACCCAGCCGAGTTGCGCGCGTTCAGGCTTGCTTTGAAGGCCTCGCAAAACCCGGCAATCAGATCTTCGCGCAACTCCGCGACCCTTCGCTTTCAAACTCTGGAATTGTGGATAAAGAAGATTCTCCCCCAATACTTCGGCATGGAACGAAAATACTGTTGGGAGCGACGCTCTGAAGCCTTGACTGTGGCACTTTGCACTCCTATTCTCCGTTGTGGCTGCAGCAAATGGTAAGCGTTTGCTTCCCAATGGCTGGAATGGTTCGCGCGGCGTTAGATCCCGGAATCGTTTCCGCCAGGAAGCCTTTGGCCCGCCGTCCCGCGCGAAGCACCGCTTCGCAAGGCACCGAGAGAGCGTGGCCAGCGTCTACGCGCCAGTGCTGCGCCGGTTGCATTTGCTTTGGAGGCAATGTCAATGATCAACATTCCGCTGTTTCGTAGTCCCCGTTTGGTTGCAACGTTATTCATGATTGGGTTTGTGGCGATCTGCGCCAACCGCAGCTTCGGCCAGGCTACGACAGGACAGATAGGCGGCCGGGTGGCCGACTCCACCGGCGCCGTAATCAGGGGCGCCGACGTCACCGCCACCGAGGAGGACAAGGGCGTCAAGTTTAAGGGGCAGTCCGATGCCTTGGGCGGCTACACCATCCTCAGCGTGCCGCCTGGCATCTATTCGGTCACTGCCACCGCCCCGGGGTTTGCCGAGGCCAAGTTCGCCCATGTTGTGCTGGCCATCGACCAGCAAATGGCGCTCAACTTCAAGCTGAACGTTGGCGATGTTGCCACTTCAATAGAAGTGACGGGAGCTCCAGAGGTACTGCAGACCCAAACAGCTGAGGTGGGCACGGTGATCAGTGGTGACGCGATTGTGGATCTGCCGCTGCTGGGCCGCAACTTTTATGCGCTTACGCTGCTCGTGCCTGGGGTGACCACGGTAGGCGGCAGCATCAACAGCTTTGCGCTCTCGGTGAGCGGCCAGCGCGAGTTTGCCAATTCCATACAGCTCGACGGTGTCGAGTCAACCACCAATCGCACCCAGGACGTGACAGTCCAGCCCAACGTGGACTCAGTGGAAGAGTTCAAAGTGATCACCGCATCGTACAACGCCGAATTCGGCAATGCGGCGGGCGGCGTCATCGCCGTGCAGACCAAGGCTGGAACTAACAAGATTCACGGCGACGCTTTTGAGTTTTTCCGGCCTAATTTCCTTACCGCCAAGGAGGATCTACCCGGCGTAAGCACGCCGCAGCCGGCCCCAGTTCTGAAACAGCACAACTTCGGCGGCACGCTGGGCGGCCCCATTATCCGCGATCGCGCATTCCTGTTCGGCGCTTATGAGGGGCTGCGCATGAAAAACGCCTACTCCTACGTCTATTCCACCGTTCCTTTCGGGCTGATCAACTTCCCATCCGACGGGTCGGTGGACTTTTCTGGCCTGGTAGACCCCTATTCCGGCAATCCAGGAGGTCCGCCCGCCGGAACCATCGATCCCATCTTCGACCCCGTTGTGTCCGTTGAATCTTACGGCGGCGCTGAGACGCAGTTCACGGGCAACATAATCCCCGCAAACCGGGTGAGCCCAGCCGGCCTGAACACGATGATGAACTTCTTTCCCAAGCCGAATCTGGCCGGCATCGATAACGGCTGGTTCAGGAACTACGACGTCTACTCGCCCACCAACGACAACACCGACCATGTGGACACCCGCTTCGACCAGGTAATCACCAGCAAGGATCGCCTGTATGCCGTCTATCATTGGCAAGATGAAAATACGCTGGTCACCGATCCATACCACGGCAACACCGTGGTTCCGGGCGGCGGCGATGCCGACCAGGGCAACAAGGAGGACGATGGCGCGCAATCCATCTCCATCACCTATGACCGCACCTTCAGCCCGACCGCGCTTAACGAGGTTCGCTTCGGCTACCTGAACTATTACGAGGACCTCTATAGCCTGCTGGACGGAACCGACTATTCCACCAAGTATGGCGTGGGGAACGTAGCCATCAACGGATATCCGGCTACCATGGCCTATCCGCAGATCTACATGGGCGACGGCTATCTTGTCGGCGGCTCTACATACAAGCCGTATCATGTGAAGGACCAGAACTATCAATTCACCGATTCCTTTACCTGGAGCGGAATGCATCGCCACGAGTTCAAGTTTGGCGGCGACCTGCGCCTGCTTAACTCTCATCCCAACTTCTCGCTCTTTCCCACCGGGTTCGATTACTTCGACAGTTACGGCTATGCCGAGACATCGAATTTCTACTACACCGACATTCCGGGCGCATATAACTGGGCGGGCGGATCGGATCTCGCTGACCTCGTGCTTGGATTGCCAACGGATGTGTACATCGGCTTGCAGTTGACTAATCCGCACACCAGCAGCTGGAACCTGGACTGGTATGCCCAGGACTCGTTCAAGGTGACACCGACCCTGACGATCAACTACGGCCTGCGCTACGAATTCGCGGATCCCTGGGTCGAGGCGAGCGACAACATGTCGAACTACGACATCACCAGCGGAAATATCCTGCTGGCCAACAAGGCCGGCGCTTCCAGATCGTTGGTCAATTCGCGCAAAGACCAATTCTCGCCGCGGCTTGGCTTCGCACTCTCGCCTGATCCAAAGACGGTTCTTCGCGCCGGCTTCGCTATTTTTTATTCGCCGGAGAACGATGGCCGCGAAGACTTTCTTACCCAGAACACTCCATTTGCCCAGCAGGCCAGCTACACCAACTGGGTCTACGATGGACCTGCTGCTCCACCACCGGCGTCTCCCTGGGAGTACCAGTTGGATACGGGCGTGCCACGCAGCACCGCCATCAATATTCCCGGCGCCGGCTTTATTGTGCCGTCGACCCTAGCGAACGGAAACCTGGAGACGACCTACGCCGTGAACCCAAATATCAAGACCGGGACGACGGGATCGTATAACCTTTCCGGGCAGCACCAGTTGACCAGGACCATCTCGCTTGACATGGCCTGGGTGGGATCAATCTCCAAGCATCTTTCGTATGCGGTCGGGGATATCAATGCGAACCCAGCCAACTCGGCGAACAACTTTGACAATCTCCTGACTTCTTACCTGGGCAAGATCCAGTATCTGAGCGACGGCGGCCTGAGCAACTTCAATTCGCTGCAAGTGAAGGTAACCCAACAGACATCGAGGAACACCAGCTTCCTGGCCAGCTACACCTGGAGCCACAGTCTGGACAACGGTCCGGCCCCGTTTAACCTGGGACACATCAACAACGATAACCCGCAGAATCCCTACGATCTGAAGCCCGAATATGCTTCTTCCGATACCGATCTGCGCCACAACTTCGTGTTCAGCGGCTCGTATAATTTGCCCTTCGGCAAGGGGCAGCACTTTGGCTCGACATGGGGACCGGTGCTGAACGCGATCGCCGGCGGATGGCGGTTCAGTCCCATCGCAACTGCCCATTCGGGAAATCCGATTAACGTGATTCGCGGCACTAATCCGGCTTCCATTCTGCCTGGTTTGCGTCCCAACGTCGTCGGAAACCCAAACCTGAAGCGCGGCCAGAGGACCATTTACCACTACTTCAATACGGCGGCTTTCAACGACAAGGGGCTGGTTCCGACGGGGACCGAATCCAACAACTTTACGCCGGGCGACGCGGGCCGCAACATTGTGATTGGTCCGGGCTGGATCAACCTGGATTCGTCGTTGGCCAAGGACTTCAAGGTGGAGGAAAAGTATACGCTTCAGGTGCGCGCGGAAGCCTTCAACACGTTCAACACCGTGCACCTGGCCGGCCCGGATGCCGACTACGCTTACGCGCTGTTCGGCCAGATTACAAGCGTCGTGGGAAGCTCCAATCGCGTTGCGCAACTGGCGGCGAAGTTCATCTTTTAGGCTGCTCACTCCTGTTCGTTTATCCTTGCCGGAGCGGTGGCCGTAATTGTCGGCGCCGTATCCGGCGAGTTTTTCTTTGATTCGATAACGCCTTGGCCGCTGATCTTCGGAGTTTGCTTCCATGATTCACTCGTTGCCCGGCATCTGTCTGCGCCTACCGGCCAGGTTGCGCAGATTCGCAGGGGCGGGTGCGTTCGTCTTGGTTCTCTCATTCGTCAATGCCGTTGCACAAACCGGCTCATCCGCGCCGGCACATTCATATTTTGTCGATTGCTCTGCTGCGCAGGTTGGAGACGGCTCCCGCTCGGCTCCGTGGAACAGCCTTGCTGCGGCGCAGGCTCATGACTTTGTAGCCGGTGACCGCATCGCGCTGGCGCGGGGTACTGTGTGCCACGGGAGCTTTGCCCCGCAGGGCTCGGGAGCGGAAGGAAACATAATCCGCCTGACCGCTTATGGGCAAGGCCCGCGGCCTCGCATCGTTGCCACCGGTAAAGACCCCCAGGCGCTGTTTTTGTTCAACCAGGAGTATTGGCAGATCGATTCGCTCGACATCTCCGGGTCAAGCAAGTATGGAGTCTACGTGAGCGGCGAGAAGGGCACGATGCACCACATCGTGCTCAGGAATCTCTACGTCCACGATGTGCAGGGCGGCCCGATGAAGAACAAGGACAACGGGTTGGTGGTGGTGGGCCCGAGCAGCCCGCATGCCGTGTTCAGCGACGTTGTGGTGGATGGAGTAGTGGCCGCGCATACCAACCAGTGGGCCGGAATCCTGATTGGCGGCGGTCCATTTTACTTTCCCCCCGATGCGCCGCTCAACGACCACGTAACGGTGCGCAACTCGAGCGTGCAGGATGTCTACGGCGACGGCATCATTCTCTTTCGCGACTCCGACGGGCTGATTGAAACCAGCACCGCGTGGCAAACCGGCATGCAGCCCACGGAATCGACGGGTACTCCCAACGCAATCTGGACCTGGACCTGTACGGATTGCACAGTGCGGGACAATGAGGCTTTTCTCACCGACAGTCCCGGTGTGGACGGCGGGGCTTACGATATTGACTGGGCCGACACGCGCAACACCGTCGAGCGCAACTATGCCCACGACACGCAAGGCTACTGCTTCGCGGTTTTCGCGGCTGGATATGTGACCAGCGAAAGCGTGGTGCGCGACAACCTGTGCATCGATAACGGCCTGAGCCCGCGGCTCGCCGCTCTGCAGGGCGCGGTGTACCTGCATGCATGGAACGGCGGCGTGCTGCGCGGCCTGCGCATTGAGCACAACACTTTTGTTTGGAACCCGCCGGTGGCAACGGCCGCGGCTTTTGTCGATGACGCAGAGACGAATGGCTCGCCGGTGATATTCACCGGCAATCGAATTGAGTCCGCCGCCCCGAATTTCTATCGAACCAATGCGCAGTTTGCGCCCTCGGCCAACGCTTACCGATATTCCGGCGCAGGCGACGCGAGATTCACATTGGGAGATCGGCACGACGTTACCCTGGCTGCACTTCAATCTGCAGGCATTGATACAGGCTCAACGCTGGAACACGCAGCAGCGCCGCCGCGGACCGCGACGTCACTGCGTCTTGATGCGACTGTCGATTTCGCGCTGGACGCCGATGGCCTGCTTGCATCTGATCCTCGCGCGCAGTTGATGGTATTGCGCAGCCTGGCTGCACAGTACGGCCCTGGCGCGCTTGCTGTTGTCGTACATCCTCGCATTGCTGCAAACTCTTCTGGAGAAGCGGCGTTGGCGCAAGCCAACGCTCTGCTCGATCTGGACGCCGAACCGATACACTTTGAACGCGATGCACTGCCGGCGGGCGTGATTCGCCTGCTCTCCGCGGACGGCAAACTTCTAAAGGAGTGGCACGGCTTTCAGAACGCGGCAACGCTGGGCGGAGCGGTGCGCGAACGACTTGGGCGTCCTCAATTCTCGGCAATGCAGGCCGTATCTTCATCGGAGGAGAAATGGTGAATGAGACAAAAGCAATTCTAGCGATCGTCATTGGAAGCGTGGTAATAATCGTGGGGCTCACGATGAAGCAGTTTTACGCTGCAAGAGGTGTTTTGGGTGTGACGGTATCAAACCGGCAGATCGCAACCTGGAAAGGGCGGCTGCTTTGCTTGATTGTGGGCGCCGCTATGGTTCTTGTTGGAGTCAAGTTCTTCTTGTTCGATCAGTAGGTTCCGGAACAGGCTAATAACTATGCACTGATATGGAGCAATCATGGGAAGAGTATCGATTAAAGGCGCATTGCGCGGCGGCACCTTTGATGTCGTCGCGTTGGTAGCTGCGTGCGCAGCGCTATCGATTGCAGCCTATGCACAAAACGTTTCGCCGGCGCCTGCTGTTCAAGCGTCCATCGCAAGCTCATCCTTGGCCGATGGCGAACCATTCGCGCTGAAGGATGGCGATACGGTGGTGTTTTACGGCGATAGCATTACGGCGCAGCGGCTCTACACCAAGGATGTTGAGGATTTTGTGCTCACGCGCTATCCGAATCTGCACATCCATTTTGTGAATGCGGGCGTGGGCGGGGACACAGTGAACGGCGGCTATGCGGGAACCTTGGCGGAGCGCGTCGGGCGCGATGTTGCGCCGTTTCATCCCACAATGATTACCGCAATGCTGGGCATGAACGACGGAGGTTATGGTCAAGGCTCGCCGGAGATCGACGCGGCTTTTCAGAAGGGATTTCGCGGTGTGATTGAGGCGCTCCACAAGGCCGCACCGGACGCGGTGATCACACTGATTGCTCCCACGCCCTACGACGAGATTACGCATGGCACGGAGTTTCCCGGCTATTCGCGCGTGATCGATGCGTTTGCAACCGATGTGACGCAAATGGGCGCGCAGTTGCAGGCGGCGGGCGACATGAAGATCATGGTTGCGGATTTCAATCGCCCCATGACGGCGGCGCTGGGGCGTGCGAAGGCTGAGTTTCCGGAGCTTGCGCCGCTCATTGTTCCGGATCGCATTCACCCCTCCGACGCCGGCCACTGGATCATGGCGGCCGCGCTGGTTTCGGCATGGCACTTGAACCCGGTTGTGAGCAGCGTGACGTTCAATGCTGCCAGCAATACGGTGGTCCAAAAGGACCGGACCACAATAACGAATCTGGAGAAGTCGGCGAAGGGTCTCACTTGGACGCAACTCGACGACGCGCTTCCGCTTCCGTTTGACTTCAACAATGCCATGGTGCCCATGCTGATCAAAATCTCAGACATTGCGCAGCTGGATGAACTGCGGCTTCGCGTGGAGTCGCTTGAGCCGGGGCGATACGATCTGCTGATTGACGGCAAAATGATTGCGAGCTTTTCTAGCGAAGAGCTGATGCACGGCGTGAACCTTGCACTCTACAAGTCGCCGATGCTCGACCAGGCGCGCGATGTCGACTGGAATGAGGATCGCCGCGCCAAGCTTGATCTGGCGCGGTTCATGCTCAGCGCTGACATCAAGCAGACGGCAACCAGCGGCGTTGCGGAAGACAGGCTCCGCGATGCGGAGGACGAACTTGACGCGGCGACTCGGAAAGATCTGCCCCCCAAGCCGCACCGGTTTGAGCTGCGGCGGCAGTAGGCGCCCGCGGCTGGCGCTTTACAACTATTTTCATGGGGTTAACATTGAGGGCTGCCAGCGTTGCGGCTCTGAGTGTATGATTCCTGCGCCGCGGTTCCCGGGCGGTTTTGCGATTCCTGTCTTTTAACTCCTTTGAAAGTGCGTCAGGCGCACACATCAGGACGGCGAATCGCGGGATGCCCTGGCCGCAACCGCGCGGCGATTCCATGGAGGAAAACATGGCGACAGCGACAGCATTGCATCCGGGCAAGCTCAGCGAGACGGTGAGCTTTCGCCCCCGTTATGGCAACTACATTGGCGGCAGGTGGGTAGAGCCCGCGTCCGGCCAATACTTTGAGAACGTCACCCCAGTCACTGGAAAAGTTTTCTGCGAGATTCCTCGCTCCAACGCCGCGGATATCGATAAGGCGCTGGATGCGGCCCATGCTGCGCGCGTCGCGTGGGGACACACCAGCCCAACACATCGCGCCAACATCATGAATCAGATTGCCCAGCGCATGGAAGACAACCTGGAAATGCTGGCGCTGGCCGAGACGTGGGACAACGGCAAGCCGATCCGCGAGAGCATGGCGGCCGATCTGCCCCTGGCTGTGGATCATTGGCGTTACTTTGCCGGGTGCATCCGCGCCCAGGAAGGGACCATTTCTGAAATCGATCAAGATACGGTGGCCTACCACTTCCACGAGCCGCTGGGCGTGGTCGGGCAGATCATTCCGTGGAATTTTCCGCTGTTGATGGCTACATGGAAGCTGGCTCCGGCCATTGCAGCGGGCAACTGCGTGGTACTCAAGCCTGCGGAACAGACTCCGGCCAGCATCCTGGTGTGGGCCGAGCTGATTGGCGACCTGCTGCCGCCGGGCGTGTTGAACATCGTGAATGGATTTGGGCTGGAAGCGGGCAAGCCGCTGGCGTCGAGTTCGCGCGTGGCCAAGATCGCTTTTACCGGCGAAACCACTACGGGCCGGCTGATTATGCAGTACGCCAGCCAGAACCTGATTCCGGTGACACTGGAACTGGGCGGCAAATCGCCAAACATCTTCTTCGCCGACGTGCTGCAGGAGGACGATGATTTCTTTGACAAGGCGATTGAAGGCTTTGTGATGTTCGCGCTGAACCAGGGCGAGGTTTGCACCTGTCCGAGTCGCGCGCTGATTCAGGAAAGCATTTACGACCGCTTCATGGAGCGGGCGCTGAAGCGCGTGGCGGCTATCAAGCAGGGCAGCCCTCTGGAAAGCGACACCATGATCGGCGCGCAGGCTTCAAGCGAGCAGCTGGAGAAGATTCTCAGCTACATCGACATCGGCCGCAAAGAAGGCGCGGAAGTGCTCTGCGGGG
>Ga0302325_10026267_pt1 | contig 12092 bp, 11 predicted proteins | sample Palsa_T0_2_FD_201948 | JGI IMG/M metagenome (GOLD analysis project Ga0302325, IMG submission 201948) | Peat permafrost microbial communities from Stordalen Mire near Abisko, Sweden - Palsa_T0_2 | ecosystem: Environmental > Terrestrial > Soil > Palsa > Peat permafrost | place: Sweden: Abisko...
CGCGAGCGCCCTGACGCGTTCCTGCACCACTTCGTCCACATCCCGTGGACCCAGTCGGACGCGTGGCGCGTGCTGCCCTCGATCATGCGCGACGAGATCTACAACGGAATCCTCGCGAACGACATCATCGGCTTCCACACCCGCTCCTATCGCCGCAATTTCCTCCAGTGCTGCGAGGACCTGCTCGACTACGAGGTCGACTACGACCGCGGGCTCGTGAGAGTCGCCGATCGCGAGGTCTGGGTTCGCGCATACCCGCTCCCGATCGACGCCAACGGCGTCCGCGCGGTCGTGAAGCGGCCGCGCACGCTGGCGTTCGAGGAAGAGCTGCTACGCCGCCGGCGCGATCACCTGATCCTCCGCGTCGACCGCGCCGACCTCTCGAAGAACGTCCTCCGCGGGTTCACCGCCTTCGACGTGTTCCTCGAGCAGCACCCGGAGTTCCGCGAGAAGGTGAGCTTCATCGCCCAGTTGATGCCGTCCCGGACCGATGTCCCGGAGTACGCCGAGTACCTCGAGCGGATCGAAGCGGTGGTCGCCGTCGTCAACCACAGGCACGGCTCGCCCGACTGGATGCCGATCCAGCTCAAGCTGCGCGACGACCTCGAGGAAGCCGTCGCCGCCTACAAGCACTACGACGTTCTGATCGTCAACGCGATGTTCGACGGGATGAACCTCGTCGCCAAGGAGGGGCCGCTCGTGAACGAGCGTGCCGGCGTCTCGATCCTGTCCGAGAACACCGGTGCGCACGAGGAGCTCGGCGACTACGCACTGTCGGTCAACCCGTTCGACATCCAGGAGCTGGCTGATTCGATCCATGCCGCGCTGACGATGTCGACCGAGGAGCGCGAGCGAAGGCACGAGGGGCTGACCGCGATCGTCACCGCACGCAATCCGGGCGACTGGGTCGACGATCAGCTCGCCGACATCCGCAAGAAGGGAACCCAGGACCGGGCCTGACCCGAGATCACGGGTAGAGCTTCTTGCCCTGCTCCAGCATCTCGACGAACTTCTGGATCCGTCTGGCTCGCGTCTCGGAGCGCTTGGCGTCGCCGATCCGGTAGAGGATTGCGTAGCGGTTGACGCTGTTCAGGGTGGCGAAGAACGCCGCCGCCGCCGGACTGCGCTCGAGCTCCGCGGCCAGATCGTCGGGCACGGTCGCCGTACTCTGCGGCTCGTAGGCCGCCTCCCAGCGGCCATCGCCGCGCGCGAGCTCCACCTGCTCGAGCCCGGCCGGGCGCATCCGGCCCTCGTCGATCAGCCGTGTGGCGTGCTCACGATTGATTCTCGACCACTTGCTCCGCGGTCCGCGCCGCGTGAATCGCTGCAGCCACGCGGAGTCGTCGAGCGCCGCCTTCTGCCCGTCGATCCAGCCGAAGCAGAGGGCGGCCTCGAGCGCCTCGGCGTAGGTGGGGGCGGCGGGCGGGGGCGCGACGCCCTTCTTGGGGATCTTCAGCCAGACGCCGGCGGAGGTCGTGTGGTTCCGATCGAGCCATTGCTCCCACTCCGACGCAGACGCCGGCGAGACGATCGGGTTGCCCTTGTGCTGATCGGTCACGACGGCGAGTATCGCGCGCCGCCGAGCGGGTCGCCGGCGCGGTCGCCGGCGCGGTCGCCGCGGTCGGCTGCGCGGGAAAGCGCCCCACCGGCGCCGAGCCCGCCCTCGCCCTATACTCGGTCGCCGCCCCGTGGCGAGCTCCCTTCATGTCTGAACTCCCAGCCATCTACGACCTCATGCTGATGCTCTCGTCCACCGCGGACGAGGAGCGGCGCGCGAAGATCGTCGCCGACGTCGAGGTGTCGATCGACAGCGGGGGCGGGCGGCTCGAGCGCAACGACGCGTGGGGGATGCGCAGCCTTGCGTTCGAGATCAACCACGAGAAGGAAGCGGAGTACCACCTGCTCCAGTTCGCGGGACCGACTCCGCTGCTCGAAACCCTCTCGCACACGCTCAAGATCACCGACGGCGTGCTGCGCTTCCGGATCATCAAGAACCTTCCCGGGACACCGCCGCCGCCCGAGGCACGGGCCGTAGTGGCGGCGACCGTCGCGCCCGCCGCCGCCGACGCGTAATCGCCCTGGGGGGCGATTACGTGGGGGCTTTGGCGCCGAACGCGTGATGTTGGCTAGGAGCTGGTGGCGCCAAAACCCCGGGTTTGTGGCGGGCCGTTGGTGAACTAACTGCGACTTCTGTGACGAGATGGCCCGCGAGATCGCGGATTCTCTGCCACTTTCCGGGGAGCGATCGGGTTGCCGACCGCGGTCGGCATAGACTCGGAGTACGAATTTCGACGACCTCCGGAAAGGAGCCCGCACATGGCAGCAACGAATATCAACCGAGTCGTGATGACAGGCAATCTGACGCGTGATCCGGAGCTGCGCTCGACTGGGAACGGGTTGGCCATATGCAAGCTGCGGATCGCGTGCAACACGCGTCGCAAGAACGGCCAGACGGGCGAGTGGGAGGAGAAGCCCAACTTCTTCGACGTCACCGTTTTCGGCGCCCAGGGCGAGAACTGCTCCCGCTACCTCTCGAAGGGGCGTCCCGTGGCCGTCGACGGCCGGCTCGAATGGCGCGAGTGGGAGCAGGAAGGGCAAAAGCGCCAGTCAGTCGATATCATCGCTGATTCCGTGCAGTTCCTCGGCGGGCGCGATGACGCCGGCGGCGCGAACGGGAACGGGTTCTCCGTCAGCCGCGCGGCGAGTGAGAGCGACGTCCCGGTCGACACCGGCGACTTCGAGACCGCTCCCGTGGCCGCCGGAGCCAGCGACGACGACATCCCATTTTAATCGGCTCACTAAGAGGTTTCTCAATTGGCAAAGCAACGACGACGGCCGGTACGCCGGCGCGATAGGAAAGGCGGACCGACTTCCGGTCGGCGCAAGCCGTGCCCGTACTGTCGCGACAAGATCGACCGGGTCGACTACAAGGACGTGGGCGCACTGCGCCGGTTCATCTCCGAGCGGGGCAAGATTCGCTCCCGGCGGATCACCGGCGCCTGCCGCCGTCATCAGAGTCAGGTCGCACGCGCCGTCAAGCGCGCCCGCGAGCTCGCGCTGCTCCCCTACGTCTCCGAGACCGCCGGTGGCGACCGGGGCGAGCGCGGCTTTCGCGATCGTGACCGCGACCGCGACCGCTAGCCAAGGGCTTCAGCGTGCCTCGAGCCATCCTCCTCCAAGATGTCGACCAGCTCGGCGAACGCGGCAAGGTCGTCGAGGTCTCCCCTGGATACCTCCGCAACTACCTGCTGCCGCGTAAGCTCGCCGAGCCCGCTACCAAGGGCTCCGTCGACGCCGCCAAGCGCCGCCAGGACGCGGCCGAGCGCGCGAAACGCGAGGCGGTCCAGCGCTCTCAGGAAAGCGCCGCGCTGCTGGGTCGCACGGTACTGACGATCCCGCAGCAGGCGGGCGAGGACGGGCGCCTGTTCGGCTCGGTCACGACCCAGGACATCGCCGACGCCATTCGCGAGGCCCGGGGGATAAAGCTCGACCGCAGGAAGATCCACCTCGACGAGCCGATTCGCAACATCGGGACCTACATGGTGGTGATCGAGATCGCCGACGACGTGACGGCGGCGATCAAGACCATGGTCGTCGAGCAAAGGTAACGCGGCGCTTCGGCGCGCGAGGGCGGGTGGGGGTGTTCGCCCCCGAGCCACGCGCTCGCCGAGCGGCAGGCTCAGGCGGCGCAGAGGGTTCACGCAAGCGGCCGGTGGCAAGCACCCCCACCCGCTTCGCAGCGTTCCTCGCTGTTGACGCTGGGTATCTGGGTCTTGTGGCCGTTGTTATGATCGGTGTGCGCGCAAGGGCGTTCCCGGTCCGCGGAAAGGGCGAAGCCCACCTTGTTGTTGGTGTTGTGGTTTGTGGTCGGTGTCTCCTTTCCGGCCTGTGATTGCGGACTCCGGGTCGTGGTGAAAGGAGGCCTTTGTGCCACCCCGCGGTCTTCCTGGCAATGCCAACCTCGAGCAGCTTCGCAACGGCGCGAAGGGGTTTCAGCGTGCGGTGCGCGCTGGCGATCCCGGCGCAGCGGCGATCGTCAATGAGTTCCACCCGCGCTTGGCCTCGGCGACGCCCGGGTCTCCGGAGTTGGACGGGTTCACGCGTGCGGACGCGCAGTTGGTGGTCGCCCGTCAGTTTGGGTTTGCGAGCTGGCCGAAGCTGAAGGCGCATCTCGAGCTCGTCGCCGACTATGCCCGCTCGCCGCATCACGAGCCGGTCGGCGGTCCGCTGCCGGATGACGCGGCCGTCGTCGACGAGTTCCTGCGGCTTGCGTGCCTGAACTACGGCGACGATGACCCTGACCGGTTCCGGCGGGCGCAGGCGCTGCTCGAGCAGCACGACTGGCTCTCGCGCGCGAGTATCCACACCGTCGCCGCGACCGGCGACGTCGACGCCGCCCGCGAGCTGCTGGATCGCGATGCGTCTCAGGCGTCGCTGGTCGGCGGCGGCCCGTTCGGGTGGGAGCCGCTGCTCTATCTGACCTATTCACGGGTGCCGCTCGGGGCGGGTCGCTCGGGTGTCGGGGTTGCGCGGCTGCTGTTGGACCATGGCGCGGATCCGAACGCCGGGTATCTGTGGGAGGGGTTGATCCCGCCGTTCACGGCGTTGACCGGCGCCTTGGGCGGCGGCGGCACGATCCCGAAGCACCCGGAGGAGCTTGCGCTCGCGCGGTTGCTGTTGCGGGCGGGTGCTGACGCCAATGATGGGCAGGCGCTCTACAACCAGGGCTGGGGCGAGAGCGCGGGCGAGGAGTGGCTCGAGCTGCTGTTCGAGTTCGGTCTCGGCACCGGCGACGGCGGGCCGTGGCGCCGTCGGTTCGGCGAACGCCAGGACTCACCGCGGAAGATGGTGGAGGATCTGCTGATCGCGGCGGCGAAGCACGGGTTCACCGACCGGGTCCGCCGGCTGCTCGTCCGCGGCGTCGATCCCGGGGGTCGCGAGATCAAGCACCCGATCTACCGGGGACGCTCACCGGCACAGGAGGCGGCGCTGAACGGGCACATGGACATCGTCTCGATGCTGGTCGATGCGGGGGCGATCTGGGAGCACGACCAGGTCGACGAGCTGATCGCGACCGCGATGTCCGGCAACCGCGACGCCACGCAGCGGCTGCTGACGGCCGATCCAGGCCTGCGGCAGCAGGCGATCGAGCGTTGCCCCGACCAGCTGGTCCGCGCCGCCGAGCAGGACAGCTATGACGCCGTTGCGCTGCTGATCGAGCTGGGGTTCGACGTCAACGCGCGGTCGCGAACCGCGCCGCTGCACGAGGCCGCGATGCGCGGCAACGTCGCCGTGATCCGGCTGCTGCTCAACCACGGCGCCGACCGGAATCTCCGCGACACGGGGTATGACGCGACGCCGGCCGGTTGGGCCGAGCATCACGATCAGCACGAAGCGCACGCGCTGCTGGTCGCGCTCGAGCAACCGGCCGCCAGTTACGTCGCGGGTGCCGGCGGCGACGCCCACGACGATGATGACCCGCCACGGCCGGTGACGCCGGGCGCTGCGATGCGGACGGTCGCGGCCGCGTTCACGGCGGTCTCAGAGCGGCGGTTCGACGAACTCGCCGAGATGGTCTCCCCGGACGTCGATTGGCGCGGCATCCCCGAGCCGGACGGCGGCGTGCCGCGGTGCGTCGGGCGAGAGGAGGCGATGGAGCGGATGCGGGTCGGGCTGCTCGCCGGCGGCCAAGTGTCGGTCAGCGCGTTCGTCGAGGACGGCAACCGAGTCCTCGCGCACGTCCACCACACCGACGAAGACGAAGACACAGACGAGGAAGACGGGGCCGCGCGTGCGGAGCGGTTCGTCGTGGCCGAGGTCGGGGACGGCCTGATCGTCCGGATGTGCGGATACGCGACGGAGCCCGAGGCACGCGCCGCGTTGAGCGAGGACCGAGCCCCAGACGATCGGACAGGAGGCGAGCGATGACAGCGCCGATCACTGAGAGTGTCGCGCTGCGCCGGTTGACCACGGACGATCTCCCGAGGATCGCCGGCTGGTTCGAGGACCCCGAGACGAGCCGGTATCTCGGGGGGCCGGAGTGGCCGGCCGCGATGCTCGCCCGCGTGGAGGAGGCGGTCGGGACCGATTTCCGCGGCGCCCGGCAGATCGGCGCGTATCACTATCTCGCGCTCACCGGGGACACTCCGGTCGGGTACGTCGATGGCGGCGTCTTCGATCGCTGCACCGCCTACGGCGGGGAGGGACCTGACGGGCCGATCATCCTCGACACGATCGACGGGGTCACCGGCGCGATCGCGTTCGTGATCGACCCTGCTTATCGTCGTCAGGGGCTCGCGACCGCGATGATCCTCGCGCTGATCGGCCTGCCGGACCTGGCGGGGGTTGAGCTGTTCGAGGCCGGGGTTGATCCGGAGAACCACGCGTCGCGTCGCGCCCTGGAGGCAGCGGGGTTCCGGCTGCGCTCGCCCGATCCGGACTGTGAGGCGATGCTCTACTACGAGCTCCGGGCGGCTGCCGTGCCCTCTCACCGACGTGTCCAGCCGCATCGAGCCGGCCGTGCGGGGCGGGTGGGGGTGTCCGCGCCGGCCACTTGCGTGAACCCACGACCACGCCTGACCCCGCCGATCCGGGAGCGACTGGCCGGGGGTGGACGCTCGCACCCGCCCACGCCCGAAGGGCCGAGCCAATCGAGGAACTCCTCGCTTGGAGCGGGAACGTGTCCAGCGAGACGACCTGACCCCAATCTAGACTCGGATGCCCCGAAATGAGCGCCACCGCCACCCCCCAACTCGCCATCCCGCCGCACAATCTCGAGGCCGAGAAGTCGGTACTCGGCGCTGTGCTGCTCGAGGAGCGCCACCTCTATGGCCTGCTGGTAGAGGAGGGCCTGCGGCCCGAGCACTTCTACCGGGAGCAGCATGGCGCGGTCTTCGCGGCGATGCTGGAGCTCCACAACGCGTCGCGGCGGATCGACCACCTGACGGTGTCCGAGACCCTTCGGCAGTCCGGCAAGCTGGCGGAGATCGGCGGCCCCGAGTCGATCGACGAGCTCGCCGGCTGGGTGCCAGCCGCGGGCCATGCCCGGGAGTACGGGCGCATCGTCCGCGACAACGCTCAGCTCCGAGCGCTGCTCTCGACCACCTACGAGATCCAGGCGAGCGTGGTCGGCCGGGACGCGCCGGCACGCGAGCTCGTCGAGCGCGCCGAGCAGGCCGTGCTCGAGGTCGCCCACGACGACCGCCAGAAGAAGTTCCGCTCGATCGCCGACATCCTCGCGACCGAGACCGACAAGCTGCACCGGCTGTCGGTGGCGAAGACGCCGCTGACCGGGACGCCGTCCGGATTCAAGGACCTGGACGAGAAGACTGGCGGATTCCAGCCCGGCAACCTCATCATCCTCGCCGCCCGCCCGTCGATGGGGAAGTCTGCGCTCGTCACCAACATGGCCGAGAACGCGGTGCTCGGAGGACACGCGGTGGCGCTGTTCTCGCTCGAGATGTCCGAGTCCGAGCTGGCCCAGCGCTTCGTCGCTTCGCAGGCGCGGATCCACGGAGAGGAGCTGCGCAAGGGCCGTGTCGCCGAGGAGCGCTGGGGCAAGATCCTGGCCGCGTGCGAGCGACTCGCCGCCGCGCCGCTGCATGTCGACGACTCGAGCGACATCGGCGTGCTCGAGGTCCGCGCGAAGTCCCGGCGCCTGCATCACGAGATCGAAGGTGGTCTCGGACTGATCATCGTCGACTACCTCCAACTGATGCGACACGAGGGACGGGTGGAAAGCCGCGTCGAGCAGGTCGGACAGATCAGTCGCGGGCTGAAAGGGCTCGCGCGCGAACTCGAGGTGCCGGTGATCGCGCTCTCCCAGCTAAGCCGCGCCGTCGAGCAGCGCGGCGGTGAGAAGCGGCCGATCCTCTCCGATCTACGAGAAAGTGGAAACTTGGAGCAGGACGCCGACCTCGTCATGTTCATCTACCGCGAGGAGTACTACGAGAAGGACTCCGAGCGGCCGGGAGAGGCCGACATCATCATCGCCAAGCACCGCAACGGTCCGATCGGCGACGTCGTGCTGACCTTCCAGAAGGAGTACCCGAAGTTCATGAACTACGCGGGCGACCGCTTCGCGGCGGCGTGATGGCGGCGCGAGCGGAGGCACGCGCGAGCGAACGCTGCGCGCTCGGCATCTGCGACGGGAGCGGCTTCGTCATCGACGAGGAGACCAACACGGCGTTTCCATGCCGGTGCCGCCCGCAGCGCGTCGCCCGTGCGAAGGCGCGCAACCTATCCGCGGTGATCCCGAAGCTCTACCGCGACGTGGCGTTCGAGCGCCCACCGGTGACCGAGATCGAACCTCGGGTCGTCGTCGCGGTACGACGCTTCGCCGACTCGATCGACGAGCGCCTCGACGCCGGTCGCGGGCTCTGGTTCATGGGGCCGGTCGGAACCGGCAAGACGACGCTCGCGATGCTCGTCTCGAAGGCGGCGATCAGCGCCGGGCGCTCGGTCGCGATCTACTCGCTCCCCCGGCTCCTGAACGAGATCCGCGAAGACACCTTCCGTTCGGACCGCTCCCATCTGAATCTGCTCGACCGGCTGGCGCAGGTCGACCTACTGCACATCGACGACGTCGGCGCCGAGCGAACGACAGACTGGGTGCTCGAGGAGCTGTACTCGCTCGTCAACGCGCGCTACCAGGACGGCCGCTCGATCATCATCACGACCAACATCCGCGAACGCGCCGCGCTGTGCGAGCAGATCACCGAGCGCACCGTCTCGCGCCTGATCGAGATGTGCGATCAGATCCCGCTCGAGGGCTACGACCACCGGATGGACCTGCGCTCAGCCTGAGCGCGCCCGCCCCGCCCCGCGCCCGCCTCAGCGCTCGTGCCGGTGCCCTCGCACCCTTGGCGGCGGGCGCGTGGGCTCGAGGCGACGCCGGGGAGGCGCCGGCGGTACAGGCCGTAGCTCCCGCTCGCGGTCCCGGTCCCGGTCCTCGCTCAGCCCGACCTCCATGAACACCAAGCCGGTCAGGATCACGAGCCCCGAGCCGATCAGGACCATCGCGAGCACCGGCCCCGCGACGCCTGCGACGGTTGCGCCGCAGACCGCGCCGGCGAGCACCAGCGCGACCGCGGATCCATAGGTGATGATCCTTGTGCGCTTGCTCATGACATAAGGTTAGTCCGGCCCGGCCCTCGGCTGTGAATACCCCTCGCAACCGGGCGAGGAGAGGTTGACCGAGCCGGCGCAACGGCTCCATCCGTTGTGAGCGGATCGGCGGCGGCGCGGGCCCCTACACTGAGTCCCTTCGTGCCTGGAATCGTCATCGTGGGCGCCCAATGGGGCGACGAAGGAAAAGGGAAGATCACCGATCTGCTCGCTGAGCGCGCAGACGCTGTCGTGCGCTTCCAGGGCGGGAACAACGCCGGCCACACGATCGTCCGCGACGGCCAGACGTACAAGCTCCACCTGATGCCGTCGGGCATCCTCCATCCGGGCAAGCTGTGCGTGATCGGGAACGGCGTCGTGATCGACCCGAAGGTCCTCACCGACGAGCTCGACGAGCTCAGGCGACGGCGGATCGACACCCGCATGCTGCGCATCTCGGCGAATGCTCACATGGTCATGCCGTACCACATGATGCTCGACCACGCCGGCGAGGCGCGGCTCGGCAAGCTCCAGATCGGCACCACGCGGCGCGGCATCGGCCCGTGCTACGAGGACAAGGCGGCCCGCCTTGGGATCCGGGTCCAGGACCTGCTCGACGAGAAGATCCTGAAGAAGAAGATCGTCGTGGCGCTCGAGCCCAAGCGCCTCTCCCTGCGGCCGTTCGCCAAGGACCCGCAGCTCGATCTGCAGACGATGACCGAGGAGTACCTGTCCTACGGCCACCGGATCGAACCCCACGTGGCAGACACGAGCCGGGTGGTGTGCGAGCGCCTCGACGACGGCGCCGTCGTGCTGTTCGAGGGGGCTCAGGGCACGCTGCTCGACGTCGACCACGGAACCTATCCGTTCGTCACCTCGTCGAATCCGATTGCCGGCGCCGCCTGCGTCGGCGCGGGTGTCGGGCCGAAGGACATCGACGAGGTCTGGGGTGTCACCAAGGCCTACAGCACGCGCGTCGGGTCGGGGCCGTTCCCGACCGAGATCAGCGGCGAGTTCGCCGAGGAGCTTCGCAATCGTGGTGGCGAGTACGGGACCACAACCGGCCGCGCCCGGCGCGTGGGCTGGCTCGACCTGGTCGCGCTGCGGTACGCCGCCAGGATCAACTCGATGACCGCGCTCGCCGTCACCAAGCTCGACGTCCTCTCCGGCCTCTCGCGGATCCAGGTTTGTACGCGCTACCGCGGCGCCGAAGGAGCCGAGTTCACCCACTTCCCCTACCACCAGACGGTGCTCCATCACGCGACGGGCGAATACGAGGAGCTCGCCGGCTGGACCGAGGACCTCGGCGAGTGCCGCACCGAGGAGGATCTTCCCGACGCCGCGCGCGAGTACCTGCAATACCTCGCCGAGGCGGTCGGTGTCCCGATCGCCGTGATCGGGGTCGGTCCCAGTCGCGATCAGGTGATCTGGACCAAGGCGAGTGAGGGGATGGCGGGCGCCGCCGCCGCGACCGCGTCCTAGCAGGCCTCGCAATGCCGCGAACGAAGGAACAGAAGGGCGCTGACTTTCGCTCGCTGCACGCCGGCGAGCCGTTCATCATTCCGAATCCCTGGGACGCGGGGTCAGCCAGGGTCCTCGAAGCGCTCGGGTTCAGGGCCCTGGCGACCACCAGCTCCGGGTTCGCGTTCACGCTCGGGCGCCTGGACGGCAACGTGACGCTGGCCGAGGTCCTCGATCACGTCAGAGCGCTCGATCAAGCGACGAGCCTTCCGGTCTCCGTCGATCTGGAGAACGGTTACGGACCCGAGCCCGGCGACGCCGCGCTCGCGATCACGATGGCGGCCGAGGCCGGTGCGGTCGGGGGATCGATCGAGGACTACGACCCTGCCGAGGATCGGATCTACGGGGTCGACCACGCGGTCGAGCGAGTGGTGGCGGCGAGCGAGGCGGCCAAGCGCGTGGGCTTCCCGTTCACGCTGACGGCGCGCGCTGAGAATCACATTCGCGGCAACCCCGACCTCGAGGACACGATCGCTCGTCTACAGGCTTACGAGCGCGCGGGCGCCGACGTCCTCTACGCACCAGGACTTCGAGATTCCGGCGAGATCCGCGCGGTCTGCGACGCCACCTCCAAGCCGATCAACGTGCTCGCCGATCCGGGACTATCGATGGGCGAGATCGTCGCTGCCGGCGCTCAGCGGGTCAGCGTGGGTGGCTCACTGGCCTGGGTTGCGATCGGGGCGATGGCGGCCGCGGCCGAGGAGATCCAACGTGCCGGCGACTTTTCCGTCCTCGCGTCTCGCGCCCCGACCAAGGACTGGCTCGGCGGCTGAGGGTCGTGCTGAAACGTCCTCAACAGTTGGGGAAAACCCAGCGCGCCTTCGATGATCGCTACCGCCACCGTTCGATCAGGTCCCGTTCCGGCACGTCGCGGACGACCCTCGCCGGCACGCCCATCACGACCGTCCGGGCCGCGACGTCGGCGGTGACGACGGCGCCGGCGGCGACGAACGCCTCCTCGCCGACCTCGACGCCGGGGACCAGCACCGCGCCGCCACCGATCCGGCAGGCGCGCCGGAGGACGGGTCCGCGCAGTGGCTCCCCGCGGTCGTGGCGCCCCATCGTGTCGTCGTTGGTCATCACCACACCAGGGCCGAGGAACACGTCGTCCTCGACGATGCTCAGCGCCGTCACGTATACGTTTGTCTGGATGCTGACGCGCGCTCCCACCTGGGCGCCGTACTCGACCGCCGAGCCGCGACCGAGGACCGTGCGCTCGCCGATCGTGGCGCGCTCGCGGACCTGGGACTGGTCGCCGATGATCGCGCCCGCGCCCACCTGCGCGCCGGCGTAGAGCACCGCGCCGCAGCAGATCGTCGCGCCCCGCCCGATCACGAGCGCCCCCGGCGGGTCCCCCGCGGCGGAAGAGCCGGCCCGCAGCCGCGGGCGCTTGCCGAGCACGGCAGCGTCCTCGACGAGGCAGTCCGGGCCGAGGTCGGTGTCCGCGTGGAGGACCGCGTGCGAGC
>Ga0302325_10026268_pt1 | contig 12092 bp, 9 predicted proteins | sample Palsa_T0_2_FD_201948 | JGI IMG/M metagenome (GOLD analysis project Ga0302325, IMG submission 201948) | Peat permafrost microbial communities from Stordalen Mire near Abisko, Sweden - Palsa_T0_2 | ecosystem: Environmental > Terrestrial > Soil > Palsa > Peat permafrost | place: Sweden: Abisko...
TCCAATGGCGGAGATCGCATTGGCAACCGGGGTCTGGGTCGCTGCATTCTCTTGGTCCGACTGATGGGTGGGTTCGGTGGTCCCTGTTTGTTGGCGGGTCAGATACAGTTCATCCGTGCTTAGAAACGAGCCGGCGGCGGACATACCGATGGGTTGACCTGTGGAAGGCGCGGAATACACGCTGGTAAAGGTGTTGGCCGAAACCACGACCGTGCCATTGTCGCCCGCCAGGCCGCTGGCCGGTCCCAGGTCAACTTCGAGGTCAGTCCCTGTAATGTTGGCGGTGTTGCGGAACAATAGGAGGATGTCGCCGTCGCTATAGGACGCCACTTGTGCCTGAGTGGAGGTTGCCGCTACCATGGCGACGCCAGCCACAGCTAGCATGATTGATTTTCTTTTGTTCATAGTGTCTGTTCGTTCTGATTGACCCTCTCAGGGTCGGTTGTGCAATTGGACTTTGCTTCGGCGCAAAGAATTGCGCTTCAACATTATCCGTCAATTCGCGGTGTTCGATCTCTTGATTTTTGCCCAAATACCTTAAGCAATTCCTTGCCCAAAGCGAAGGTGACTATAGGTTATTGGTAATATGCTTCGCACTAAAACCGGACACGGCAGGGTGAAATCTGCACATGCGTTATGTGAAACATAACACGTTGATCATCTGAATGTTGTGCGCTCCGCATTCGAAACTAGACGCTCCGAAGTAGGCTAATCCAATTAAAGTCAACGGCTTTTCACAATCAACACTCAATCTTCACAATTAGCCTTCAATTTGTCGTTGTCGGGGGGTGACGATTTCCTGATTATGTCGGGGATCGGGAAAGGAATGGTTGCCTGACGAAATTGCAACCAAAGAACGTCGAGCTTGAGTAATAACAATCCAGAATTACCGCCGGGGACAAAAATGCCCGAAAAACGGCAGGCCACCTTTGTCTGCATAGTGCTTGCTCTAGCTGTCCTGGCTGTATTTGGTCAGACCGCCGGCTTTCGATTCGTCAATTATGACGATCCAGGTTACGTGTACGACAATCCTGTCGTGCAAAAGGGATTGTCCGTCCAAAATGTGCGCTGGGCCTTCACTCATCCCCAAGTGGCCAACTGGATTCCTTTGACCACCCTTTCTCACATGCTGGATTGCAACCTTTTCGGACTGCGCACGGGCGGCCATCACTTTGTTAATGTTCTGTTGCACGCCGCCAATGCGGTTTTGCTTTTCCTGGTTTTACGCCAAATGACCCGGCGCTTATGGCGCAGTGCCTTTGCGGCGGCGATTTTTGCCATCCACCCGCTCCGAGCGGAATCGGTAGCTTGGGTGTCAGAGCGGAAGGACGTGTTGTGCGCCTTCTTCTTCCTTCTGACTATTTGGGCTTACATGCGCGACGTTCGCCAGCCTTCAAGTTCCAAGTATGCCCTCATCATGGTTTTCTTTGCCTTGGGACTATTGGCCAAGAGCATGGTGGCGACGCTGCCATGTGTGTTGCTGATTCTGGATTATTGGCCGTTGGATCGCTGGCGAAACCGCCACGATGTCCTCCGGTTGGTGGGGGAAAAGATCCCACTTTTTATACTTTCCGTATTAGCGTGTTGGGTGGCGGCCATGATGCCGGGACTTGTCGTCAACCAAGCCCAGCGACTCCCGTTATGGGAAAGAATCGGCAACGCGCTGGTTTCTTATGGCGAATATATCAGGCAAATGATCCTTCCCATGGGCTTGGCCACGGCTTACCCCAATCCTCCCAACGGTCCGCCAAAATGGGAAACAGGCGTGGCAATTATGGTGCTGGTCGGCGTCTCCATCTGGGTAGCGAAGGCGCGAAAGCAAAATCCTTTCCTTTTGGCCGGTTGGCTTTGGTATTTGGTGATGTTGCTCCCGGTTATCGGAATTATCCAAATCTCTCCCTACGCCTCGCATGCTGATCGCTATACTTATTTGCCGGGCATTGGACTGGCGATAGCGGGAACTTGGGCGGTTGGGGAATGGAGCATCGAATGGAAGCACCGCGCAATAATTCTAAAAACGCTCGGCATGGCTGTGTTCCTTGTCTTTGCGGTCCTGGGTTACCGCCAGACTTCATTTTGGCGAGACGATCATTCCCTCTGGACGCGTGCCTTGGCCTTTACGTCGCGCAACAGCCTGGCCCATTGTAACCTGGGAGTCTCCTATTTCGATCATGGGGAGAAAGAAAAGGCGATCGCGGAATATCGTGAAGCCCTCAAAATCCATCCTGATTACACCGAGGCCCTGGCTAATCTTGGGACTGCACTTTTCGAAACTGGCCAAAAGAAGGAAGCTATCGTGCAATTCCGCCGGGCCTTGGAAACCAATCCTAATTTTGCGGTGGCCCGCGGCAGCCTCGGGGTGGCGCTTTTCGCCAATGGCGACAAAGAAGAAGCCATCGCCCAATATCGCCAGGCGTTGGCAGCCAAGCCCGACTTTGCGGAGGCTAGAAGCAATTTGGGGATCGCTCTTTTTGACAGGGGCGAGAAGCAGGAGGCGATCGTCCAATACCGGCAAGCGCTTGAGATCGATCCCCATTACGTCAAAGCCGAGTATAATTTGGGCAATGCCTTGGCCACCGAGGGGCATTTCGATGAGGCCATCGAGCATTATCGCAAAGCGGTAGAAACCAAGCCCGAATATGCCTTTGCCTATTATGGGCTAGCGACAGCCTTGGCCTCGAAGGCGCAATGGGGAGATGCAATTGCGCAATACCGCCAAGCACTGGCTGTTAAGACTAATTTTGTCGAAGCTCGAAGAGGCCTCGGAAAAGCTCTCATTCGAAACAATGCTTTGGACGAGGCCATGACCTGTTTTCCCCAACCCTCCGACAACAAGCTGGATCCCGGGACGATGTTACTGAACGTGGGTGGCGATTTGATCCAGACCGGAGATTTGGAAGAAGCCATTCTCTGCTGCAAACGAGCTCTTGAAATGAACCCCGGTTCTGCCGAAGCCTGTTCTGACCTTGGTTTGGCTTTTTTCGAGGAAGGGAAAATCAAGGATGCGATTGCCTTCTGGCAACAAGCCTTGAAAATCAAGCCCGATCAGCCTTTTGTCCAAAACAATCTGGCTTGGGTGCTGGCCACTACTCCTGATCCGTCGCTTCGCAACGGCCCGGCCGCCGTTGCACTGGCCGAGCAAGCCGATCGATCCAACAAGAGTGCAAATCCTTTTGTTTTACACACCTTGGCGGCCGCTTATGCAGAAACAGGACGTTATGAGGTTGCCTGCTCTACCGCCCGGCATGCCCTGGAGTTGGCCATTGCGCAAAAGATCGATGATCTTGCCGGCAAATTACCCAGGGAAATCAAACTTTATGAAAGCGGGCAACCACTGCGCGATATGCCTCAGTGAAGAAAACTGCCTGATTCATCTAACAAGTTCACTCCTCATGCGAGCCCCCGACAATGATCGTACCTGAACTATTCGTCGGCTCGGCGCTTGCCGGAGGAGGGTTCGCCGGGGGCGGTTGAGGGACGCCGCCATAAGGGATAACGGGAGGAGCCGCAACGGGATTGGGTGCCGGGTTCTCTCCTTCGGCGGGTGGACGTATATTTGACAGATGTTTTCCAAAGGTCGGAAGCCCAGGAACGGTCGGGGGAGACCTTCGGTTTATGCCTTGTCCCTTGCGTGTTGTTGCAGCACCCGTTCCGGTGGCGGCGCCGCTGCCAAAACCGTTGTCTTTCATCGTCAATGTCATGGGCGTTCCGGAATTGATGATGTCGATCTTTTCCTTATCGGCGTATAATTTAACCAACTCCAACTCCGCCTGTTTTGATCCCGAACCGACCTTTTGTTTTTCCCCTTCGCGAAGGTTCAGATAAACATTTAGAGGCGCCCCATGCGGATCAGGGTTTTCCACCTTGGTCACCAAATAAACCCTCCATAACGCGCCGGTGCGCACGAATCCTGTCACATATACATCGGGAAGGACCGGCGGTGGTCCCTTGTCTGGTTCTGGTGGCGGCGGTGGTGGATTTAGTCTGAACACGTTTCGTTCCGAGATAACCGCATAGGGATTTTCAGGATCATTTGAGGCGAGGGCGCTAAATGTGGTGGCCAACGCGCCCAAGGCACAGCCAAGGCAAATTTGTCGGCCGAAAACCAATAATGGCTTGCGCATCAAGGTTGTCATTGTGGGACCGGCGCCATTGCCTCAACGTCAAAACGAACCACGACCCGAGGCGGAAAGTTGGTTGGGGGCGGGCGGTTGACCTTCTTGGTGCTGGCGATGGCCAACCGCACCGACTCGTCCCATTGTCTTATACCTGAGGATTTCTTCCAAACAGGATCAGAAATCTCTCCCGATTTATCCACCGACACTTCCACTTCAGCAATGTTGGTGTGATCGTCGATATTTTTGGGGCGCTCCCAATTGAATTGCAGGGAACTCTCCAGCAAACCTTTGTAAAGCTGCACAGGGTCGGAGCTGGTCACAACCGTCTTGCCACCTTCAAACTCAAAGGATGGGAGATCCGCCACCGCGGGCGCGACCGTAGGGGGCGCAACACTGCTGGGCGGCGGCGCCGCGACCTCCTTGGGCGCTTCAACCTTGGGAACCTCCGCAATCTTTGGTGTCTCCACTTTGGGCACTTCCACTTTGGGCTTTTCCGGCTCCTTCGGTTTTTCGGGTTCTTTGGGCTTTTCTTTGACCATTTCAACCGCGATTTTTTTGATCTGTTTTCCCAACAACCCTTCCCGGGCGGCGAAATAAAGCAAGGCGCCGACAATCAAGCCGTGGAAAATCGCCGAGATGATGAGATTCACCTTCGCGGAGTTCCGTTTTTTTCGCTGTTGTGTTCCGACTTCCATGGGCCAAGGCCGTTAGTTTACTCGCCAAAAGACAAATAATCAATCGGCTTTACCAACACACGTTGATAATTGTAACGATTACGTGAACCCCGTACTGTGGGCTTTGTTCTTATAACACCTTTTTGGTTGGTTTAGGTTGGATTAGGTTGGATTAGGTTGGATTAGGTTGGATTAGGTTGGATTAGGTTGGATTAGGTTGGATTAGGTTGGATTAGGTTGGATTTGGTGCGACTTGGTGCGACTTGGTGCGACTTGGTGCGACTGCAGTTGTCTTGGTGGGGCGGAGGTGCTCCTCCGCCTAGGCGGCGCGCAGCACCGCCCTACCAATAATGGATCGCAGAATGGCTTGATTGGGTTTGATTAGGTGCGATTGGACGCGCCATGAATGTCGGCTGGCAATGGACACACCACACCGGCGGCTGTTTTCAGGCATTTCTTGTCTTTTTGATGGCGGCGCTTCGCTTGTCCAAAGCCGGCCACCACTCGACCCAAAAAGTATCGGAAATTTCCCGGAATTATCTGAAATTATCATGGAAATCAACGACTTGCGTGAGCTAACCCTTCGATCCTGATCGACCAAAACAGAACCTCTGGCGATTTTATTTCTCACCGATTGCCGCGGACCCATTATTCCAAATTGTCAAAGAGCGAGCGCCGGAGCGCTTATGGGAACCATTATACCACCGTTGTATGGGATTACAAGCATGTTTCGTGGGGCGGGATTCTTCGCTACTTTCGGTGGACTTCCGAATGCCCCGGAGGGGCACTGCGATAGCAGCCTGGCATTTCCAATGCCGGGAACGCGTAGATTTGTATGGCCCACGTGCCGAAGGCACGGTTGATTCCTTGTTACGAGCGATATCTTTGAGAGTGAATTCAGCCGTCCCTGCGGGACTTTTGGAACCCGAACCTGATTTCCCGGTGATAAATCGCCGGGCTACTATCGTGGTGTCCCTGCCGGGACAAGTCATTCCGGCTTACAGCATCAGACAAACCGGGCTTTACTGCGTTCCACTGAAAAGAGCGAAGAACCTGGGGACGGAGAGCAACAGAGTTCCCTCGCCTGGATGAAGATAAACCTTGTCTTAAGGTGCATTAAACGACTATTTCCCTAGGACATTGAAAACGAGGTTTGGTTTTGAAAATGCGAGCATCTCCGCCCGTCTGGCGGACATAATCGCACATTCCCCGAAACCAAATCTGCCCCCAAAATCCGTTGACGAGCAATTACAAGGGTTTTTTTGGAGTTTGGAAACTTTCTCGTCTAGCCCGGTTTTTAAGATAACCCTCTCCCTGTTAGGCTTTATCTTGTTGGCGGTCGTTTTCGCTGTCCGCAGCCATGGTTTTTCCAATCAGGAGGCGATGGAGTCGGCGCAACTGGGGCGTCACCTGGCCTCATGGAAAGGCTACACCACTTATTCGATTCGTCCCTTGACGCTTCATTTGCTGCAAGAGGCGAAACCTGACAGCGCGGCCGAGGTGTTGCAGCATCCGGTGCCGGATTTAAGCATCGCCCCTGGCTACCCGTTTGTGCTGGCCTGTTTGATGAAGGTTCTGCCCTTTAATTTTGCCGCCAACCGAAACCAATTGTGGCCTTATCAACCAGAACTAATGATTGTTGGCTTCAACGAACTGCTGTTCCTTCTCTCCGCAATCCTCCTCTTTCGGTTGGCTCGCCGTTTGTTCGACTCAAGCGTAGCCTGGGTTTCGACCATTGCCTTTGGCGGAAGTGAGATTTATTGGAAATTCAGCGTTTCCGGACTGTCAACAATGTGGCTGCTGCTGATATTTCTTTCCGTGGTTTGGTGTTTGGTGATGTTGGACGAGCGTGACTACCGCGAAGTGCCCCCATCGCCGGCTGGATCATTGGGATGGGCCGTGGTCGCGGGCATTTTAGTGGGAATTGGAGCTCTGAGTCGATATGCCTTCATTGGCCTGATTATTCCGGTACTCCTTTATATTTGGCTCTTTCTCACGCGCCAATGCGGAAGGCTTTGCGTCTTGGCAGCTTTTTCTTTCTTTATCGTCATATCGCCTTGGATCGCGCGCAATTATGCGCTGAGCCACACTCCGTTCGGGACGGCCGGTTTTGCTTTCGTGCAAAACTCGCGAGCAGGTGAAGAAGACCGCCTGGAACGTTCCTTCGACCCCAATGGCGAAGATATTGGCGTCCTGCACATGAGGCCGATGCTCAATAAGTTTCTCACCAACTCGGGAAAAATCCTGCGTGATGACTTGCCGCGCCTGGGCAGTAATTGGGCTTGGTCTTTTTTCCTGTGCGGGCTGCTGCTTCCTTTCCGCCTTCAGCCTCTGCGGCATCTAAGATTTTTTGTTATCGGCACCATGGTTCTCATGGGTGGAGTCCAAGTATTTGGCCAAACCCATTTGAGTATCGATTCGCCGGAAATAAATTCCGAAAATTTGCTCGTCTTGGTGGCGCCGCTCGTATTGGTCTTTGGCACCGGCTTCTTTTTCACCTTGCTTCACCAAATAGAGATTCCCGACCCGAGAATCGCCACGCTGGCGGCCGGGCTTTTCGCGGCCATTTTGTGCGCGCCATTGTTACTAGACCTGCCCACCTCACCTGATCCCGCCACTTTCTCTCCCTATAACCCTGTCCGCATCCAGACCACCGCGTTCATGATGAAACCGGACGAGATGATGATGAGCGACATCCCATGGGCCGTGGCGTGGTACGGGGAAAGACCTTGCTCATGGCTCACGGTTGACGATGGCGACTCATTCGAAGTGATGAACAAACTCAAACCTGTCCAGGGTATTTATTTTACTGAACGAACGACGGAGCGCCCATTTTTGTCGGACATGGTTCAGACCCAACACAGTTGGGGACATTTTCTCCTGGGATGTTTGCCCAAGTCGGAAGCGCCCCAAGGCGCGGTGCCTCCCGGCTTTCCTCTGAAAAAAGCCCCGCCCAGGTACGTCCCCGCTCAGTTGTTCATTGCCGACACCGTTCGGTGGAAAGCGGAATCCAAGCCATAATGGAAAAGGTCTCCCATGTCTTTTTGCCCGTCGCCATCTGCTTCACCGGAAGTTGGGTGAAAAATCATTTCGGGACCTCAAGGTAAGCTAAAATCTGTATAAGAACGTTCTCCTCCTCCTGCCGGAGCGGTGCAATATTCCTGACGTGGCCCGCCACGCCCCCATGCACACCAGTCTCTCGACCATCGGGAAACTCCCGAAGAAATGGTGCGAACAGTCACTTTCGTGCGGTTCTCACTCACTGGCTCGGTCTCAACGTAAAAACTTGCGAAATAAGGTAGGACACGACCATTATCGAAGACAACATTCGTTATTGCTCCCAGGAGGGACATGCAGGTTAGGTCGTAGCCACCCTCAAACTTCCTCCCGTGAATTGTATAATCGAGCACTCCTGTGTGGATAAGCGCCATCTCGCGGTAACGGTAGGATTCAAACGCATTTGTAATGGCAGTCGCCACATGAAATGAATCCGCTTCGAATACCGTGGTGTTCCATTTCGGTCAGAGAGGCGGCCTGTTGGGTTGCCTCCGCCGACGCCCCACACCCATCCGTAGATTATTATTGACAGCAGGATCGCAGCGCGTTTTCAAAACACGCGCGCTGGCTTGCGAGGCTTGTCACCAGGGGCGCGTCACGATTGCCGGGCAGGCCGCCAAACCGTCGCGCTGCGTGCGCTGCCATGAAGTCATGGTGGTGCGCAAAGACAATCTCGTGCGGCAGTTCAAGGTGTTGCAGTTGCTGGATCGAAGAGTCAGCGCCGCCAAGGCCAAGGAATATGCCGAGGACCAAACTTCGCCTTCAGAATTGGAGAAGAAACGCGAACCTAATTTCCAACCTTTCTTTTTTCGCCCCAAAGGTTCCGGCCGACCCCCGAAAAAGGAGCGGCGGGACATGGGCCAAGGGTCCGATTAGACAACTTGCCCAGTGCGGGGCCGAGTCGTTCGCCGGCGCGGCACTTGGATCAAGTTTACGGGCAGCCACGCCGTCTTGCTGGAATCCAGATAATCCAGCGCGGCCATCAAACTTGGAACCGGCAGATCAAGCTCGCAGGCTCGCCAAACCACATGACGAAGTTTTTCCTGGCCAGCCATGACACGCTCCGAAAGATCGTCATCTGCGAGCAAGCCCGGCAGGTCGGGCGTTGCTTGCATGGCCGAGGCGATGTCCTCCAGCAAGCGGGCCCGGAGCCGGACGCAGCCTTTCCAAGCCCGCAAAGTCTCATGCGGTTGGAATTGGAACCCGAATATTTTCGGTGCGGCGGTGAGCAAAGCAGCGGCCTGAGCGTAAGTAATGATCATCGCAGCCTGAAAGGCTTCGTATATTCCTTCCAACACGCTTTCCGGGTCATCCACGAAAGGCCCCAAAGGTCGGCGAAACGCGAGGTCCCAAATTGACTTTTGTTGTTCCATCTCCGCTACGCGCCCAATGCCAGCCGCTGCTTCGATGGTTGGAATTCTTACGCCCAATTCCCGCGCACTACGTATTGCCCACCTGGCCACGATGTTGTTTTCACACGGTTCCAATCCTTGCTTTATCGGCAGCCATGGCGTTTGTTGCTTTTCCAGTTCGGCGACGGATCCAGCCACCTCTGCCAAGTAGCCATTAAGCAGGCCAATGTGCCAGGAACCCTGCGGATCGTAGAGTTCTTCATCCGTCAAAAGGAGGAAATGCTGGAGCAAAACGAAAGTTTCGGTCAGCAATTGCATCAGGACAAATTCGATGGTGGCATGCACCATGGTCGCAAAGTGGGCGGCGGCGGCGGATTCAAAATAAATGACATTGGACTTATCGTTTGCGGGGAGAGCCAACGCCGCCAGCCAAGGACGCGCCTTATGCAGGGCTTCAAGGCTGCCCCCAGCCATGACAACCGCGCCGTGGCGAGTCCCCTGTTGGCCGCCGGCGAGACCCAGGGAGACAAAATGAATGCCCTGCTGGGCCAACTGAGCGGCATGCTTGGCCGTATCCGAGAAAAAGGAAATCCCCGCATCGATTACCAGATCCCCCTCGACCAATAGTGGCAACAAAGGTTGAAGAACGAGATTGAAAGGAGTCTCCTCGCCGCCAAAGACAAAAATCGTTCTGGGGTGTCTCAGGCTAACCAGAAAGTCGAAGGCATCGGTCGCCACCGACAAATGGATGTTGGTGGAGTTCTCCTCTAGTGCGTCTGTTGTTGACTCGCCGCTATCCATAGTGGTCACTTTGAAGCCTTGATCTAATAGTCGCAGAACCACACTACGGCTCATTGAATTCAAGCCGATAACACCAACGTCGTTTGGGATTCCGTCGGGAACTTTCATGGACCTTACCTAAAAACAAAAACGCTCGATAATTCTCGCCGTCACTAATAAAGACAACACCGAGAGGTTTTGATTTCCGACGACATTCCCGCCAAAATGAAAATCAGTCAACTGGTTAATGCGAAAAGTTATTCACACAACCGTAACCTTTGGTATTGACGCTCAAATCGGAATAAAAGCTGTTCAATGTGTCGGGCAAATCACCCAACTCCTCAATTAAGGAGGTGACAAGCCAGGCTTTTGGGTGAATATTTGCAGGCAATCAAGCGTCCTTTGCAGGAGTATCATGATTTCGTCGAGTAGTTCACCAGGCTGGAACGAAGGCGGCTTTTGGCGTGACAGGCTTTCTGTCTTCGTCGCCAACGGCGGGTTGCGTCTTTTGCTCGCGGGCTTAGCCCTGGCCTTTGGCTCCACGGCCTGGGCTGGCGGCGAAGAGACGATTTCGTACAATAACCAAATTGGCCCCATTCTCTCGGAGCACTGTTTTCATTGCCACGGCCCGGATTCCGCCGCCAGAAAACCCAAGAAACATCCGTTGCGCCTCGATCGCGCCGAGTTTGCGTATGAAGCGCGCGATGACGGCAAGCCTGTCATCGTCAAGGGCGACCCTAACACCTCCGAATTAGTTCGGCGCATCACCGCCACGGACGACGAGGTGATGCCTCCCGCCGTGGAACAAAAGCCTTTGACGCCGGATGAAATCGCCCTGCTCAAGCAATGGATTTCCCAAGGCGCGAAATATGAGAAACATTGGTCCTTGATTGCGCCCATAAGACCTGCAACGCCGGTGGACGGAGCGGGATGGGCCAAAAACCCGTTGGACAACTTTGTGGCGCACAAATTGGCGCAAAACGGCCTGAAGCCCAATCCTCCAGAGCAGAAGGCGCGATTAATCCGGCGTTTGAGTTTCGATCTGACGGGATTGCCCCTGAGCCCGCGCGAGGTGGACGAGTTCGTGCGATCGGACTCCGAGAAAGCTTATGAGAACGCGGTGGACAAAATGCTGGCCAGCGATGCCAGCGCCGAGCATTTCACCCGGCTATGGCTGGACGCAGTCCGCTACGCCGACACGCAGGGCATCCACCTCGACTACGCGCGCACGATATGGCTTTATCGCGATTGGGTGATCAACGCCTACAAGACCAACATGCCGTTCGACGAATTCACCGTGGACCAGGTCGCCGGAGACATGCTGCCGAACGCGACGGAACAACAAAAAGTTGCGACCGGCTATGAACGGACGCTGGAGACGACGAGCGAAGGCGGAGCTATTCCGGAAGAATATGCCGCCATCTACGCGAAGGATCGCGTAGATACGACAACGGCTGTTTGGTTGGGATTAACCGCCGGCTGCGCGACTTGCCACGATCATAAGTTCGATCCGATCACGATGAAGGACTTTTACTCTTTGACCGCGTTCTTTCGCAATAACACCAGTTCGATTTTGGACGGCCCCAATGGGAACAGTGAGCCATTGCTTTTTGTGCCTGCCAAGGGCGACGAAAAGTTATGGGCCAAAACTGAACATGCCATCGACAAGACAAAGAAGGCCATCACTCATCGCACCAATGCGGTCGAAGCCCCTTTCACCAATTGGCTGGCCCGAGCCAAGGAAAATCCAGTTGTTCCCCATACCCATTTTCAACCTATATTGAATTTGCCGCTAACGGAAAGCAACGGTCCGTGCTTTGGTGAGGCTCAAGGAAAGAAAATCGAGTGGGCAGGCGGAAATGAAAAGAAAACAGGCCCGTTCGGTCCCGCGCCGCTCCTGACCAACGGGATGGCCGTGGAAAAGGCTGCGCCCATTGTTTCGCGCCAGGGCCACGCCAGCTATGGCGCTTTCATTTATTTGGAAGACAATGCGAGCGGAGCGGTAATATCGCGCATGAATGAAGCCGATGGGTTTCGGGGATGGGATTTGTTTCTTTCCGAAGGCCGTCCCACGGTTCATATCATTGACCAATACCCGGACAAAGCTCTGA
>Ga0302325_10026269_pt1 | contig 12092 bp, 13 predicted proteins | sample Palsa_T0_2_FD_201948 | JGI IMG/M metagenome (GOLD analysis project Ga0302325, IMG submission 201948) | Peat permafrost microbial communities from Stordalen Mire near Abisko, Sweden - Palsa_T0_2 | ecosystem: Environmental > Terrestrial > Soil > Palsa > Peat permafrost | place: Sweden: Abisko...
TGCGGAGACTGCGCGGCGGACGGGGATTTCGGTCAAGCCGACGTCAAAACCGCAATAAGACAGGGAACAGGGAACAGGGAACAGGGAACAGGGAACAGGGAACAGGGAACAGAAGGACACGGGTGTGGCCGATTGGGCCATGCCCGTTTTCTTTGCGTGAGTTATCTTCGGTTCGGTGATTTTAGAATTCACGTATCATCAAGGTATTCGGGGCGGCTGCCCGAGCACGATGATCCTCTTTGACCTAGACCAACCGGAGGCGGCTCAGGGCTTTCCGCGGCTTGCAGTTGAGCGCGCGGATGGAGCCTTGAAGTCGCCGGTGCCGACTCGACCGACGCTCATGCGCTACTTGCGCGAGGCGCAGGCTGCGGTGGGGCTGCGCGGCGAGGTTTCGGTGCTGCTGACTACGGATGATGGCATTCGTGGGCTGAACCGGCGATTTCGAAAGAAAAACAAGGCTACGGATGTGCTTTCGTTTCCTGTGGAAGCCGGATTTGGCATGGCGGGGGACCTGGCGATCTCGGTGGAGACGGCGGCGCGGCAGGCTGCGGAGCAGGGGCACAAGCTTTCGGTGGAGTTGCGGGTGCTGATGCTGCATGGGCTGTTGCACCTGGCTGGTTTGGACCATGAGACGGATGATGGTGCGATGGCGCGGAAAGAGCGGCGTTTGCGGGCGAAATTAGGGCTTCCGCCGGGGTTGATTGAGCGGGTTGAAAGACCGGCCGGGAACGCACGCAGTTTGGGCGTTCATGGCAACAACCGTACCTCAGGGGCTAAAGCCCTGACCGCTTTAGGGGCGCACATGGCACGGCTAAAGCCGAGCCCTTTCAAAGCAGAAGCTAAGCCGACTCCAAGGCGAGGCGCGCGATGAGCCCTTATTCCTTATGCGTGGTGGTGCTGCTGGCGCTGGTGGTGACGCTGGCGGCTTATATGGCGCGGGTGTATTCGGAGTTTGGGAAGATTCTTTCGCGCGAGGTGCAGGACAATCTGGATGCGTGGGAGCAGCATGTGGAGCCGCGGTTGGGGATGACGCGGGAGCGGGCGGCACTGGCTGCCGGAGTGCTGATGCACCTGGGCGTGGGGCTGCTGGCGCTGGAGATTGGCGTGGTGCTCTTCGACCGCGGGCAGCAGTTGGCCCGGCCCACGCTGGAAGAGGTCTGCCAGGCGGTGCTGGCTGTGATCCTGGTGGCGGTTTTTTGCACCCAGGTGCTTCCGTTTCTGCTTTTTCAGCGGACGAAGGGGCTTTGGGTGGTGCGGCTGCTGTGGCCGGTGCGGTTGCTGCTGTATGTGGTTTTTCCGGTGACGCTGCTGGTGAGTTTTCTGCTTTCGGTGGCTACTCTGGCCGAGGAGCCGGTGACTGCCGAGGAGGAGGCTGCGGGCGACGTGGAAGCGCTGCTCGAAGCCGGCGAGGAAGAGGGCATTTTGAAGGAGAGCGACCGGGAGCTGGTGCGGTCGGCTGTGGAGTTTGGCGACAAGCTGGCGCGGGATGTGATGACTCCGCGGCCGCAGATCTTTGCGGTGCCGGAGTCGATGAGGCTGGTCGAATTTTTGGAGGAGCTGCGGGAACATAACTTCTCGCGCGTGCCGGTGTATGCGGGGACTTTGGATGCGATTACCGGGATTGCTTTTGCGCACGATCTTTTGCAGATTACCGACGACGAGGCGCGGACGCGGACGATTGCCAGTATTCAGCGGCCGGCGGCGCTGGTGCCGGAGACGAAGAAGGGCTATGAGCTGCTGCGCGAGATGCAGCGCGAGAAGCAGCATATGCGCGTGGTGATCGATGAGTATGGCGAGGTGGCTGGACTTGTCACGATCGAGGATCTGCTGGAGCAGATTGTGGGCAATATCGGCGATGAGCATGAGGATGAGGACGACGCCCGGGTGGAGGATGCGCAGGTTGATGGCGAGGGAGTTTGGCTGGTGCCTGGGGGATTTCCCGTGGATCGGCTGGAGGAGCTGGCCGGGGCGGATTGGCAGCCTTCGGGTGAGAACTTTGAGGCGCAGACGGTGGGCGGGCTGGTGAGCGAGGCGGTGGGGCGGATCCCTCATGCCGGCGAAGTGGTGGTGGTGGGGGCGCTGCGGATTGAAGTGGTGGCGTCTTCGGACCGGCGGGTGGAGCGGGTGAGGGTGACCGTAATCGTTCCTCAGGCAGCGGCGGCGCAGGATTTGTCCGCGCCTGTGGTGGATGGGGAGCGGGAATAGTTTGTCTTTTGGGGATTTCTAAAAATCTATATCTATAAAGGACTGTAGATACAAAGTATCCCACCTTAACCGCACAAACTGCGGTGAAGGTGGGGCACCCGCATTTTTGGAGTGGAAGTGGAGTGAGGATTTGAAATCTGGATTTGTTTCGATTTTGGGGCGGCCGAATGCTGGCAAGAGCACGTTGCTGAATGCACTTGTCGGCGAGAAGGTGGCGATTGTCACCAGCAAGCCGCAGACTACGCGGAACCGCATTACTGGCGTGTTGGAGGTGCCGGCCGGGAAGGGCAAGGCCGGACATGGTTCTGGGGCGCAGATTGTGTTTGTGGATACGCCGGGGGTGCATAAGCCGGGAACGCAGTTGGACCGGCGGATGATGCAGGAGGTTTACGATGCGCTGGAGACTCGGGATGTCGTGATTCTGCTGGTGGATGCCAGCCGGGAGATGCAGTTGGAAGAGGCTGGGCCTGCGGAGGTCGTGGAATCCCAGGTCTCAGAATCGAGACCTGGGGCACCCGCACCTGAGGCTGGCGATGTAATGCCGGGGATAAATCCCCGGCCTACCTCAAATGCCGAGCCTTCGAACTCGAACGCTAAGGCTTCTTCGGCGCGGGGTGGTTGGCGGAGCGAGGATGAGTTTGTTTTGGGGTTGGTGCGGAAACTGGATTGTCCCGTGTTTCTGGTGATCAACAAGATCGATCTGGTGCGGCGGGAGGAGCTTTTGCCGCTGATCGAATCGATGATGAAGCAGTTTCCTTTTGCCGAGGTGATTCCGATTTCGGCTCGCAAGCGGGATGGGCTGGATGCGCTCATTGAAAAGCTGGTGGAGCGTTTGCCGACGGGGGAACGGTATTTTCCGCCGGAGCAGTTTACGGATCAGCCGGAGCGGTTTCTGGTGGCGGAGCTGATTCGGGAGCGGATTTTGATGGAGACGGGCGAGGAGGTTCCTTATGCGGCTGCCGTGGTCATCGAGAAGTTTGAGGAGCCTGCGCCAGTGGTGGGGAAGGCGAAGAAGCCGCGGCCGCTGAAGGGTGGGGGATTTGCGGAGACGAAGCTGCCGGTGACCAGCATTTCGGCGGTGATTTATTGCGAGCGCGAGGGGCAGAAGGCGATTCTGATTGGAAAGCAGGGCGCGAAATTGAAGGCGATTGGGACCGGGGCGCGCAAGGAGATTGAGTCGCTGCTGGGGACGCGGGTGTATCTGGAGCTGCATGTGATTGTGGAGCCGGGATGGCGGGAGTCGCGGGGGTTTATCGATACGCTGGATTGGCGGAAGCAGTTGGAGGATATGGCGGAGAGGCAGGCTGGGGAGACAGACGAGGGCGCTGGGGAAGTTTAGTGGGATCCCATGTCTCAGAAGCGAGACATGGGGCACCCGGCGAGGAGTAATTCTCTTTGTTCATTACGCTGCTATCGTCTTGTTTCTTGGTCGAATCGGTTGGATCAGTACCTCAGCTGGGATGCCAAACCGCTCATGAAGGCGGCGGATCATGGCGAGCGATAGAGGTCGATCTCCGCGCAAGACCTCATAGACGCGGGTTCGATTTCCGATGATCCCGATCAATGCCGACTGATCCTCACCTTGCTGTTCGAGACGAAATTTGATTGCTTCGATGGGGTTGGGCATATCGATCGGAAAGTGAATTTCTTCGTATGCATCCACAAGCGTCAGGAGAATATCCAGGCGGTCTCCCTCGGGAGTTCCCTCGTCGGCACCCCAAAGACGCTCGATCTCTTTGAGAGCGACTTCATGATCTTGTGGCGTTCTAATGGGCTTCAGGTTCATGTTGAGCTGTCCTTACGTCGATTGCATCGTATTCCTTGTGAGTTCCGAACCACTTGATGAAGACTGCGGATCGCCGGTAGTCAACGTGCGTCACAAGTCGATAGTTGTTCCCTCGAATATTGAAGACGACCCGATCCGCACTGACGATGCTGGCGTGGGCGAAGCTGGCTTTGACGTCCGATGAGTTTTTCCAGCCGGCCCGTTTGACTTCGTGATACCAGGCATCGAGTGAGGCCTTGAGGGCGCGATGGTCTTGATGTCCCTCGAATCCTTTGGCAATTTGGGCCAACGTATTCCGGGAAACGATTCGCACTAACTCACGATAACATGTTCCCAAATTGGGTACAAGGCAAAAGCAGGTCCTTCGCTTTGCTCAGGATGACAACTTTGGGGTTGGGTTGGCAAGAATGACGAGGTCGGGCTGCTGCGCGCTCAGGCTTCTACGCGGCCGCGGCCGGTGCTTTTTACTTTGTACATGCGTTTGTCGGCGGCGCCCAGGATGGCGTGGACTGTTTTGCCGTCGCCGGGGTAGGCGGCTATGCCGGCGCTGGCTTCAATGCTTAGTTTGAGGCCTTTTTCGAAGGAGAAGATGCTGGAGGCGAGGTTGATGTGGATGGCGCGGGTCATGCGCAGGGCTTCTTCGCGGGTGGTTGCCGGCATCAGGATCACGAATTCGTCGCCGCCGTAGCGGAAGCAGAGGTCGGAGGGACGGCAGAGATCCTGGATGCGCTTGCCGACGCGGCCTAGGAGTTCGCTGCCGATGAGATGGCCGTGCTGATCGTTGACTTGCTTGAAGCGGTCAAGGTCGAGGAAGACCAGGCTCATGGACTTGGAATCGCGTCGGGCGATTTCCAGTTCGCGTTCGAGCTCGGTGTAGAGATGGCGGGCGTTGTAGAGGCCGGTGACGTCGTCGGTGATGGTGAGCTGCTGGACGCGGGCGATGTCCTGGGCGTTTTCGATGGCGATGGCCGCGTAGTCGACCAGGATGTGCAGGAAGGCGATGTTGTAATCGGAGTGTCCATCGAGATGGGGGTTGAAGATTTCGAGGACGCCGTGGGTTCCTTTGCGTCCGCGAATAGGCAGGCCGATAGCGGAGCGGACGACGAAACCGTTGCCATTGGCTGAGGGCGCCAGACGGGGATCGGCGGCGGCTTCGGGAATGATCAGGGTCTCGCCGTGCTTGGCGACCCACCCGGCGAGCCCCTCGCCCATTTTTACGCGCATGTCGGCGAACCTGGGGTCTTCGCCGCCATCGGCGGAGGCGTAATAGAGATCCTGGCGCTCGGGATCGACCATGAGCAGGGCCCACAGTTCGGCGTCGATGAAGCGATCCATGTATTCGAGAGTTGTGCGGAGGATGGATGCGAGGTCCAGGGTCGAGGTGAGAGCACGCGCCAACTCATGAAAGACCAGAAGGTCATCCAGAGGGCCTCGACTTGCAACGCTCTTGGGCATGGACGAAAGGTTCACGCAATGAGTCCTGCGAGCGCGTCGATACAACGGGGCCCGGAACAGCGCTCATAGATTGATTCTTTACGCCATCATACCGATTCAGGACTCGCCTGCGTTTAGAAATTCGATTTAACCGCCGATATGGACCATGGAACGCGAGGGTTTGAGAAAGCCGGGCTCGCCAATATGGTGCCGCGCTTCCTTCTTTTCCACGGTACGCACGATGAACGCTTTCAGAGTTTCGTCGGAGGCGCCGCGGCGCATTTCTCCGTACAGGTCGTGCTCGATATTGGAAAACAGGCAGGTGCGGATCTTGCCGTCGGAGGTGAGGCGGATGCGGCTGCATGCTCCGCAGAAGGCCTGGGTGACGGGGGCGATGATGCCGATTTCGCCTTGCCCATCGGAAAAGCCGTAGCGGCGGGCGGTTTCGCTGGCCGAGTTTGGCGGGAGCGCGCGCAGTGGGAAGACGGCGCTGAGGCGGGCTACGATTTCGCGCAGGGGGACGATCATTGCAGGGGACCAGAGGCGGTCTTCTTCGAGGGGCATGAACTCGATGAAGCGGACGATCAAGTCTTCGCGGCGTGCGAAGTGGGCGAAGGCTTCGATCTGGTCGTCGTTGAAGCCGCGCAGGAGGACGCAGTTGACTTTGACGCGGCTGAAGCCGGCCTCTTGCGCGGCGCGGATGCCGCGGACTACGGCCTGGTAGCTGCCTGGGATGCGGGTGATGCGCTCGAAGGTTGGTGGATCGACGGCGTCCATGCTGACGGTGATGCGGCTTAGGCCGGCTGCTTTGAGGGGTTTGGCGAGGTCTTCGAGGAGATGGCCGTTGGTGGTGACGGCGATGTCGAGCGGTTGGCCGGACGGCGTGCGCCAGGTGGCCAGTTCGCGGATCATCTCGGGAAGATCGCGGCGCAGGAGGGGTTCGCCGCCGGTGAGGCGGACTTTTTCGATGCCCAGGGCGACGAAATTGCGGATGAGGCGGAGGTATTCCGCGGTCGAGAGCTCGGCGTACTGGGCGCCGGCCTGGCCGGTTCGGCAGTAGACGCACTTGTAGTTGCAGCGGTCGGTGATGGAGACGCGGAGATCGTGGATGATGCGGCCGTGGCTATCGCGAAGGGAATTCGAAAGCTCTGCGGGGTTCGCGACGATCTCGGGGACAGTAGCCACGTATTCAGGCTATCGCATGGGCGAGAGCTTGCGCCAGTTTGGGCTGGTTTGAGAAGTTGAGCTTGGGTTGTTGGAACTGGGGAGATGGTCAAAAACTATAAACGACTTATAAACGACTATAGGTACAAAGTATCCCACCTTAACCACAAAGAACGTGGTGAAGGTGGGGCACCCAGATGTGCTTGTGGAGTCGCGATTCAGTCGAGGGGGACGGTGCCGCGGCGCATGATGGTGCCGGCGGAGCCGCAGACCAGGACGATGGTCAGCGCGACTGCCATGTAATAGGCCATGGGATGAGCCCAGCCGGGAGAGTAGGTGAGGTCCTGGCCGACCCAGAGCGAGAGAACGACGCAGATGACGGCGAATTGGCCGGCGATGACTTGCAGGGTCAGGCCCCAGTCGCGGCGCTTGTCCAGAGCTTCGACCTGGTCGGGGGTCAGGTTGCGTTCTTCCGGGGGCAGCGAGGTGTTGGCCATTGGTTTCTCTCCAGGGATCTTCGGATTTTGGCTACTTTGCGATTGTAAATCGGGTGCGGGGATGGAGCGCAACCCTCCCAATAGGATGACTGCGGGAAGGCATTCGGTCCAATTCAGTTTGGTCCGGCAGTGGTGTTGCTCCCGTTTGAGATCGCCGCCGGAGCCCGGTTTGTGCTGCCATCTTCTGGCTTAGAGGAACGCGAGCGTTTGCAATTGGGTGATTTCAAAGCGCTTGCGGCAGCGGATGTTGCCACAGGCTACGAGATCGTCGCGGCGGACCATGTAGGGCTGGGCCTTGGCGAAGCGGGCCCGGTCGCGCTCGTCGGCGTTGCGGGGCAACTGGGCGCGCTTGCGGCGGACAACCCAGCTAATCTGATGTTCACTGGGCTGGCCGCAGTGAGGGCAAACCAGCGTGTGCGTCTTCTGCTCGGTGGTTTCGGTAAAAAATTCGCGTTCTTCCATCATTTGAATGAACTCCAACTACTATCCCGCTCCAAAGTATTCCATACTTGGGAGTGCCATGACGAAACGAAAAGTGGAGAAGTTCTCGGTAACCAAGGCGGTCAAGTCGAATGCGCGGGACCAGGTGGGGCAGCCGAAGCCGAGCCGGGTATTGGAAGACAAGCCGAAAATCGAAGGCCGGGAGAGCAAGCACAAGACGAGTTTGGAAGAGCTGATAGAGTCGGGTGAAAAGGACGGAGATTAGCGATGGCGAAGGTTGTTGGAATCGGTGGAGTGTTTCTCAAGGCGCGTGATCCGAAGGCGCTGCTGCGGTGGTATGCGGAAAATCTTGGCATACCTGTCAGTGAGTATGGCTACTCCAGCTTCGAGGGGCCGGAGGCTGCGGGAACGACGGCGTTTACCTTTTTTCCGGAGGCAAAAAGTGACGGGGGGGAGCAGGCCGTGGTGAATTTCCGGGTTGATTCGCTGGCCGGGGTGATGGACAGGCTTGAGGCAGCTGGGGCTCGGCTGGACCCGAAGCGCGATGAGTATGATTTTGGGCGCTTCGGGTGGTTCTGGGATCCAGAGGGGAACCGGGTAGAGCTTTGGGAGCCGGTGGCGGAGTGATTCGTTTCAGGAATATCGCTCCGAGGTCTCATCCAGAGCATCGCTCCCAGGTCTCAAAGGCGAGACCTGGGGCACCCGCAGAGCGGTAAGTTAGCTGGATTTGAGAGATTCGAGCCAATCGGCTAGTTCGGGGTGGTTGCGCTCGCGGGCGAAGCCTGCGGCTGATTGGCCAAAATCGTTCTGGATTGCTGCGTCCGCGCCGTTTGCGATGAGGATTTCTGCCAGATCGCGGCGGTTGGCGGCGGCTGCGGAGAAGATGGGCGTGAAGCCGCCGGTCTGGCGGGCGTTGGGGTTGGCTCCGGCTGCCAGAAGAAGCTCAATTGTTTCCGGATTACGGCCGAGAGCCAGGGCTGCGTGCAGGGGCTGGTTGGTCTGGGGGTTTTTGGAGACGGCGTCGACCTGAGCGCCGTTTTCCAGCAGCACGCGGACTGCTTCCGGGGCGCCAAAGGCGGCGGCGAGGTGCAGCGGGGTCCAGCCGTCGCCGGAGAGATCGTGCGCGGCTTGCGGTGTTTCGTTCAGGATTTGCCTGAGTGTGAGCGCGTCGCCGACCGCAGAGGCCTCGAAGATGTCGAGCAACTCGCCGATGCGGGATTTCTCCGCCAGGAGATAGTCGCGCACCAGCAGCTGGCCGCTGTAGATGGACCAAGTCAGAGCGGAGACGCCTTGCGGATCGCGCCAGGAGAGAAGCGACGGGTCGGCGGCTACGGCGTCGGCGATTTCGGCGGTGGCTCCGCGCTGGATGAGTTTAAGGAATTGCTGGCTCATGGGGTCTTCGCTTGTGGCGCGTTCACGCTGTAGGGGCCCGGTTTGATGGGCTCGGCTGGCTTAACGTCGGTGGGGGCGGCGACCGAGGTTCGCTTGGAGTATATGCGGAAGAGGACGGCGAGGTCGAGGGTTTCGGCTACGGGCTGGCCGGCTTTGGTGGCGGGCTGGAAGGTGGCTTTGCGGATGGCTTCGACCGCCTTTTCGTCGAGTCCGAAGCCGATGGGGCGGACCACGGCGATTTCTCCCGGCTTGCCGTCGGCGCCGATGACGGCGCGGTAGAGAGCGCGTCCGGCGATGCCGCTGGCCTGGGCGAATTCGTTGGAATCGGGCGCGATGGAGGAGACGACCTTGGCCTGGCTGTCGACGGCGCTGGAGCGCAAGACGGCTGGGTCGCGAGGGCGGTAGTCGACGCCGGCGGCCTGGGCCTGGTAGTAGAGCTGCCAGAAGGGCGGCATTTGGGCTTTAACCTTATCGTCGAGGCCGGGGGCGAAGATGCGGTCGAGGGCTTCGCGAAGCATTTTGGCGGCGTGCATGGGCGAGGTGGTGGAGGTGACGCTGGCCTGGTCGGAAGCTTGATCCGAAACTTGATCTGCGGGCTTGTCTTCGGCTTCTGGCGCGGCAGCTTGCTCAGGCGTTGCCTGAGCGGTTTGGGCCGGAGCGGCAGTGGGCGCTGTGGTCGCGGGCGCTGGTTGGGCTACGTCGGTTTCCGAGGAGGCTACTTCTTCCTTGGCCAACTGGGCCGGCGATTCTCCACCTTTGGATGGCTTGGGGGCTTTGCCGCTCTTCTTGTCCTCTTTCGGTTTCTTTTCCTTGACGAGCTGCTCGCGGTCGATGGAGATTTTGAGGATCTTCTTTTTGGGGGTGATTTTGACGCGGTCTACGGCCTTGGAGGGGTCTTCGTAGGGCAACGCGCCGAGGAAATGGAGGGCGTAGCGCGCGCCTTCGAGCTCGACTTTGTGCTTGGTAAGGCGGATTTTTTCGATTTCCACGCCGCTTAGGGCGTAGGAACCGACGGCGGGGTGGCCGACGGGAAGGCCGTGCTCGTTGAAGTTGATCGAGTCGCCTAGATACCCGCCGCGCAGGAAGAGCTGCTTGCCTACAAGCGCCTGTTTGAGCTCGTCTTCGGTGACCTCGCCGGATTGACTGTGGTCGAGCGCTGGTGTGGCGGCGGGGGGTGGTGGAAGGGTTGCCTGAGCCGGCTGTGGCTGGGCCGCCGGCGCCGCCTGTGGATCGGCGGGCTGGGTGGAGGGCGGCTCCTGGGCTGTTAGCGGATTCGGAGCGGCTAGGGTTAGGGGCAGCGCGACGATGGCAATGGCCGCAAGGCGATGCAAAAGGCGTTGTCTCTGGTTGGCGGAGACAGGTTTGGGAGCCAAGGCATGGGGGAAGTTGGCAAGAAATTTCATAGGGGACCTGCCCAAAACTTTAGCAGGATTGGGGGAGAATCCCGAGAAACTTTCTTAAACTTTGCCGCTGCCGCGACCGAGCTGCCAGAGAATGCGGCGGAAGAGGCCCATCATGCGGCGCAGGTCTGCTTCGTTGGGCATGAGGCGGCGGAGGAGGACGCGGAGGGCTTCGCCATTAGCCGACCTCATGCCGCGGGTGGAGTAGTTGACGGCTTCCATGGTTTCTTCGACGAGGGCGGCTAGGCGGTCTAGCTGTTCGGTATCCGGGTGCTCCGAACCTTTGATCTTGAGGGGCTCAGGTAGTTGGGCCGTGGAAGGGGCTGAAGGTTCGGGATTGCGGGAGATTTCGTAGAGACAGACGGCTACGGCCTGGCCCAGGTTCATGGAGGGCTGGGCTTCGCAGGTTTCGATGGCGATGAGGGCGTGGCACCAGGAGAGATCGTCGCTGGTCAGGCCGTGTTTTTCGCTGCCGAAGACGAGGGCTACGCGGGCTCTGGATTGTTCGTGTGGGCTTGAGGAATCCCAGGTCTCAAAATCGAGACCTGGGGCACCCTCGGAGTGGATGGCCAGTGCGCGGCGTACCTGGGCGGCGGCTTGGGGAAGGCCGAGGATGGCCTGGACGGGACGGCGGCGGTCGAGCGAGCCGGTGCCCAGGACTAGCGTGCAGTGGGCTACGGCCTCGGCCAGCGTCTCATAGACTTTGGCATCGCGGAGCAGGTCGGGCGCGCCTACGGCGGATTTGGCCTCCATCCAGTTTTGGGCGAAGGGGGCGACGATGCTTAGGCGCGAGAAGCCGAAGTTGGCCATGGCGCGGGCGGCTGCGCCGATGTTGAGGGGATTGCGCGGGGAGACTAGGACGACGTCGATGCGGCCGCATTGGGAGGGGGTAAGCAAGGTTCGATTTTAATTGCTTACGCAAGGTTTAGTTGCTCGCGCTAGGCGGGCCGCCTGGCCGCCTGCTGTTTGGCAAGTTCGGCCTCGAAGGCTTGCTGACGCTCGGCGACATAGCTTTGGTAGCCTGCTGGGTCGACAAAAGCGTTGGGGTCGCCGGATTGCTTGCGGGCGAATTTGCCGAGCAGGTCGAAGTAGCCCCCGTGGGATCCGAGGAAGATGTCGCAGAGCAGGGACTTGAGGGTCTGGAACTGGCTGGTGTAGTCGGCGGCCATCAGCGGGTATTGGGGGGCATTGATAAGGTTTTGCCCTGGATTGATATTGGGACTGCCGACAATGACGGTGTTGTAACTCTTGCCGCCATCTTTCAGGATTGTGGTCCAGGTGGTGCAGCCTTTGGTGTGGCCAGGAGTTTTATGGGCGGTGAGGGTAGTGTCACCGAGGGTGACCGTTTCGCCGTCGTGGAGGATGCGACTTACTTTGGCTGGCGGGTAGAGGAAATCGGCTCGGCTGCCGTATTGGAAATCGGTCTTGCCGCCGGACTCGACTACGGGAACGTCTGCGTCCATGACCATATATTTGGCTCCGGTTTCGCGGAGGATCTGGGCGCTGCCGGCGCAGTGGTCGTAGTGGGCGTGGCTGATGAGGAGGATCTTGACCTCTTTCCAGCGGAAGCCTAGTTTTTCGACGCTGGCGCGGATTTGCGGGGGTGAGCTGGTCAGGTTGCTGTTGATTAGGATGTGTCCGCTGGGCGTGGTGATGAGGTAGCTGGCGAGGTCGCGGCTGCCGACGTAGTGGAGATTGCCGGCGATGCGGAAGGGCGGCATGGGGGTGGTCCAGTCGGGGTCGGGATCGGCGTGGAGCGGGGTGGGGAGTGCG
>Ga0302325_10026270_pt1 | contig 12092 bp, 15 predicted proteins | sample Palsa_T0_2_FD_201948 | JGI IMG/M metagenome (GOLD analysis project Ga0302325, IMG submission 201948) | Peat permafrost microbial communities from Stordalen Mire near Abisko, Sweden - Palsa_T0_2 | ecosystem: Environmental > Terrestrial > Soil > Palsa > Peat permafrost | place: Sweden: Abisko...
AATGCGTATGGATTGATTTCGTTGGGCAAGCTTGATGAGGCGGAAGCTGCACTACAGAATGCGGAAAGTACTTTTGGCCTTTCTTGGACATACTAATGATTAGAGCTGTGTAGTCGCTCGGGACTTAGTGGAGATGACTTGAAGGCTGAGCAGGGCATTATTTTGACTCAGTTGGGGTATATTAAACAACTTCGTGGAGATAAGGAGGGTGCGTTAAAACTCTACTCAGACGTCCAGAATCAAGAGTGCCCCCCCCCCTCCTCCCTGTTATGCTGCAGATTTTAATTGTTCCAGGAGTGTGGATGCAGCAACAAGAGCAATTGCATTGAATAACCAACTTTCCCTGGAACCGCGAGAAAATCCCTTCGAATCCCTCCGTCTACACGACCAAGCTCTAAAATCATTCGTTTCCTCTAAACCATTCATCGCCCAATCCCGTCTCTTCTCCACAAACTCTCTCCTCGTTTCCTCACAAGCATATAAATCAGTCAACTCTGGGATAAAGAAACACCAGGAACAATACCACCTGGACTTTTCTCCTTCGCTAATACGTTTGCAAAATGAACTCCCCCCGGTATCAGATGCGATGTTTTCCAAGAAATTGGCTGCGGTATTTCATCGAGATGAGACGGATGTGGCTGCTGCGTTGTTATTGATCCAGTATCATTGTCAGGAGGGGAATGTTCCGTTAGCGGCTGCGACGCTGGAAAAGTTATTGCATGCGTTGAAAGAGAAATTGGATGTCAAGTATGCGCCTGGATTGGTCAGTCTTGCGGCAGTGTTACTTCCTAAAGTTGAAAGGGAGGATAAAGCCACTTCTCTAATGATGGAAGCCAAGGAGTATTGGAGTAACAACAAGAAAGTGGTATGTCACTATTACACTTTCTTCAGAGACTAATACCATTAGGGCGTGAATTTGGGTGCGATGACGAATTATGCTACCTTGGCGAGATTAAATCAGTTATTAACCTTACAGCCTTCTCCGGCACATACTCAAGAATTGGAAGCCATGATAAAAGAACAAGAAATGTATCTGAAGGACCATCCAAACGATATTTCCACACACGCCGTTCTCGCCGCGCTCTATACCTCTACGTCCGGAGGCAATCCAGACCAACATATCCGCGTCCTCCCTCCAATTTCAACGTTCACCAAATCTGTCGACGTAACACACCTTGAATCCCAAGGAATACCCTCAACTGCCGTCCCCACGACGAAGAAACCAATCAACAAATCTCGACCTAGAAAACGTCGTCTACGGGGAACGAATCCCATTGATTTCTCCAAGGAAGCGGATCCCGAACGCTGGTTACCGCTGCGGGAGAGGAGTTATTATAAACCTGCCAAGAGTAAGAAACGTCGCACGGGAGGGGCAACTCAGGGTGGTGCGATGGAGGCAGAGACTATGAGTAGAACGGGGAGTGAGCATGTTGAAAAGAAGGTGGACGCAAGTAGTGCGAAAAAGAAGAAGAAGAATCGCAAGTGAGACGCCAAAGTCGAATGTGTAGACTAATGCAATGATAACTACCTATTTCATAATTTGTAGTCACAGCTGCTAGTGCATTGATCTGGAATTCTATGTAACTTCCCCACCATGAGAGCAAAATCCAATAACCACGAGACAACGGACATGGGCTTTTAATTGAAGATCATGTATGATGCTGTGGAGTTGAACTTGGCGTTGCCTTTGATGACTTTGTTGACTGATTCAAGGAAATCTTTCTCCGTTGCCAACTTTCTCCTCGCTCTGTCCAGTCAGACATCAAACGGAGAACGGGACATACCTAATCGCAAACATCCCAGCTTCAGTGCACACAGATCGTAATTCCGCACCAGTAGCATTGGGACAGAGTCGAGAAATAAGCTCAAACCGAATATCCCTCTCCACACTCATACTACCATTAACCCAATCCCCACGATACCGGTCGAATGGTTATACCTCTTTGCGTGAATCTTCAAGATATGTGTCCGCCCCTCCACATCAGGAAGACTGAACTCCACTTTCCGATCAATTCGTCCCGGTCGCAGCAACGCTGGATCAAGCGTACTGGGACGATTCGTAGCAAACATGACCTTGATATTCCCTCGAGGATCAAATCCGTCAAGTTGTGTGATTAATTCGAGCATCGTTCTTTGGACCTCGTTGTCTCCGCCCGCGCCGTCGTCGAATCTTGCCCCTCCAATGGCATCGATTTCGTCAAAGAAGATGATACAGGCTTTTTTGGTGCGGGCCATCTCAAATAATTCACGCACCATCCTGGCTCCTTCGCCGACGTACCTTGAAATAAGCCATTATCTATAGTAGGAATGTACTTCTGGACGAGTTCGCTGCCGATGACTCGGATGAAGGTTGCGTCCGTTCGGTTGGCGACGGCTCTTGCACATAATGTCTTTCCTGTCCCTGGGGGGCCATATAACATAACTCCCTTTGGTGGATCGATACCAAGATTCACGAATCGTTCAGGCTATTGTAAGTTCGGTTGAGGAAGGGAGGTACCGAAAGGAGAGGGACTTCAACAACTTCTCGTAGCCGCTCGATTTGCTCTTTACATCCTCCGACGTCTGAGTAGGTAACATCGGGTTTCTCTTCCACTTGCATCATTGTGACTGAAGGATCGATTTTGGGCGGTAAGGGTAATTGGATGGAATACTTTTGACGATCAACACCAACTCTCATTCCCTCCTCGATATCCGTAGGCGACACCCGATCCCCCAGATTCACCACTACAATAAGTTTCCATCCGAAGTTCGACCACTCAAAGCTCCCGCTGAAAGCAGAGAAGTAATCTTTCTGGGACAATACCAAACTTAGCAATCTGTTTAACGTTGATGACATATTTCCCCTTCTCAGGATCATCCGGGTTCTGTATTATCTTGGTACATCGAGCGACCTGCAAGGGATGTTCCTCACTCATGCGTTGTCGGTCACTCAACAAATCCCATAAATTCGGTGGAGCGAGGCCCATATCACTTTCCTTGACTCCAATCTTCTCATCCACCCGTTTAGTCACTTCCTTGATCTCGTCGTCGAGTTTTTTCAGTGCCCGGGCATAGGGTCCCTGGCCGTAGGCTTTGAGAATCTGGATGTCGCCTTCGTCCAAGGGTGTGATCTTTTTGGTGGCATTTGGGTCTTCGTCATCTGCGAATTCTTTCTCAAACTTCTCCCAGCCTAGCATGTATTAGAGCTTGACATAACGGAAGAGAGGATGGATACTTTGTTTTGGTGGCATTGTGGACGGTGTGCAAGGTTGACGTTGATGTCAGGTTGCTTGCTGCTTGGAAGTTGATCGAACGACGCGCAATCCACACAAAAGGACGTAATTTCACAATCCCGGGAGTTACCGACTGGAAGTGGGTTTGTCGTATCCAAAATCGGTTGGCAGCCCTGATTGGAGGCGTGGACAACCTATCGTGTGGCGCCAAAAGGGTCAAGCTGATGCCTGATGGGCGAAGTTGTCGAAGCGGTCTCGGAGGTCGAGCTAACTTAATTCGCTGCTGGCCGGTCACATTTATACATAAGAGGCCCGAGTCCCGCAACATTCGATGCTGCGGACTCTGCTGCTTCTATCCACACTCCGATATCCCGTCTTGTCGCCCAAACGCTTCTCTTCGACAATGACCTCTCCAGTCGTTCTTCCACACGATGAAATTGAGGATCTCTGGTTCGGAGGAATGGATCTCAGACCCAGCCAGCCTCCTAGTTTTGAGACTTACAAACGGTGGTTCGCGGTCAATGAGACATTTGACAACTCATGCAAGTACGTTCACACTTATAACATCATTGATTCCCCAGGAAATACGAACCTCTCGTTGCGAAACTCGTCACTCTCCCGTTAGACGAATTAATCTCCCTGGGAAGCACCCCTCGCGAATCCCTCACTTTAATCCTCCTTCTCGACCAACTATCAAGGAACTACTGCCGCGGCAGCTCCTATCCCTTCACCACCTGCGACCCCCTCGCTCAAAAACTAGCCGAACACTTTGTCGTAACTCAAAACCACGATAAAGAACATCCGCCCTACAAAAAGATGTGGTACTATTTACCGTTTGAACACTCCGAGTCGTTGCCGTATCAAGAACTTGCGATGGCAAGATTTGCCGAGTCGGCATGGGAGTTACGACAGGGCGAGTGGAAGGAGTATCATGATTTAATGAAGCAGGGGATGGAGTTTTCCTGGAGACATTATGTTATTATTGCAAAGTATGGGCGGTTCCCGCATCGGAATAAGATTTTGGGGAGGGAGGATACCAAGGAAGAGAAGAAGTTTCTTTCTGAGGGAGGGGATACGTTCTCAGGATTGTAATCTTTACGGGGAGAAGAACAGGCCGTATTGAGATTGGGCGCTGCTCTCATACATAGTTGGCACTGAGATGAATTCGCTCTGCCGTGCTTCCTATGAAATTCAACTTGTCCTCCTCTAGTCTATTTTATTACGGTATTAGGTTAAGTGTAATAAATGCGATAAGTTCTTTAACGCCCGAAGCACTGATGGAGGAGAATCAGGAAGCAAGTAAGATGGGCCAAAAGGTTCGCTTTAAGCTGCCCTTGCGCTGATCCAGTGTTCCAGCTCAAACCGCTGCAGATCATCGCCGCGTCACCCATTCAACTCCCAGTGATCCAAGCACATCACGACCACCAACCCACCAACCCACCAAAATGGTATATACCCTCCCTCTTCCCAGCTAACTTTAGTTCGGCGGCTTCGATGACGATGGTTTCGGTCCACCAAACTTCATGGGCGGTTTCGGCGGCATGCCAGGAATGCACGCTCGAGTCAACCGTCCCTTCAACGAGGACTTTCGATGTTATTCGATGGCCATGTTTCCTGGCGCTCAGCGAGAAAACGTAGACTATGGCGGCAAGGGTACATTACTCCTTATATTCCTCTGAATGCGTTGCTGACGACGATAGTGATCCTTCCGCCTACTGCGCTGGATAAACTTAGTATTCATTCTACATGGTATGTGGCTGATGGTAGCTCGTTTGAACATTTCTTATCCCATGTTGTTTGAGGCACGGAATAAATCGGCCGGCACAGTCACTCATTGCGGTGTCCTCGAATTCGTAGCCGAGGAAGGACGATGTTATCTCCCTCACTGGGTACTCCCCACTTCCTAACCCGAAAGCTAATTGCAAGATGATGAACACCCTTCTCCTTTCAGAGGGATCCCTCTTGAATCTAAAATCCGCCACCCTACCTCTCGGCAAATTCATTAGAATACAACCCCAAAGTCCCTCCTTTCTGCAAATCTCGGACCCCAAAGCTGTTCTCGAAATGTCTTTACGCAACTTCTCCGCCCTCACAAAGGGAGATATAATCCAAATCTCCTACAACAGTCAAATCTACGAGATCGCCGTCCTGGAAGTCAAAGCCCATGGCGTCGCAGAAGACCAGCCCGTCGAATCCATCTGTGTTATCGAAACGGATGTTTCAGTCGACTTTGCTCCGCCAGTGGGGTACGTGGAGCCCACTCCGACGACATCTAAAGCTGCGAGCAGTGCAAATTCGTCGAGACCTGCAAGTAGGATGACCGGCACAGGGACACCGGGCCTACCAAATGATATAGTCAGTGTTCATGGGGGGATGGCTTCCAAGCTGGATTATCATGCGTTGTCCTCGGCAGCAAGTACGAGTAGTGAGAGTCCGTTTTCACGAGGCGGACAGTCTTTACGGGGGAAACAATCTGTCTCGAGTCCGTTGGCGTCACTGTCAGTTTCACAGAGTGATATGGCTGCGTCGGTATCTTCGGTACGGACAACGAAGAGTTTTCTTGAAGGAGGACCGTTGCCGAGGCCTTTTAAAGTCGGGTTTGGGATGTTTTTCGTGGGGTATCCTATTGTGCCGGTCAAGAAGGAGGGCGAAGAGGAGGAGGCGGAGAGTGAGAATTTCAGGGGGGCGGGAGTGAGGTTGAAGGATGCGACAAAGACCAAGAAAAGGAGTAAGAAAGATAAGGATAAGGGCAGTAATTCGGGGAGTAGTGCGAAAGATGTCATTCAAATTGATTAGATATTGTGGCAGGTGTGGCATAACTGCATCGTTTCTAGCTGGTAGGACAACTTTTCTGGACTCGGATCAGGCTCTGTTGTGTGTGTTTTGTGGTCCGCATGACTCGTAATGGTGAAGCATCTGATGACCTGCCGGGACCAGAACGGATGATGATAAGGATTAGCTCAAGCTAGTGAGGTTTGAGCGCGGATTGTGGTATCAAGCATAGAGTTAAGCAACTCGGGACCGCGACAATCACTAGAAGATGATCGAAGATGAGATGACGCCCAGGATAAAGGATCGAATTCATTGAAGAAATAGCCAAATTGCATCAAAAGAAGCTCTGGAGAGCCTCTCTGTGCATGCCCCATGCATACAATGATGACATTCCTCTGAGGATCTCACCGGTGGAGCGGAGATGCACATCGACCACAATCAGGCCTCTATCGCCGTAGCATACATAGAGTTGCATTAGCTCTTACACAAGCTCCGAGGAGCCTGCGGCGGAAGCGCAATTTCGAAAATTGGGGTACGACGGGAAACGGGAAATTGAACATCAAGGCATATGCACTACGTTGTTGCCTTTCGGCGAATGAATGTACTTTCTGGGTACGTTGAACCTCCGAGTTCACTTCAGCGCGCGAGCACGGCCGCAGAAACGGGACAGAAAGTGCAATTCTCGACAGATTTGGACGGTTGTTGCACCCCTGTATTCGACAACCCGATAGTTTCCCTTCTCGAATGGACGTGCAAAAGGCTGTTGAAAGTGAAGCAAGTATATTTGGTGGCTCTATCTCGTTGACAGAACAAAGAAAGTCCGCCGTTGTTGTCCGGCCGCACATGGCATTTCCCACCGAAGGGGATCGACCGCGCACGTACCTGAATGATCTCCGCCAATCCTTTGCCACGAAACACTTCCCAAATCCTTCCCAATTCGTTGATCAATGATCAAGCTCGAATGGGCTTACCAGGCGCTCGGCCGTTTAGTCCACGCCGCTAATTTGAGGTTACTAATTAAAGCGAGCAACAAAGAAAGCCCGACTCCTTTTGATTATCTATGTCCTATCTTGGGGGCATATAAAGTGCGCCGATGAAGCCAAAAGATTTAAGTTTCCCATCAACGACAACCTCATACTCTCTCATTCTCGTCACTCCTTGAAACTCATTCCTATCGATCAACAGTATGAAGACTATCGCTGCTATTGCTATCGCTCTCGCGACATTGCAGGGCTCTCTTGCCCAGAGTGTTAGTTTGCCTCAATGCGGAGTATGTCACTCATCTTTATTTCTGCTGATCTCCAGGGACTTTGTATGGTTCAGGCAGTCTCCGTCACGACTTGTTCGACTACGGACCTCGCATGCCTCTGCACCAACTCGGCGTATATCAGTAAAGCCATCCACTGCATCGCTTCGACATGCTCTGCCACCGACGCCCAGAACTCCTACCAATACGCGACATTCGCCTGCGCAAACGCCGGTGTCACTGTCCCCAGCGTCGAATCGGTTCTGGACCCCGGAGGATCCTCGTCCTCGAGCTCAGCTACTCCCTCTGACCCACCTGCTACGTCGCCCGCTGCCGCTGCCTCCCCAGCAGCCGCCTCTTCTTCCTCCTCCGCTTATACCCCTGCCACTGCACCGTATCCGACTTCCAGCGCCGTTGCATCTAAGGCTGGTAATACCACCTCCTCTAGTCCAGTGGTGATTTTCAAAGGGTTCGCGCCTAAAAACGGCATCGAGAAGGGATTGATCGGTGCTGTCGCCTTGACTGTCGTCGCCATCCTCGGTGCCGGTCTGCTATAGACGGGTCATTATATTTCTAAGAATTATTCAAAAGATTGCATTGTGGAGGGAGGTGTATTACACTCGATACTATGTTCGTGTATGTATTCTAGATTCTATAGTATCTTAATCACCGTTCGACTCTCGCAGTTGGGCATTTCAATTCTTTTAACCATAATGAGAGAAGATCCGTGCGACCTTGGTCCCGCCTCGTACATCGTTCTATTTGCGGCGCACTGGTTGATCTGATCTGATCAATCACTCAACAATTGATCGGTGCCACAGATTCAATGTTGTCGTTAATCTACGACGATTGGCAGTCTCGATTGGACGTTACAATTCATTTGACTGTTGAGCTCGTCAGGGGCTCAGGGGCTGCTCAATCACCGGGATCTACACGTTATAATTTTGTGATTCCACGCTACGAACCTCCTATTTACCATGAGAGATTTGGATAGCGCACCAGAATCACCAAGCGCTCACTGGTCTAACTATGCGCGTATATTGGATCGCGAGCCCCTGCGTTCTAAAACATTCGATGCCCTCGATTTTGCAGCCATGGAGGCTGTAGCCACCTTTCATCGTGGCGGCAGACCTTGTCGCGTCAACAAGTCAATCTATGCCTACGGCGGAGACAACCTGGTGCTCGAAATCCTGTTCGACGATCAAATGGTCTGGATGGTGCGTTTACGGCTACATGAAAGGAAATTTTTGCGACCAAGAGGGGACGTCGATAAAATTTTCGTTACGGAAGTCGCGACTCTGCGGTTCCTAAAAGAAAAAACAAACATACCTGTCCCAACGGTTTTCGTTTTCGATGCTCACTACCAGAACGAAGTCGGACAACCCTATATGATGATGGAGGCAATGCCGGGGAAAAGGTTATGGGGAGGGCCACAAACAGATTACATCTCGGATCAGTACAAGGCACAGGTTTATCAACAGTTTGAGGATATGCTACTGGAACTTTACTCTCACCCGTTCGATGAAATCGGCATGTTGTGGCCTCAAGATGAGACCGATCCACCACAAGAATCAGTCCGTGTTGGGCCAATCGTTTACCAGCACGCGAGAATTCAAGATTTTGGTCCCTTCGCCGATTCCCTTTGTTTCTATCAAACGCGAAATCAACTGCTATTAGAATACTACCGGCGAAGAAAACAGTCCAATTCGACGGAGGAACCGGATTTCGATGCAATTGAATCTTCAACATTCAAGAGGGCCGCTATACCGTACATTGCTGAACACTCTACTAGCCGGGGTCCGTTTTTCCTCGCGCATCCCGATTTTCAGGTTCAACGTCTTCTCAATATTCTAATGAGTATGCAGATCACGAACTGTCTCTTTGATGACAACTATAACATCACTGCAGTTCTGGACTGGACTGGTTGCCAGATTTTGCCTTTTGAGTCATTTGCATTCCCCCCCATGAAGGTGGTTCCCTACGACGACAAGTTTCTTGTTCACCAATTCGGGCAAACCCTGCGGCAGGAGAGAAGAATCGACTGGAGCGGATACCGTACGTTATTTCTTAGGGTAATGGAAGAGCGTCAGATGGCGTGGATGAAAGAAAATGGTACCCGACGCTCCATTGCGTCAATGATGCAATCCCCTCGTTCCTATTTCGCTCATATCCTTAACTGGGAAGGCATTGTTGGATTCAACAGCTTCTTGCCACGCACGGAGTTCTTAGACTGGGTGGACCTTCCGTCATTAGACGGCGAGAGTCTATTTCTGTCTTCACGACTCCGATCTTGACCTTCCCGGGCCCGGGACCGCACCAGGTTTTGGTGATCAATGGGAATATCCATCTGTTTAACAGATGGTCCTTGAACTTGGTGTGGCAAATCAGGTGCCACTGTACTGAGAACGCCGTTGTTGTAAAGAGATCCGGTTGTGAGTGGTTCGCCCGCATGATACCCCAATGCTATACGGATAGCTTTGGCAGCTTCAGATCCTTGTGCCTCCAGTCATGCCTCTCTTGTTAAGTCGTCTGTTCTTTGTGTCGAACATTGAATGCCCGTGAGTTCGGAGTCAACTCCATGATGGCACTTCGGACAGGTTTGCTGTCTCATACAACAAAGCAACCACTGCTCCTCCATATCCGCAATATACTGACACAGCACTGGGAAGCATAATCTTGTGACCCCATCCGCACACATTAGGTGGTTCCCCTTTGTCATATATTGTTCCAGTGGCTGTAATGTTTTTCGTATTTCAGTGTGACAAACACTTCGACTCCTGATCCGAAATTCATCTGACGTTTAATTTCATGAGTCTCAATCAGCGGTTGGCTGTTGCGTGGACGGTTGGCCGCGTAACTCCGGAACCAAAACAATCCAGCCGCCGATCGCCATTCCATGCCGCTCCCGTCGTCACGATATTAAGCTTCGTCAAAAGGCCCAGCAGAGCACTCCGAGGCCTGCATTCTGAAGATGGAACCCGGTTCATCTAAGAAATCGGAAGACGACATACCAAAGAACGGAAAATCCACGACGACAACTGCCACAACATCCCCGGATCCGCCTCAGCCAAAGAAATCGAATTGGCTGATAACATGGCTCAAGACACAAGTAAAAGCATTCAGCCTAGGTCTCCTTATCATGGCAATAAAGTATGTCTCTGCAGCATGCGCATAATTGACCTGTGTAGAGGTGCTCTTCCCCCAATCATCTTCCTGGCAATGTACGAGTCGGGCGTCGTTTCAAATTACTTTGGCAGTTTAGGTTACTTGGTCGTGATCATATCTTCCCTCACCTTCGCCATGATGCCTCGCGGGAAATTCATCGAATCCGTCATTCGGAATATCTTCTTTACATGCCTTGCTGTTCCAGTAACGATCTTTGGTCTCTGGTGTTGTCGACAGGCGAAACTAAATACTCAACCTCCTGGGTCGACAGCTGCGTATAACTCGAGTGCGGCTGCAGTAGCTGCGACGTTTTTATTCTTCAGTATTTTTGCAATCAATTCGTTTCGGGCGGTTTGCATTATGGAATGCGACGCTGACTTGTAGAGATATCCTAACTTGATGTTGAGTGTTGTTATGTTTGCTATCATTACGAATGTGGGGTTTACTATGGGATACTTTTTGCCTGATGTTTTGCCTGTTTGGTATCTACCAAAGGAACTCTTAGTGGATTTCCTGGTCGCCTTTGCACTGGCATTAGGTGTCAATGTAGTATTCTTCCCAGTGACATCCCGGACTATCTTCATGGTAACCTCTCGATTTGAAGGCAACTAAAATACAGCGCTCCTTCGAGGGCTACTTGAGAGCGGCGTCAGGTTTATTAGAAGCCCACAATAAATTCATTGCCCCACCAAACAACTTCCTACAACAAGATATTCGAGAAACCCTCGCAAAAGCAAAAGACGCCTACCGCGGCGCCTTCGTCAAGATGAGCAACGACAAATCGGACGCAAAACGCGAAATGGCTTACGGTATCCTTTCAAGCGACCAAATCTCCCAGTTACACCGACTGAGTCGGAAAATAGCGTGGCCTTTAATGGGTGCTGGCACAGTTGGGAATATTGTCACCGAGATCAAGAGGACCGGGATTCTTGATCCCAACGGCGAGATTCAAGCGGACGAAATCACAGATGAGGATATTAGGAAGGCGTTAAAGTACCTTGACCGACCATGTCAACAATTAAATTCCCTTTGTCGGGAGGGGATCGAACATATTATTTGTTCTTTTGGCATGGGCAAGTATGCGAAACCTTCAGCCTTGAGCAGGATGTTTGGAAAGAAAGCTGCTCCATTGGATAACGAAACAGCCACCGATCTCGGCACGGATTCCTTCCTCAATAGATTTGATGCTGGCTTCCAAGCGTTTAGAGCCCAGAAGCTGGACGGCCTGGAACAATTCTTTGATGAGAAACGAGAGATCCCAGGTCAGGGTTTGTTTCTGGTTCTATTCGTGGAGTTCCTTCTTTTTGCCACGGCCGAGGAAATTCGAGGTCTGATTGTCTATGTCGACACTCTGCGTACCACAGGGGAATTATCACGAAGTAAACTCAGATTCCCTAGCTCGAAGGCGATTCGGAAGTCACTGGCACGGGTATTTCATGCTCGACAACCAGAGGACGTAGGTGCTGCAGGATTCGGTGCCGAAGACGGAGACGTCTACACAAGCCCCGCATTCACAGGGCGTGTCCAACGTACCCTCTCTCCCTCCGCCCCTATCATTCCATGATCTGACATCGCAGAGACCTCGATTGAACCAGCGACAACGTCCAAGCCTCTTCGTTTCATAATAAATATCCTCACCTCAATAGCAAACTTCTTTCGCTCCGAGTACGCGGCCTTTGGCTTCCGTGCCGCGTGCG